>CXWL01113135.1_pt1 | contig 22048 bp, 25 predicted proteins | sample 590931 | NCBI WGS metagenome assembly CXWL01 (sample SAMEA3498368, study PRJEB10139) | groundwater metagenome | biome: water well; material: biofilm material | place: Germany | collected 2015-04-27 | reverse complement strand
GGGCTAGGCTGACAGTCGGGGGCCAGAACCAGTTGTACCCGTGAAGGCTCGCCAAGCAAGCCTTCCTGATATTTGGAAATGGAGAAAAATCATGCATGAATCCTCGTTTACGCCTGAACAATTGGCCACCATCAAAAATCAAGCGGATCCGCTCCTTGTTCCTTTGTCCCTTTGGATGACGCACATAGAGAACAACACTCGCATCCAATTTGATCGCTACTTGCCTACCCCTCCAAATATTCGGGTTGGAGAGTTTGTATTGACTGAAAAAGACTGGTTTGGCGAAGTCGTGAAAGGCCTCCGGGATTTGTACAGAGAGGAAAAGCTGATCGACCGTCTCTGGTTCATAACTAAACTAGAGCCTAAGCAAGTCATGCCGAAAGCCGATATTTTTGACAGAGGTAGTCGGCAGCCGGGGAGCTTTAGATCGAAGAGTTAGTTAAGTCTGTGTGCAATGCGTAAATCCATAGCAGTTCTCATTCTGCTTCTAGTCCACGCCCTCACCTCAGCCGAAACCATCCAAGGCAAAGTAGTCCGAGTCGCAGACGGCGACACGATCACGGTCCTCGATCAATCCAAGTCCCAGCACAAGATCCGCCTGGCTGGTATCGACGCTCCCGAGACAGGGATGCCGTTCGGCCAGAAGTCCAAGGAGCATCTCTCAGGCATGGTTGCCGGCAGGCAAGTGACTGTTGAAACGACCAAGCTTGACCGCTACGGCAGAAACGTCGGCAAAGTGCTGGTTGAGGGGTTGGACGCTAATCTGGCTCAGGTCGAAGCGGGGTTTGCTTGGCATTACAAGGCCTACGAGCGGGAGCAATCCAAGGCTGACCGACTGGCCTACAGCCACGCAGAAGACCGTGCCAGAGAGGTTAAGAAAGGGCTTTGGCTGGATAAGGAACCAGTGCCGCCATGGGAATGGAGGAGGGGTAGTAGATGAGAAAAGCAAAGGCATCAAGCGTCTCCCCCAATTGGAGGATGTGATGTTCCCAATTTGCATTGAAAATCACTTTTCAAGCAACTTATCGCCGAGGATCGGTCATATCGGAGCAAATATGCGTGAGTCTTTCCGGTCCCTTATCCTGCTGATGTGCTGCTTGGCATCGTCTGCGAGCAATGCCCAACTTTCGCCGCTCGGGCTGTCCGTGCAGATCGGCCCGATAACTGCCTACTGCAGAGATCCATTTAATAATACGATCGTGAACTATCACGGTCCAATGAATCAGGCTGCGATGGCGTCAGTTATCCATGGCGGACCGGCGATTGCGGTCGATCTCCAGAAACTGAACTCGATGCCGCCGGCATTCAGCGTGTTCGCTTACGTACATGAATGCGGGCATCACTATCTCGGGCATGTGATCAACGCTAGCGCTAATCACACGAGCGAGCTGGCTGCTGATTGCTATGCAGCTAGGAAGATTCGAGAACTCGGCTGGCTTTCCCAAAACGGATTCTCTAGTGCAATGCAGGTACTCGCAACTTTCCCAGGTAGCTCCACCCACCCTTCAGGTACCTACCGGGCCCAACAGGCACAAGTTTGTTTCTCAACGGTTCCTTAGCTCGCCTTCCCTTAGGTCCCGCATTTGGCTAGACTGTTCTCGGGACGTCCCCACTCAACGGAGAAACTCATGCTCAAGAAACTTTGCCTGATCGCCGCTCTCACTTTCACCGGCTCGGTATTCGCCCAGGATGCAACCTGCGTAGCTAACGCCGCTGAGAAGAAGCTGGCTGGTGCTGCCAAGAATTCGTTTTTAAAGAAATGTGAAAAAGATGCTGCAACCAAGTGCGACATCACCGCCAAGGACAAGAAGTTGGCTGGTGCGGCAAAGAACAGCTTCACGAAGAAGTGCGTGCGGGATGCTGTCGGCGGCTGATCCGCAAATAGCTGACTCACTCATGGCAAAGCCTGAGGAACCCTACCGACAAGTCTTGGTTGAGAGCTTTCGACCCACCTCGACCTCGGGGTTGCATGGGGAGGTCCACATTAGACCGCTAAGTGGTCAGGGACTGGCCCAGACAATGCACGTCGAGTGCTCGAAGAAGTTGTCTCGGAAGTACCCTGTGGGCACACGTTTCGAAATTACCGCAAAGCTCACTGACAGAGAAGGTGGCGGAGAGTACCTCTACAGCTTTCATGGATGGCCGGTAAGGGTGGTGACGAAATGAATTGGTCTGGACAGAATGGTCGGTTGGTCACTCTCTCGAGTTCTGGCCTCATCGACGAGATGGAATTAGCCTGCTGATTGCTGGACAAAAATACAGTATTCCTGCAAAATTCTCGCCAATGGCCAAAGACTCTCGCATTGAATGGACGCACCACACCTTTAATCCTTGGTGGGGGTGCGTGAAAGTTTCTGCCGCGTGCGACCACTGTTATGCGGAAACCTGGGCCAAACGCTTGGGTGAAAAGGTGTGGGGACCATTAACTCCACGGCGGTTCTTCGGCGATGCTCATTGGAAAGAGCCGTTGAAATGGAATAAAGAAGCTGGCGAGCAGAATACTCGGAGACGGGTTTTTTGTGCGTCAATGGCTGATGTCTTCGAGAACCGAGCAGATCTTGCTCCGCATCGTCTGCGTTTGTTTGAGCTAATTGAGCAGACTCCGCACCTCGATTGGTTGCTTTTGACGAAGCGAATTCATCTAGTTAAGAAGCAGCTCCCAAAAGGCTATCAACTGCCGAAAAATGTGTGGCTCGGAGCTACGGTGGAGAACCAAGAAACCGCTGACAAGCGGATCAAGTATTTGCTAGATTTTGAGTCGCCTGCAGTGCGATTTCTTTCCTGTGAACCAATGCTGGGCCCAATCGATTTGGAAAATTTTGTAAACGGTGCTGTCGGCCGAGCCAAGCTTGATTGGGTAATCGCTGGCGGCGAATCAGGCTACGGGGCACGTCCCATGGATCCCGCATGGCCAAAGGCGCTGCAGACTCAATGTTCAAAAGCCAAAGTTGCTTTTCACTTTAAGCAGTGGGGGCACTGGGCTCCGATCGAGCTTGTCGCCGATGTCCTTAAAAAAACGACACCTATCCGTGTCCTTGACAGAGCTGGTAAAGAGATTTCCCTTGCTGCAATTGGCAAAGGAAAATCAGGGAGAACACTGGGCGGACGGCATTGGGACCAATTTCCCGCTGCACAAGTAAGCGGTAGTTAAGTCAAGTCGGCAGCGTCTCAACGATCGTGAATGCTAAGGATAAAACGTGCAGACCACATTGCCGGATACTTACCTCGACCGTACACCTGCATTCATTAAGCATTCGCTCTTAAAGAGCTACCTGCAAAAACTCTTTCTCATTATCGGAACTGCCGCAAAGGATGGTTCTGCCGAAGTCTGCTACGTGGACTGCTTTGCAGGCCCCTGGGAAGATGATTCTGACGACTTGCACGGCACATCAATATCTGTTTCGCTGCAGATGTTAGAAGAATGTCGCGATGCTTTGGTGAAGAGAGGCATTCGGGTCACGATGCGAGCTCTCTATATCGAGAAAGATCGAAGCGCGTTTGATCGATTGGAAAAATATTTGGCACGAGCAACTCCAGCGGGAGTGGAATCTAAATGCCTTCGAGGAAACTTCGTGTCGTTAAGGCAAGACATTTTGCAGTGGGCTGGCAATGAAGCTTTTACATTTTTCTTCATCGATCCTAAGGGTTACAAAGAGGTCGGCATCGAAGTACTAAGACCTTTACTGGAGCGACCTAGATCTGAGTTCTTGATAAATTTCATGTACAACTTTTTGAATCGCTCGGTTTCTTTGCCGGCTTTGCAAGAACTAATGCGGGATCTCCTGGGGGGCGAAGTGGACATCGAAGGTCTAAGTCCTAGAGAGCGTGAACGCTTAATTCTCGACACGTACCGCCGAAACCTCAAGCGTTGTGTTCCGTCGAAAAATATCAAATATCCTCCGCGTTCAGGGTATGTACGAGTACTTCATCAGAAGAACGACCGGCCTTGGTATCACTTGGTTTATGTGACTTCACACCCCCGAGGCTTAGTGGCCTTTATGACGATATCCCATTCCTTGGATCTCGTGCAGAAGCAGGTTCGAGCCGATCATAAAGAAGCCTTGAGAGAAGCTTCCAGCGGCATATCTGATCTCTTTAGTGACCAGGCAATTGCAGTAACTCCAACTGACGCCGTAAGCAGTCAGTCCGTGGATCAATATTGGATCGACTATCTTAAAGGTGGAGGTCGTCGGGTTGATACCAGCGTGTTCGCTGATATTTTGGAAAGTACCAACTGGTTTCCTGAAGACCTCCAGGGGTCGTTAAACAGGTTGATTGCCGTAGGGAAGGTGCGTAATTTGGATGCCGGAAGGAGCAGACGCCCGAAATACCCTCTTCATTTCGACACGACTGATGGAGAAAGGTTGGAACTGATTTGATGTCTCAGTGGTTTGGAATCGGTGAATATTGGAAGATTGACTGATGTGAAAAAAATAACCATTGACCCTTTATCGGCAACGTCATTGCGCCTCGAATCAAAGGTCGGCAATTTGGTAGTTTCAAGTGCAACAGGCTTTGTAGTTCTGGTTGATGGCGCGCATTTTTTAATCACCAACTGGCACGTGGTGACTGGCAGAAATGCTGACACTCATACGTTCTTGGATAAGCGGCAAGCAATTCCTGATTCGATGTTTGTCTATTTCCACGCTAAAGGCGACCTTAATAGGTTGGAAAAGATTGATCTCCCATTGTTTGATGAGTTTGGGAATAAGTGCTGGCTTGAGCATCCGCGGGGTAGCGAAATTGATGTGGTGGCACTTCGCCTCCAGGTGACCGACAATGTAGACGTTTACCCCTTAGACCTCAAGCTTGCGTCCGTTGACGTGATTGCTACGCCCGCAATGCCAGTTTCAATCTTGGGCTACCCATTTGGGCTGTCCTCAGGTGGGAAGTGGCCTATTTGGAAGACGGGACATATCGCCTCAGATCCTGATCTTGATTACAAGGATGGAAAACCGGCATTTCTGATAGACGCCACCACCAAATCGGGGATGTCGGGTGGGCCAGTCATTTTGAGGCTAAATGGCGGGTTTGCTCAGAGCGATGGTTCGTATATTTCCATGGGTAATGCCACTAAATTTTTAGGTATCTACGCTGGGAGAATTCACATAGACTCGGATATTGGAAGGGTTTGGCGTCCATTTTTGATTGAGGAAATTGTGAGGCAAGAGGTGGCTGCTGAAGAGTTGTCAGAAGGAGATGATGAGTGTGTGATTAACGACATGTGGTATTTGAAGTAGAAGATCAGCGGCGCTGATTCTGACCGGTCGTCTGACCGCTTACCAGTGCATTCAGGAGCCCCTCCTTGGTATAAGAAAAGTACACCCACAACCAAGGAGCTTTTCACCATGCCACCCGCTGCAATCCAACTTATTCGAGCTGTAGTCTCGGCTGTAGCCGCTGCTGTCGTTGCCATCATGGCATCCGGACCAGCCAAGCCTTCGAAGGACGACCAAGGCTAGGTGCATCCCGCCGCGTGTCCAGCCTGACCCCGGTCAAGGCCTCTCACATTTCCGCTAGCCACTCGGCCTAGCAACCCTCCCCACCCCCCGTTCCCAAAAGAGTCTCGACGAGCCTGCAAGGGATACCCACGTCTGCAGAAGGAAATCAACATGGCACACCTCGTGCAAACAATGGCCTACACAGGCGAAACGCCTTGGCATGGCCTAGGCAATCAACTCCCGACAAAACAACCCATTGAAGTCTGGGCCGCAAAGGCTGGTATGGACTGGAGCATTTGTGAGACCCCGGTCCGCTACATGACGGAACAGGCTGGCTCACTGGGCTCCATCATGTCGTTCAGTGACCAGAAGGTGCTGTACCGCAGTGACACGAAAGCTGCACTCTCAGTTGTGTCCCAGCGTTATCAAGTCGTCCAGCCGAAAGCTGTCCTTGAGTTTTACAGAGACCTGACTGAAATTTCAGGCTTTGAACTTGAAACCGCTGGCGTTCTGAAAGAAGGCAAGAAGTTTTTCGCACTGGCAAAAACCGGCAAGGAAACCACGCTCAAAGGCAACGACGTGGTCAAAGGCTACATCCTGCTTGCAACGTCATGTGATGGCAGCTTGGCAACGACAGCTACGCCTACGACCGTGAGGGTCGTTTGTAATAACACTCTGACCATTGCCTTGAACGGTGCCAGCAGTGCCATCAAGGTTCCGCACAGCACCAACTTCGACCCCCAAGCGGTGAAGAAGCAGCTCGGAATTGCCGTGTCGCAGTGGGACAGTTTCATGTACCGCATGAAAACGCTGTCAGAGCGGAAGGTCAAGAGTCATGAATCGATGAACTACTTCCTCAAAGTCTTGTGCCAGACGGACAGCCAAAGCGATTCCGCAATGGGTCTGGTCAATGAACGGGCGTTGAAAAAGGTGCAGGCCATGTACGAAGGTCATGGCCACGGTGCTGACCTGGCGTCTGCAAGTGGCACCGCTTGGGGCTTGCTCAATGCAGTCACTGAGTTTGTTGACCATGAGCGAAAGGCCAAAAACCAAGACTACCGCCTCGACAGTGCTCTCTTTGGGGCGGGTGCGGCCTTGAAACAGCGTGCCCTGGATCACGCTCTGCAGCTCGTAGCCTGAGTTGGCTTACCTCTGGCAAACGCCAGTCATAGACCCCGGTCAGTCTTCGGATTGGTCGGGGTTTTTCTTTGCCCATTCGAAATTCCAACCATGAAAGGAAGTGCCATGAGTAATGCACTGAAGGCTGAAAAGCCGACCCGGTTAGCTCCAGCCCTGAAACTGGTCAAGACCAATGATCTCAGCCGGGACGACTGGCTGACAGTCCGAAAGGGCGGCATCGGCAGCTCTGACGCAGCGTCGGCTGTGGGCCTGAATCCATACAAGTCCCAGCTTCAGTTGTGGATGGAAAAAACTGGCCGGGATGGAAACCTGCCCAAGACTGACCCCAACGACGAAACCAGTCCGATGTACTGGGGAACCTTGCTGGAGCCTATCGTGGCCGCCCACTACACCAAGCGGACCGGGCACAAAGTCAGGAGGATCAATGCCGTGTTACAGCACCCCAGGGAAAGCTGGATGTTGGCCAACATTGACCGGGAGGTCATTGGCGCCCCTGACGTGCAGATCCTGGAGTGCAAGACCGCTGGCTTGAACGGAGCCAGGCTGTGGAAAGAGGGCGTTCCTGAATACATCCAGCTCCAAGTCATGCACCAGCTGGCAGTCACTGGCAAACAAGCTGCTGATGTCGCTGTTCTGATCTGTGGGCAGGAGCTGCAGGTGCACCGGATCGAGCGGGACGAGGGAATGATCGCCAAGCTGATCGAGCTGGAGCGTCAGTTCTGGCGTTACGTAGAGCTTGACCAGCAACCTCCTGCGGACGGCTCGGACTCTGCGGACGTGGCTCTGCGGTGCCTCTACCCCAAAGACAACGGTCAAGGCTTGGATTTGTCGGGGGATCTGGAAATGTCGGCGGTGTTCTCGGACCTTCTGGCTGTCCGGCAGCTGTTGACGACCCAAACCCAACTCGAAGCCCAGCTCAAGCAGCGAATTCAGCAACGCATGGGTGACGCCACCAAAGTGATTTTCGAGTCTGGTGATGTGACCTGGAAGCGCAGCAAGGACGGTTCTGGACTGGATGTTGAAAGACTCCTGAAAGAGCAGCCTGAGTTGTTGCAGCGCTTTCCATTGGTCAAGCCTGGTTCAAGGCGTTTTCTCGTGAACGTATAAGCCGTTGCCCCATGCCGCTGGGGTGTCTGTAGGCCTGCCCCAAGCGGATTGAAGGGGTGGGCATGTCTAAATCAAAGGAAAAATCATGCTTAAAGGACTGGCTTTAACGCCACCGGTCATTGGCCGTATCTCAATCGGAAAAGTCGTGGAAAAGAACGGTAAACGTCTGCCGGAGAAGGACGACGAATTCACCGTGACCAGCCAGGTCCAGAACAAGGACGGCTGGGTGAACCATCCAGTGGACGAAACTCTACGCAAGGCCCCCGGAACCAAGCTTCGAAGTATTCCGGTCAGGCTGCTGTTCAATGACCCGGATCTCAGTCTCAGGGCCAACTACACCATGTTTGACCGTGAATCAGGTCGGCCACTGTGCGTGGGGGACGGAGAGGTTTGCAGGCGTTCTACGGTGTCCGGGATGGAAAGGCTACCTTGCCCCTCGCCGGACGACTGCGAGGTCGGCAAGGCCGGTCATTGCAAGCCGTATGGCCGGTTAAACGTGCGAATCGGGGATGAAGACGAACTGGGTAGCTTTGTGTTTCGAACCACCGGTTTCAACTCGATCCGGACCCTGTCTTCCAGGCTGAAATACTTCCATGCGGTTTCTGGCGGTCACCTATCTACGTTGCCTCTGGAACTGCGTCTCAGGGGTAAGTCCACGGTTCAGTCGCATCGGGCACCAATCTACTACGTGGATTTGACGGTTCGAACGGGCATGACTCTGCCTGAAGCCATTGTTGCGGCCAAATCTGAAGATGACCAACGCAAGGGTTCAGGCTTCGACCAGGCTGCTCTGGACGAAGCCGCAAAACAGGGTTTTGCCAATGGCGTGTTTGAGGAGTCTGAAGAGGACAGGGCCTCCGTGGTGGAAGAGTTCTTCCCGGAGGTCACTGGCGACGGGTCTGCAGATATCCCGGCAGTCACTGGCGTCAAGGCGGGCTTGGCTGACAAGCTGAATAGGAAAGCGGAAAAACTCAGCGGGTTAGGGGGATGAGTACCACGCAGCTGGTCTTGCTGGCTGTTGTGCTGCTGGTCTGGTGGGCCATTCACTCGGGTTTACTCAAGTGGATGGCCGTGTCAATCATTCTCGGCTGGCTACTTGGCTAGACGCCAAGCCGAGTCAGTGCCGCAAGAGCTGATTTCGATTCGCATATCAGAAAAATCAGCATAGCGGGTAGAACCTACTTCGGGATTTAGCCATCGCGAGGTAGAGTCAGTTAAAGATAAAAAAACTCAAGGAAAAAAATGACAAAAAATCTAAAAAAGACCGGTTGGCTCACAGCGTGGATAAGCATCCTTCTGCTAGCTTTCGGGCTATCCGGCTGTGTCAAGCCTGAACAAGATGACCTGAATATATTACGAGTTGCACTTGAGAAAAATCAAGAGCTTTCACTCAAGCTAGCCAACTACAACCGCTCGATATCCGACGAAAAAACAACGTCATTTATGCGTGAGAACTTCGAAAGCCGGAAAGAGATTCTTGGCACTTTAAAGGGCGCAGACAAGACTGAAAAAGGAGCTTTGGGAAAGATTGTGGTCGAGAAGTTCCTGAGTATGGAAAACGCCTATTGCGAATCCATGGGTTTAGCATCCCTGGAAAAGCAAAGAGCGTATGCAATGGGAGGAACTGGATACAGGCGTGAAAATAGTGCTGATCGGGCTTCCGAGAACCACATCATGCGAGCAAGATCGTATCGAGCAGCGCTCAAAGCAAGCGAAGTAAATTTAGAGCAGTACGGATGGAAAAAAACTTGGGGGCGCGAGACTGGGGAAAGGATTAACGGAACCGTATCCACTGCGGGGAAACCTGAGTATGTAGATGGAACTCAATGGCAGTATCTGCAGAAATTCTCTTTGAAACCGTTGGTGAATACAGAGGGGTATTACAGCTGGATTGCTGTGCTGAATAAGGACGGACCAACTCCATCAGCGCTGGTCGCTTTTAAGAACGTGGGGTCGGAGACAATGCCCGTACTCACTGAGCGTTTCTTTTGTGACGAGAAGAAGGTAGTGGTTGAAAGTGCGGTTCGAGTTGTAAGCGGCTATGCCTTCCCCATCGACAGCTACAACACTTCGTTCCCTGTGCTAATTACGCAGGGTACGATCGAAGATGCCGCACACAAAATTATTTGCGAAAAAAAGGGATGGAGCTTTTCCTCTTGGTTTGATTCTTTGAACTCTAAATAGCACATTACTCGCGCTGTAAAGCGCCTCTCTAGGAACACCAAATTCCTTTTTTTTGTGAATATCTGAATGCCATTTACGAGGCAATTGCTGCCAAGCCGTGAGTTCGTTTTGGATGCAATGCTAGTGCTTCTGAAAGTCTAATTAATGACATCTCTTGAGTATGATGACAGGCTTGATCTCATTGATCATTACCGCAACTATCCAAAATTGAAGGTTTGGGTGGGCTGTAACTATTCGGGGATGGAGAAGAGGCTGCTACTCATCGGAGAAAGTCACTATCTAGATAAGGGCATCACTCACCATCACGACGTGGTTGGCTGGTACACCGGGGATTCTGAGTGTGAAAAAGACGGTCTGGGTTGGATCAATACAAGGGCGATCATCCAAAACGGCATCGACGATCACTGGGCATCGAAAGCTAAGTCGATATACCGAAATATAGAGAGAGCCTTGTTCGAGACCTTGCTGTTTAAGGAGAGGCCTAGAACAGCCTTCACTGAGGTGGCCTTTATGAATTATTTTCAGCGACCCGCCGAAAAATCAGGGGAATCGATAAAGGTGTTCCCTATGGATGCAGAGGTGAGTGCCCGTGTATTGAAGGGTGTTGTGAATATTATTTCCCCTGATGCCGTTATTTTTACAAGCTCCTTGGCTTGGCGTCATGCGAAATTAAGTGGAGTTTCTGACTTTCTGAGGAGCGAGAGTATTGCAGTTGGGTGTGTCCCGCATCCGGGAATGCCGTGGTGGAATCGAGTCTCAAAGAAATACGGCAATAAAACAGGGAAGAATCACTTTGTAGAGTTCGTAAATCGGCAAATGTTGGGCTTAAATTAGCCTCATCGAATTTACTGTGAAACTTGCCATGAACATCGCCGCTATCCTCAAGTCCGAGATCTCCCGCGTAGCCCGTAAAGAAGTACGCGCCAAAGTCGAATCCCTCAAAAAGGCGTCGTCTGCTTACCGGTCAGACATCGCTGCTTTAAAGCGTCGTGTTGCTGACCTTGAGCGACTCCTGAAGAAGTTGGGCAAAGGTTCAGCCAAAAACGAGGCAGACGAAGCCCCGGGCGACGGTGGAGCCGTGGTTAGGTTCAGTGCCAAAGGCTTGGCCGCCCAACGCAAGCGACTGGGACTGTCGGCTGCTGAGATGGGCACACTTCTGGGCTGTTCTGGGCAGTCGGTCTACAAGTGGGAACAGGGGACGACCCGGCCGAGGACCAGTCAATTGCAAGCCATTGCTGCGCTCAGGAAGATGGGCAAGAAAGAGGCTGCTGCAAAGTTGGCCCCGCCTCAGGAGTGATCTGGGTGTGGCGAGGTTTTCGGGCCTAATTGAATCTGATTTCTCTATCTATATATAAGAAACTTTGAGTTGTCAGGCCGCCTTGAATCGAAGGCAAAGAATCAAGTCAGCGCTCACGAAGTCCGAAGACTTTGTGTATTTCGTTCACTGCTCCGCTGGCTCAGCCCAGATCTCACGCTCAAGGGCCAGCTGATCAATGAGCTCGGCAATCAAATAAACCTGGTGCTCAGACAGAGACCTCAACTTAGCCAGTAGCCGGGCTTCCTTTTCGTTCAGTTGGCCTGGCTGTCCTGGCTGGCTTCGCTTTCCCGCCAATGTCTTCTTAGGTGGAGGAGGTGGGCCATTCTTCAGCCAATGGGCTGACACATTGAGCCAGTCGGCGAGAGTCTGGAGCTTGTCTGCTGTGGGGAATGCTGTTCCTCGGAGCCACTTCTGGGCTGCTTGAGGCGTTATGGGCTCGTTCTTGTGCTTGAGATTGAACTCGTGAGCTAGCTCGGCGGCTGTCTGAATGGACTTTGGCAGCCGCTTTAGGGCAGTTTTGAGTCTTTCAGCGAACGCTTTTTGTCATCGACGGGCATCTGCCGAGTGTGAAACTCTGCCGCCGATTTGCGAGGAGATTTTTGTTGAACTAGTAAATAGTATGGTTTATGCTTTTATGATGACTGAAGTACTAAACCAACAATCACACGCCGTATTTTCGTTAAGCAGCCTCCGTGAGGTCTGGGCTTTCGAACTATCCGACATCGACGACCGTCTTTCTGGCAATGATCCTGATTCGTTTTCCAACTGGCTAGGCGAACAGCACAAAAACATCGAATCCAAAACAGGTGTGGAGAAAAGCCTTCAATTCGGCTTGATTGGCATGATTCCAGGAGTTCGCAATGTGGCTATGGCGGGTGCTGCTGTTGGATTGGGAGTTGATCTCTTCAATAACCTCGACACTGTCAAAAAGGCTGACCGCACGCAGAGGCTGTTGGCCTTGTCTGAGGAGCCAGAGCTTGTACCGAACTGGGATACCGTCGAAATGCTCATTGAGCACATTGATACTTGGCTACTACCAGTGCTCAATCGCAGGAACGAAGTGTTGCAGCAAGTCAATCTGGCGAGCGGGGGCAATCAGACTGTTACCGACCGGTTAACGTTGTACGAGTCAGGAATTGGTGAACTAAATGCTGCTCTTATTTGGTTAAGGCTGAAAGAAGGCAAGTTCAAGCAAGCCTATAAATCCCTGGAATCCGTCTACGTTGATGGGGCAAACACTGCTCGAAAGGTCTATGGCGAGGCTAAAAAGGCAGTTAACTTGTCGGTAGATGCCCTGCTCATGGATCGCACTTCCGGGAACGAGAAGTTGGAGGAAATTGAGCGAAGCTATGCAAGGTTGCGGTGCAATCATGGTGGTGTTTTATCGAGATGCGAGAACCTGAGAGTTGAAGGCGGAGACTTCTGTCTGACGCACACCTGCTCAAACTCTGCCTGCTCCAAGAGCGTAGCCAAAAGCAGTCACTATTGCAGCGAGCACGGCAAGCAGCTTCAGGACGTGAACGCATTCATGCCGAAGCTTTTGGCGCAGAATGGGTTGCTTCCGAAGGAGAAGACAGATGAGAGTCCCGGCAAGAATGGGACGCTACAAACTGTTATCTTTTGCCTTGCTGCCTTGGTCTTGGTTATGTTCCTTGGGGACGCCTTCACCGAATCGCGTAAGGCATCAGAAACCCCAGCCCCTGCACGAGTGGTGTCCGCTGTTCAGCCCTTAGTTATTCAATCGAATCTTGGCATTGAGAATTTTGCTAATCTCACGTCTGATCAACTCGAAAGCCGTCGGTTGGAGATTGAGCAGCAGGGGGAGCTGGCAGGTAAAAAATACGATTCCTATGACGAAAAGGTCAACATTCTCAAGCCACGCATCAAGGTTGGTGATAGGGATCAGATCGTAGCCAATGCCAAGGAAGTTATGGCGACGATGGAATCAAGGTTGACCGAGCTTAGAGCTATAAACGACGCCGTGGAGAAGCTCATTCAGATCTATAAGTTCATCGAGTCCAACCCGTCAAAACTGGCAGCAGGCACCACCTTGGCGACCAACACTGAGCGTCTGAGAAATATGCAGGACGCCTCTCAGAAATTTCGGAAAGCCGTAACGGACGCAGAGAGTCAAAATGCGTCTTCTAGATCTGCACTTGCGGAGATTATTGCAGCCCGGTAGCACAGCGAATTACCTCAAAATATCGACACCAGCGAACTAAAATAGGAGACATCGGGTAGTCTCCAAATTGCCTCGATGAACATGCAAAACGAAAAGGAAAAAGCACATGTTCTTCATAGAAAACCAAGTGAAAAAAGCCGTCACCATCGTCGGCGGTCCAACCTTCACATCCAATCACCTCGGTGTATCGAATGGTTGTATACACAAGTGGGTCAAGAATGGCCGAGTCCCCAACGTCGTCAAAGCCAGACAACTGGCTGAGCTTTCGGGCATCTCCTTGGCGAAGTTGCGAGGTGCAGCATGATCTCACCCTTCACGCTTGAGCTACTTCAGGACAAGATCGGCCAAGAGTACGTCGAGGCGAATCCAATCACCAATCAACCACGCATCATCCAAGGCTTAAACGGGGTCTGGGAGAAGCTGGAAGAGCATGGTGGTGTCAGCCAGGTCGCCAAGGTCTTTGGCCTGTCTGAGGCCGGTGTGTGGGGTTGGGTGGATGCCCACTGCATCCCGGATCTGTATCTTCGGTATCTGATCGATCCTGGACAACGAGTGAGCGACGTTCAGTTGAGTTCTGTGGGCTACGAGGATCTGGCCAGTGGAGAATGCTGGCCAAGGAACTGGAGGTTGGAGCTGGCAGAAAATTTTGCCTAACGTCCATTCCTAAAGGATCTTGATAATTTTTAAGGCGGGATACTGGATGGTCTCGACGGCCTGCTGAAGCGATCTGAGAGATCGATGGGTATAAATTTTTGTACCCGTGCTTCCCTTCACCTCGTGCCCGAGCAGACTGTCAATTACCGGTTCGGCAATTTCTAATTCGGCCAGTTGACTTCGTACCGAATGGCGAAAGCAGTGGAAATCAGGATATCTACCAAGGCCTAGCTTTTTTCTCGCTTCTCCAAACCACCTGCCAAAATAATCACCAGGCTTGGTGATGCGGACCGAAAGCTTGGGCCATAGGTGAGTATGCTTTTGCTGAAGGAGGGCTTGAACATAGTCGAGAAAGCCTAGTCTTATCAGTTCGCTGTGAATGGGCACCTTTCGGACTCCCGCCACCGTCTTCACACGTTGACCATCGCCTTCGTCTGTGATCGAAAATAGATAAAGGCCGTCTACGGTTTCGATGTTTTTAAGCTGAAGCTGGGCGATTTCACTTACTCTTGCACCAGTGTAGATGCCAATGAGCGGGATCCAGTACGCGGCTAACCCACCAGCTTTCTTCGACTTTGGCAGTTCGCCGTGCGTGAAGATTCTTTGCCCGAAGAACGCACTCAGCTCGACCTGAGTCCAAGGCCGTCGTTTAAAGGTGGTGGAAAACGCTAAGTCCAAGCCTTCCCAGGGACTGCGGTCAACTAGTTCAAGATCTAGGGATGCATATTTCAACAGAGATTTGACCCACGTCAGGTGGTCTCTTGCTGTCTTGAGCGTCGTGCCGTGCTCCGGCTGCTGGAGCCAAGTCCTAAAGGAGTCACCTTGCTCACGGGTAAGGGCGGATAGCTGCGGGTCCCCTGTATGCCCCTTATAAAGCGCCAAAGCCCGTTTGCAAGCGTTCACGGAGTCAACGGATCGTGCCTTGCTGAGCCGCCAGCGCTCGAAAACCTCAGAAAGTCGGGGCGTGTGGGCACCTGCTGCCACTGCAAAACCAAATTGGGTGGGCTCCAGTTTTGGGAGATCCTGCGGGGACCCGTTCTGTGCAAAGTGGCCGAGAACTTTCGCCCTGTGGAGCGATCCTCTAATGGCTGCTTCGCGTCGATCCGTGGTCCCGAGCGACTGGATTAGTTTGGTTTTAGGCGAGTAGAGGGGGCACAAATGCTTTGGGACGATCACCCTCAGCTGGTAAATGCCATCTCGTTTGAAAAGTCCCGGTAGCTTTGCCATAGCAGTTCAATCCTGTCATTCGTAAGAACTGACACATCAAACTGACACAAAGCAAAGAAAAACGGGACCTAAAACTGCCCGGAAGCCGCATAGATAGGGCTTCCTGGCTGAAAAAGGTGACGAGCCTCGACCCCGGCACTGGCTCCGCAGTTAGGGCTGCTTGGTTCCCCATCTGACCCGGTTGGCCGCTTTACCATGCGGGAAGGCCCGTCACTTCTTTTCACTTCAGGTGCTACAAGGATGTGACACAAGAAGACCGCATGCTAGCAGATAGCTAACTGCATGCCGGTAGACCGTAGTCTTTCTCAATTCCGGCACAAAAAAGCGGTTGAGCTTATGCAGCCTTTCCGTTGATTTTTTAGCGACCTTGGTGAATTAGTACCAATAACTAGAGAGCAATATTTTTTCAGCACGGCGCTAAGTCTGCTGGGAAGGTTTCCTCCTATCCGAGAGGGACATCGCCCTTCCGTTTAGTCAGCGGTACATCCCGTACTCCCGCGCAATTCCTCCCTCCATCTGACATGGGAGCTAGCGCGTTTCCTTGCCTTGCAATTGCATGCCCTTCAAGGGCAGGCAGAGCCATGTCCGACTTAGGCCGGGGCGCTCAATGCCGGGATCAAACTGAAAGATCAAAAATGGACGAAGAAGCGTCGTTGAACGTTCGTAGAGATGCACTTGGAACCCCCGGAAACACGCTGCACGCATGCGCTCCAGAGCTAACAGCCCTTGCTCACCAATTCGTGCTTCAGGAGCTAGAAGAGCACGGAAATGGCATTAGCCTTGACCACGCACTAGCACTACGCCAATTGCTTTCCGGCTTTACGGATCAGGGCCTTCGCATAAACAAGGGTCGCTTTGCGTATGCGCTCCCCTGCGGGGCTGGCAAAACGCTCAGTGTCATCTCATGGATTGCTGCGCAACATCACCTTGGACTCAGGCTTTCAATTGCCGTATCCGCCCAGCAAATCGAGGCGCTATGCTCGATTAAGGCAGGTCTGATCAAGGCGCGGGTTCCAGAGAGTTTGATCGGTATTCGACATACCAAAGGCAAGGATGCGACCTATCCAGATACCGGCGACGAAGACCGTCAAATCATGCTTGGTTCGCACGCCCGAATCAGAGGGGCGGAAGACATGCCGGATTTTTGCAGGCATCGAGGTGTTCCGCGTGACTTGCTGATATGGGACGAGTCTCTCATCTCTTCCGATACAACAGTGCTTGACCTCAGTTACACGGAGACAGCCCTTATGCACTGTGCCAAGGGTGCTTCACGCCCGCTCCTACAAGATGTTTTGAGTCGCTTGAATGCGGCGGTAAGGGCAGAGAAGGAAGCACAAGCAAGAGGAATCGCACCGCGTATCTTTACGTTATTGAGCGAGGCCGAAAGTGTGGCGGCATTGGTACAAATCGGTCGCCCCTACTGCGCAAATCCTGGAGAGCGGAACCTATTTGAGCGAGCGCAGATGGCACTTAGGCTGATGGCGCATCCAGTCACTCTGTTGGACGTGGGTTCGGGCCATACAGGGATAGGACTCATGCGCTATCAGATCATGGTTGATTCAAAGCTTGACAACATTGCCGTCCTTGATGCGTCTTTTATTGTCCGAGAGCTATGCAAGGCAGACCCAACAATCCGCAACGGTACAACGACTGCGATGCAAGAGTTTAAGAGTTACCAAAATGTCCTTGTGAAGCATACTGTCGCTCCTTCTGGAAGATACCAATTCGACGGCATTAAGGCGGATCGGCTTCGAGCACTTAAAGCGGCGGTAGATAGCATCGTCAGCATCCCAAAGAACGAGCACGTTCTTGTCTTTACTTACAAGGAAGACAGGCCTGCGGACCTCATTGCACTGCTCAAGGAGGAGTTGCTGGCTGAGGGTATTGATCCTGATGAAATCATGTCGTCTCAGAAACCCCGCTTTGTTTTTAGCACTTGGGGTCGGCACACGACAGACAACTCCCACAGCCACTGNNCTCCCACAGCCACTGCGAGCATGTCGTACTTGTGGGGGTATTGCGTATGTCACGACTCCAGTTGGGTGCGGCAATGGCCGGTCAGAAAAATGATCCCTCGTTTCGGATGTCAGTCAAAGACCTTCTTGCAGTGGAGTATTCAGAACTGGCGAGCAACATTTTGCAGGCCGCTAATCGGGGCCGCTGTCGACTCACTACTGTGGATGGAAGGGCCATGCCAATGACGATACACCTGCTCACTAAAGAGACGCAGCTTCAGCCGCTTTTGGAGAAGGCTATGCCGTGGCTTCAGTGGGAGACATTCGCCGTCAAAGCTGATGAATTGGATCAACTTCCAACCAGAACGCAGCAGCTAACGCGGCAAATTGTGGACTACGTAAGCGCCTTGCCTGTGCATTCGCGGAAGATTAGCTTGAAGGTAATCTACGCCGCTACCAGCACCGTTTTGGCAAAGGATGCAAGAGCTGAAGCAATGAACCAAGCACTCCCAGCGCTGCATCTGCGGGCCCTCGTCAGCGGCGGAACGCCATGGGTTAAAAGTGGCTTGTCATTGGTTCGTTAGCGCTGCACAAGAGGGGGGTGAGTCCCAATAGGATTCTTATGGAGGCCGCCCCCCTCATTTTTTAACTGCGGTGCATTTGTCGCGTTTATTGCCACAGGCGGGAGCACGCATCTATTTCTTGCGTGCACGCCTCCGCCGGTTTTTAAGTTTTCATTCGCTTGATGAGTTCATCTAGCGCACGCGCTCTGTCGGCGACGGTTTCCTCGGGCTGGTCAATCGGCTTAGCTTGAGTGGTTGCCGGAATAGTTTCGTCTTTGATGTCCTGGGCCNNACGATCCAACCAACTGCGAGCGCTGTCGTAAGTCTGAACCCAAATGTCGCTCCCCACCAGCGAGAGCGGAGAGCAGCCACAGCCGCGCTCTTTCTCTTCGAATTCACGCTCTTCTGCACAACGGATGCACCCCAATAGAGGAGCATTCCTATTGCAAAAAGTCCAAAATGCACTTTAAGCGCTGACGTGCTTCCGCCAAACAGAGTGAGGATTACTCGAATTCCTGCGGCTACAGACCAAACAAGGCTGACCACCTTTACCAAGGCAGCAGCACGACCGATGAATTCCATGATCCCCTCCTTTGATTGAAGGCGCTGGTATAGCACAAAGCAAACTCATAGTGTGTGTACTCATAGTGTTTGTTTGGGAAGACTTACGGCATGCCACGGTCGTTCGCTTCCCCGCCATCCAAGGAAAAGGTGCAAGTCACCTTTGGCATGGCTATGAGGGTGTACCGCGAAGAACGGCAGTTAACTCAGGAAGCACTGGCAGAGTTGGCGGACCTCCATTCGAACTATGTAAGTTCGGTTGAACGAGGAGAGCGGAACATTTCCCTTCAATATCGCAAGATTGGCTTATGCGTTAAGGGTGCCGGTGTCTGAGCTGATGGGGTGTCTTGCCCCGGCTTAGGTAGCTTTGACCTGGAGGCGCATTAGCTCTTCAAGCCCAACATTAAGGGCAAAAGCTGAATTTGATTTGAGACAGCGTGGGGCCACCTCTGAGGATGTGGGTTGCTGTATGCCCCCGTGCCCCTCCGGTTAGGGCAAGCCTCTTGACGTGAGGGGAGGCATTTCAGACTGCTTGCGCTGCCATGTCTCGCGCTCTCATGATTGTCTGACGGCTGGTCTTCAATGCGAGGGCCACAGATGCCACAGAAGCCCCTCCAGCGAGTTTTTTGAGGGCGTCTGATACCTGCGCCTCGCTCAGGGCTTTGGGCCTCCCAAAAGTCTTTCCCGCCGCCTTTGCCCGGGTTAGGCCGGACTGGGTGCGCTCTACCAAGAGGTCCCTTTCAAATTCCGCTACAGCTGCGATAACGCCCATTGTCATCTTGCCTGCGGGGCTGGTGAGGTCCACACCTCCCAAGGCTAGGCAATGAACCCTTACCCCCATACCTGACAGTGCCTCAACAGTTGCTCGTACATCCATTGCGTTGCGCCCAAGCCGGTCTAGCTTGGTGACGATGAGAACATCGCCTGACTCAAATCTGTTGATTAGGCTTGCGAAGCCCTTTCGCTCGGATGCTGGCACGCTTCCCGATACCGTCTCGGTGACTGTGCGCTTAGGCGAGACATCAAAGCCAGCCGCCGCAATCTCTAAGGCCTGATTCTCGGTAGTCTGGTCCGAGGTGCTAACCCGGCAGTAAGCAAAGACACGTGACATAAGAACTCCCATGATGTCCATAAAGGGAGTCCATTAAGCGGTGTCGTCCATAATCTGTCAACCCTAGGTTCTGGACAGGCCTAGCCGTAGTGTCCGAATTCGGTCCCTTATGGACGGAAAACTGCAGACGTACTAGGATGAGACTCAAATATTGGAGGCGTCATGGAGTTTCCGGGGGAAAAACTATTAATTCGGCTTTGGGAGACTNNGGCCTCCGCTGAAAGACTTTTGGCAATAGCCGCTGCGGAGTTGCAGATTTCTAGCCTCCAAGAAAAAGTCAAATCAGGCAGCAATGCGCCGCTACTCTTGGAGCAAGCTGGTACAGCTTCAACCGGCTTACGGATAGAACCTGTCTTTGACGGCGAGAGTTTTTTACTCCAAATGTCAGCCACGCAGACAAGGGAGTATCTGCGCCGAGAAATCAATTTCGAAAAAGCAGTTTCACATGCAGAGAGCATTCTGCAGGAAGACACGGCCGCGCTTCCCGAGAAAGAGGTTGATGTCGATTGGTTTTTCCGTTGGAGAAGTTCCGCAGGCGAAATGTCTTCAGCTGCGCTGCAGCAGCTTTGGGGCAAGGTGTTAGCCGGGGAATTGAAAGCGCCAGGGAGTTTTAGCTTTAGAACTATGGATTTTCTCCGAAATCTTTCCGAAGACGAAGCCAAAGTGATCGAAAAGTTAGCCGCAACGGCCAATGAAGACGGATTCGTGTTTTATGGCAGAGCGTGGAGAATTGGTGATGCTTCGGAACAATTTATCGGGAGTGGCTTGGCTAGGGGAGAGTTCATGTTGCTTGATGAATTGGGGGTAATAGAAGGCGTTTCGTCTATGGGCTATACCCGCAATCAGGAGCCGTTGCCCAGGCCGGATGGCACTTATATTCACTTTTTCGCGGTTCGTGACCGAGCAATAGTTGCCAAAACGGATGACCCCAAGAAGCTTTGCGGGTTAGGAATGTACCGACTTACAAAATTGGGCAGGAACTTGATGTCATTGATAGACACTTCGCCCAACGAGCATTACCTGAAGAATTTGGGAGAGATGCTTGCAGCAGACGGATTCAAGGTGGTTCTCGTTACCCTGTTGATGGCTGGGACGGAAAGAATCGGTGTGAACGAAGTCGACATACCTGCACCTAGTGTGGATTCCCAGGGCGAGCTCGTTGCCTAATCTTTGCCTGGCTTTTGCTGACGGTCAGTGCGCCTACTTAGAATTAGGCTGCACCTCGTAAAGCTCATGCCGCGAAAGGCGTGGGCGAATGTGAGTCTTGGTGGGCAATCCTGCAAGCAAAAGGCTAGAAGGAGCCACAGCTTTCTTGAGAAGTTTTGAGCTCGATCAGCACTACAAAAGTTGGGGGACTTCGTTTCTGGAAACGCGCATTAAAGAAAGCGCCGGATAGGTGATGGTATTTATCGCCTTGGCCAATGCCGCATGGCTGCGGTGCGTGTAGATTTTTGAGCCGGTGCTTCCTGCGACCTCATGGCCTATTAACGTATCAATCAGGACCTCGGGTATCCCCGCTTCAGCAAGCTGTGTTCTGACCGTGTGCCGCATGCAGTGGAAGTCGGGGTAACGTCCTAGCCCTTGCGCCTTCCGGCATTCGCCGAACCATTGGGAGAAGTAGCCGCCCGGTTTGCCCTTTCGGGTGGGCAGTAGAGGCCATAGCGGGGCACGGCCCGTTTTAAGCACTTCGGCTACATAATCCAAGAACCCCAGCCGTATCAGTTCGGGGTGGAGGGGAACCCTACGCCTTCCAGCTGCAGTTTTCACTGTCTGGCCGTCCCCTTCGTCGGTAATTGAAAGCATGGTGATCCCCTTTGAGACCTCTACATCAACTACGCGCATCTGCGCCAGTTCACCCAACCGCGCCCCCGTGTATAGCCCTAAGAGCGGAATCCAGTAGGCAGCATCAGCCCCAGCCTTCTTGCTTTTCGGGAGCTTGTAGGCCTTGTAAAGGTCTTGGTTAAAGAAGACCCACAGCTCGTCTGTTGTCCAAGGTCTGCGCTTGTGGGTGGTCCGGTATGAAATCTCAAGGCCCTCCCAAGGATTCCGGTCAATGACCTTGAGATCTCGACATGCAAACCCCAGAAGCGCATTCACCCAGACTAGGCGGTCATGGGACGTTTTGGAAGTGCAGGGGAGGGTGAGTAGCCAGTCATGGAATTGGACACCGTGGACGCGCTTTAGAAGGCTCAAGGAAGGGTTGCCGGTCTGCTTCTCGTAGAGGGCCAATGCTCGCCCGCAAGCTGCCACGGTGTCGGGTGTCCTCCTCTTGGCATCCGACCACTCAAGGTAGACCTCACGGAGGTGTACGGCCTTGGAAGGTGTTGCCGCCGCGCCGGGTTGGACTCGCTGCTCTTGATACCCCATAAGGACTTCAGCCCGCCGACGGGTCCCATTTAGGACGGCTTCACGGTAGCTCGACGGGCCGAGGCTCTGCACTAACCGGCCATTGCGGTATTTGTCTCTGAGGGGATGATCGTTCGGAAGAACTATGCGGACATAGTAAGAGCCGCCGCGCTGGAAGAGGCCTGTCAATCGCGCCATTTGAGTGTCCACGTAAGAAGTTACGTGTCACATCCAGGTGCTACAAAATGAGTCTTGCAGG
>CXWL01007050.1_pt1 | contig 22059 bp, 21 predicted proteins | sample 590931 | NCBI WGS metagenome assembly CXWL01 (sample SAMEA3498368, study PRJEB10139) | groundwater metagenome | biome: water well; material: biofilm material | place: Germany | collected 2015-04-27 | reverse complement strand
CACGGCCGCCGGCACCTTCACCAAAAACGCCGTCAAGGCCGCGCCGGTGCTGCTCTGCCAGAAGCACCTCGCCCAGGGCGGCCCGTTCCACGGCATCATCGCCAACTCGGGCAACGCCAACGCCTGCACCGGGCCCGAGGGCCTGCAGGCCGCCCATACGATTGCCCAGCGCGCGGCGGCTTCGCTCAACCTGAAGCCCGCGGCGTTTTTTGTCTGCTCAACCGGCCGCATCGGCCAGCCGCTGCCGCTGCCCCGCCTGCTCAAAGGCCTCGAGCAGGCGGTCGCGGGGAAGGGGCGCACCGCCGACCATGGCCACAAGGCGGCCAGCGCCATCCTCACCTCCGATACGCGGCCCAAGACCGTCACCGTCAGCTTTACCTACGACGGCAAGAAGCATTTCGTCTCCGGCATCGCCAAGGGGGCGGGCATGATCCAGCCCAACATGGCCACCATGCTGGCGTTCCTCGCGACCGATTTTTCCGTGCCGCGGAGCTTTCTGCAGAAAACCCTGTCCGAAGCCGTTGCGGGCACGTTCAACTGCATCACGGTGGACGGTGACATGAGCACCAACGACACCGTGCTCATCCTGGCCAACGGCCACTCCGGCGTCAGCGTGGGGGACAAAAGCCCGCGCGAACTGCGGGTGCTGTTCGCCGAGGCCGTGTGGAAGGCCTGTGAGGCGCTGGCCGACAAGATCGTGTCCGATGGCGAGAAGATCACCAAGGTGGTCGAGGTGAAGGTCAACGGCGCCGCCTCGGCCGAGGATGCGGAGAAGGTCGCCCGCGCCATCGGCAATTCCCTGCTGGTGAAAACCTCCTGGTATGGCGGGGACCCCAACTGGGGCCGGTTGGCGGATGCCGCCGGCTATGCGGGCGCCAAACTGGTCGAGGCCAAGCTCGACATTCTCTACAATGACACGCCGGCGATGACCGCGGGCAAGCCGCATCCCGACCTGAAACCGAAGTGGAAGGAGATTGTGAAGGCGCGCCGCTTCACCATCACCCTCAACCTGCATCTCGGGAAGGCCTCGTTCCGCCTGCTGGCGACCGATCTGACCGAGGGCTACGTGCATTACAACAAGAGCGAGTGAGCCGACGCGCGGGCCGTCGCCGTTTGCGGCTCAATAATCGCTTGCACAGGCGCCCGCTTCACCGCCACATTTTGTGAAATTTTCCAACGAGACCGGCCGCGAAGTTTCGCCGCCGGCTCGCCCGAAAAACCAACGCTTCGAATTCATGCTCCCATTCAAAAACAAGATCCTGTTCGTCGGCTACGGTGCCGTGGCCGAGTGCACCCTGCCCATCCTTTTCAAGCACATCAAGGTGCCCGCGAAGAACATCACCGTGATGGACTTCGAGGATCGCAAGTCCAAGCTCGCGCCCTGGATCAGGAAGGGGGTCCGTTTCGTCCGCGACCGCGTGACCGAAAGCAACATGGCAGGCTTGCTGGCGAAGCACGTCGGGCCCGGCGACATCCTGATCGACCTCGCCTGGAACATTGACGCCTGTGANNCACGGGGCCAACCCCGGTCTCATATCCCACTTCGTCAAGCAGGGCCTCATCGACATCGGCCGCAAGCTCATCGCCGACAAGAAGGCGAAGGGTGCCAAGGCCGAGAAGATCACCGGGCTCATCCAGACCCGCCAGTTCAACCACCTGGCCCAGACCCTGGGCGTAAAAGTCATCCACTGCTCCGAGCGGGACACGCAGATCACGGACAAGCCCAAAGAGGTCGACGAGTTCGTCAACACCTGGAGCATTGAAGGATTCCGCGAGGAGGGCACCACCACTTCCGAGATGGGTTGGGGCACCCATGAGAAGACACTTCCGAAGCACGCCTTCCGCCACAAGCAGGGACCGGGCAACCAGATCTGCCTGGCGCAAATGGGCCTCAACGTCTGGGTCCGCTCCTTCGTGCCGAACTGGAACATCCTCGGCATGGTCGTCCGCCACGGCGAGGCCTTCACCATTTCCGACAAGCTCACGGTCTGGAAGAACGGCCGGGCCGTTTACCGGCCGACGATGCATTACGCCTACTGCCCCTGTGACGAGGCCATCGCCTCGCTGAACGAAATGCGCGGTTACAACTACAAGCTGAATGCGAACCAGCGCATCATGAACGACGAGATCACGGCCGGCGCCGACGTCCTCGGTGCGCTTATCATGGGCCATGACTACAAGTCGTGGTGGGTCGGCTCGGACCTCAGCATCGGGGAGTCCCGCCGCCTGGTCCCGCACCAGAACGCCACCACCATGCAGGTCGCCATCTCCGTCGTCGCCGCCTCGATGTGGATGATTGAGAACCCCGAGGCCGGCGTGGTCGTCCCCGACGAGCTGCCGCACGACTACATCCTCCGGATTTCGAAGCCCTACCTCGGCAAGTGGATTTCCCAACCCTTCGATTGGACCCCGCTCAAGCACCGCGACACGACCTTCGACGGCTACAACCAGCCCGACCTCGACCGGAAGGATCCGTGGCAGTTCAAGAACTTCCTTGTGACGGACGCCGGGTAACGGCCCTCAATGATCTCGAAAGCCCGGCTTCAGCAGCTCGCAAAAAAACACGGCACCCCGCTGTTCGTCATCGATCACGACGAACTGCGGAAAAACTACCGGGACTTCCGGCAGCACCTGCCGCGCGTGCAGGTTTACTACGCGGTCAAGGCCAATTCCGACCCCGCCATCGTCCGCACGCTCTTCCGGGAGGGCGCCAGCTTCGACGTCGCCTCGATGCCGGAATTCATGATCGTCCACGAAAATATCAGGCACTGGCCCGCGAAAAAGCGGCAGGACTGGATCTGGGACAAGATCATCTACGCCAACCCGACAAAGCCGACGGACACGCTCGAAAAACTCAACCGCTACAAGCCGCTCGTCACCTTCGACAACCGCGAGGAGATTTTTAAGATCAAGCAGCATGCGCCCAATGCCGGCCTGGCGCTGCGGCTCAAGGTGCCCAATACCGGCGCGATGGTGGAACTTTCGTCGAAATTCGGCGCCACCCCCGGCGAGGCGGTGGACCTGATCCTCGAAGCCGACCGGCAGGGGCTGGTCGTCGAGGGCATCAGCTTTCACGTCGGCAGCCAGACCACAAACTTCGCGAACTACGTGCAGGCGCTCAGTCTGACCGCGGCGATCTTCCAGGAGGCGCAGGAACGCGGCTATCATAAGATGAACCTGCTCGACATCGGGGGCGGCTTCCCGGCGCCCTACGACAGCACCGTGCGGCCAATCAAGGACCTCGCGCGCATCATCAACACGGAGATCGACCGCCTCTTTCCCAAAAACATCCAGGTGCTCGCCGAGCCCGGGCGTTTTTTGGTGGCCTCGGCCGGCTACGCGGTCTCGAAGATCATCGGCAAGGCCGTGCGTGACGGAAAGACGAGTTACTACATCAACGACGGCGTCTACCACACCTATTCGGGGGTCATCTTCGACCACTGCAAGTATCCCGTAAAAGCGTTCAAAAAGGGCCCGACCTCACTCAGCTCCGTGTTCGGCCCGACCTGCGACGCGCTCGACGTCGTCTCGATGGCCGAAAATCTGCCCGACCTCGAGCGCGACGAATTTGTCTACAGCGTGAACATCGGGGCCTACAGCCACGCCTCGGCGACCTGGTTCAACGGCTTCCCGCCGGCCAAGGTGGTTCACGTGAACCAATGAACCCGCCCGGCTTCAATGTCACCCCTTTGACCCTCCATGGAACTCGCTGATATCATTGCCAAGGCCAAGGTGTTGCTCGAGGCCCTGCCCTACATCCAGGATTTCCGCGGCTCGATCTTTGTCGTGAAATACGGCGGCAGCTTCATGGACGACCCGGACTCCGCCGTGCGGATGAGTGTCGCGACCGATATCGCGTTTCTCGCGGCCGTCGGCATCAACGTCGTGGTGGTGCACGGCGGCGGCAAGGCCATCAACCGCGCCATGGACGACTCGGGCTTGAAACCCAATTTCATCAACGGCCTGCGTGTCACCGATGAGGCGGTCATCGCCATCGTGAAAAAAACCCTCGATGAGGTTGTGAACAAGGAGGTCTGCGACACGCTGACCAAGGTGGGGGCCAATCCGAAGGGCCTGTCGGGGGACAGCGTGATCGTCTGTGACAAGCTCAACGTCGATGATGACGGCAATCCTTGCGACCTCGGCTATGTTGGCGATGTGACCGAAGTGAAGGTAAAACTCATCAAAAAGGAGATCGCCGACGGCTTCATGCCGGTGATTTCGCCGGTCGCCGAGGGTCTCGACGGCAAACCCTACAACGTCAACGCCGACACGGTCGCCGGCCGCGTGGCCAGTGCGCTGCGCGCGCGCCGTTTGGTCTACATGAGCGACGTGCCCGGCCTGCTCTCCGACCCGAGGGATCCCGCCACGCTCATATCCTCGATCAAGGTGGGCGAGGTGGAGGGCCTCAAGAAAAAGGGGATCATCGGCAAAGGCATGCGCCCGAAGGTGCAGAGCGCCGTGCGCGCCCTGCAGGAGGGCGTGCAGCGCGTCCATTTTGTGGACGGTCGCATGCCGCACAGCCTGCTCCTGGAGATTTTCACCGACCAGGGCGTGGGGACGGAAATCGTGCATGATTGAGCCGGCGGCGCGGCGCATTGTGCGCGTGCATTTGCCCTCCGGATTCGTAAACTTCTGTTTTCCTCTTTCATGAACCAGCCAGCCATCGTCCGCGCGAACACCGCCGAGCTTTATGATGCCTACGTCATGAAGAACTACGGCCGTCCGCCGTTGACGCTTGTGCGCGGTCAGGGCGTCACGGTCTGGGACGACACGGGCCGGGAGTATCTCGACTTTACGTCGGGCGTGGCGGTGGCCGCGCTGGGGCATTGCCATCCGGTGTGGGTCGAGGCCATCCGGCGGCAAGCCGGCGAGCTGATCCATGTGAGCAATCTTTTCCGGCATCCCAACCAGGGTGAGCTGGCCCGCCGCCTTGTGCAGCAGGCGGGCCCGGGCCGGGTGTTCTTCTGCAACAGCGGCGCCGAAGCCAACGAGGGCCTCATCAAGCTCGCACGCCTGCACGGCATCCGGAAATCCGGCGAAGAGGGCAAGTGCATCAAGATCATCTGCGCCAAGAACGCGTTCCATGGCCGGACCTTTGGCGGCATGAGCGCCACGCCCCAGGACAAGGTCCAGAAAGGTTTCCGGCCGCTCGTGCCGGGTTTCGCTTTTGGTGAGCTGAACAACCTGCCGAGCTTTGCCGCTCTGGTGGATGAAGGCACGGCGGCCATTTTCCTCGAGACGGTCCAGGGCGAGGGCGGCGTCACGCCCTGCACCGATGAATTCCTCCTGGGGGTGCGCCAGCTCTGCGACCGGCACAACCTGCTGCTCATGCTCGACGAGGTGCAATGCGGGCTCGGTCGCACCGGGACGTTCTATGCATTCCAGCACTCCGGCGTCCGCGCCGATGCCATCGGCATGGCCAAGGGGCTCGCCGGCGGTTACCCGATGGGTGCGGTCTGGGCGGCGGAGAAGCACGCGGACCTTTTCACCCCCGGCTCGCATGGCTCGACCTTCGGCGGCACGCCGCTGGCCTGCGCGGCCGCCCTGGCGGTGCTCGACGTCATCGAGCGCGACAACCTGTTGGAGCAGGTCCGGACGAACGGTGCGGCCTGGAAGGCGCAACTGGAGCAGCTCGTCGTCGAATTTCCCCGCCACGTCAAAACCGTCACCGGTCGCGGCTACATGATCGGTTTGGTGCTGCACAGCGAGCCACCGCCGTATCTCACGGCCCTGCGCGAGGCCGGGTTGCTGGCCGTCGTGGCCGGGGGCAACACCATCCGTCTCTTGCCACCGCTCATCGCGACCAAGGAGCACCTCGACCGCGCCACGGGTATCATCCGGTCTGTCCTGACAAAAAACCCCTGATCCCCGTGAAGCATGAGGCACTTTCTTAAGGAGACTGACTTTTCCCGGGCCGAGGCCGGGCAGGTGTTCGCCCTGGCCCGCCGCTTCAAGCAGGAGCGCGGGCACCACGAGAAGCCGCTCGCGGGCCAGACCTGGGCGATGATCTTCGCCAAGTCCAGCACGCGCACCCGCGTGTCCTTCGAGGTGGGCATCCACGAACTCGGGGGGAACCCGCTGTTTCTCAGCACGAACGACATCCAGATCGGACGCGGCGAAACGATCGCCGACACCGCCAGGGTGTTGTCGCGTTTCGTGCATGGCCTGATTGTGCGCACGCACGCACAAAGGGATCTCAGCGACCTCGCGGCGCACGGCGGTCTGCCGGTCGTGAATGCCCTGACCGATTTCCTGCATCCCTGCCAGATCTACGCCGACGCGTTCACGGCGGCGGAACACTGGGCCGGGCCGCAGGGCGACCTCCTCGCGTCGCTCCAGGGCCGCAAGGTGGCCTTCCTGGGCGATACTTCATTCAACATGGCTAATTCCTGGATCCTCGGCGCCGGCCTGTTTGGCATGAAGCTGGCCCTGGCCGGTCCGATGGGCCACGAACCGGGCAAGGAAATTGGCGAACTGGCGGCCCAGGCCGGCGCGACTTTTCAGTTCACCCGCGATCCACTGGAGGCGGTAAGCGGAGCCGACATTGTCTATACGGATGTGTGGACCAGCATGGGGCAGGAGAGTGAGGCCGCCGAACGGCGCCGCCGCTTGCAACCGTATCAGGTGACCGGGAAATTATTCGCTTCGGCCAGACCCGACGCACTCTTCATGCACTGCCTGCCGGCGCACGCCGGCGAGGAGGTGACGCAGGAAGTGCTCAACCATCCGCGTTGCGTGATTTTCGACGAAGCGGAAAACCGGCTGCACATGCAGAAAGCCATTCTGGCCCTGCTGGCACGGAACCGGGGCTAAACCTCAGGGGCGGGCGAGGACCATCCTGACGCGGGTGGAATTGGCCTGCACGAAATTGCCCGTCGTCAGGTCGCCATCGTCTATTTTGGCATCGATATCCGTCCACAGCGCGTCGTCGCAGGTGTAACCGGAAACGGAAATACCAGCCTCGCCACCGGAACTCATGGAATTATCCCAATTCCAGCGGCCACCGACGACCGTGTCCGCCTGCCACGTCGCCACCTTGAAGTCGTCAGTCATGGGCACGGGTGTGGTGGGCACGACGCCCGGTCCGACATTGTTCGGCCAGGCTCCGTTTAAGGAATTGTAGACCTCAAAGGCCTGGGAGAAGACGCGAAAATCGTTAATAATGCGGGTGATCTTTGAGGCACGCTGCACGCGTTGAAAGGCGGGGATGGCCAGTGCCGCCAGCAGGCCGATGATGACCACGACTATCATGATTTCCACCAGCGTGAATCCACGCGTTGTAACTCGGTTGAGCCGTTGCGGGGTCATTTTCATGGGGCTGTGATACATGATCCACGAGTAGGGGAGTGAACGCAATACCAGAGGGGCCATTCGGCCTTAATTGCCTAATTTTTACTTTGCGCGCCACGAGCATTTGCCAACACTGCAATCCCCATCAATGAAGATCGTGCTCGCATACTCGGGAGGCCTCGACACCTCCGTCATCGTAAAATGGCTCAGAGATACCTACGATGCCGAAATCATAACTTTTGCCGCTGATATCGGCCAGCAGGAAGAGCTTAAGGGTTTGTCCACCAAGGCAATAAAGACCGGTGCCTCGAAGCATTACACTTTGGACCTGGTCGAGGAGTTTGCGCGGGATTTCATCTATCCGATGATCCGCGCCAACGCGATTTACGAGGGGCAATATTACCTCGGCACCTCCATTGCCCGCCCGTTGATCGCCAAGGCCCAACTCGACATCGCCCGCCGGGAAAAAGCCGACACCGTGGCGCACGGCGCCACCGGCAAGGGTAACGACCAGTGCCGCTTCGAGCTGACCTACATGGCGCTCGCCCCTGACCTCCGGATCATCGCCCCGTGGAAACTCGACAATTTCCGCGCCGAGTTTCCCGGCCGCGCCGAAATGATCGCCTATTGCCGGAGGAACAAAATCCCCGTCGAGGCCTCGCTCAAGAAGCCGTATTCGATGGACCGGAACCTCCTGCACATTTCCTACGAGGCGGGCATACTCGAGGATCCTTGGTTCGACCCGACGACCAGGGCAAACAAGGGCATGTTCAAGCTCTCTGTCTCGCCGGAGGACGCACCCGACAAACCGGAATACGTCGAGCTGGATTTCGTGCGGGGCAATTGCACCGCGGTTAATGGCAAAAAACTTTCACCCGCGGGCGTCCTTATCGCGCTCAACAAACTTGGCGGCAAGCACGGCATCGGCCGCGTGGACCTGGTGGAAAATCGGTTTGTCGGCATGAAGTCGCGCGGCGTCTATGAGACACCCGGTGGCACCATCCTCATGCAGGCGCACCGGCAGGTCGAATCGCTCACCATGGACCGGGAGGTCATGCATCTGCGCGACTCGCTCATCCCGAAATACGCCGAGCTGATTTACTACGGGTTCTGGTTTGCGCCCGAGCGCGAGGCTTTGCAGGCGCTCGTCGACGAGTCGCAGAAGCACGTCACCGGCACGGTGCGCCTCAAGCTCTACAAGGGTAACGTCATCACCTGCGGCCGCCGGTCGAAGTATTCGCTGTATGACATGAACATCGCGTCGATGGAGGGCGTGAAGAGCTGGTATAACCAAAGCGACTCCACCGGCTTCATCCGCCTCAACGGCCTGAGGCTCAGGGCCCGTTATTACGCTCAGGGCGGTCCCAAGCGATAATTCGTCGTGCGACGAAATGTGGGGCTGGTCGCGTTGAATTGGTGCTTTGTCGCATCCTGATACCGATTGGCCACACTTGAATTGTCGCCCAGCCACGCATTGCGTTGGTTTGGGCCGCCTGCTAGCGAGGCATAAACACAATGACTACGACCCCTCGCGTCCATTGGTGGATCGGCCTGGCCTTGCTCGCCATGGGCGGGCTGCTGGGGCTGGTGTTCATTGGCCCACAGGCATCACTGCCGGTCGTGGCGCGAAAAACGACTGAAGAGAACGTTCTCCGGATCGTCTACACTCAGGCTCTCCGGCCGGACCCGCATGTGCGGCCTTTCCCGCTTTCGACCTACAATCACTTCATCCTCAGCCTTTGGGAGCCGCTGGTGGAATGTCATCCCGCCACCGGAGAGCCCCACCCGGCGGCGGCGGAGAGCTGGAGCTGGTCGCCTGATTACCGTGTGCTGACACTGAAACTTCGCCCGAATGCCCGCTGGAGCAACGGCGACGCGGTGACGGCCCATGATTACGTGCGCGGATGGCTCCGCTTGCTGCGCCAGCGCGTGGATCTGGCCTATACGCTGTTTCCGGTGAAAAACGCAGAAGCCTACCATCGCGGTCAGCGGGACAATCCCGCATCGGTCGGCTTGCGCGCCCTCGACGAGCTGACGTTGCAGGTGGAACTGGATCAACCACGGACCACCCTGGCGGCCGAGCTGGCTGATCCGCTGTTGGTCCCGATGCATCACTCAACGGAAAAGGTATTGGCGGATAAAACTTATCATCAACAACCCGCGACCTTGATCACCAACGGCCCTTTCCGGCTGGCGGGGATCAGTCCCGACGCCTTTCAGCTGAAGGCCTGCCCCCATTATCGAGTCCACGAAAAAGTGCGCCTGGCGGGGGTGCATTTCATCCGGGCGGCCAATGTGAGCACCGGAGCACTGTTGGTGGCGGCGGGCAAGGCGGACCTCCTGCCTTCGATGTATTATGCGCCGGGGCATGAATGGCCCACCCGGCGCGCTCTGGTCGTGGAGTCGGAGCTCACCCTCGGGCTGCTGGCGAATTATTTCAATGTGACCCGCGGCCCGCTGCAGGATTTGCGCGTGCGTCAAGCGCTCGCCCTGGCCCTGAACCGCGAAAGCCTCATCGAGGATGCCGACCGCCCGCGGCTGGTCCCGGCGTGGTCTTGGGTGCCCGACATGCCAGGACGCAAGGGGCTGAGTCTCTTTCAGGAGGATGCGGTGGAGGCCCGCCGGTTGCTCGCGGCGGCCGGTTATCCGGGCGGGAAGGGGTTTCCGGTCTTGCGGATGTCGCTGCCGTTGTGGATGGAGGGCAGCTTTTATCCGGCGGCCTGCAGCGAGCGCTGGTTTCAGGAGCTGGGCATCCGCACCTATGTCGCTTATGAAACACCGGCGGCCCGCAGCGTGCGCATCAACGCGGGGGACTACGACGTCGTTTACGGCCTGCTTGTGGCGACGGTGCCGGATCCGGCGGACCTGCTCACCGCATTCACCATGCCGGTGGAATACAGTGAAACCAAGTGGCGCGACGAAGAAACCGTCCGGTTGCTTGCCGGGGCCAACCGCAAGACCGGTGCGGAGCGGCTGGCGCTCCTTGAATTGGCGGAGCGCCGGGTCATGGCGGCGGTGCCAGCCGTGCCCCTGATGTTCCAGCGACGGCAAACCCTGCTTTCCACCGAAGTGCGGGGCTGGTATGGTGATCCGCTTGGGCGCCAGTCTCCCAAGCGGCTCTGGTTGGAATCGCCATCGGCAAAACCTGCACGCTATTCGCAGCCACGCACATGATCTCCACCAACGGCAACGGCGATAATCCCTGGTGGCGCAACTGGCGTCTCTGGGCACTCGTCTGGGTAATCGGAACCGTCGGGCTGTTGGCGATCTTGTGGTGGGATGCGCGCTTGTGGCTGCAGAATGCGCCCCAGGCCACTTTCCGAACGACCAAACTAAACGTGTGGCCCCTGGAAATCCTGTGGTGGCTGTTTGTCCCCGCGATTTTACTGGTTCAACAAAGCCTGTGGCGGCTTGACCGGCACTGGCCGTGGGCGATCGGACTGCACGCACTGCTGGCTTTGATTATCACCGGCCTGTTCATTGTGGCCGAGGCGGTCCGCCTGGTGCTGGTCAACCATCTGCCAGCGTCGTTCCTGCCGGTGGTGGTGAACGACCAGCGGTGGGCGGGCGAATGGAGCTACCTGCCCGCTCTGCTCTACCTCGCGCTCGTCCTGGCGCTCTATGCCAGCAGCTTCTATCGGCAATGGCGGACCGGACAACGCCTGACGGGCCAGCTGCAAGTGGCCAACGCCCAGCTGGAAACCCGGCTCGTGCGCGCGAGCCTCGACGCGCTGAAGATGCAGCTGCATCCGCACTTTCTCTTCAACACCCTCAATTCCATCACCGGCCTGATCCGCAACAGCCGCACCAGGGAAGCCGAGGACATCGTCGCCGGGTTGGGGGAACTGCTCCGCCGCTCACTCGACCATCGGCAGGAGGCGATGGACACGTTGGCGCGGGAACTCGATTTTCTCCGCCGGTATTTCGAGATTGAACGCATCCGCTTCCAGGACCGGCTCAAGGTGGAGTTCGACATAGATCCCAATTGTCTGCGCGCCCAGGTGCCGAGCCTGCTGCTTCAACCGCTGGCGGAAAACGCCATGAAGCACGGCATATCCAAGGATCCGGCGGCCCGTCTGCTGCGGATCAGCGCCGAACGCGATGGCACGCGGCTCATTCTCACGGTGTATAATGACGGCCCGCCCCTGCCCAAGGACGATGCCGCCCTCGACCAGGGCATCGGCCTGCAGAATTCGCGCGCCCGGCTGCACATGCTCTATGGCGACGAGGCCCGCCTGCGGCTGCGGGACAACATCCCGCACGGCGTCCGCGCGGAGATCATCCTGCCGTTTCGAACCCCTTCATCCCCATGAATACCACAACTGCCACCATCCGGACCATGATCGTCGACGACGAGGTCCTTGCCCGCCAGAACGTTGAGGCCCTCCTGCAAAGCGACCCCGACATCGTGATTGTCGCCCAGAGCAACAACGGCGCCACCGCCGTCGAGGCCATCAAGCAGCATCAACCCGACCTCCTTTTCCTGGACGTGCAGATGCCGGGCATGACCGGTTTCGAGGTGTTGGCGAAACTGCCGGCCGCCATGATACCGCAAGTCGTCTTTGTCACCGCCTATGACCATTTCGCGCTGCAGGCTTTCGAAGTGCAGGCGGTGGACTACCTGCTGAAGCCGTTCAATCGCGCCAGGTTTGCCGAGGCGCTGGCCCGCGCCAAGGGTGCGGTGCGCAGCCAGGACAAGCGGGATTTCTCGAAACGGCTCGACGAGGTGATGTCAGCGCTGCAAAAACTGCAGGCGGGTTCGCCGGCGGACGGACCCGTGGCCGCCTCCAAGCCGCGCGAGGGCGACGGCCGTCTCTTCATCCGGTGCGATGGCGAAATCCACATGATGGCTCCGGAGGATATCCTGTGGATCGAATCGGACGGGGACTACGTGCGGTTGCACCTTGGCGACAAATCACGCTTCGTGCGCATGTCGCTGCTCAGGATGATGGACAAGCTGGACCCGGCGCATTTCGTGCGCATCCACCGCTCGACCATTGTCAACCTCCGGCACATGAGGAAAGCCAGCCCGGCACTTTACGGCGAATATACGGTGGAGCTGACCANNGATGGTGGTTCGGTAGCGCCCGGGTGCGGCTGAAATCGCCGGATTGTAGGATGGTCGCACGGAAATTGAGCTGAAGGCGCGTCGGGCGACACCTTGGTGTCATACGAGGTGCAGGCTCACTGCCTCGCTCGAAACACAAGCAAACCCACATGAACTCAACTCGCACTCCACACAAGTGGGGGCTGGCGCGGCTGCTCGCGCTTACCCTTTCTGTGTTCGCGGCCCAGGCCGCTTTTGCCCAGTCCGCTGAAGAAACCAAGGCCGAGGCCGACAAGGTCAAACTGGAGACCTTCACGGTCACTGGTTCACGCATCAAGCGCATCGACGCGGAGACCCCGCAGCCGGTGGTCCGCTTGTCAGAAGCAGAATTCAAGGCGACCGGCTTCACCACCTTGGGTGACGCCATCCGGGCCATGCCCGCCATCTCCGGGCAGTCGCTGGTCTCGATCGACGGCGGCACCAGCTTCACGCCCGGTGTCAGCTCGTTCAACCTGCGCGGTCTCGGCAGCAACAACACCCTGGTGCTGATCAACGGCCGCCGGGCGGCGCCCTATGCGTCCGCCGGCTTCAACGGCTTCCAGACTGTCTTCGACTTCAACAGCATTCCGACTGCGGCGCTCGAGTCCCTCGAGGTGCTGAAGGACGGCGCTTCCGCCATTTACGGCTCTGACGCAGTGGCCGGGGTGATCAACGTGACGCTGAAGAAAAACTACTCCGGGTTCACCTCCGAGTTTTCCTATGGCAACACGCTGGAAACCGACTCGGCCGAAAAATCGGTGTTCCTCCTGATGGGCACCCAGGTCGGCAAGGTCTCCCTCATCACCACCTTTGATTACCGGGACCGGGCCGGGATTGATGCCAGCGACCTCGACTACACCGATGAGTCCAACGGCACACCCTACGGCGGCCTTGACCAGCGCAGCACCTCGGGCCCGATTGGCGCCGTGCGCGGCCTGACCGGACTGGCCCAGTTTCCCAACGGCCGGGCTGGCTACACCACCCCGCAGGCCAACCCGACCCTGGCCGGGGCACAAAACATCACCCCGCTCTATAACTTCCAGGATAACGTGGGCTTCACCCCGGTCGAGCGCTCCTTTGGCTTCTACACCCGCGCGACCTATGAGTTTAATGAAAACCTCACGGGTTGGGCAGAGATCTCCTTCCGGCGTTCCCAGGTCGAGATTTCCGCCGCCCCGGCTCCTTATTCATCGTCGCAGGAAATTGGTAATTCCCCCGGCGGCACCGGATTGTTTCCTGCCACCAACCCCTTCAATCCTTTCGGCCAGAACATCGTCGACCTGCGCTGGCGCATCACCGAGCTGGGCCGCCGCGTGCAGGATATCACGGCGGACTCACCCCGCATCGTGATAGGCCTGGACGGCAATATCCCCAACACAGACTGGACCTGGTCCGGCGCGCTGCTCTATTCCAAGAACTCCATCGCCCAACTGAGCCGGAACACCTCGTCCGACACGCTGGTCCAAAACGCCCTGAATGGCATCGTGCTCAATGGAGTGCTCCGCCATGCGAATCCTTTTGGTCCCAATCACCCGGATATTGTCAACTATCTGCGGATCACCAATCCTAACTACGATGATTTCGACGTGCGCTCGGGCGACATCAGTGTCTCCGGCCCGCTGTTCAAGCTGCCGGCCGGCGACCTGAGCGTCGCGGCGGGCGCCGAGGTGCGGAGCGAAAAGATGCAGAATATTGGCACGCAGCTGAACCGCGACAGCCAGCTCATCGCGGGTGGGGCCGGCTCTGACACCTTAGGCGATCGCCGGCTCTATTCGGCTTACGCCGAGTTGAGCATCCCGGTGCATAAGAAACTGGAAGTGCAGGCGGCCGTGCGCTTCGAGAGCTACAGCGATTTCGGCGAGACGACCAAACCCAAGATCGCCGCCGTGTTCCGTCCGTTGCCTGAGGTCCTGCTGCGGGCCTCCTACGGCCAATCGTTCCTGGCGCCGAATCTGGCGTTCCTCTACACCACGGTGAGCACCAGTTTTACGGCCAACACCCTGGCCGACCCGCTGCGCCCGCAGGACCCGCGCATACAAATCCGGCAGTTTGGCGGCGGTAACTCCGGCCTCACGCCGGAGGAGACGGATGTCTACTATGGCGGCTTGGTGCTCCAGCCCTTCGCCAGCAAGAAGGACAGCCGGTTTCGCGACTTGTCGTTCGGGGTGGATTATTTCCGGTTCAGCCAGGAGAATCTGATCAACCGCCTGTCGGCCGCCGCGATTCTGGCCAACCCGGCATTCGCGAATCTCGTGATCCGGAATTTGCCCACCCCGGGTGAAACTATCGGCACCATCAGCGGTGTGCTCACCACCTGGCAGAACCTGAGCAGTGGCGAATATGAGGGCTACGACATGAATGCCCGCTGGGTTCTGCCCAAGAATCAGTATGGCAATTTCCGCATGGAGTTGTCCGGCACTTATATCGGGGAATCCAGCTTCGTCAGCGCTACCGGCGCCTATGTCGATTCCGATGGCGAATATTCCCAACCGTTGCTCCGTGGGTCGGCGACCTTGGCGTGGAACAAGGGTGATTGGGCAGCGTCGCTCTTCGTCAACTACATCGGGGCTTATAATGACCAATTCCAGATCGCCAAGATTGACGACCAGTATGTCGTCAATCCGCAAGTGTCCTACAAGGGTTGGTATCACAGCACAATCACGGTGGGGGTGCGCAATATCCTCAATTCGGCTCCGCCAATCGACCTCTCCGACAGCAAGCTCGTGAATGAAAACACGAACTGGGCGGAACCGGCGTTTGTCTACGTCCGCATCTCGAAGGACTGGTAACGGCCCGGTTTATTTATCCCCCGCGGCGACCCAACACGGGTCGCCGCTTTTTTTTGGTGTCCGGTCACGAAACGGTTGTGGGCGGCAGATTGCCGGTGCAATCTGCGGCATGAAAATGCCTCCAACCCTCCTTTGCCTGTCTGCCTTGTTGGCAGTGACTGCGTGGGCGCAAAACCCGCCGCCACCACCACCGCCGGTGAACCACGATTTTGATTTTTGGGTCGGAGACTGGGAAGTGACCAACCGGGCCAATGGCAAAAAAGCCGGCAAAAACCGGATCGAGCGCCAGCATGGCGGCCGCGTCTTGGTGGAGAACTACACCACACCGGGCCCATACACCGGCATGAGCCTCAACGCCTACGACGGTTTGGCCAAACGCTGGCACCAGTGCTGGATGGACAATGCCGGTGGCGTGCTCGACCTCTACGGCGGCCTCGTGGACGGCGCGATGGTCCTGACGGGGGAAACCGTCCGGCCGGGCGGGGCGAAACAGATGGAGCGCATCACCTGGACGCCCAACTCCGACGGCACCGTGCGCCAACACTGGGAGCAATCCGCCGATGGAGGCAAGACCTGGAAAACGGCCTTTGACGGACTCTACAGGCGCAAGTGATACCGTGGGTCGCTCTAGCCAAGCAGCCGTCCGATCAGCGCCCCGATGGACAGATCATCCTCGACGCCGAAACCATGATGACGCACGCGACCCTCGCGGTCGATGACGACCAGACTAGGTGTGCCGCGGAACCCGTAGAGTCGCATAGTGTGCGGGATGCCGTTGGCATCGTCCGACGGTTCGTCGACGCCGATGGGGAAAGCTAGGCGGTATTCGTGGATGAAGGCCTGGAGCGAGACGGGCGTCATGGCCGCATGGTGCTCGAACACCGTGTGCAGGCCGACGACGGCGACATCCTTTTCAGCGAACAATGCATGCAGGCGTTGTGCCTGCGGCAGGCCGTGGGCGACGCAACCGGGGCAGAGCATTTGGAACGTGTGCAATGCCACCACACGCCCGCGCAGGCCGGCCAGCGTGAGCGGCTGCGGGGTGTTGAACCATTGCGAGACGCGCCATTCCGGCGCGAGGGGCGGGGTCTTGGCCATGGGCAGACTTTGCGCGCCAGTGGCCGCGGGGCAACGGGGAAGCGACGGCTTATTTCAGGGCCGAGAGCGGGGCGCCAAAATTGATATGGAATGTCCGTCCGCTGAGCACGAGAGCGGGCACGGACTTGACCCCGGCTTTTTCAGCTTCGGCGACGCGGTTCTTGGCGGTGCCGAGATGCACGATCTCTATCGCATAGCGGCTGGAGTCGAGCGATCCAGCGAACTGCTGCTCGGCTTCGATGCAAACGGGGCAGCCGGCGTGGTAGAAGATAGCTTTGGTTTTCATGGGGAGCGGGGTTGAGTTGCGCGCTTGGCAAACGGGCCGAACGCGGCGAGAGTATCGCCGATCACCCGGGTTTGCGCCAGCAGGCACAAACCGGTGGGGTGGGCACCTTCCGGTGCTAATTGCCTTCCATGAACCCAAAGAAATTTTCGCCCCGCATCCAACCCGACAGCCTAGGCTCTATCGTCGAGTCCATCGTGGGCTGCAAATGGTCGCTCACCGTGCTGCAACTGTTGCGCGAGGGCGTGAACCGTCCGGGTGCGATGGAGCGCGCCGTGCCCGGGTTGACCGCGAAGGTGCTGAACGAGCGGCTGCGCAAACTGGTGCGTTTCGGGATCGCCGAGCGGAAGGTTTTTCCGGTCTTGCCTCCACATGTCGAATACCGGCTGACGCCGTTCGGGCGGAAATTTATCGTCGCTCTGCGCGGGCTGGAAAAACTTCAGGCGGAGCTAGGCTGATCATCACAGATTAGAACGGCACTTGGTGACCGGCGGCCCGGAGGGCGGCGAGCGCCACATCAAGCTGGGTGGTTTTCACCAGCACGTAGTCGGTGTCGAAGGTGGCGACGGCTAACAGGCTGACACGGGCCGCAGCGAGCGGCCCGGTGACGGAGGCCAAAACTCCAACGGCACCGAAGTCGAACGGCCCCTGGAGTTTCAGCAGCCGCCAGCCGGCCTCATGTTTCACCCCGGAGGGCACCTGGACGGACGGGCAAATGACGGAGAGTTCCTCCGTCGTGCGCGTGACAGAGCTGAAAACGCCTGAACCGGCCCACGCGGGGACCGGTTCGCTTGGTGACAGACGGCACACGCTGAAGTCACCCGCTTCCAGCTGGAGCGTCAGGCCGGGCATCAGAACAGTTTCCCGGCCACGACGCCGACCGCGGTGATGGGGCCGGAATCCTCGAGGCCTTCGAGGGCGCGGTCGGCCTTCTTCATCGTGGATTGCACGTCAAGGTAGAGGCTGTCGTCGGAGATGAGCTTGCCGAGGGTGCCTTGGCCGCTGTTCAGCTTGTCGGAGACTTCGCGCAGGTTTTTCATCGAGACCTTGAGGCTGCTGGCGGTGGCGTCGTCGTAGAGCAGCAGGCCGAGCGTGCCTTTGCCGGCCTTCACGTCGGCGACGATGCCCTTGGTGTCGCTCATGAAGGTGCGCGCGTCGGTCGCGGCGGCCTTTATTTCGGTGACGGAGGCGAGCAGGTCGTCGTGCAGCTTGGGATCGTTGACCAGTTTGCCGAGCGTGCCTTCGCCGGCTTTGATTTTGGCCGAGAGATCCTGCAGGTTGCTGATGGTCTCGGTAAGCTTGGGGCCGTTGTCGGCGACAAGCTTGTCAATGCGCTGGAAGACGCCACCGCCTTCGCCGCCGGTGCCGAGGGACTTGCCGATCTCGCCGACGACCTGCTCGAGCTTGGAACCGAGGGTGCCGAGCTGGCTGATGACCTCGCTCATGTCCACCGTGGCCTTGGTGCTGATCTCGTCGCCGTCCTTGAGCAACTCGAGGCCGGGCGTGCCGAAAGTGACGCCGAGGTAGTTGCTGCCAAGCAGGCTGGACTGTTCGACGCTGGCGACGGCGTCGGCGGGGATCTTGACGCCGGGCTCGATGGCGAGGAGGGCCTCGACGCGGTGGCCGGCGAGGCGGGTGAGTTCGACCGCGCCGACCTTGACGCCGGCCATGCGGATCTCGTCGCCGGTCTTGAGGCCCTTGAGGTTGGCAAAGCCGGCCACGAGGGTGTAACCGGGCTTCTTGAAGAGCCGCCCGCCGTTGAGCGACTCGAACGTGATCCAGGCGAGCGCCAGACCGAGGAGGAAAAAGAGGCCGACGCGGATGCTTTGTGACAGGTTATTCATGGTTGTTCTCCAATTGTTTGAAGCGGGGATTCTTGAGGTCGATGACCGGGTTGAGGAAGTTGGCGATGACGGGGTCGGCGGGGGACTTGAAGGCGGCGGGCTGGCCAACGCCGCGGATGCGGCCGTCCATCACGAAGGCGAGGCGGTCGGCAATATTGAACGCGAGGTCGCGGTCGTGCGTCACCACGATGCTGGTGACGGCCGTCTGTTCACGGAGGGTGGCGATGATCTCGGTCAGGGTGGCCGACATCACGGGATCGAGTTCGGAGGTCGGCTCGTCGTAGAGCAGCAGCTGGGGCTCCATGACGAGGGCCCGCGCGATGGCCACGCGTTTTTTCATGCCGCCGGAGAGGTCGGAAGGAAATTTGTGGGCGGCCTTCTCGAGTGACAGGATGGCGAGGGCGTGCATGACCCGCTCGCGGATGCCGGCCTCGTTGCACTGGCGATGTTCACGCGGATAGAGCGCGAGATTGTCGTAGACGGAGAGCGAGCTGAAGAGCGCCCCGGCTTGGAAGACGAGGGCCAGATGGACTTTGTTGCGGGTTTCGGGGTCGGCGGCGTCAAACTCCCCGATGCGCACCGCTCCGCTGGTGGCGGTCTCGAGGCCGGCGATGTGTTTCAGCAGGACGCTCTTGCCGGAGCCGCTGGGGCCCATGATGCAGAAAATCTCGCCGGGTTTCACGTCGAGGTTGACGTCGGTCAACACGGTGGTCTTGCCAAAACTCTTGTTCAGCCGGCTAACGGTGACGCCAAACGTTTTGCCGACAAAGGGGGAGGCGGTGAAGCTGGCGTTCATGAAAAGAGGAGGGCCTTGGTGACGAAGTAATCGAGCACCAGGATGAGGATGAGCGAGGTGACCACGGCCTTGGTGACGGAGGCGCCGATCTCGCGCGGGCCGCCGCGGGTGTTGAGCCCGATGTAGCAGCAGACGAGCATGATCACGAAGCCGAAGAACTCGGCCTTGATCAGGCCGTCCACGATGTCGCGCGGCTTCATGTAGGTCTTCAGCGCGGAGAAGTAGGCCTCGGAGTCGACGGAGATGGAGTGGGTGTATTGGCAGACGAGGGCGCCGCCATACCAGCCGCAGAGGTTGGCGATGATGGCGAGCACCGGCATCATCACGAGCACGGCGCAAAGACGCGGCAGCACCAGGATCCGCTCCGGCGGGATGTTCATGGTCGTGAGGGCGTCGATTTCCTGGTAAACCTTCATGGAGGCCAGTTCGGCGGTGACGGCCGAGCCGACCCGGCCGGTGATCAGGATGGCCACCATGACCGGGCCGAGTTCCCGCGCCATGGTGAGGCCGACGAGCGTGCCGATAAACTGCTTGGCGCCGAAGTTCTCCATGCTGTAGCCGCTTTGCAGGGCGAGCACGCTGCCGATGAAGAAGCTCAGGATGGTGACGATGGGCAGCGAGGTGTAGCCGATAAGATAACAGTGCTCCATGAAGCGCGGGAACTGGCGCGGCAGCGTGGGCAGGTATTTCAACGTGCGCACCAACAGGAGCACGGTGCCCCCGATGTGGCTGAGGATGGCGGTCGGCAAATTCATGGCGGCGGAGGCAGGGCTGATTTGTTAGCTGATTTCCGTGGGAAATCGAACAGGAAGAGCCGCCAGCCGCGCTCGCCCGGCCGGCGTTTCAGGCCGAGCAGGCCGTAGCCCAGGGCAATGCGTTGCCGATCGGAGTCGGCCTGAACGCTGAAGAGCGGGCCGAGGTGAAATTCCTTCGCAACGGCGGAACGGCGCCAGGTGACGGCATTCCACAGCAACGAGTGGCGGGAGGCGGTGGCACCCTGCCGGTCGTAGCGGTAAAGCGCGAAGAGCGGTGTGTAGGCTTGGCGGACGATCTCGTTGGTCGGGAAGAAGACCTCAAGCGGGCTGAGCACCTGCACCTGGCGGCGGCCGGCGCCGTTGTCCCAAACGCTGATCAGGGGCCAGAGGTGGGTCTTGTGGGCCGGGGCGGTGCCGGGGTTGGTCAGGCTGCGCTGGGTCTGGGACCAATACAAAAAATAAAGGAGCTGGCTTTTCCCCTGGGCGAGACCCGCGTCCTGCCATTCGGCGTGGCGGAAGAGCGGCCAGAGCAACCAGGTCTTGTCGTAGCCCTTGATGGTGGAATGGGTGTAGAGGGGGGCCCAACGGTTGAGGCGGCGTTGGTCGCCACGCCCCTGGACGAGGAAGGGCCAGAAGTAGCGCTGTTCGTCGTAACGATAGGGTATGGTGCGGCGGGTATGTCCGAAGAAGGGCCAGGCGTAGGTCTCGCTGAGGTAACCCGGCGACGTATCGCGGGCATAGAAGGGCAGGACCCCGAATTTGACCGTGGGCTCAGGCGCGGAAAGGCCGTGCACGGATTTGTAGATGAGCGGCCACAGGTAGTATTGCTCGGCGTAATCGCCCACCCGGCCGCGGTGGCCAAACAGCGGCCAGAACTCGAACCCATGATGGCCGGCGCCGGCGATGAAACGCAAGAAGGGCCAGGGAGCCGTTGTGATCTCCCGCCCGGCCTTCTCGCTGTGCAGATAAAGCGGGAACGCATACCACGACAACTCGTCCCGGCTGAAACGATGCTTGATCGTGCCGGCGACGGGGAACAAGGCGTGATAGGAAGTCGCGGGATCGCCCGTTTCCTTGGAAAAATAGAACGGCCACACGTCAAAACCGCGCACGTCCGGCTCGCCCGCCTCGCTCCGCTGGCGTTGGTCGACCAGCCGGAAGAAACTAAAACGTCTGAAGCCGGACTGTTTTTGCCACGTAAACAACGGATAGAGGAAGGTGTTGGTTTCCCTGTCACCCGCCTGGGTCTGCAGCCATAGCGGCCGGAAACCCTGCACCCGGTCGGTGTCCTGCTTGGAAAACAGCAACGGCCCGAGGTATTGGACTGATTCAGTTGTGCCGCTGGAGGACGACTGGCGCACGACCAACGGCCAGCCGTTCTGCTCCTCCCCGCGGAGGGTGGCGGCGGCGGGCAGGGCAGCGCAGAGCGACCAGACTAGGAGTCGGGAAAACATGCTTGGTGGACTGGGTAAGGCATTGCCTTTGCACGAGACGGAAGCCAGTTAGGTGGCCGGCTTCACGTTGGCGCAGGCAGACTTAAATCGCCTCCCGGCCGCGTGCAAATGATATGTTCATACAACCACAGGCAGCAGCAAGAGTTCCTTCGTTCCCCGGTGATTTTCACCGGGCTGTAACAGGCCCAGCCGGAGTCGCCCGATGCGCATAACCGGCGGCGGAGCGCGTGGCATCCCGTTGTTGCTGCCCAAAGGCGACTTGGTCCGCCCGGCAACCGACGCCATGCGGCAAGCGGTGTTCTCCAGCCTGGCGCATTGCTTGGCCGGCGCGCGGTTTCTCGACTTGTTTGCCGGCAGCGGTGCCTACGGCCTCGAGGCGCTTAGTCGCGGTGCGCTAAGCGGGGTGTTCGTGGAAAAAAACGCGCGGACGGCGGATTTTATCCGGCAGAACATCTCCGCGGTGTGCAAGAGCCTCGGGCGTGACACCGCCGGCCTGCAGGTCGTAACGGCGGATGCCACCCACGTGCTCCCGGGGGATGTGCCGGATCTCGTCTTCATCGATCCGCCGTATGAGCTCATCCCGGAGTTGGCCCCGAAACTTTTTGCCCGGCTGGATGTGTGGCTGGCGGAGAGACCGGAGACGCTCATCGTCTTCGAGATG
>CXWL01108446.1_pt2 | contig 22062 bp, 21 predicted proteins | sample 590931 | NCBI WGS metagenome assembly CXWL01 (sample SAMEA3498368, study PRJEB10139) | groundwater metagenome | biome: water well; material: biofilm material | place: Germany | collected 2015-04-27 | reverse complement strand
GGGGGGCGCCGAGCCCGGGAACGACGGTCTTGATGTAAGCGTTGTTTGCTCATGACATCTTCGCGTTTGACAGGAAAATCCAGGCGACCGAGATGACCACCATCGCGGTCAGGCTGACGCACGACCAGGTGAAGAACCACGCCGACAGCAAACTGGCCTGCAACGCGCGCTCGAACAGCATGCCGAGGCCGAAGTCGCAGGCGGTCAGCACCGACCAGCGGCGCAGGTACACCGGCAGGTAGCGGCACATGTGGCGATTGTGCTGCAAGGCGGCGTGGCGCTCGAACATGTCGCGTGCCGCGCTCAGGTCGGCGAACATCCACTCGAAGAACATGAAACGGTACAGCAAGGTTCGAAAGGGAATTTCGGCAACGCCGTCCTGCCGGGATGGCTGCGGGTGATGGCTGTCTGACATGATCGCACCTTGGAGTGACAGGGAGGCGATTCCGGCAGCAAGCGACGCGCGGGAACCTTCGCCCAATATACTCCAAGCCGGCTATTCGCCCTTGCTGGCGCGCACAGTTGAATTCGGCCGGCGCACGCTCAGCCAGACCGCGGCGATGCGGTCGGCGCAGCGGTATTCCGCTTCGTCGAGTTCCTCGCCGAAAACGTCGGGGTCGATCTCTTCGTACGACCATTCGGCGCCGATCGCCTCCAGCCGCGGCGCGATGCGCGCGAGGAAGGGATCCTGGCCGTCGACAATCGCCACGCCGGTGTACAGCAGCAGCCTGCCGCCCGGCGCCAGCCGCTCCAGCGCGCTGGCGACGATGCGCTGCGACAGGCCTTCGCCCAACTCGCCGCCACCGTGGCGGTAGGCGCGCTCGCACGGGTCGAGCAGGTAGGGCGGATTGGCGACGATCAGGTCGAACTTGCCGTCGGCAGCGGCCAGCAGGTCGCTGTGCAGCGGCCGTACGTTGCCGGTGCCGGCCAGCGCGGCGTTGACCGCGGCCAGGCGCAGGGCGTCATCGTTGATGTCTACTGCCAGCACCTCGGCAGCAGGCGAGTGCAGCGCGATGGCGATCGCCGCCGGGCCTGCGCCGCAGCCAATGTCCACCGCGCGCCCGACCGGCCGGTCGCCCAGTGCGGCCTTCAACGCGCGCACGAAGCGATAGGTGTCGGGGCCGAAGAACACGGCGTTGGCGGCGCTGGTCGGGAAGGCGGAGTGAAAGTACAACTGATCGTCCAGGCTCGATACCCGCACGGTGCTGCGCCAGCCGTCGCCGTCGGCGCGCAGCGCGTCGGCCGCGCGCATCAGCGCCACCAGCTGCGGCGCCAGGTCGCCGTCGCGGAAGCGCCGGCTCCAGCCGAAGACGTCGGTGAGGCTGGCGGCACCGCCGGCGTCGGGGCGCCGCGCCACCCGTTGATGGGTCGCGGGCGTCACCGTCACATGGCGGTAGCGCGCCTGCCGCAGCGCCAGTCCGAGCGCGAGCAGGGCAGCGTCGGGTGCCATCAAACGAACAATTTGGAGAAGATCCGCGTCGCCATCAGGCCGGCCGACGTGTGGTGGCTGGCCGGCGACATCAGCGCGGTCAGCATGGCGATCGCCTCTTCCTTGCTGTCGGAGGCGGCCAGCTTCGCTTCGAGCAGGCGCAGCTCGCAGGCGATCGCCTCCCATGCGTGTTCGTCGTCCGGGAAACGGTGGCGAATCAGCCCGCGTTCGGCGCTTTCGCGGATGCGGCGCGGCGGCACGTCGGCGAGGGCGGCGGCGGCGCGCTGCAGCGCCCGATGGGTCGCGATCCGCGCCACCGGGGCGCCGGCCGCCGGGCTGCCGGCCACCGGGTGCGGCGCGGTGGCGATCCAGTCGTGCAGCACCTGCTGCTCGTAGGCGCTGAAGACGCCGAACATCTGCGCGTGATCGCCCTGGATCAGACCCCAGAAACGACTCTCTTCCGGCGCTGCGCCGCGCGTGAACCAGCCCTGGGCTTCGAGCGCCGCCAGCAGCGCGGGGACCTGGTCGGGATCGGACAGCCAGTCATTCAGCAAGCGCCCGCCGACCTTGCAGTAGTCCGAGTGCATGTTCTTGCCGACCGCGCTCTTGGCGCGCAGGATGCCAACCAGTTCGGCGTGCAGGTCGAACGAATCGATCACCGACGTGGTGCTGGCGCCGAGGTCGTTGAGGCGGTAGCCGGCGTCGACCCGGCGCATGAATTCTTCGGCGTCGCCCACTTGCGGCATCAGCTTTTGCAGCGCTTCCCAGGCCTTGCGGGCGTGGCCGCTGTCGGCGTTGTCGACCGTGACGTGCAGGGTGAAGTAATANNTAACCGAGGTTGTAGCCGATCAGCTCGGGCAGGAACTGGTCGGCGTTGTAGGCCATGGCCAGCTGGATCAGGCCCTGCACGAAATGCTCCTCGGACAATCCCTGCCACTGGGCGCAGCCGTGCGCGTCGATCAGTTGCTGGAAAATCACCACGTGGTTTTTCTCCGGCACGCCGTTGCCGAGTTCTTCGAGGTAAGTGGTGATCAGCGGGCGCATCGCGCCCTGTTCCCAGTATTGGAGCAGGCCGAACAGCCAGGCGCCGTCGACCAGCTTGGTCGGCGCCACGCCCTTGAGGAAGTACAGCGCATGCGACTTGCTGCCGAAGAAACGGCGCGGCGCGCCACTCTTGCGTTCGGCCAGGTACTGCTTGTACTGCTCGCCCACCGAGTCGGTGTGCGCGGCCGACCAGGCGGCGAAGTCTTCCGAGCGGCGCGGCAGGACCGATGGCGCCGGGCCGCCCGCGTCGAGCTGGCTGCCGAGCCATTGCGCGGCGGCGCCGGCGGCCCCAGGGTCGATCTCGCGCTCGCTCAGGTCGAGGTACAGCTGGCGGACGCGTTCGGTGCGGGCGGGAATCGGGGAACGGAAGGGGGCGGCGGCTTGCTCGAGCATCGTCTGTCTCTTATGAATTTTATAGGTAAGAATCTTGATTAGTATGCAAAAAAAGATGCAGTGGCGAAAGAGGCTGGAACGCCGCGTGCGTGTAAGAACAGGCTTACAGGGTGAAGGGCCGTCGCACTGAAACGGGGAGTGCACAATTGACTTCCAACAGTGCGCACCCTACATTGTCAAGCTCACACATGAGAGTTAGGTTTGCACGTGGCCAGAGGAAATGAATAAGAAACGCGTCAAGATCCTGCTGGTGGACGATCAGCCTGCCAACCTGCTGGCGCTCGAGGCGGTGCTCGCGCCCCTCGACGAGGAGCTTGTCGGCGTCGATTCCGGCGAACAGGCGCTGCGCGCGGTGCTCGACCACNNCATGACCAAGCCGTTCAACCCGGTGGTGCTGCGCGCCAAAGTGGCGGTGTTCATCGACCTGTACCGCAAGACCGCTGAAATCGCCCTGCACCACGAAGCCAGGCACCAGGCCGCGCTGCGTGCGCGCGACGAGCGCATTCGCCTGATCCTCGACAGCGTGCGCGACTACGCCTTCATCGGCACCGACGTCGAGCGCAACATCACCGAATGGGAAGCCGGCGCCGCCGACATCCTCGGCTGGGACGCCGACAGCGCGCGCGGCCGCCCGGCCGACATGATCTTCACGCCGGAAGACCGCGCCGCCGGCGTGCCCGAGCTGGAAGTGGCGCGCGCGCTCGAAACCGGCCGCGCGCTCGACAAGCGCTGGCACCTGCGCCAGGACGGCTCGCGCTTTTACGCCGACGGCCTGACGGTGCCGCTGCGCGACGACGCCGGCAAGCTGCGCGGCTACGCCAAGATCTTCCGCGACGCCACCGCCGAAAAGCTGGCGGCCGAGCAGCTGGCCAGCATCGAGGCCGAACGCGAGCGCCTGTTCCTGCAGGTCGAGGCGGCCAGCGAACGGCTGGTCGACATTTTCCAGCGCGCGCCCGCCTTCATGTGCGTGATGCGCGGGCCGGAGCACCGCTTCGAGTTCGTCAACCAGCGCTACCTGCAACTGGTCGGCGAGCGCGAGCTGATCGGCCGCACGGTGCGCGAGGCGATGCCCGAACTGGAAGGCCAGGGTTTCTTCGGACTGTACGACACGGTGTATCGGGACGGCCAGCCGCTGGAAGGGCGCAACGAGCGCATGCTGCTGTGGCGCCGCGCCGGCATGCTCGAGCAGCGCTTCGTCGACGTCGTCTACATCGCACTGCGTGAGGCCGACGGCGCCGTGTCCGGCGTGCTGGTGCACGGCATCGACATCACCGAGCGCACCCTGGCCGGCTTGCTGGCGGTGGGCCAGCGCAGCGCGCTCGAACTGGCGGTCAGCGACGCGCCGCTGGGCGACGTGCTCGACGTGCTGGCCAATACGGCTGAAGATTACTCCGGCGGCGCCGGGCTGGCGGCGATCCGCCTCAGCGACGGCGATCGCTCGCGCCTGCGCCACGCGGCCGGGCCGTCGCTGCCGCAGCAATTCATGGACGCGCTGGACGCCTTGCCGCCCGGGCCGCAGGCGGGGCCGGGCGCGCTGGCCGCGGCCAGCGGCGCAACCGTCACGGTAGCCGACATCGCGGCCGACCCGCGCTGGCCGGCGTTTCGCGCGCTGGCGCTGGCGCACGGCCTGCATGCGTGCCGCGCGATGCCGATCCTGGCGCCGTCGGGCCAGGTGCTCGGCGTGTTCTGCTGGTACCACCGCGAACTGCGCGTGCCCGCCGACGGCGAATTCGAAGCGCTCGAATTGCTGTCGAATACCGCCTCGCTGGTGATCGGCCAGCGCCACGAGGCACAGGAACGGATGGCGGCCGAAGACCGCGCGCACAACATATTGGAGAGCATCAGCGAAGGCTTCCTGGCGATCGACCGCGAGTGGCGCGTCAGCTACGCCAATCACGCCGCCGAACGCCTGCTGCGCATTCCGCGCGAAACGCTGGCCGGCGCCGTGTTCTGGGACGTGTTCGCGGCGGTGCGCGGCAGCGCGCTGGAACAAGGCCTGCGGCGCAGCGCGGCCGAGCGCAGCCATATCAAGTTCGAGGCCTTCTACGATCCGTTCGGGCGCTGGCTCGAGATCAACAGCTGCCCGACGCCGGACGGCGGCATCGCGCTGTACTTCCGCGACGAGACCGAACGGCGGCTGGCCGAGGAGGGGATCCGGCGGCTGGCCGCGGTGGCCGAACAGTCGCCTGACTTCATCGGCATCGCCACGCCCGACGCCACCGGCATGTTCCTTAATCCGGCCGGGCGCCGCCTGTCCGGCCTGCCGCCCGACGCCGCCATTTCGGATTATTCGCTGGCCGACTTCTTCGCGCCCGGGAGCCGCCAGTTCGTCGAGGAGGTGGTGCTGCCGGCGCTGAACGGCGCGCCGGCGCGCTGGGAGGGCGAGCTGCACTTCGCCCACCTCGGCACCGGCGAAGTAGCGCCGGTCTATTTCAAGGGCTTCGCGGTGCGCGACGACCAGGGCGAGATCATCGGCCTGGCCACCGTCACGCGCGACATCACCGAGCAGAAACGCGCCGAGGACGAACTGCGGCGCGTCGCCGCCGACCTGTCCGAGGCGGATCACCGCAAGTCCGAGTTCCTCGCCACGCTGGCGCACGAACTGCGCAATCCGCTGGCGCCGATCCGCACTGGAATCGACCTGTTGCGCATGGCGCCGCCCGAGCCGGCATCGCTGGGCCGCATCGTCGGCATGATGGACCGCCAGCTCGGCCACCTGATCCACCTGGTGAACGACCTGCTCGACGTCGCCCGCATCACGCGCGGCAAGATCGAATTGAAGCGCGAACCGGTCGAATTGCGCACGCTGGTGTCGATGGCGCTCGAAACCAGCGTCGCGCTGGTCGAAGCGAGCGGGCACACGCTCGCGGTGCAGCAGCCGGACGCGCCGATCATGCTCGACGTCGACACCACGCGCATCGTCCAGGTGCTCAGCAACCTGCTCAACAACGCCGCCAAGTACACCCCCGCCGGCGGGCGCATCACCGTGTCGGCATGGACCGAGGATGGCGACGCGCTGGTGGCGGTCGCCGACAGCGGCGTCGGCATCCCGGCCGAGTCGCTCGCCAGCGTGTTCGACATGTTCACCCAGGTGCGCAGCAACATGGACCGCGCCCAGGGCGGTCTGGGCATCGGCTTGTCGCTGGTGCGGCGGCTGGCCGAACTGCATGGCGGCAGCGTGACGGCGGCCAGCGAAGGGCGCGGCCATGGCAGCACCTTCACCTTGCGCCTGCCGCTGGGCGGCGCCGGCCTGGCGGTGCGCGCCGGTGCGGACGGTGCGGATGCCGGACGCCAGCCAGGCTTGCGGGTGCTGGTGGTGGACGACAACGCCGATGCGGCCGAGAGCCTGTCGGCGCTGCTGGCGATGCTCGGCCACCAGGCGCAGGTGGCGGGAGACGGCCTCCAGGGTCTCGAGTTGGCCACGCAATCGAAGCCCGACCTGGTGTTCCTCGACATCGGCCTGCCCGGCATGAACGGTCACGAAGTCGCGCGCGCGATCCGCGCCACGCCCGGCATGCAGCAGGTGGTGCTGATCGCACTGACCGGCTGGGGCGCGCGCGGCGACGTGCTGCTGGCCGAAGACGCCGGCTTCGACCAGCACCTCACCAAGCCGGTCAGCGTCGAAGCGCTCGAGCGGGCGTTGCGCGCCGCGGCCGGAGCGCCGCCGTGACGCGCGCGCTGCCGATAACGTGCGGGACGCTAATCGTCAATCCGGCCGGCCAGCTGCTGCTGTGCCATGTGACGCATACCGCCAAGTGGGATATTCCGAAGGGCATGCAGGATCCGGGCGAGAGCACGCTGGAGGCGGCGATGCGCGAGCTGCGGGAGGAAGCCGGCATCGCCTTTCCGGCGGAACGCTTCGCCGACATCGGGCTGTTCGACTACCGGCCCGACAAGCGGCTGCACCTGTACCTGGTGCGCGCCGGCGCGGAACTCGACACGCTCGATCACCTGGCGTGCACCAGCTTCTTCCCGCATCAGTCGAGCGGCGTGGCGACGCCCGAAGTGGACGGCTACCGCTGGGCGGCCCGTTCGCAGCTGGCGGCGCTGTGCTGGCCGCGCATGGCGCAGCGCCTGCTCGCGCTCGACTGGTAGCCCGCTCCGCGCTGGTGTCAGGTCTGACATTCGGACATTTTGTTGGTGTCAGGTCTGACATTCGGACATTCGTCTGGTGTCAGGTCTGACATTCGGACATTTTTGATCGAAAACAGGCAGGCTCAACCTACGATGGCGAGGGGGCGTTGTTGGCGAGAACCGCCAATCTGCTCAAATCGCCGAAAATTGTTCGAATGTCAGACCTGACACCAAAAAAATGTCCGATTGTCAGACCTGACACCAGCGAATTGTCCGATTGTCAGACCTGACACCAGCGTTGCTCAGACGTTGCTGAGCATTTTNNGCCCCAGCCGGTCAGCGCCACCAGCAAGGGCTGGTCGAAGCGGCGCTCGTTGCGGATCGCTTCGGCGACCTGGTAGCCGTTCATGCCCGGCATGCCGATGTCGAGAAACACGACTTGCGGCCGGAAATCGAGCACCGCATCGAGCGCCGCATGGCCGTCGTGCGCGACCTGCGCGGTGTGGCCGAGCAGTTCGAGCAAGGCCGACAGGGTGTCGGCGGCATCGCGGTTGTCGTCCACCACCAGCACCCGCACGCTGTGCATGTGCCCGACAGGGGCTTGGCCAGGGGGGCTGTCCGCGGCGTTATCCGCGATCGCGGGCAGAGGAATGTTCATGGTGTAAGGCGCTGAAGCGTTAGGGAAAAAGGGCGGTCCATTATACAGCCTGTTGAGCAGTGGCAAATCGGCCAGGCTCACCGGTCCGGATGCCGTGCCTTGTTGCGCGGCCAGTTCTTTTCGAGGATCGCCCACAGGATCAATCCGTAGGAGAGCAGCCGGATCAGGTAATGCAGTGGCGTGTCCTCATGGGTCACCAGCACGATCGCCGAGACCAGCCGGTGCACGCCTTCAATCACGAAGGAGAGCGCGAAGTAGAGGAAAAAGCGGTCGCCCGAATCGCGCCAGAAACGCAGGAAGAACAGCGCGATGACGATCGACGCCATGGCGATGGCGCCTGCCAGGATTTCATTCATCGTCGACTACTCCTTCTCGTAGATCAGGCCGTACAGCAGGAGCAGCAGCGCCACCAGGGCGGTCGCCAGGCGCGCCGTGCGCAGGTCNNCTCCAGAACAGCAGACGGTGGCCGGTGCGGCGGTAGCTGGCCAGCAGCAGCCAGGCGCACGCCAGCGAGGTGAGGGTGCAGAGGGTGTAAATGGTCTCGGCCATTCAAGTGTCCTTTCGCCAGGTGAAGGCGTTGGCAAACTGTTGCGCCTTGCGGTCCAGCTTCGCGTGGATCAAGGTGGTGACCTGCACCAGCTGGCGCGCGTACAGCTCGGCCAGGCGGTCGATCAGCGCTGCCATCGCCGGCGTGGCGGGACCGTAGCGCCAGGCCGGCGCCTCGCCGGGGCCGGACCGCTCGGCCATCCCGGCGTCGCACAGCTGCGCCAGCAGCGCCGCCGCATCGCGCGGACGTACGTACAGGCGCCGCGCCACGTCCTCGCTCGACCACGCGCGCCCGGCCTCGGCGCGCAGCAACAGCAGCGCTTCGAGGAAGGGCACGGACGGGATTCCGGTCAGGACGAAACGGCGCAAGTGTTCCGGGATCGGGGGCTGCTCTGGTACGGGCACAAAATATCCATGCGGAATTAAATCATGCGCGCATTTTATGCGATTCCGGCCGCGCCTTGCTTTGGCTATCGTGCGCGATCGTGATCACCGCGCGGACGGCGCGCCCCGGCGCCGCAGCCGCGAGGGTGAAGATGCCGACCGCGCGCGACAGCTCGCCGGCCTGCTGGCGCATCGACGCGGCGGCGGCCGCCGCTTCCTCGACCAGCGCGGCGTTCTGCTGAGTGGCCTGGTCGATCTGCGCGAGGGCGGCGTTGACGTGGACGATGCCGGTCAGCTGTTCGCTGCTGGCGATCGCGATCTCGCTGATGATGTCGGTGACGCGCGCAATGCTGACGACGATGTCGTCCATGGTGCGGCCGGCCTGGCCGACCAGCCGCGCGCCGGCGTCGACTTCGCCGGCGGAGGCGCCGATCAGCTGTTTGATGTCGCGCGCGGCGGCAGCCGAGCGCTGCGCCAGGTTGCGCACCTCGCCCGCCACCACGGCAAAGCCGCGCCCCTGTTCGCCGGCGCGGGCCGCCTCGACCGCCGCGTTCAGCGCCAGGATGTTGGTCTGGAAGGCGATCGAATCGATCACGCCGATGATGTCGGCGATCTTGCGCGAGCCGGCATCGATCGAGGCCATGGTGGCGACCACCTGGCCGACCACCGCGCCGCCTCGCCCGGCCAGTTCCGACGCCGCCTGCGCCAGTTGGCTCGCCTGGCGCGCGTTGTCGGCATTGTGGCGCACGGTGCCGGTCAGCTGCTCCATCGAGGCGGCGGTTTCTTCCAGCGTCGACGCCTGCTGCTCGGTGCGGCTCGACAAGTCCTGGTTGCCGGCGGCGATCTCGCCGGCCGCCGAGGTGATCGTGTCGGTGCCGCCGCGCACCTGGCCGACGATGCGCACCAGGCTGTCGTTCATCTCCTTCAGCGCGGCCGACAACTGGCCCACCTCGTCCTGCGTGCGGACCTCGATCCTGCTGCTCAGGTCACCCGAAGCGACCGTGCGCGCCACTTTCACGGCATGCCGGATCGGGCCGACGATGCCGCGCGTGATGTACCAGGCGGTAAACATGCTGAGCAAGCCGCCGGCCACGCCCAGCGCGACCATGATCTTGCTGGCCAGGCTGGCGCTGTCGATGGCGTGCGCGCCGGTCTGGCGCATCAGTGCCGATTGCAAGGTGACCAGCTGGTCGATCGCGTCCGCATACGCTTGCTGCTTGCCGGCCATGGTGGTGAGCAGCACCGCGCTGGCGTGCTCCTTCTGGCCGGCGCGCGCCAGCCGCAGCACCTGGTCGCGCTCGGCGCCGAAGCCGGCGCCGGCCTCGCCGATGCGGCCGAACAGCGCTTGCGCCTCGGGCAGTTTCAGGCTGGCGCCCAGCTGTTCCAGGTCGCCGGCAGCCTGGATGCCGAGCTGGTCGACCCGGTCGAGTTCCGCCTTGGCCTGCGCGCCGTCGGTCAGCAACAGGGCATTGCGCAAGTGGCGCGCCTGGTCGCCGAGCGCGCCCTTGACCTGGTTCAGCCGTCCGATCTTGCCGTAATGGTCGTTGATCGTGGCGTCGACGTCGGCGCTCACCATTGCCAGCCGCGTCGCGCCCAGCGCTACCACCATCGCCAGCATCGCAATGGTCAGCCCGAAGCTGGCATTGAGGCGGTGTCCGATCCTAAAGTCTTCAATCTTCATTCGTGTCCCATTTATTGTGTTAACGATGCGCTCTTTGGCGCGAAAATATTGTAGCGTTATTAATAACCATTGGGAAAAAATATTTATAAGATGTAACTAAATTGGGACATGGGCGATCCCGCCCGACCGCGCCGCTCGGATAGAATGCGGCAACCCATAGCTTCCGGAAAGTCAAACCAATGCCGCAACCTGTCAANNGCCGACGCGCGCCGCTGGCTGCTGCCGGCGCAGCAGGCGCTGATTCACCGGCGCGGCTGGCTGCGCATGCTGGCGCCGCAAGCGGCCGGCGGCGCCGAGCTGGCGCTGCCCGACGTGGTCCGGCTGGAGGAAGCCATCGCCGCGCTCGACGGCAGCATGGGGTGGACGGTGACGCTATGCGCCGGCGCCGGCTGGTTTGCCGGCTTCCTGCCGCCGCCGCTCGCCCGCGAGATCATCGCCACCAAGCGCGTGTGCGTCGCCGGCAGCGGCGCGCCGACCGGCTATGCCGACGTGGACGGCGACGGCTATCGCATCGATGGCCGCTGGGACTACGCCAGTGGCGCACCGATGGCCACCNNGCGCCGCGCATCCGCGCTTTCATCGTACCGGCGCGCGACGTCGAAATCGTGCCGTCCTGGCGCAGCATCGGCTTGCGCGCCAGCGCGTCGCACAGCTATCGCATCAGCGCCAAGTGGATCGCGGCGAAGCACGGCTTCCAGATCGATGCGGCGCATGCGACGGCAGCCGGCCCGCTGTATCGCTTCCCGTTCATGTCGCTGGCGTTCGTCACGCTGGCCGCCAACCTGGCGGGGATGGCGTCGCACTTCCTGCAACTGGCGACGCCGTCGATCTCGCGCCGCCGGCATCCCCTGTCCGGATTGCAGCTGATCGACGTGCCGGGGGTGGCGCAGCGGGTGCAAGGCGCCGCCGACGCTCTCGAGGCGGCGCGCACGCTGTTCTACCGCTTGCTCGACCGCGCCTGGGAGCACGTCGTCGCAGGCAGTGTGCTGGGCGAAGGCGAGACTGCAACGCTGCAGTCGGCATCGCTGACGCTGGTCGGCGTGGCGCGCAAGGCGGTCGACGAGCTGTATCCGTATTGCGGGCTGTACGCGGCGCACGAGGAGAGCGACATCAACCGTGTCTGGCGCGATTTTCACACGGCCACCCAGCACACTTTGCTACTGCCATAAACCGGCCGGCTCGACTAGAATGCGGCATCGATTTTTTCATATAGGAAATCATGCTGCAAAAAGTAGTTGGCACGACCGTCCTCGCGTGGCTGCTGGCGGCGGCCTTGCCCGCACTGGCCGGCGGCTGCCCGGCGCATTACATGGATGGCCGCCTGCCGGAAATTCGCAATCCGAAGCTGGCAGCGGCGACCCGGGAGCTGTGCTTCGAAGTGTTCGGGGTGGTGCATTCGGGCGTGACGCGCACGCCATTGTGGTCGGCCGAATATCTGCGCGCCGACCGGCTCGAGGCGGCGCACGTGCTGTCGCGCGAGAACTCGTTTCACGCCGAGGAGCAATTGCCGCCGTCGCAGCGCGCCGAACTGTCCGACTACGCGCGCAGCGGCTTCGATCGCGGCCACATGGCGCCCAACGGCGACATGCCGGACCGGCAATCCCAGCACGAAAGCTTCACCCTGGCGAACATGGTGCCGCAGGATGCCGACATCAATCGCCACGTCTGGGCCGGCATCGAGGCTGTGGTGCGCAAGATGGCGATAAAGGAAGGGGCGCTGTATGTGATCACCGGCCCGGCATTCATCGGCACCAGCCTGCGAAAAATCGGTAACGTGATGGTGCCGAGCCACGTGTATAAACTGGTGTACAGCCCGCGCCATCAGGCCGGCGCCGCATGGTTCATCGAAAATCGCCCGAACGCCGTCTACGAGGCGATCTCGATCGCCCAGCTGGAGGAGGCCGTCGGCATCAACCTGATGCCGACGCTGTCGCCGCGCCAGAAGGAGACCATGCTGCGACTGCCGAATATCCGGCAGAAGAAGTCGGCGTACCTGACCCGTTTTTAATTGAGGAGCCTTGCCATGACCGTACAACTCGCCGTGTTCGTCCCGTTCGCCAATGAAGCCGACGTGCTTCATGTCGGCAACCTGATGATCGAAAACCGGATCGACCGGATCACCCTCAGCGGCGACGTCGACCTGACGCGCGACAAGGCTGGCCTGGCGAAGGCGAAGCAGCTGCACCAGCTGCTGGCCGACGTGGTGGCGAACATGGAGGCGGCGCCGCTGCCAGACAGCCTGCCGGCGCCGGACGTGAAAACGGTCGGCAATCCGTTCAACTGACGCTGGCGCCGGGCCATCCTAGCGCTCGAGCACATAACGCCCGGGAGCCGGCCCCAGCCCATTTTCGACCTCGCGCGCCGCCACCAGTCCGGCGGCCGATACCTGCTCGAGCCATTCGGCCCAGGCCGGCCACCACGAACCGTCACGCTGTTCGGCGGCCGCCACCCAGCTGTCGGGATCGCGGTAGCAGTCGCCCTGGCGCTGTTCGCCGACGTAGTAGCTGCGGCCGGGGTGGCCCGGCTCGCTGACGATGCCGGCGTTGTGGCCGCCGCTGGTGAGCACGAAGCGGATGTCGCAGTTCGGCACCAGGTGGATCTTGTGCACCGAGCGCCAGGGCGCCACATGATCGCTCATGGTGGCCACGGCAAACAGCGGCCTGCCAATGTCGTTCAGCGCGACCGGCCGGCCGTCGACCCGGTAGCGCCCGGCGAACAGGTCGTTGTTGAGGAACAGCTTGCGCAAGTAGTCGCTCTGCATGCGGCGCGGCATGCGCGTGGTGTCGGCGCTCCACGCCATCAGGTCCGTCATCGGTGCGCGCCGGCCGAGCAGATAGGCGTTGACCGCTACCGACCACACCAGGTCGTTCGATCGCAGCAGCCTGAAGGCGCCGGCCATCTGCCGGTTGTCGAGATATCCCTGCTGCCACATCAGGTCTTCCAGCCAGTCGATCTGGCCCTCGTCGATGAACAGCATCAACTCGCCCGCCTCGGAAAAGTCGGTCTGCGCCGCCAGCAGGGTCAGCGAGTTCAGGTCGCGCCGCCTTTCGCCGCTCAACGCGGCGGCGGCGATCGACAGCAGTGTCCCGCCGAGGCAGTAGCCGACGGCGTTGATCTTCTGGCCGGGCACGCGGCGGCCGACTTCGTCGAACGCGGTCATGACGCCGTCGCGCAAGTACTCGTCCATGCCAAGCTCGCTGTCGGCGGCGTCCGGGTTGTGCCATGAGATCATGAACACGGTGTGGCCGCGTTCGACCAGGTAGCGCACCAGGGAATTGTGCGGTGACAGGTCGAGGATGTAGTACTTCATGATCCAGGCCGGCACGATCAGGATCGGCTCCGCATGCACGGTGGCGCTGGCCGGAAGGTACTGGATGAGTTCAATCAGGTGATTGCGAAACACCACCTGGCCCGCCGTGGCGGCTACCTCGAACCCGGGCCGGAACTGCTCGGCGCCGACCGGCGGCGCGCCGCTGGCGCTGCGCCGCAGGTCTTCGGCCAGGTGGATGGCGCCGCGGGCGAAATTGGCGCCGCCTTCGCGCAGCGCGGCGCTGGCGACGTCGGGGTTGGTGGCGACGAAATTGAGCGGCGAGACCATGTCGAGCACCTGGCGCGCCGCGAACGACACCATCTGCTCATGGTGGCGGGTGACGCCGTCGATGCCGGTGGTGACGTTGTGCCACCATTGCTGGTTGAGCAGGAAGGCCTGCTGCACCAGGTTGTAAGGCCACTGCTGCCACGCTTCGCTGCGGAAACGGCGGTCCTGCGGCAGCGGTTCGATGCAGGGCCGGCACGGCGCACCGAACGTGGCGTGGGTGGCGTAGTTGAGCCAGCGCATGTTTTTCTTGAAGGCCTTCTGCACCAGCTGTTGCCACTTTCCGGGAGACATCGACAGGTGCATCAGCCAGTCAAACCCTGCCAGCGCCAGGCTGGTCGGCGCCACGCCTTTGGTGGTCTCGGCCAGGATGGCGTGCAGCAGGCGGTCGGCGTCTTCGGGCGGTTCCGCTTCGTAGCCGTGCGGCGCCAGCAGGTCGGCGTGATAGCGCGGCGACGGCGGCCGCGACGGTGGCAATGGCTGCATCTGCATGGCGAATCTCCCCGTAAGAATGACCCAAACCTTCAGCATTTCTGGACGCGGCGCATCGACGTTGGGCGAAGTCAATGGTGCGCAGGACGATGCCACTTTGGGGTACGCTCGACTCACCGGTGTGGCGGTGGTTCACGGGCGCCGGCAGTAATGTCAGTATAGCAGGGAGCCCCGTGGTTGAGGGCACCATACCTTTCCGAAATGTGGAGGTGAACATCATGCAACGCACACTCATAGCCGTGTTCGACAACCGCGGCGATGCCCAGTCCGCCATCGAGGAACTGGTGCTTTCCGGCTTCTCGCGCCAGCAGATCCGCCTCAGCGAAGGCGACCCGACCGGCGCTCCCAGCGGCGCCGCCGAATCGACGACCGGCGCCGGCACCATCGTCGACAGTATCCGCAGCTTCCTGGGCAATCTGTTCGGGACCGATAACAGCGAGCATGTCCAGAAGTATTCGGACGCCGTCACGCGCGGCCATCATGTGCTGACCCTGACCGCCGCCGACCAGCCGGAAGTTGAGCGCGCCGCTGACATCGTCGAGCGCTACGGCCCGGTCGACATTGACGAAAAGGCGGCCGAGTGGAGCGGCGGCACGCTGGCCGGCGAGGCGATGCGCAGGGGGGCGGGCGCGCAGCAGCAGTCGGCCTCGATGTCGCAGCAGGCCGCGCAGGGCGGCCAGGGTTCGGCGCAGGGCGGCGCGCCAGGCGCCGTGCAGGGCGGCGCCCAGGCCGGATCGCAGCAGCGCGCCGCCACCCTCGACGACAACCGCGCGGTGCCGGTGGCGCAGCGTCCCGGGGTGAAGGTGTTCGAGCACCCGCCTGAGCCGATGGTCGGCAGCTTCACCGCCATCGCCGCGGAGGATGAAATGTATTTCCGCGGCCATTACAACAGCAACTACGCCGGCGGCGGCGAACACTTCGAGGACTATATGCCTGCCTATCAGTATGGCTGGGGCATGGCAACGGACGAACAGTATCGCGGCAAGCAGTGGAAAGACGTCGAACCGGCGCTGCGCAGCGATTGGGAAGGCCGCAATCCTGGCTCGGCGTGGAGCAAGTTCAAAGCGGCGGTCCACCACGGCTGGCAGCGCATCACGTCCTAAGCGGACGCGGCGGCGCCGCCGTGGTCAGCAGGTTTCCGCGATCGGCAGGCTGATGCGGTTGCGGCCCATGTGCTTGGCCCGGTAGAGGGCGGCGTCGGCGATGCCCACCAGCTGGCTCGGCGTGGTGTCGGGCGAGGCGATGGCGGTGGCCGCGCCGATGCTGACGGTGACGTGGCCGGCGGGCGCGTGCAGGTTCGGCACCTGCAGGCGCTCGACCCGGCAGCGGATCCGTTCGGCGACGATGGCGGCGCCCTTGAGCGACTGGTTCGGCAGGATCACGGCGAATTCCTCGCCGCCGTAGCGCGCCACCAGGTCGTTGGCGCGCATCTCGCTGGCGACCGCGCTGGCGATGCGTTTGAGGCACTCGTCGCCGCCGAGGTGGCCATTGGCGTCGTTGTAGGCTTTGAAGTTGTCGACGTCGACCATCAGCAGCGACAGCGGCTGCTTCTGGCGCAGCGCGCGCGCCCATTCGGCGTGCAGGGTGTCGTCGAAGCAGCGCCGATTGGCCAGGCCGGTGAGGCCGTCGCGGGTGGCCAGCTGCTCGAGCGCGATCTGGGCCATTTTTTCGTCCGTCATGTCGCGCAGCGTCTGCACCACCGCCACCAGCGATCCGCCGTCGTCGAGGATCGGGCTGGCGTCGGCCGCCAGGTAGCGCCGCCGGCCCATGCGCGGCATCTCGCACCAGCTCTCGGCACTCAGGGCGCTGCCGCCGGCACTGTCCTTGACCTGGCGCGGATACAGCACGTGGATCTCGTCGGTGCGTTTCTGGATGACGAGGTCGGCCANNGTGTCGAGCACGAAGGTGGGAATCGCCATCATTTCCAGCAGCCTGTCGGCGAATGCCCGATCGTGCCGGGCGGTGGAAGCAACGGGTGCGCGCTGTCTCGTTGTTGCGGTTCGCATATGCGGTCCTGTAAAAACTATCCAGTGGGCAAATGATTGACTGCCGACAAGTTCCGATTTTGCTACGGCGACATTTCAATTTATTGACATTAAGCAAGGAAACGGGGAATGCAACACTACTGCGCGTCCGCCGGCCGCAATACCGGGATCGACAGCGACAGCAAGGTGCCGGCGCCCGGCTTGCTGTCGATGAGGAACTTGCCGCCGGCGGCGGTGACGCGGTCGGCGATGCCGACCAGGCCGCATCCGCTGGCGCCCGGCCCGCTGGCCATGCCGATGCCGTTGTCGCGCACATTCATGGTCAGCAGGTCGCCGCTGCGTACCAGCGCGATCTTCACTTCGGTCGCCTGGGCATGCCGCGCCACGTTGGCCAGCGATTCCTGCAGGATGCGGAACAGCATCGCATCGACGCCGCGGCCCGGCCCCGGCTGGAAGGCCTCGGGGGCGGCGTCGAGTTCATGACGGATGCCGTTCAGGCGTGTGAATTCGGACAGGTGCGCCTGCATCGCGCTCTGCAAGCCGTGTTCGAGGGCGAGCGGGCGCAGGTCCTTGATGACGGCGCGCAGCGAGGCGATCGCCTGGTCGAGGCTGTTCAGCAGGGCGCCGACCTTCTGGTGCACCAGCGGGTGGGCGCCGCTGGTGCTCACCTGCAGCAGCGACAGCTCGATCTTCAGCGCCAGCATGTGCTGGCCGAGGTCGTCGTGGATGTCGCGCGCGATCCGGTTGCGCTCGCCCTCGCGCACCTGTTCCTGCTGCTGCACCAGGCGGCACAGGCTGGCATGGGCGTCGCCCAGCGATTTTTCCGCCTGCACGCGCGCGCGCCGTTCCATCGCCAGCTGCGCTTCCGAATACGCCAGCCGGTCGTGGAAGCGCAGATGGCGCCCGAGCAGGGCGCGGAAACCCCAGCCGAGCAGGATCAGCCACAGGATCGCCACCGGCAGCAGCGGCTGCGCGAACGGCCAGTCGCCATGCGCCACGGCGGCCGACGCCGCGATGATGGCGCAGCCGATGGCGATGGCGGCAAGACGTGGCAGGGCGGTGTGCATGGCGTGCCTTCGGTCGGTGGAGGACTCGTGTGCGCTGAAGTTACAATGCGGCACGATCTTCGGTCTTGTCCAAAATCAACGGAATTTCGATAGGGAATCGTACCGTCCCGACGCCGCTTCCACGACCGCAACGCCGCGCCGCGTTATAATGACCGGTTGACGATTGAGGTTTACAGTGACTTACAGCATCAAAGAAATTTTCTATACCCTGCAGGGTGAAGGCGCCCATGCGGGGCGGCCGGCCGTTTTCTGCCGCTTTTCGGGCTGCAATTTGTGGACCGGGCGCGAGAGCGACCGCGCGACGGCGGTGTGCACCTTTTGCGATACCGACTTTGTCGGCACCGACGGCGAGCGCGGCGGCAAGTTCCCCGAACCGGCGGCGCTGGCGGCCGAGATCGACAGCCTGTGGCCGGCCAGCTATCCGGCCAGCAAGTACGTCGTGTTTACCGGCGGCGAGCCGCTGCTGCAGCTCGACGCCGCACTGATCGCCGCGATGCACCAGGTCGGATTCGAGATCGCCATCGAGACCAACGGCACCCTGCCGGTGCCGGCGGGCGTCGACTGGATCTGCGTCAGCCCGAAGATGGGATCGACGCTGGTGGTGAAAAAGGGCAACGAACTGAAGGTCGTGATCCCGCAAACGGGCCAGGACCTGGCGGCCTACCAGGGTCTCGAGTTCGACAACTTTTTCGTGCAGCCGATGGACGGCCCGCTGGCCGAGCACAACACGCGCCTGGCGATCGAGACTTGCAAGCGCCACCCGCAGTGGAAGCTGAGCCTGCAAACCCATAAACTTTTACAGATACCTTAAGACGCAATGCTCACCATTACCCGCAAGCTCGAATTCGATGCCGGTCACCGGATTCCCGACCACAAGAGCCAGTGCCGCAACCTGCACGGCCATCGCTACACGCTGGAAATCACGCTCACCGGCGCCGTCATCGACGTCGAAGGCAGCTCCGACAACGGCATGATCATGGACTTTTCCGACATCAAGACGATCGCCAAGGAGCACCTGGTCGATGTCTGGGACCACGCTTTCCTGGTCTACGAAAAGGACGACGCCGTGCGCGAATTCCTGTCCAGCCTGCCGGGCCACAAGACCGTCGTGATCGACCGCATCCCGACCGTCGAAAACCTGGCGCGCGTCGCCTTCGACATCCTGAAGGCCGCTTTCAAGGACCGCTACGGCACCGGCTTGCACCTGCACAAGCTGATGCTGCACGAAACCCCGAACTGCTGGGCCGAGATCACCGATGCCTGATATCGACTTCATGCAGCTTGCCCTCGCGCAGGCGCAGCATGCATGGACGCTGGGCGAAGTGCCGGTCGGCGCCGTCGTCGTCAAGGACGGCGAGCTGATCGCGGTCGGCTACAACCAGCCGATCGGGCGGCATGACCCGACCGCGCACGCCGAAATCGTCGCCTTGCGCGCCGCCGCCGAAAAGCTCGGCAACTACCGACTGCCCGGCTGCGAACTGTTCGTCACGCTCGAGCCGTGCGTGATGTGCTCGGGCGCGATGATGCATGCCCGCCTGGCGCGCGTGGTGTATGGCGCGGCCGACCCGAAGACCGGCGCCTGCGGTTCGGTGCTGAACCTGTTCGAGCAGGAAAAACTGAACCACCACACCGAGCTGGTGGGCGGCGTATTGGCCGACGAGGCGAGCGCCATGCTGCGCGGATTTTTCGCCGAGCGGCGCGCCGCCGCGCGGGTCGCCACGCCCGAATAAGGCAGCGGAGCCGCAACACCTTCGTGTGGCAAAAATGGTATGCTGGACGCAGGAGAAATCGCTTTGCGACCGCACCACCATGCCGAATCTGACTTCCAACGGGATCAACATCGCCTACGACACCGCGGGCGACCCCAACGGTATGCCGGTGCTGCTGATCACCGGACTCGGCCTGCAGCTCACCTCCTGGCCGGATGACTTCGTCGACGGCCTGGTAGAGCTCGGTTTCCACGTGATCCGTTTCGATAACCGCGACAGCGGCCTGTCGACCAAATTCATGCGCGCCGGCACGCCGAGCCTGCCCTTGGCGATGATCAAATCGATGCTGCGCCTGCCGGTGCGTACGGCATACCGGCTTGACGACATGGCCGCCGACGCGCTCGGCGTCCTCAACGCGCTGGGCGTCGCCAAGGCCCACGTGGTCGGCCTGTCGATGGGCGGCATGATTGCCCAGATCCTCACCGCNNCCCACCCGGGCGGCGCGCGCGGCGGTGACGCGGCGCCGGCCCGATCCGAACGACACCGCGCGCCTGGTCACCCAGTTCGTCGATATCTTCCGCATCATCGGCAGCCCGGCCTATCCGACCCCGGAAAGGCTGGTGCGCGAACGGGTGGAGGCGGCGATCGGGCGCAACGTCTGTTCGACCGGCGTGGCGCGCCAGCTGGTGGCGATCGTCGCATCGGGCGAGCGCTGCGCGCTATTGCGCAGCATCGATCGGCCGACGCTGGTGATCCATGGCGCCGCCGACCCGCTGGTGCCGCTGGCGTGCGGCATCGACACGGCGCGCCTGGTGCCTGATGCGCGGCTCGAGGTCATCGAAGGCATGGGCCACGACCTGCCGGCGCAGCTGGTCGAGCGCCTGGTTGCCTTGATCGACGTGCATGCGCGCGGTAAGATGGCGGCGGACACTCTTCCACGCCTCTTCGAAAAACAGTAATGACCACACCAATCGGCATCGCCATCATTGCCCCCGGCGGACGCGCCCCGGATGATTCCCTCCTCGCCAAGGGCGTCGAACGGCTCGAACAGCGCGGCTGCATCGTCCACAACTACTACGATCCGGCGCACAGCTTCCAGCGTTTCGGCGGCACCGACGAAGGCCGGCTGGCGCAGATCAACGCCGCGGTGGCCAATCCCGCGGTGCAGGTGGTGATGGCGCTGCGCGGCCAGTACGGGCTGACGCGGCTGCTGCCGAAGATCGACTTCGAGGCGATGGCCGCCAGCCGCAAGATCTTCGTCGGCTTCTCCGACATCACCGCCATCCACATGGGCCTGATGGCCAAGACCGGCGCCATGAGCTACGCCGGGCCGATGTTCGCCGGCGACTTCGCCGCCGAGGCGCCGGTCGACTTCACGCTCGATAATTTCTGGCAGTGCCTGGCCGGGCCGACCCACATTGTCGACGGGCTGGCCGCTGGCAACCCGGCGGTCAACGTCACCGGCAAGGTCTGGGGCGGCAACCTGTCGATGCTGGTGTCGCTGCTCGGCACCGAATACTTCCCGCTGATGGAAGACGGCATCCTGTGGATCGAGGACGTCAACGAGCATCCGTACCGGATCGAACGCATGCTGCTGCAGCTGATGCAGGCCGGCGTGCTGGCCAGGCAGAAGGCGCTGATCATCGGCGACATTTCCGCATATCGCCTCAGCCCCGCCGACCAGGGCTACGACTACGATGCCATGCTCGCCTACCTGCGCGCCACATTGCCGATCCCGGTGCTGACCGGGCTGCAGTTCGGCCATGTGCCCAAGCGGGTGACCATCCCGTTCGGCGCCCAGGCCAGCCTGGTGTCGGACGATGCGCGCTTCCAGCTGACCATGAGCGACTATCCGACGCTCGCCAATGCCTGACTCGCTGCCCGGTAACGATTACTACCGGGCGACCTCGGCCCCGGCCGATTATCCGGCGCTTGACGGCCCCGCCGACCATGCAATCTGCATCATCGGCGGCGGCTTTGCCGGCCTGGCGACGGCGATGTCGCTGATGGAGCGCGGCGAGACCGACGTCGTGCTGCTCGAGGCCGACGCGATCGGCTTCGGCGCCTCCGGGCGCAATGGCGGCTTCGTGTTCGGCGGCTTTTCGCTGGGCGAGCGCAGCCTGGTCGGCGCGGTCGGCGCCGTTGAAGCGCGCAAGCTGTACCAGCTCACGCTCGATGCGGTGGCGACCATCCGCCGCCGCATCGCGCAATACGGCATCGAGTGCGAGGCGCGCGAAGAAGGCGTCTACCTCGCCAACTGGTTCGGCGACCAGCGCATCCTCGACACCCAGCAGCGATACATGGCCGACAATCTCGGCGTCGAATGGCAGCGCATCGGCCGCGCCGAACTGGGCGACCGGCTGCTGACCGAGCGCTATTCGGGCGCCCTGTTCGAGCCGGGCGCGTTCCATTTTCATCCGCTCAAATACGCACGCGGGCTGGCGCGCGCGCTCGCCGGCGGCGGCGTGCGCGTCCACGAGTGCAGCCGCGCCACCGGCATCGCGTCGGACGGCAAGGGCTGGCGCGTGACGACCGCGGGCGGCGAGGTGAGGGCGCGCGACGTCGTCGTCTGCTGCGGCGGCTATCTCGAACGGCTGTCGCCAAAGCTGGCCGGCGCCATGCTGCCGATCGCCACCTACGTGATGGTGACCGAGCCGCTTGGCGCGCGCATGGACGGCGCGATGCGTACCGGCGCCGCCGTCTACGACACCCGTTTCGCCTTTGACTACTATCGGCCGCTGGCCGACACCCGGCTGCTGTGGGGCGGACGCATCGCCGTGCGCGACCGCGGCGCTGGCGATGTCGCGCGGCTGCTGTACGGCGACATGCTGCGCGTGTATCCGCAACTGGCGGGCGTGAAAGTCGATTACGCCTGGAGCGGCATGATGAGCTACGGCCGCCACAAGATGCCGCAGCTCGGCCGGCTGCCGGACGGCCAGTGGTTCGGCATGGGTTTCGGCGGCCACGGCGTTGCGCCGACCACGCTGGCCGGCGAAGTGCTGGCG
>CXWL01004378.1_pt1 | contig 22068 bp, 21 predicted proteins | sample 590931 | NCBI WGS metagenome assembly CXWL01 (sample SAMEA3498368, study PRJEB10139) | groundwater metagenome | biome: water well; material: biofilm material | place: Germany | collected 2015-04-27 | reverse complement strand
AGGACTCAAAAAGACAGCATGAATCAAAAATTCAGGCGACAACTAGCTTGACAACGACCGTCGGCAACGATGGCGCGAATGATCTTCATGCCCGTCTCGCCGGTGATGTCGCGCAGTTGCGACATCTCGCGCAGCGCACAGACCGGCTCATCCGGACGATGCGCGCGGCACAGCAGCCCAAAGCTGTGCAGTTGCTGCAACCACTGGCAATCGAGCACATCCGATTTGCGCGCCTTGACGTGATGCACGCTCTTGGCATCGACCAGCCACACGTCAAAGCCGCGCGCTTGCAGAAGCTCATACAACGCTATCCAGTACACGCCCGTCGATTCAAGCGCGATGGTGTCGATGCGGCAAGCGCAAAGCCAATCGGCAACCGCGACCAAGTCCTCGGTGTGCGGCCCGAATTCGCGCACCGCATGTTCGCCTTTGCCGACCCGGTCAGGGGGCACCGCAACATAATGACTGCTTCCGCCTATATCGACTCCAGCAGCGTTGGGGTGCTTGATGGAAAGCGGCTCGATCGGTGTGCCATCCGCTCGGTGCTTGGTGGGGTCAACCCGTTGCGCCATGTTATCTCCTTGAGTGAATGTCACTCGCGGACGTGGGCATGTCGATATGCTCAATCTCTCAATCGGGATGTCGGACTGCCCCGCCGGTGGCAAGCACCAACGCGCCAGAGGACTCACCATACTCGCCGACGATGCCTCAACCATACTCAGAGGACGGGCTCAATGGCACCAGTGCTCAGTCGGTCTTTGTCCGAAAGCAACACTAGGAACGCTACCACACCCATAGCCCTGTTTCTTGCCAACGCCTTTCGACCTGCGGGCGAATATCCTGCTCAGGACGAACGGCAAAGTGTTGATTACGTTCGTAGTGAGCTTGTCGAACTATGGACGTAATCAACTTATTCAGAGTTTCCTTAAAGTGCTTCAAATACACCTGCTGCACCCATACCACTACCAATACACATGGTCACCATGCCATATTTCTGTTTATGGCGTCGCAGTCCATGCATTAAAGTCGCCACACGAATGGAGCCGGTTGCACCCAGTGGATGACCCAACGCAATAGCACCTCCTAAGGGGTTCACTTTATTGCGATCCAATCTCAAGTCATGAATGACTGCAAGACTTTGCGCAGCAAACGCCTCATTGAGTTCAATCCAGTCCAGATCATCCAGTTTGATACCCGTTTGTGCCAGCACCTTTGGAATAGCCTTGATAGGCCCTACTCCCATAATCTCAGGCGGCACACCCACAACCGAAAACCCGATAAAACGCCCCAGTGGGGAAAGATTAAAGCGTTGCATGGCTGCTTCACTCATCAATACCACAGCACCCGCACCATCAGACATCTGGGAGCTATTGCCTGCGGTCACTGAGCCCCTGGCGGCAAAAACGGGTCTCAATTTAGCCAGCGCATCCAAGTTGGTATCTGCACGCGGCCCTTCGTCGGTATCTTTGACAATAATTTCTTCACGTACTTTATGCGTCATCAGATCAGGGCGCTTCTCATCAACCCGATAAGACGCAATTTCCTGTTGAAACTCACCCGTTTTAATGGCTTTTAAGGCGCGCATGTGGCTGGTCAAGGCAAATTCATCCTGATCTTCACGGGACACTTTCCATTGTTCTGCCACTTTCTCTGCCGTTATGCCCATGCCATAGGCGATAGCCACATTCTCCTCATGTTGAAACATGGCCGGATTCATGGAAACCTTGTTACCCATCATCGGCACCATACTCATGCTTTCGGTGCCTGCCGCAATCATGACATCGGCTTCTCCCAGCCGGATACGATCGGCTGCCAATGCAACAGATTGCAGGCCGGATGCGCAAAAACGATTAACTGTCATGCCGGCAACACTGTTCGGAAAACCTGCCAATAACAGCGCCACGCGCGCAACATTGATACCCTGCTCCGCCTCAGGCATAGCACAACCTACTATCACATCATCAATGGCTGCCGGGTCCAATCCTTCACATTGCTTCATAACAGTCTGTAACACATGCACCAGCATGTCATCGGGACGCACATTTTTGAACATGCCACGTGGCGCCTTGCCAACCGGTGTGCGTGCAGCAGCTACAATATAGGCTTCTTGAGTTTGCTTTGTCATTGGTTTCTCCGTGGATCGTCGATCTTGGAATACTTTTTAAATGAGCTACTGTCTGAAATTCAGTTTCTCAGTGGTTTGCCTGTTTTCAGCGTATGTTCAATACGCGCCTGCGTCTTTTCAGTCGCCAGCAACTCCATAAAGGCGGCACGTTCCAGTTCCAGGAACCAGTCTTCATCCACCCGGCTACCCGGCGTTAAGTCACCCCCGCACATCACATGCGCCACCTTACTGGCAATCAGATGATCATGCTCGGATATAAATCCCCCTTCACGCAGGTTAACAAGCTGACTCTGGATCGTTGCAATACCGGTATTACCCGCCACAGGAATTTCGCGGGTTCTCAATGGCGGGCGATAACCTGCTTCCGCTAACGCCAGCGCCTGCACTTTGGCCACATGCAACAGTTCAAAACGATGCATTACCACCGTATCGGCAAGTCGCAGATAACCGAGTTCTTTCGCCTGTTCAGCGCTTTTTGCCAGTTCAGCCATCGCCACCGTCTGGAAATAATATTTCAATTGCGGGAAAGGATCACCCTCTTTGGCATTTTGTGCGGCTCTGAGGGCAAACTCCTTACAACCCCCGCCCGCTGGTAATAATCCAACCCCCACTTCCACCAAACCAATATAACTTTCCAGAGTAGCAACGGCACGGTCACAGTGCATCACAAATTCACAACCTCCGCCCAGCGCCAGACCATCCACGGCTGCAACAGTTGGAATCATGGAATAGCGAAGTGCCTGCGAAGTTTGCTGAAACAGTTTGATCATTCCATCCACTTCAGCCAGTTTCCTGGCCATTAGCACATCAGCAAGATCCAGCTCACGTGCAGCCTTGAGCACTGTAGCCTGCGCTGATTTCTTAAAATTCTTCAGGAACAAATCAAATGCCGAAGGCGGCGCAGGTGGAGAAGGTGGCGCGCTGCCATGCTGCGCATCCGGCTTAGGCCGCTCGGTGGCTTTCTGTAAATTAGCACCGGCCGAAAAGGGTGGCTCGGTCTGCCAGATTACCAATGCACGCCAATTTTGCTCAGCTTCCTGGATGGCCTGTTGCACACCCCCCAGTACATCCACACCGATGGTATGCATTTTGCTCTTGAAACTGAGAATGGCGATTTTATCGCCGGTATGCCACATTCTTACGGCATCGGACTCAAAAATAGTTTCCCCATAAGCCGCCTCCTCACCGATTAACCGATCTGGAAAAAGCTGACGTTGATACACGGGAAGTTTTGAACGCAACTGTGTTTTTCTGGATGCAGGGGCAAAAGAACCTTGTGCCGTGTGCACACTTTGCGAACCACTTTCTGCAATCGTCATCACCCATTGCGGTAATGGCGCCTGACTCATGCTTTTGCCGGCTGCAATATCCTCCTGAATCCGGCTCGCAATCTGTTTCCAGCCGACCGCTTGCCAGATTTCAAAAGGACCCTGATTCCAGCCAAAACCCCAGCGCACGGCCAAATCCAGATCACGTGCATTATCCGCAATCGTTTCCAGTTGCACCGCACAATAATGAAACAAATCACGGAAGATCGACCACAAAAACTGCGCCTGTGGCTGCGAGCTATTCCGTAAGGCGGCAAACCTATCGGTTGGGCTGCTATATTTAAGCAAACGTTTCAGATCCTCGTCCACTTCTCCGGCTGACAGGCGATAAGCCTGTGCCGGCAGATCAAACACATGGATTTCATTCTTTACTTTCTGATACACCCCGCGTTTGACCTTCTCTCCCAATGCACCTGCCTGAATTAAACCCTGTAACCAATCCGGCACGGCAAAATAGCGATGCCAGGCATCATCCGGCAAAGTATCCCGCATGGTATTGATGACATGCGCCAGCGTATCCAGACCCACCACATCGGCAGTCCGGAACGTGGCACTTTTGGGGCGTCCAATCAGTGAACCGGTCAGTGCATCGACCAGATCAAAGCCAAAATCAAAGGCCCGGCCATGATGCATAGTGGCCAGCAAGGAGAACACACCAATGCGATTGGCAACGAAATTGGGGGTATCTTTAGCACGAATCACCCCTTTGCCCAGATAAGTCACCAGAAATGCTTCCAGGTGATCCAGCATGTCCGCATCACTGACTTTGCAGGGAATCAACTCCACCAGATGCATATAGCGTGGTGGGTTGAAAAAATGGATACCACAGAAGCGATGACGCAATGCTTCCGGAAAAGCTTCAGCTAATTGATTGATCGATAGCCCGGAGGTATTACTGGCAAAAATAGTCTGTTCACCCAGATAAGGCGCAACCTTTGTGTACAAATCCCGCTTCCAGTCCATCCGCTCGGCAATCGCTTCAATCACCAGATCACAATCCCTGAGTAATTCAAGATGCTGATCGTAATTCGCGGGCTGGATACAGGTTGCTTTGGCTTTAATCGATAGGGGTGCAGGTTCCTGTTTTTTCAGTTTCTCCACTGCCTTGATCACATTGGCGTTGGGATTATCCGCCTCACCCGGTAATTCAAACAATAATGTTTCTATATTGGCATTCACCAGATGCGCTGCAATCTGCGCCCCCATGACACCAGCCCCCAACACCGCCGCTTTGCGCACTAAAAACTTTTTGTTACCCAATTTCACCTCCTGCTTGATCCGATTATGGAATAAGACCCTGTTCGTGTCGATTATGGCCGAAAGAGTACAAGCATGAGTCCTAAAGAGCAAGCTTGTTTGTTTACAAGACTATGAATAGTGCTTAAAGCGCCTCACACTACCAGCAACTTGAGAGCAATAGTAAAACAAGCTTCGATTCATGCAGTGCGAATCACTACAAAGTGTTCAAACAGGTTGCCGCTAAAAATATTTCACAAAGGCTATATCGTAATTATGACATAGCCTTCACAAACCTTGCAGAAGGCATGGATCAGTGGACTTTATCCAAGTATTGAAACGCCGAGCATAGCTGCCCCGACCCCATTCTGGAGTGAATTTCAGGTGAGCGATTATGGGCGGAAGGTGTGTGACCTGTTCACGACTGGTCGGACAGTGCAATCTAATTATAAGTCAAACAGATTAATCTTCAGATAGATCCTGGCCAATTAAATCAAGAGCATAGTCTTCTATTTCTTTTATCTTAACGAGTCTATTACGAAATTCAATAGTCATTGCTTCAAACCATCTAATCTGATATTCGATTTGTTTCCGCTCTTCAATTATATCTTCAATTGGCATGTTGGCGGAAGGTTGTCCATGCTCATCAAACAGAAATTTAATTCCTTCGGAGATTCTGCGTTTAGTATTAAGTTGCGTAACCTGCTTTTTTACAAACTTTTTTACCTTTTTGGCCTGGAATTCGCGAAGCGTCGCAAGGCGAAGGGCTTGCTGTAAAGGTGTTAACACACTCAGATCAGCAATTCGTGCATCGCTGCCGGAAAACCCTAATTTTTTTCTTGTCGTTTTAATTTCATTGATTAAATCGCTCATAACATAATTCTCCGCACGCATTTATGCCGTTATTTATAACCGAATTCCTGCGCCATGGCAATCACTTCCGGGCGCAATCCTTTATTATCATTTCGCCAGGGGACGGGCATATCAAGCGGCGGTAATTTAACCTTGTGTGGACGAAGGGCAGGTCCTTTAAGAAAAGCAGGATCGTTACCAAAAAGTGCGCTAAACGGCCCAAAACATGCAAATGGAGATCGCTCAGTATGCATCATTTCGTCAATCGCTTCATTGTCATCCCGGATTCCAAGCCAGCGGCAAATTATTGGCAAGTAATGCCTGGGATTCTCAATAATGTCTTCACCCTTCATGCGCATTTGTAACTCTTTCGGGACACTGTCAAGGAAATCCAGTATATTAACATTAAGGTCATGCCATGCCAGCTGTGGTTCAACGATAGCCCGGTTATCTATAAATTCTATAGAATTCACATACTTGGCAAATGTTCCATCATTAAGGCTCATAACGGATTTGCATTGTGAAACCGGATGCCGCACCAGGTGAAGAAAGCGCGCATCCGGAAACGCTTCACGTATTGCGAGCATACTTTTCAACGATGTTGTATATATAGGGCTCTTTTCTACTGAGATCAGGGGGTCGATCTTTGCTACCAACTCTTGATAAACGGCGGCTATAGATTTTTCTTCTCGCGCTATGGCCCAGTGATGGGCCATAGTGATAGCTGCAGTACTCTGCTCACCAGCATAAATTTCTGCTACTGCTCTAAGAAAACCATGAATAGCCCAAGTAGGCTGTGATTCGATTCCGTCGGCAGGAGACATCCACATTTCTTTCAATTTATCAACGATGAACAGGCATAATTCCGGAAAACCAAACGCTTCCGGATGTTGACCGATCATCGCATTAACTAGTGAAGTATAGGATCTAGGAGGAGCCAAAAGGAATAGTGGGGCAGCCATGACAAATACAAATGAATTATTTAACAAGACCTTCTAGAAACGGAACTTCAAAACATTTTTCGTGCATAATCGGCCCATGCCCAAAATAACCATCTTCACCAAAGAGCTCACCGTGGTCGGATGTAACTATAAAATAAGTGTTTGAAGGTGCTTTGTCCATCAGCTTGCCAATGTAACCATCAACATATTCTACACATGTTATTTGTTGTTTATGCAGCATCTTCATCTGTTCCAGGCTAAATGATTGATCTTGCTGTTCATCGTCGCCAACCATATCTTTACCTATAGTTTTTAACGCACCATGAACTCCGGAAATATGCGGCATATTCTCACCAGATAACATGTATGGATAGTGTGTTTCGCCAAGATTCAGAAAATAGTAATGTGGCGCGTTATTAGGGAATTCTATCTCTGAGACCATACCCGAAAAGTCATTGTGATGACTCATGAGCTTATACTCATCAAAGTGTTGGCTGATTAATGTATATTTATTGAGTACCGGCATGGATACTTTAGCTACAGTGTGATAACCAAAATTTTTCAACACCTTCGGTAGTGAAATCTCTGGTAAAAAATCCTTGAAAGAAACCGCTGTAGAACCAATTCTATTTTTCCATTGCAGAAATTCTTCTTTGTATACTTCGGAAGCAAAAACGTTGGCCGGGCTAGTGTGCGGCATCATTCCCATGGTAAATGCATAATGCGATGGAGCAGTCCATGAAGCATATGAGTATCGCTTTTCAACCTTGCCAATACGGTCTATATTAGTTGTTTTGGCAGCTAAAAACGAGTCATACCGGCAGCTATCCATTACAATAAAAACAATGTGATTTTTATCCATCTATATTTGAGTCCCTATAATTTAATGTATTAAGCCATTTTTAGTTTTGTTTAACTTAAAATTGAGCTAATCAAGAATTTAGAATCTGGAATGATAGCCCCATTTCCCACAATACCGGTTAAATTTATTGCAACCTGCCTTGCGAAGGAGTCACTGTGAAAGAAGGCTTATAAGGCAGTAGTTTTTTCTGATTTACATTGCAAGAAACACGCAATAAAGTCAGCCACTATGTATCAATTTTCAAGTACCGGACCCAACCCTAGATCCGCACGAAACACCCCCTCGTGATTCCCAGAGGCGTAAGGAGACCCAGGCTTCACCGAAGGATCGAAGCGGTTGTAATAGACATGCGGTCCAGATTCCAGCACAAAGATCTCGGGATCAATGCGCAAGCGGAACAACGAGTCATCACTCACCTTACGAAAAGACGGATTAGTTGGGTCGATGTCCGCCAGCCAAATTGCTGTAGGTTGCCTATTCGGAGGGGTAATCATCGCCATGATTAAATAGGATTTACCATTGTGAACAAAGGGTTCCGGGGATACAATCTTGCCGCCTGATGGCGCCTGCATCGAAACGATTGGTGACCATTGCTTACCCTGGTTATCGACGTCAATATTGCGGTATATGCGTAACTCGGTGTCCTCGACTACCGTGCTGAAAATATATTCACCACCATGCTCAGGTGCTGGCCACATCCAGGGTACAGTCGTAATGTCCTTGTTGCCGGCATCAAAAGTCAGCTGATCAAAAGCCTTCGTATCAACATCATAGAGAACAATCTGATCATACTGATCCATCGTTGCTGCATAGATCAACCAGCGTTTGCCGTCTACCCAACGCACAGAACGCTTTCCGGTTTTGAAAGGAATCACCTCTTCGGTAGCCGGCTCGTTAACTTCCCGCCAATAATGGATAAAATCCGGATCGACGTAGGTAATGCGCGGATTGGTATCGCCCATATCATTACTTCCGTAAGGCGCATTCCTTGCATCATCCGGGCTCAATACTTCGGCAACCCAAGCATTATCGATCTTTTTTGCCCTGGCCAGGCGAGCGTTCTTGGCAATGTGAATGGTTCCGGCAAGAAACTTTGTATAAGTAATTTCGAAACCGGTGGCTGTGGATATCCACTCCGGACCGTTGAAAAGTACTTGCAGATCATCGGTTCTCTGAGCTTTCGTGTCAACAAGGATGGCCTTACCGTTCTTCGGATCGAAATCACCAGTAACCCGGCTGACATTGCCGATCCAGATTTGTCCCTTGGCATCCGCCCATACGAATTGAGCGGTTTCCTGGTTAATTTCTGGGTCCCGCATATCCCTCTGCGTTGATACCAGGGTTTCGTTCGGAACAAACACATTTTGTGCCGAAACAAACCCACTCAGGCAAAAAAAGCATAATATGGCAAATAATTCAAATTTCGAAAACGATCTACATTTTTTTTGATACATGCCATCCCCCTTGCCAATGCAAATTAACACCCATGTATTTTAGATGAATTAGAAAGTTAAATCTGGCGAATTCATATATTTGTAATAAAAATTAGGTATGCTACGAACAGATTAAATCTAATAAGGTAATTTTTATGGATTCTCTTGCCCCTTTATCTCCATTGACAACTGAATCAAAAGATTTCCTTAAAGAGAAATTATTGAATTTCACTGAATACCCGGAAAGACAAGAATTACATACCGAACTGAATTCAGTGGCCTATGAATTATTGGCGCCACCTGTTCAGCTTTCTCATTTGGTATTGATGTCAGAGCGGCAATGGGTTGATCAGGAACGCAAGCTGATGGGTGAGTTATGTACACGCTATGGCATTAATCCGCCCAATATGCACGACAATGATTTTAGTGCTGATTTTGGAGATTTTCGTCTCAGATGGGAACGTCATACCGAATACTCCACTTATACCGTTTATCGCGCAAAGCCATTTGAAACACCTTTTGAGCATCCCGCCATTCAGTATGTACCCCAGGAGTGGTTGGTTCGCTTGCCGGGTGAATTGCTGGTGGCTACGCATATAGCTTTGGAGGATAGATCACGGCCCAAGCGCAGTTTGCATGAATTGGCTACTTTATTTGCTTCTGGAACGGTAATAGGTTCCAAGGTAGCAGGAGGTGCTGCCAGTGTGTGGAGTGATAATCAGATCCATTGTGATAATTTTGGCCGCATATTAATTCATGATGAGAACTTGCGTAGCCGCCAGATTGGGCGACTGGTGCAACGCCTGCTTGAAATTGAAACCTATCGCATGCTGGCTATGCTGCCAATACCGATAACACGCAAGATAATTCCTCAATTGGCGCGAGCCGATCAGTGCCTGGCTACACTGATTGCCAGCAATGTTGAACTGAACAGCATAGAAGATGAACAGCGATTGCTGGATGAGTTAACCCGTTTGGCGGCGGAAACCGAGCGTTTGTCTGCGCAAACCAGCCATCGATTTAATGCATCCAGAGCCTATTACGATATCGTGAAATTACGCATTACCGAATTACGCGAAGAGCGTATTGAAGGATTGCAGATGCTACAGGAATTCATGATTCAACGATTGTCATCGGCCATGGGAACCTGTGAACTGGTGCATACCAAACTGGAGACGCTGTCGATGCGTTTGGGGCGTGCGTCGGCTTTACTGCGAACACGGGTTGATCTTTCCATGGAAGCGCAGATTCGTGACTTGCTGAAGTCCATGGATCATCGTGCCCATGTGCAATTGCGCATGCAGGAAACGGTTGAAGGTCTGTCAGTTGTCGTGCTGAGTTATTATCTGTTGGGTATTCTGGGCTATGGACTAAAAGCGCTCAAGGCGGCAGGGCAGGATATTAATGTTGAACTGCTGACCGGTATTGCTATTCCTGTGGTTGTACTCAGTGTTTTCTTTGTCGTTAGGGGCCTGCGTCATGTGATCAGCAAGTTGCATCGAGACAAGTAATGGCTGACCAGCAATCTCCTAACATTCAGTCACACTGACTGCCAGCCCACCCAGGGATGTTTCCTTGTATTTCACAGACATTTCCAGCCCTGTCTGTTTCATGGCGGCGATACAATTATCCAATGACATAAAATGCTGGCCATCACCGCGGATTGCCAGTGATGCGGCGGTATAAGCCTTAATTGCGCCAAAACCATTGCGTTCAATACAGGGTACCTGCACCAGGCTTCCCACCGGGTCACAAGTCATGCCCAAATGATGCTCCAGTGCAATTTCCGCAGCATTTTCAATTTGCCCGGTAGCGCCGCCTTTAATTGCACATAAGCCTGCCGCTGCCATGGCTGAAGCAGAACCCACTTCACCCTGACAACCCACCTCAGCACCTGAAATCGAACTGTTATGTTTGATCAATCCGCCAATCGCACCCGCCACCAGTAAGAAATCACGCACTTGATCCAGTGTCGCACCCTCATGTTTCACAGCATAATAAATAACTGCCGGTATGACGCCTGCTGCACCATTGGTTGGCGCTGTAACCACCATATGACCTGCCGCATTTTCCTCATTCACCGCCATGGCATAGGCGCACAGCCAGTCATTCAGATTAGCTTTTTGCGGATTATCCTGTAACTGCTGATATAAAGCATGGGCGCGTCGTTTAATGTTAAGCCCGCCGGGTAGCCGTCCTTCAGCTACTAACCCATTTTCAAGACAAGTGCGCATTGCATTCCAGACTGCATCCAGCCCATCATTCAGCTCAGTTTTACTGATGCGTTCCGATTCATTACTGCGCTTCATGGCGGCAATCGATAAACCGCTATCGGCAGACATTTTCATCATCTGGTTGGCTGAATCAAAGGGAAAGCCGCAGGAACTGGTTGTATCCATTTTAAGCGGTGCAACTAGCTGGCCAATTTCGGACAATGTAGTAATAAAACCACCGCCAATCGAGAAATAGGTTTCCGTTAACAAGGTGTTGCCAGTTTCATCCAACAACTGAAAAATCATGCCATTGGGATGTTGAGGCAGCGGCTCCCCGCGATCGAAAATAATGTCTTCAGCCGGGTTGAAGTGGATAGCTGTAGACGCATTGATTTGAAGGGTGTTTTGCTGCCAGAGCGTGTGGATCAATTCATTCACATTCTGTTTGGCCAGTCCTTGCGGCGTATATTCATGCATGCCCAAAGTGACCGCGCGATCCGTTGCATGGCCCTTGCCTGTGAATGCCAGGGATCCTCGCAAGGTGCAGCGGACCTGCATGAATGATTGAATGTTATGTCTGGAAATAAAAGCCTGGATACGATCACGAAAATCCTTGGCTGCAACCATGGGCCCCATGGTGTGCGAGCTTGACGGGCCAATACCTATTTTGAAAAGATCAAGAACGCTAATGAACATTAAGTTGCCTGTAAAAATTCCAAATTCTATAAATAAAACTAATTGAACATTTCCAATTGAAGCTAAAGTAAAACCAGATTGTTTCTATGAATTAACTCAGGTTCATCAACATAACCAAGTATTGCTTCTATTTCGCTACTGGTTTGTTTAAGAATCTTCTGTGTTTCAACAGCACTATAATTTATTAAGCCACGTGCAATCTCTCTGCCTTCTTCATCAAGACAAGATACTGCTTCCCCGCGCTCGAATTCACCGCCGACGCTTATGACACCAATTGGCAACAGGCTTTTTCCATCTGAAGAAAGTGCCTTCACTGCACCTTTATCAAGCGTAACATAACCACGCACTTGTAGATAATCTGCAAGCCATTGCTTGCGTGCCGCCAATACAGGTATCTTAGCCAATAAACGAGTGCCAATGGCTTCACCCTGGCTAAGGCGGACTAGCACATTGTCCTCATGACCTGAAGCAATGATGGTATCTGCGCCGCTTCGTGCGGCACGTTTTGCGGCAATTATTTTGCTTTGCATTCCCCCGCGACTTATGTTGCTTCCAGCTCCACCTGCCATTTTTTCAAGCGCGGGATCTCCTGCATTCACTTCACTTAATAACTCTGCATCCTGATTTTTACGTGGGTCACTGGTAAATAAACCTGCCTGATCTGTAAGAATAACCAGTACATCCGCTTCAACTAAATTTGTTACCAGTGCCGCCAGGGTGTCATTATCACCAAAACGAATCTCATCAATAGCGACCGTATCATTCTCATTAATGACTGGAATGATATTTAATTTCAATAAAGTCATCAGTGTTGAACGGGCGTTGAGATAACGTTTTCGATTTGATAAGTCTTCGTGTGTCAAAAGTACCTGGGCCGTTTGCAGGGCATGATGAGAAAAACTGGATGCATAAGCTTGAGCTAAGCCCATTTGCCCAACTGCAGCTGCGGCTTGCAATTCATACAGCGCTGTGGGTCGATTTTCCCAATTTAAACGCTGCATTCCTTCAGCTATTGCACCCGATGAGACCAGGATGATTTCCTTGCCCATTTGTTTGAGGCTTGAGATTTGTGCAGCCCAACATGCCAGCGCTGAATGATCAAGCCCCTTACCTTGATTAGTCACCAAGCTGCTGCCCACTTTGATTACTATACGTCGTGTCTGCTTTAACATAGATTAAATGAATCGTTTACTGGAATTTAACCCGGATATTTCATGAATTGCACACGCTCTCACTTGGCTCTTGATTCCACAAGGAATTTTTGCGAGCAGCCGCTTTGCGGCTTGCCTGCTTACCCCGAATTCTCAGTCGAGTGTATGAATAACTACACCGCTCCTTCGAAAAATCCCTTGTGAAACCAATATCATGCGCGATCATCGTGCGAATTTATGAAATATCCGGGTTAATTAATTATCAGGCTGAAGCAAATTTTGTTCCAAATAATCCATAATTGCATAGGTTAATGGCTTACAACCTTCACCTGTCAGTGCGGAAATAATAAAGTATCTGTCTTTCCATCCCAGCTTATCTACAAATTGGCGACATAACTCCGCACGACTTTCTACTGGCATCATATCTGTCTTATTAAGAACCAGCCAACGAGGTTTTTGATAAAGCGATTCATCATATTTCTGTAGTTCTTTCACTAATGCACGGGCTTCATGAACAAGATCTGTATTTTCATCTAATGGCATCATATCGACAACATGAAGTAATAGCCGGGTACGTGTTAAATGTTTTAAGAAGCGATGCCCTAATCCAATTCCTTCTGCAGCACCTTCAATTAAACCAGGGATATCCGCCATGACAAAACTTCGGTTCTGATCAATCCGTATCATACCCAAATTAGGTTGCAATGTTGTAAACGGATAATCAGCCACCTTTGGGCGTGCTGCAGACACGGCACGAATTAATGTAGATTTTCCAGCATTCGGCATACCCAGCAAACCCACGTCGGCCAGAACCTTAAGTTCCAGTTTTAGTTCAAATTCCTGCCCAGACTCTCCGTTTGTGAACTGTCGTGGCGCACGGTTAGTACTGGATTTAAAATGTAGATTACCTATACCACCTTCTCCGCCTTTGGCCAAAAGTACCTTTTGCTGATGATGGACCAAATCTGCAATTGTTTCACCGGTATTGCTATCTTTAACAAGCGTACCAATGGGCATGCGCAGTATGATATCTTCAGCGCTTTTCCCGTATCGATCAGAACCCTGGCCATTCTGGCCATTCTTGGCACGATGAATACGTGCAAAGCGGTAATCAATCAATGTATTGATATTGCGATCCGCCATCGCAAATATGCTGCCGCCACGCCCTCCGTCACCTCCGTCAGGCCCGCCTTTAGGAATATATTTCTCACGACGGAAACTTGCAACACCATCGCCTCCTTTACCGGCCAGTATTTGAATAACAGCCTCATCAATAAATTTCATAAATCCTGCTATTTTTTATAGATCCTGCAAACAAAAAAGCCCCGTCGTATTAGACAGGGCTTTTCGGATACAGTTTGATATTCTGTACTTTTATGCCGGTATCACATTCGCTGTTTTACGCTTTAGTACACCCTTGATACTAAAATTTACTTTTCCTGTCACTTTGGCAAATAAAGTATGATCCTTACCTATACCAACATTTTCTCCAGGATGAACCTGTGTACCACGCTGCCTGACAATAATCGATCCGGCTGAAATTAACTCACCTCCATAACGCTTAACCCCGAGTCGTTTTGAATGTGAATCACGTCCATTTCTGGAGCTTCCACCTGCTTTTTTATGTGCCATTTAAAATACTCCTTAAGCTGAAATACCAGTAATTTGTATTTCAGTGTAATTCTGCCGATGCCCTTGATGTTTCTGGTAGTGCTTACGACGCCGCATCTTAAAGATGCGAATCTTATCATGGCGACCTTGACCCAATACTGTTGCGCTAACTTTAGCGCCATTGACGAGCGGTGCTCCCATTGATATTGTGTCACCATCCGCAACCATCAATACCTGATCAATAATAAGCTCGCTTCCACTCTCTACTTCAAGCTGTTCTACCTTCAGTTTCTCGCCCACTCGAATTCGATACTGCTTACCGCCGGTTTTTATGACCGCATACATATTTTACTCCATACTTCCCTTTTGCAGAACCGGTAATTATACATAAATAACCCTTAGTTGTGGTAGAAAATTTAGATCAATTTATCTTTTATGCTTGACACTTAGGCATTGTCATTCCTAACATAGCGTTTTCTACAAGGTATCATTGTGTCAATCGAATATATTAGAGGCTTTATTGCTCAAGACATGGACATCGTAGATGATGTCATTCGGGAGAAGTTGCATTCTCATGTGCTACTGATTCGCCAAGTCAGTGAGTATATTGTTAATAGTGGGGGTAAACGCTTACGCCCTGCATTGGTCATTCTATCTGCTGGTGCTTTTGGTTATTCTGGAAAATTCCATTACAATCTGGCAGCAGTTGTTGAGTTTATTCATACGGCAACCTTGCTTCACGATGACGTGGTGGACGAATCTGAATTACGGCGTAATAAAGAAACAGCCAACGCACTGTTTGGTAATGCTGCCAGTGTTTTAGTAGGAGATTTTCTCTATTCCAGAGCCTTCCAAATGATGGTTGAAGTTGACAATATGCGTATTATGCAGGTGCTGGCAGATGCTACCAATACCATTGCTGAAGGTGAAGTTTTACAGCTATTGAATTGCCGGGATCCGTATGTGACAGAAGAAAATTATCTACAAGTCATTCGTTATAAAACAGCTAAATTATTTGAAGCTGCCAGCCGATTGGGTGCAATTCTTGGCAATGCTACACCGGAAGAAGAAGATGCGATGGCAATTTATGGTATGCATCTTGGAACTGCATTTCAGTTGATTGACGACATGCTTGATTATTCTGGAAATAATCAGGATACCGGCAAGAATTTAGGCGACGATCTGGCCGAAGGAAAACCTACACTACCTTTAATCCATGCCATGAGAGTGGGCTCACCTGAACAAGCAGCTATTATCCGAAAGGCTATTGAAGATAGCGGGAAAGATGGTTTTCAACCTGTTCTGGAGGTAATACAGCAAACAGCAGCCCTGGACTATGCCAGACAATGTGCTGAAGCTGAGATTGCAACGGCCACTGCCGCAATAGCTTCTTTACCGGATTCAGAAAATAAAAAGTGTCTTCTTCAATTAGCAAGCTTTGCTGTTACACGCAATTACTAGGAGGCTGTCCGAGAATAGTGGTCATAGCGAGGGGAAGCTATTTTGAGGCAGATTTTTTGAACATTTTAGGCGAATAGTTATTCTATTGAACGAAAATGATCGAGAAATATGGCCAAAATAGCTTCTCCGCAGTAGATCATTCTATTCCCGAACAGCCTCCTGGTTTACTGCATACTCCTTTTCCTGAAAAAATAGTTTTTGTACCGAGATCCTCCTGTTTATCACTCCAGATCAGGAATTTAGATCCAGATCTAAAAAACACAGTTAAAATTACCGTCAACTGAACGTCCATTAAACTCATGACCCTTGCATATTTCGATCACAACGCTACTACCCGCATGGATGATGAAATCCTTGATGCCATGTTGCCTTATTTCCAGCAGGAATTTGGCAATGCATCCAGCCGGCATACCTATGGAATGGCTGCCCGGCGTGCGATTGATAAAGCGCGCAAACAAGTGGCTGATGCTGTGGGTGTGCAGCCTGTGCAGGTAATCTTTACCAGTGGCGGTTCTGAAGCTAATAATCTGTTTATTCGCGGCGCAGCGGACAGTTTGAAGCCTGCTCATATTTTCATCAGCGCCATTGAGCATCCTTGCGTCTTGCGCCCAACACAGGAACTGGCGCGCCGCAATTGTGACAAATGGACAGCACACCAATTGGTTGTGAACAAGCTGGGTCAGGTCGATCTGGATGCTGCCAGCAGGGTAATGAGTGAGCACAAACCGGGGTTGGTTTCTGTCATGCTGGCCAATAATGAAACTGGTGTCATTCAGGATGTCGCAAGCATCGCTGAAATGGCCCGGTCACAGGGTGCGACCATCCATACCGATGCCATACAGGGATTGGGGAAAATTCCGGTGGATTTTGCAGCGCTTAAGGTGCATGCCATGACCCTGTCCGCGCACAAAGTTTATGGCCCCAAAGGCGCGGCGGCTTTGATTGTGGACAAACGGTTATTACTAAAGCCTCTGATTTATGGTGGCGGGCATGAAAACGGGCTGCGTTCCGGTACGGAGAATGTGCCTGCTATTGTGGGTTTTGGTGTCGCCTGTGAATTGGCCCACACACGCATGGCAGAAACAGCGCGGCATGTCTCCCAACTACGGAATCATCTGGAAAAAGGATTGATAGACATGGGCGCAGTTATTTTTGGTGCCGGTGCTGCACGCATACCGAACACTTGTTATTTTGCATTACCTGATATTGAGGGCGATACCTTGGTGGTTAAACTGGATAAAGCTGGTTTTGCAGTCGCCAGTGGTGCAGCCTGTTCCAGCGTTAATCCGGGACAAAGTCATGTTCTGGTCGCCATGCAGGTTGACCCCATGCTGGCACGTTGTTCCGTGCGCGTCAGCCTGGGTAGCAGCAATACCCTGGCACAAGTAGAGGATTTTTTGCGAGCAACCCAACGCATTGTCGAAGCATTAAGGCACATCAACAGTCTTTCAATCCAGAATCAGCCAATTTATGATGAATAATAAAATGACACAGCCTGTTAAAGCCATCATTCTGAGTGCAGGACAGGGACGACGGCTGCTACCACTGACTGAAAGTACGCCCAAATGTCTGTTACCCGTTTCAGACAAACCCGTGCTCGCATGGCAAATGGACGCCTTACTTGCGGTTGGCATTGATGAAATTACGATTGTTGCAGGCTTTCAGGCTGATTTGATCGAAGCACTGTTACAACAGCGTTATGCGGACTACCCAAAGATTAAGATACTGTTTAACCCTTTTTTTGAGGTGGCTGATAATCTGGCCAGTTGCTGGATTGCACGCACCGTCATGAATAGTGACTTTCTGCTATTAAATGGCGATACCGTTATCGAATCCGCACTGCTGACTCAGGTCTTGAATTCAGAACCGGCACCCATTACACTCAGCGTGGACTATAAAAGCGTTTATGATGCCGATGATATGAAAGTTCAACTGGATGCAGATGGATGGGTTAAACAGGTCAGTAAAATAATACCGCCTCGTCAGGTTGATGCAGAATCCATTGGCCTGATTTACTTTCGTGAGCAAGGCCCGCAAGTTTTCAGTCAGGCAGTTGAATCAGCACTTCGTCATCCGGCTGAGCTAAGATCCTGGTATCTGTCCATTATTGATGCATTGGCAAAAAAACACCTGGTCAATTCATGTTCAGTCAAAGGTTATCGTTGGTGTGAAATCGATTTTATTGAAGACCTGGCAAAAGCCGGCATGATTTTCAGTAATTAATTATGAACAATATTGCGACATCAACAGAATCCCCTCACCTGAATGCCACCATGCGCAAGTTTGGTGCACCGCAAACTATCCTACGTCAATATCAACATTGGTCTATCCTATTGCGCCCCGCTCAGGCGACCCTCGGTGCACTGGTTTTGGCGGCTCGTGAACCAGCCCAGGCATTTTCAGAACTCAGCCAGGCGAGTTTTACTGAACTCCATGAAATCACCCGGCACATTGAATCTGCGCTGGCAAAAGCCTTTCAAAATGACAGACTCAACTATCTGATGTTAATGATGGTCGATCCGGATGTTCACTTTCATGTCATTCCACGGTATGCACAACCCAGGCAGTTTGGTAACATGGAATTTGTTGATGCGGGTTGGCCGTCTATGCCCAATCTGGGCCAAATTAATAAAACGGATGCGACGATCAACCAACTCATAATGGATCACATTCAATCCTGCTGGCTTTAAGTGAAAGGAGGCGAGACGACAAGTGACTGAACAGACATCATCTACATTACAAGCATTTCCATTGCGAGAAGCTCATCATCTGGTGCGTGACCTGATGAAACCCAACCCATGGATCTATTGGACTGATTTTATGTTTCATATTATGCTCGGCTGGACTGCTTTCTTCAGGGCATTTTCAGCACCTTTATTTTCTATCGGGCAGCTGGTTTCTTATGTAGTAGCTGTGCTGGCGCTATATCGTTCGGCTATCTTTGTGCATGAACTGGCACATTTAAAGAAGGGGACATTCAAGATTTTTCGCCTGGCTTGGAATTCTATTTGCGGTATCCCGTTAATGATCCCCTCATTTACTTATGATGGTGTCCATAATAATCACCACAAACCGGATGTTTATGGTACCAGCAGAGATGGCGAATATATTTCTTTTGCAACCCGGAAACCCATAAAAATGATTGGCTACGTATTATTATCTTTCCTTTTACCTATCTTGCTGGCCGCGCGCTTCTTATTACTAGCCCCTTTGTCTTATTTGATTCCACCCCTGCGGAAAATTGTCTGGGAACGCGCCTCCTCACTCACCATTGATCCAAGCTACCGTCGTGCTGAAAATGCAATCCGCAATGATCTTAATTGGCGTCAGCAGGAAATAGCCACTTGCCTGTTTGCAGCCATTGTGATTACTTTTTTTGTACTGGGAGTACTTCCCTATTCACTCCTTGCACTCTGGTATCTCGTTGCGTTGGCCATCTTTATACTCAATTCACTGCGCACACTGGCCGCACACGCCTATCGCAATCCAGGTGAACACAAGATGACACTGGCTGAACAGTATCTGGACTCCATCAACATCCCGGGTAATTTCCTGCTCACACCCTTATGGGCGCCTGTTGGGCTGCGTTACCATGCAACACACCATCTCTTCATGAGTATCCCCTATCATAATCTGGGGAAAGCACAACGCCGTCTGGTCAATGGCCTGACTGATAATACGCTTTACCTTAAAACAGCACGTAACAGTTTATGGGATGCGTTGAAACGTATCTGGCATGAATCTTCTATGTCAACCTCATCTCATCGCCCATAACTGCCAATGCCGCCAACCAGCCCGCCAGGAGCAAACCCACGACAGGGTGTCACACAACTTGTACTGCTGCGTCACGGACAAAGTATCTGGAATCGGGACAAAATTTTCACCGGCTGGAGTGATATAGCCTTGAGCTCCAAGGGTCAGGAAGAAGCCAAACAGGCTGCTTATTTGCTGAAACAGGCAGGCTTCGCATTTGATCTGTGTTTCTCCTCAACATTGCAACGCGCCAGAACCACATTACAAATTGTGCTGTCTTCCATGCAACTGGATAAAACATCCATCCAGGAAAGCTGGCGCTTGAATGAACGTCATTATGGTGCATTGGAAGGCATGGAACGTTGGCAGGCCATCAAGAAATTTGGCATTTGGCCTATCCTGGGATGTCAAATCAAGTTTGATGCAGCACCTCCCTACCTGGATTCCCAGGATCCCCGTTTTCCTGGAAATCAATCCTGTTATGCCCACATTAATCAAGATGAACTCCCTCTGGGTGAGAGCATGCAGCAAACGCTGGCACGCTTTAAACCCTACTGGCAGGAAGCCATCCAGCCTGAAATACAGCAAGGAAAAAAAATACTGATTGTTTCTCACAAAAATACCCTGCGTACCTTAATGATGCTATTGGATGATTTAACGCCCAGACAAGTCATGAAATTAACGCTGGCCACTGGCCGGCCATTAATTTACGAACTGGATCATCAGCTTAATCCCATTCAACATTATTATGTGGACAATCTGACATAATCCACTTTTCACTTTGAATGAGCATGCCAACCATCTATAGTTTTCAACCCATTGTAGATAGCCATGCCAGAATTCTGATACTTGGCAGCATGCCCGGTCAGGCTTCATTATCAGCCAACCAATATTACGCACATCGCCGCAATGCCTTTTGGCCCATCTTTGCACAACTGCTACCCATCAGTGCGGATGCACCCTACGAAGAAAAAGTGCATGCATTGCAGTTATCGCACATTGCGCTATGGGATGTTCTAAAATCCTGTAAACGCACAGGCAGCCTGGATTCCAGGATTGAGCCGGACGCGCAGACAATCAATGATTTTCAATCCTTTTTTCATACTCACAAAAAAATTACGCATGTATTTTTTAACGGCGGGAAAGCTGAAGCCTGCTTTAAGCGATATGTATCACCCACCTATGATTTGGGTTTGATACAATGCTCACGCCTGCCCTCTACCAGTCCTGCAAATGCCCGATTATCTTTTGCAGATAAATGCAGAATATGGCATGAAATGATTCACTCAGCGCTGATTTAAGTTTTTCATTTTTCTTTGTACGTGGTAAAGTTCTTCGCTAGTTCAGTAAAAGATTTTGGCTTATATTTATTGAAGCTTTCCTCATCTACATAAACAAAGTCATACTTAATTTCACTCTGTATCCGGTTAAGATCATCACACCACTGTTTTAAGCGTTCAGTCTTAAACGGCACATCCAGATCTTCCTGACCTTTTGTTTCTACGATGTAAATTTCCTGCTCCGACTTCTTGACGATAAAATCAGGATAGTAGCTGGATATATCGCCACCGGCATTGACATAATCCAATTTGAAATGAACTGCCAGATAGTTCTTTGCATATGAAATGATATCGTCACAATCTTCCAGGAAACGCGCAAATAGCAATTCCAGGTGGCTGTCGTCGATCACGCGGTTAAATATGCTTTTCTTCGCCATCAAATACTCCTGATCTTTCACGACAAAAGGTCGCGTCTGCCGCAGCTTGATCGTGTCGCGTATTTCCGCATCGCCCTTATCCAGAACGGTCAATTCATTGATCGCTTTCTTGAAGGTCTCGATCACGGTTTTGGTGGCAGCCAGTTCCGACAAATTGCGTAGCGTATTGGGAGATTCGAGATCGACGGGTTGATTAAAAAGTGCATTCCGGATAAAAGCCTTAATCTTTCCATACAGCACGTCATAGCCGCTGACCAGGCGCAATTCTTTCATCACCGTTTGCGCAAAGTACCCGATGACACTGCGATAATCGGCTACCCCTGCGGTATCCAGCATCGTGGTGTGCGTCACTTCACCCGTGGTAATGTCCTTGAGCACAATCTCGCGTTGTTCTTCCTCACTGAACTGCTGATACGCTACTTTCTGAAATGTCATCGAACCAGCATCTAAACCAGACAGATTCTTGTATTCACGATAAACACGTGGTGTCAGCACCGGAATCTCGATATCCAGTGCTGCGATGTCTTTTTTCTCGTTGCTGTGATCGACCTCGATCACTAAGGGTGTCTTGGGTGGGGTAGCCTCACCCATGGCCTTGCGTTCCAGCTCAACACCCTCGGCCTGTATCGGTCGTTGTCAAGCTAGTTGTCGCCTGAATTTTTGATTCATGCTGTCTTTTTGAGTCCTGA
>CXWL01090633.1_pt1 | contig 22110 bp, 20 predicted proteins | sample 590931 | NCBI WGS metagenome assembly CXWL01 (sample SAMEA3498368, study PRJEB10139) | groundwater metagenome | biome: water well; material: biofilm material | place: Germany | collected 2015-04-27 | reverse complement strand
ATCGCGATCCCCGATATTGCGTACACCAAATTCGTCCTCAAGAACGGCCTGACGCTGCTGGTGCATGAAGACCACAAGGCGCCGGTGGTGGCGGTCAACATCTGGTATCACGTCGGCTCGAAAAACGAGAAGCCAGGCAAGACCGGATTCGCGCACCTGTTCGAACACCTGATGTTCGGCGGCAGCGAGAACTTCAACAAGATGACGTACATCAACGCGATGGAGCGCATCGGCGCGACCAATCTGAACGGCACCACCAACCGCGACCGCACCAACTATTTCCAGAACGTGCCGACTTCGATGCTCGACTACACGCTGTTCGCCGAGAGCGACCGGATGGGCCACTTGCTCGGCGTGGTCGACCAGAAGAAGCTCGACTTGCAGCGCGGCGTGGTGCAAAACGAAAAGCGCCAGGGCGAGAACCAGCCCTACGGCGTCGCCTACCAGCTGCTGACGGAAAACACCTATCCGGTCGGCCACCCGTATTCGTGGACCGTGATCGGTTCCATGAAGGACCTCGACGCGGCGTCGATGGCGGACGTGCAGGAATGGTTCAAGACCAATTACGGCCCGAACAACACCACGCTGGTGCTGGCCGGCGACATCACGCCGGAAGCGGCGCGCCAGAAAGTCGAGAAATATTTCGGCGAAATCCCGGCCGGCCCGCCGATGGCCAAGCATCAGGCATGGATTGCCAAGCGCACCGGCACGCATCGCACCACGGTGCAGGACCGGGTGCCGCAGGCGCGCCTGTACCGGACCTGGAACGTGCCGGGCGCGCATACCGCCAGCGAGCCCTTGCTCGACCTGGCGGCGCANNACCCTGACCGCGCGTCCCGGCATCGAGCTGCGCAAGCTCGAGCTGGCCGCGGACGAGGAGCTGCGCGCCCTGATGAAGTCCGGCCCTACCGCGGCCGAGCTGGAACTGGCCAAGACGTCGATGCTGGCGCGTTATACCCGGATCGTGGAGCGGGTCGGCGGCTTCGGCGGCAAGAGCGACCTGCTGGCCGGCTGCGCCACCTACACCGGCAATCCGCACTGCTACAAGGATTACCTGAAGGCGCTGAAGGCGGCCACCCCGGCCCAGGTCAGGCAGGAGATGAACCAGTGGCTGAGCGACGGCGACTTCCTGCTCGAGGTGCACCCGTTCGCGACCGGCCTGGCCACCACCGCCAAGCTTGACCGCAGCAAGGAACCTGAGATGGGCAAGCCGGAATCGCTGAACCTGCCGCCGATGCAGACCACCACCTTGTCGAACGGGCTGAAGGTAGTGCTGGCCGAACGCCATGCCGCGCCGCTGGTCAATTTCTCGATGATGGTCGACAGCGGCTACGCTTCCGATGCGGCCGATCTGCCGGGCGTGGCCAGCCTGTCGATGCGCATGCTCGAGGAGGGTACCCCGACCCGCGGTTCGCTGAAGATCGGCGAGGAGCTCGAATCGCTGGGCGCCAATTTCTCCTCGTCCACCAACCTGGACGGCGCGTTCGTCCAGATGAACGTATTGAAGGCGACCATGCCGAAAGCGCTCGATGTGTATTCCGACATCGTGCTGCATCCGGCCTTTGCGCAAAACGAGCTCGATCGCCTGAAGAAAGACCAGTTGGCGGCGATCCAGCGCGAGAAGTCGAACCCGAGCACGATGGCGTTGCGCGTCATCCCCGGCCTGTTGTACGGGAAGGGCCATGCCTACTCGCTGCCGTTGAGCGGCAGCGGGACCGAGGCGGCCGTGGCGCGCATCGCGCGCGACGACCTGGTGAAGTACCATCGCACCTGGTTCAAGCCGAACAACGCGACCTTGCTGGTGGTCGGCGACACCACGCTGGCGGAAATCACGCCGCTGCTTGAGAAGGCGTTCGGCGGCTGGAAAGCCGGCGAGGTGCCGAAAAAGAACGTGGCCCAAGTGCAGCAGCCGGAAAAAACGGTGGTCTACCTGATGGACCGCCCTGGCGCGCTGCAGAGCGTGATCTACGGCGTGCAGCTCGCGCCGCCGCGCAATTCGCCCGATGCGGTGCAACTGGGGGTAGTGAACAACATCTTCGGCGGCAGCTTCAGTTCGCGCATCAACATGAACCTGCGCGAAGACAAGCACTGGTCGTATGGCGTCGGGGCGCGCCTGCCGGCGGCGGTCGGCCAGCGTTTGTACATGAGCCAGTCGCCGGTGCAGACCGACAAGACGCGCGAATCGATGCAGGAACTGGTGAAGGAATACGCAGCCATCGCTGGCGGCAAGCCGATCACCGCGGCCGAGCTGAGGGATGCCCAGACCAACGAGACGCTGGGCTTGCCCGGCTCGTTCGAAACGGCCGGCCAGCTGAGCAGCGCGTATTCGACCATCCTGCAGTACAAGCTGCCTGAGTCCTACTTCAATACCTTCACCGGCACCGTGATGGCGATGACGCCGGAGCAGGCCAACGCGCTGGCGGCGCGCTCGATCATGCCGGGCAAGCTGGTGTGGGTGGTGGTGGGCGACATGAGCAAGGTCGAAGCCGGCATCCGCGACTTGACACTGGGCGAGGTGCGCAAGATCGACGCGGATGGAAATCCGGTGCGGTAATCATCGGGCCCGTTGGCGGGACGCCCCCCGCCAGTGTCATGCCGGCGGGTTTTTTTTATTGCTTGCCCGAAGATTCAGCTCGCCTTGCGCTTTTTCTGCGCCTTCTCATATTCCTGGAACTCCTCGATGTGGCGCGCGCGGCGCAGCAGCTTCGAGTGCGGATCGAGCGTGTAGGTGGCGCCGTCCGGCAGCGCGATGCTGCCTTTCCCATCCTTCATCTCGACCGTTTCCAGCCTGGCGCCGATGCGCACCTCGACCGGCATCGGGAACGGCTTGCCGCCCTGGGTTTTCCAGTCCAGGTTCAAGCTGCCGCCGGCGCGCGCGGCCAGCAGTTCGGGCAGCTCGGCCTGGTACATGTAGACATCGAAGAACCAGCCCAGGTCGCGCCCGCTGGCCTGGCTGACGAAGCCGATGAACTCGCGCGTGGTGGCGTAGCGCGGCAGCAGCGCGCCCGGCGCCGGCTGCTCGGTGCCGTAGACCAGCTTGCGCACCGAGCGGAAGAACGCGTCGTCGCCGACCAGCCCGCGCAGGGTGTGCATCACCAGCGCGCCCTTGACGTAGATATCGAGGCCGGGCCCGCCGCGCTTCTGGTCGTACACGTCTTCCCCGCTGCGCGGCTTGCCCGAGACCAGCGCGGCCTGGTTGGCGATGGCGGCGCGCATTTTCATCAGGCTGGCGAAATACTCCTGGTCGCCGCGCAGGTACTGCATGTACAGCGGCTGCATGTAGCTGCCGAGGCCTTCGTGCAGCCACATGTCGTCCCAGTTGGTGTTGGTCATCTGGTTGCCGAACCATTCGTGCGCGAACTCGTGCTGCAGCAGGTCGTCGTAGCCGAACATGGTCTTCGCATANNTCGTCGCCGAACGGATAGGGGCCGATCGTGCTTTCGAAGAAGTCGAGCATCACGGCAAACTCCTTCATCAGTTCGCGCGCCGGCGCTTCGCTTTGCGGCAGGTGCCAGAAGCGCAGCGGGATCGTATTGCCGTAGCGGCTGCGGTGCTCCTGCGACAGCAGCTTGTACGGACCGACGTTGATCGCAATGCCGTAGGTGCTCGGGTTTTTNNGCCGGCGCCGGCCGCCACCAGCGGCGCCGGCACGGTGATGTGCTGGTCGACCAGTCTGGCCTTGCCCATCGGATGGTCGATGCACGGCCAGAACAGGTCGCAGCCTTCGCCTTGCACGGCGCTGGCGACCCACGGCTGGCCGTCGGCGGTGGTGGCCCAGACGAAGCCGCCATCCCACGGCGCACGCTTGGCCACGTGCGGCGCGCCGTGGTAGCGCACCCTGACCGACAGCCGCGCGCCGGCCGCCACCGTGCGCGGCAGGGTGATCGCCAGCCGCCCGTCCGGATTGCTGTAGGCGTCCGGCGGCAACTGCTGGCCATCCACCGCGATCGAATCGACCGCCAGGTTGTTGTCGAGGTCGAGCACGAGGCGCGACAGCGGCGCCAGCGCCTCGAAGGTCAGCGTGGCGTCGCCCCGGATGGTGCGGCTGGCCGGGTCGATGCGCAGCGCCAGGTCGGCTTTCTCGAACGCCACCGCGAGCTGTTCCGGCGGCCGTTCGGCGCCGGAGCCTGCGGTCCGGGTGGTCAGCGCTGGCTGGCTGGCGCAGGCCGAGAGCAGCAGGCAGGCGCAAAATATCAGGGTTCTTGTCATGGGCGTCGGAGTCGGACTGTCGGATTGGTGCACGGGAAATTTAACACAGGGCTTGCTGGAGTTGTAATTGGTCATGATTTCACAGCCGCCAACCGCGCCGTCTGCTACAGTAATGCGATTGAAGAACTCGAACGGGTTGGCAGTTTCAGATGAATGTATGCACACTCTTCACCGACCGCACGATCATGATCGCTAGCGCATCGATCGCCTTGCTCTCCGCCGGGTGCGCCCAGTTGCCGGGCGCGCGCGCGCCGCAATTCGATACCGCCCGGTTCGCCGAAATCGACGGCGCCATCAACGCGGTCGTGGCGGCGCGCGGAATGCCGGGGGCGGTGTTCCGCATCGAGCGCAACGGCGAGGTGCACGAGAAATCCTACGGCCGGCTCAGCTATGAGGCTGGCGCCGCGGCGGTCGACGCCGGCACCGTGTTCGACGCGGCGTCGCTGACCAAGGTGATCGCCACGGCGCCGTCGGTGCTGCTGCTGGCCGAAGCCGGCAAGCTCGACCTCGACGCGCCGATCAGCCGCTATTTCCCCGCCTGCGCGGGCAGCGGCAAGGACGGCATCACGGTGCGCCACCTGCTCACCCATAGCTCCGGCCTGCCGGCCGGCATCCCGGCCAAGCCGGCCTGGGAGGGCGATGCCGCGGCCCACGCGCTGGCCTGCGCGCGCGCGGTGACCGACGTGCCGGGTACCGCGTTCCGCTATTCGGACGTCAACTTCGTCCTGCTCGGCCAGCTGGTGCGGCGCCTGTCGGGCATGCCGCTCGACCAGTTCGCGCAGCAGCATATTTTTATTCCGCTGAGAATGACCGACACCGGCTACCTGCCGCTGGCGCGGTTTGCCGCCAGCCGGATCGCCCCGACGCACAAGGCCGCGCCGCCCGGCGGCGACCTGTCGGCGCACGCCGATGTCGGCAGCGGGGCAATGCTGCAGGGCGTGGTGCACGATCCCACGTCGCGCCGGATGGGCGGGGTGGCCGGTTCGGCGGGCGTGTTCAGCACCGCGCGCGACGTCGCCCGTTTCGCCCGCATGCTGCTCGCCGATGGCGAGCTGGACGGCGTGCGCATCCTCAGCCGTGAAAGCGTGCGCCTGATGACGACCGTGCAATCGCCGCCCGGCGTGGCGCAGCGGCGCGGCATGGGGATGGATATCGATTCGCCGTTCGCGCGCCCGCGCGGCGCGCTGTTCCCGGTCGGCAGTTACGGACATACGGGCTTTACCGGCTGCATCCTCTGGGTCGACCCGTACTCGCGCACCTTCTATGTGTTCCTGTCGAACCGGGTGTATCCGGACGACAGGGCCAACATCCTGCCGCTGTATAACCGCCTCGGCACCCTGGCCGCGCAGTCCGCGCTGGGGTTCGATTTTGCGGCCATCAAGGGACAACCATGACACCCGGCGACAACACTGAGGCGGCAGATGGATCGCCCGATTACATGCAGATCGGGCGCTTCATCTACGGCACCACGCGTCTTGAAGGTACCCTGACGGGCCTGCTGCGCGCGATGGGACAGGCGGGGGCTGACGCCGACGAGCTGGCGGAAAACGTGCGGCAAGCGAAGGCGATGTTCGGCCGGCTGCCGGCCGGCGAAGGGGACAGGATCGCGTTCACGGCGCTGATGCACGTGCTCGCCACGTTCGCCGAACAGCGCGATGCGATGTTCGAGCGGATTTCGGAAATGTCGGCTGAAGAACTTTCCGCCCGCAATGATGCGCTGGCGGCGGCAAGCCAGGAAGTGCGGCGCTTCGAGGCGATCGTGCAGGCGCTATCGGCGAGCGGCGAAGGCGCGTGACGGCGCACGCCCTGGTGGCGACAGTTTCCCGGGGTTGAATGGCGGCAGGCGCATGGTAAAACGGCGGCCCGAAAGCCGCCGTTCCGGATTGGCGGGTGCTGGAATCAGTGGGCTGCGCTCAGGCAGGTTTTCATGAAGGCTTTGCGCTCGTCGCCTTTCTTGCCGGCAGCTTCGACGTTACAGGTCTTCATTTTTTGCTGCTGGGCAGTCGGGGCGACCACCGGCTTTGCACTCAGGCAAGTCTTCATGAACGCCTTGCGCTCATCGCCTTTTTTGCCCGCGGCGTCGGCGTTGCACATAACCATCTTATTTTGCTGCGAAGTCTTGGCCGCGGGCGCAGCCTTTTCTGTGGCGACGGCAAACACGGTTGACGACAGCGACAGCGCGATACAGGCAAGAATCAGTCGTTTCATGATGGTTTTCCCCTAGGTGAATTGCTAAAACTGGAACGCAAGGTGCATCGAGCAGGTGCAGGAAGCGGGAGCCGCAGGGGGCATTCGAAGGCCACCCTGTTACCTCATGTTATCAGGAATTCTTGGTCTTGCGACAACGTGTTGCATCCGAACACCGGCCGGGCCAAGGGGCGGCATTTCGGGGGCGCCGCTTGCCTTTTCACTAAGTACTGCTAACCTAGACTCTTCATCCCCCGCGAACCTGACATCGAGGAGAACAGCATGGCATACGTCGACGGATTTGTGATCCCGCTACCGAAGGACAAGATAGACGCCTACCGTGAAATGTCGCGCAAGTGCGGCGAAGTGTGGCGCGAATACGGCGCCCTGAGCTTCCGAGAGTGTATTGCGGACGACGTCAAGCCGGGCCAGACCACTTCGTTTCCCCAGAGCGTCAAACTGGAAGACAACGAGGTGGTGGTGTTCTCGTGGATCGAGTTCAACTCGCGCGCGGAGCGCGACGCGATCAACGACAAGGTCATGAAGGATCCGCGCCTGGCCGACATGATGGACCCGGCCAAGCTGCCGTTCGACGGCAAGCGCATGATCTACGGCGGCTTCGAAAGCCTGGTCGATATGTGAGTGAAAGCAACGCGCTCCGATCCGGTAACGCCAACCCTACGGTTGGCGTTTTGGTTTCAGGCTGATTCTTGCGCGTCGCTAAAGCAAGGAAAGCGCCGGGCCGCCTTGCTTGCCCAGCCAGGTCGACTCGAAGCGTTTCCGGGCGGCGGCCAGCGCGGCCGCATCGCCGCGCTTGCTGTAGACCTCGATCAGCCCGCGCAGGGCCCAGCCGTTGCTCGGGGTGCGCGCCAGCGAGGCGCGGAACACCTGCTCCGCCGAATCGAGCTGGCCTGCACGCAGCAGCGCGGCGCCCAAGGACTGGCGCACCGGGTAGTACCAGTGCGGCGGCTCGGTGTATGGCAAAGCGTCCTGCACCGCCACCGCCTCCTGGTAGGCCTTGATCGCTGCCGGCAAGTCGCCGCGGGCGTCGGCCAGGCGTCCGCTGGCGACCGCGCGCGCGGTGTGCACGATTTCCTTCGCCGGCACGCCCCAATCGGTAATCGGCTTGAAGTCGGCATTGCGCTCGAGGAGGCCGAGCGCCTCGATTTCCTTCTGGCTTTCGGCGTGCGCCCCCTTGCGGGCGAAGCCGACCGCGCGCGCGTAATGCCACATGGCGCGTACCAGCACGAAGTCCGGTCCCGGATCGGGAAGGGCGATCAGCACCTCCGGACTGCTGAATTGCACATGCGAGAAATAGGGCGCCGCCTTGACCGGCTGCAGCGCGGCGAAATCCTTGAGCAATTCCCAGCTGATCGACTTGTCCAGTTTTGCCGCGGCCTCCAGCGCGGTCTTGCCATCGCCGCCCATCAGCGCCGACACCATCACGAAATGGATGTTGTGCGGATAATAGGCGCCCTTGTAGACCGGGTCGCTTGCCGAGCGGCGGAAATATTTCTCGTCGGCCGCGATGGCGGCCAGGTTCGATTGCAACGCGTCCTTGTACAGGCCCACGCGGTAGTAGATGTGAGAAGGCATGTGCACGACGTGTCCGGCGCCGGGGATTTGTTTCGCGAGCACGCGGGCGGCCGGCAGCGCCCTGTCGGGATGGGTGGAGGCTTCCACCGCGTGGATGTAGTAATGCGCCGCGCCCGGGTGGGTCGGATTGCGCTCCAGCACACGCTCGAGTGCATCGACCATCTCGGCGGTGCGGTTCTTCGGCCGGCTGCCGGCGGCTTCCCAGTAGTCCCACGGCGACAGGTCCATCAGCGATTCGGCGAACAGGACCTGGATCGTGTCGTTATTCGGAAAGGCGCGGGCAGCCTCGGCCATTGCGTCGGCGTAGGCCTTGTCGAGCGGCGCGCGGTCGGCCGGGGGCGCGGCCTGGTAACGGCGCGCCACGGCGCGGATCAGTGCCTGTTCGGCCAACGTGGCGCGTGCCGCATTCGCCACGGCGTTGGCGGCCGCCGCGGCCGCCGGCGCGACCGCTGCCGGAAACATCGGCGCGTTGATGTTCGGGCCGAGCACCAGCGCTTCGCCCCAGTAGCACATGGCGCAGCCCGGGTCGAGCTGCTGCGCGGCGCGGAAGGCGCGCGCCGCTTCCGCGTGGTTGAAGGCGAAGGTCAGGCGCAATCCCTGGTCGAAATACGCCTGCGCCATGCGGCTGGCGGTGGAGATCGGGACATGCAGCGTGCCGAGGTCGTTGTAGAGGGGCGGCGTGCTTTGGGCGGCTGGCCTGGTCGCTTGCTGCCCGGGTTTGAAGGGCGCCGTTTCGGCCTGCGCCAGCACCAGGCGCTCGAGCAGTGGCGGAGGTCCGCCTTGCGGTGGCGCGCAGGCGGCGCCGGCGGCGAACAGGGGATCGAAGCCGGCGCCGGCCGATTGCCGCTCGGCCAGCGTCGGCGAGAAGGCCAGGACAAGCATGCCCGCGCCGGTCACCGCAGCCGTGACTCGCTTCTGACTCATGAGTACCCCTTCCAATGCATTTTCGGGAGGCGAATTTAGAGTCTAGTCAAAAAAAATCGGGAAGCAAACCCAAATCGATGGCGATCCTGGCAGGTCTGTTTCGGGCTGCGCCGAATTGGGAGATTGTTAATTATTTACGGCGGCATCCCTTCCCTCTATAGTCGGCGACACATCATTTCAGCGAAATAGCAATATCGCGCAGGCCCGGCGTGCCGGAACCAATTACCGCCGGTTGCGAGGTCGATGCGGTACAGCGAAACGGGGCCGCCGACCGAAGTACGCAACGCTGCCAGCGCCAATCCGTTCGCGCCGCCGGCGATGTCGAAGCCGACGTCGCCGGCCACATCGACTCCCAACGCGCCGACATTGGCCAAGGTGCCGTCATTCGGCGGATTCTGCAAAGCCAGGGTGTCGGCTGCGCTGTCGATATCGAACAGCATGGTCGCGGTGGTGCCGGCGAAGCTGTTGGTATAGGCGGCGGCGCTCACCAGCGCGGCCGCGCCGCTGCGGTTGACGGCGCAGCGCGATCTCCGGTCACCGTTAGGCATCGCACAGAATCGACACGCGCTTCGGTTCATAGTGACTGCTTGTTTCTCTTCGACCGCCGTTCAGACTCTGAAAGAAAAACCTGATGAGTACGAGAATTTCGACACGCGCAAGAAACGGCTGGACCAAATTGATCCTGACGCCGGGCAAGTAGCAGGGAGGATGGCATGAACGATACCGACAAGGCCAGCATCGATGTGTTCGCACCGTACGCGCTCGGCCCGCTGCAGCTGAAGAACCGGATGGTGATGGCGCCGCTGACCCGCAGCCGCGCCGAGGCCGGCAACCTGCCGTCCAGCATGGCGGCCGAATATTACAGCCAGCGCGCCGGCGCCGCCCTGATCGTTACCGAAGCCACCCAGGCCGGGGCGGGCGGACAAGGCTACATCGCCACGCCCGGTATCTACAGCCCGGAACAGGTGGCCGCATGGCGCAAGGTGACCGACGCGGTGCACCAGAAAGGCGGTCGCATCTTCGTGCAGCTGTGGCACGTGGGTCGCATTTCGCATCCGGATTTCCGCAATGGCGAGCAAGCTGTGGCGCCCTCGGCGATCGCGCCGCGCGGCGTGCAAACCTATACCGCGCAAGGGCTGAAGGACATTCCGCCGCCGCGCGCCCTGGAGAAAAATGAGATCGGCGCCATCGTCGAGGAATTTCGCCATGCCGCCGGCAATGCCAAGGCAGCCGGTTTCGACGGCGTCGAGGTGCATGGCGCGAACGGCTACCTGCTCGACCAGTTCCTCGAAGACGGCACCAACCAGCGCACCGACGAATACGGCGGCAGCGTCGAAAATCGCGCGCGCCTGCTGTTCGAGGTCATCGACGCGGTCAGCCAGGTGTGGGGCGGCGAGCGGGTAGGCGTGCGCCTGTCGCCGGGCGGCACCTTCAACGACATGTGCGATTGCCATCCTACGCAAACCTTCGCGTATGTGGTCCAGCGGCTGGCCACGCTGGGCCTGGCTTACCTGCACCTGATCGAGCCGGCCGGCGCACCGGGCGAACATCCGTCGCCCGACCTGTCGGCCCGCTTCTTCCGGCCGCTTTATCCGGGCACGCTGATCGTAGCCGGCGGCTACACGTTGGAGCGCGCGAATGCGGTCCTGAAGGCGGGGCTGGCCGACCTGGTGGCGTTCGGGCAGCTGTTCCTGGCCAATCCAGACCTGGTCGAACGCTTGCGGCGCGGCGCGGCGCTCAATACTCCGAACCCCGCAAGCTATTATGGCGGCGGGGCCGGAGGCTATATTGACTATCCCACGCTGGACGCGCCCGCGGAGTGAGCGGACATGGAGCAGGGCGAGGCGAGGCCAGGTCAGCGCAACGTGCCGAATACCTGGGTCCAATAGACGCGAGGGGTCTCCCGGGCACTGTTGATGGCATAGCCCGCCCCCATTTCCCTGAAGTCGCGGTGCATGATATTGGCGCAGTGGCCCGGGCTGGATAACCAGCCCGCAACCACCTCGTCGGGCGACTCTTGTCCTGCCGCGATATTTTCGCCGATACGGCGCCAGCGGTATCCGGCTTGCAGCGCGCGTTCCGCGACCGCGCGCCCATCCTTTCCCTGGTGGCTGAAATATCGTTGCTTGGCCATATCGCGGCTGTGTGCCAGCGCTGCTTCGCCAAGCGCGTCATTCCAGGATATGGCAGGAGCGGCGGGAAAGTCCTGCTCGCCACAACTTCTTGGCGTGGCGCGCGCCGCATTCACTGCGTCCAGGATGACTTTGCCGGCGGCCGCCGAAACGGGAAGCTTCAAGATTTGCGATGGTTGCGCTGGCTGGGCGAACACAATCAGCCAGCTGTCGCCGGTTCGTCCGGCGCCGACTGCGGAAAAGTGCGTACTCAATAGCGTCCTGCAATACTTGCGCGCGATTGCGGCCATGACCGCGCGCGCATCCGGCGGGCCCGATATGTAAATGGCTTCAGCCTGCGCAACCGGGTAGCCGGCGCGCTCCAGCGCCTGCTCCAGAAAAGCGCCTGAATCGACTTGCACGTTGTCCAATGCCGGATGCGGCGCAAGCGGCGCCTTTGGGCCGATCTGCCAGCCTTCGCAGCTACCTGGCGCCGCGCGGTACGCGTTGATCAGGCCGACCAGATCATTTGGCTGCTGCGCGTGCGCCGGCACGCCCGCGAACAGGGCGGCGCAAAGGGCAGCCCGCAGCATCATGGCGGTCGAGCCGGTTTCCGTGAATGTGGTCGTCAATCTGCACGCCCGTTGTGAATTAACACCCAGCATACACCCGGATTTGCGGTGCTCAGGCGCGAAACGTCACGTTGCCAGTGCGCAACTGCTATCCCGCGGATCGCGCGGCCAACGCATGGGGTGTCATTTTGAGCGGGGCAAGGAAGTCTTCCCGCAGGATTTCGCCCGGGTGGATCGGACGCATTCCGTTCTTGATCATGTTGTACTCTTTCACGCTGCTAATGAAAATCGAATACGACCAAGACATCGACGAGAAACAAAACGCCACCTGGAGCTGGGCGTGGAATTGTTGGTGGCCCGGGATATGGGCGGATGCCGGCCAGAACGCGTCAAACGCCGGCCTCGTGCGACAATGCGCCATCGATGGAAGCCGCCTGGGAAGATATGAAAGAATTAATCTGCATGCTGGCCCTGCTAATTGGCAGCAGTGCCCAGGCCCAGGTCTACTTTGAACCGGGCAGTGCACGCCCTATCAATCCGGGAGCGGCAACGCGCGAGCTTGATCGACAGCAGCGCGTTCAGCCGCCCGTCAAAGTGCGACAAAAGCTGGTTCGCTGCCGCGATGGTTCGAAGCGCCAGGCCAAGATGTGTCGCCGTCATGGCGGGATTTCGCGGCGCTAAAACAGACGCGCCTGATATGTTCTTGGCGGCCCGACGCGTTCCAGAGCGCCGGCAAGGCCGCGATCGCGGGTCTGCGGAGTCGACATTTTTGCTATGCTAGCGTGTTTGCGCCGGCCGGCACTGCTGCCTGGGCCGGCGCACCCCTATTTACGGAGCAGCACACATGGTCTCTTTGCAAGAGCAGTTTTTGAAAGCCGGCCTGGTCGATAAAAACAAAGTCAAACAGGCCAACCAGGACAAGAATAAGCAGAAGAAGGTCGAGCGCCAGACCGGCACCCAGAGTGTCGATGAAGCACGCCTTGCCGCACTCGAAACGCAACGCAAGAATGCCGAGCGGGCCCGCGAACATAATGCCCAGCGCGACGCCGCTGCCACCCAAAAGGCGATCGTGGCGCAAATTGCCCAGATGGTGCAGAAGAATCGCCAGAACAAGGGCGCCGGCGACATTGCCTACAATTTCACCCATGACAAGAAGATCGAACGGCTGTATGTGTCGGCCGCGGTCCAGGCGCATTTGATGGCCGGGCGCCTGGTGATCGTCTGCCTGGGCGGCGCCACCGAATTGGTGCCCCGGGTAATCGCCGACAAGATCGCCGAGCGCGATGCCTCGCTGGTCGTGCGGGTGAACAAGACCAGCACCGAAATCGATGCGGACGATCCGTACGCCGCCTTCCAGATCCCTGACGACTTGATGTGGTAGCGCCCGCGCAGCACCGGCCATGAGGGGCGGGCCGTGCTCCCGACAAAGTAGAAAAGCGCCACAAGGACGCGCGCGAGGTGGCGCCTGTGCTGCTCCATCGGGCACCTCGACCGAAGAGCCCGACAGACGAGGAATGCTCGGCGTCGACGCTTTCACCTACCGATCCATGATACATTGCTTAACATCAATATCATGATTACGGAGAATTGCCTTGAAAAATGCCACGCTTGTACTTCTGGTCTTTGCCGCCGCCGCGGCGACGGCGGCCGATACGCCTAAATTCGATGCCAAGCGCTTGTCGCAGGACGTCAAGATTCTTGCTTCGGATGAGTTCGAAGGCCGTGGACCGCACTCCGCCGGCGAAACCAAGACCGTCAATTACCTGATCGCGCAATTCAAGGCCGCCGGGCTGAAGCCGGGAGGCGACCTGGTGGGCGGCAAGCGCCGCTGGACGCAGGACGTTCCGCTGGGGCGCTTCGAAATCAAGGGCCCGGTCACACTGACCGTAAACGACGGCAAGAACAGCCAGGCGTTTGCGCAAGGTAATGAAATGGCGGTACGGGCGGCCATGAACGGCGCGCGGAAAGTGGACTTCAAAAACGCGCCATTGGTATTCGTCGGTTACGGCGTGAGTGCGCCCGAGCGCCAATGGGACGACTTCAAAGGCGCGGACCTGAAAGGCAAACTGGCCGTGGTCCTCATCAACGACCCGGATTTCGAAACCGGCTCGGGTGATTTCGGCGGCAAGGCGATGACCTATTACGGCCGCTGGACCTACAAGTTTGAGGAAATGGCCAAACGCGGCGCGTTGGGCACCATCATCGTGCATGAAACCGCGCCAGCATCGTATGGCTGGGCCACGGTAAAAAATTCCAACACCAATGTAATGTACGACATCGTGCGCAAGGAACCGGCCAAGGCGCACGGACTGGTGGAAGCATGGATCCAGCGCGATGTGGCGGCGGACCTGTTCAAGCGCGCGGGGCTGGATTTCGAGAGCGCCAAGAAGCAGGCCCAAACGCGCGATTTCAAGCCGCTTGAGCTCAAAGGCGTGACCTTGTCGGCACGCTATGCGGTCGATGCCCAGGTCATCAAATCGAAAAATGTGGCGGCGATCCGCGAAGGCNNAACGGCGCCGTGGACAATGGCACCGGAGTTGCCGCGCTGCTGGAACTGGCGCGCGCCTACGCCAGGCAGCCCGCGCCAAAACGCAGCGTGGTTTTCCTGGCGCTGACCGCGGAAGAACGGGGCCTGCTGGGTTCGGAATACTATTCGACGAATCCGCTGTATCCCTTGGCCGCGACTGCGGGATTGATCAATATGGACGCCATGAGCCCGAAGGGCCTGGCGAACAATTTCACCATCTCCGGCAATGCCAAGGTTGACCTGCTCGATCAGTTGATCGCCAAGGCCAAGCAATGGAACATGGTGTATACGCCGGATCAGCGGCCGGAAGCGGGCCTGTTCTTCCGCTCGGATCACTTCCCGCTCGCCAAGCGCGGCGTGCCTGCGATTTCCTACGGGTCGGGCTACGATTGGATGGAAGGCGGCTTTGCGGCAGGCAAGGCGTCGAGAGACGCGTATACCGCCGACAATTACCACCAGCCCTCGGATCAGTGGAGCGCAGAGTGGACCTTCGCCGGCATGGCGCGCGACCTGGAAATGCTGTATGCCCTGGGCGCCGATCTGGCCAATTCGACGGCCTGGCCGAACTGGGCGCAGGATTCCGAGTTCCGTGCGGCCCGCGATGAGAGTGCCGCCCAGCGAAAATAAGCCGTTCACGGCGCTACCGCGCGGAAACAATAACGCCACCCGAGGGTGGCGTTTCCATTAGTTCTCGGTGGCCCGCGGCACAATCGAACCGCCGACACAAGGTGGCGATGTACAAGGTGCGTCAGGGCCCTTCGCCGTTGTCATCGGTCTGTCATGCCGAGTAGATAGAATCGAGCCGCTTTACTTTGATAGGCGGCCATGACCCCGAAAAAAATTCTCTTGCTGAGCGCGTCGGCTGGCACCGGGCACACCCGCGCCGCCGAAGCGTTGCGCTCCGCCGTCAGCGCAGAAAATGCCGAAGCGACTGCAATCCATCTGGATATTTTGCAGATTGGGACGCCTCTCCTGCGGCTGCTGTATACCGATTTCTACATTTTTCTCGTGAAGCGGGCGCCGGCATTGTGGCGCTGGCTGTACCGGATCACCAACGCCGCAAAACCGGATGGGATGTCGCACCGATTGAGGCGCTGGGCCGAGCGGATCAACAGCAAGCGATTGCTCGCAGCGATTGCGACCTGCCAGCCGGATGTCATCATCTGTACCCATTTTTTGCCCGCCGAGATCTTGTCGCGCCTGATCGTCACAGGCGCGGTGAATCACCCGGTCTGGGTGCAGGTAACGGACTTCGATTTACACCGGATGTGGGTGCATGATCACATGGCCGGCTATTTCGCCCCGAATGAGGAAGTTGCGAGCCGCATGCTAGGGCACGGCATCGCGGCGCAGGCGATCCATGTGACCGGGATACCCATCATGCCGGCGTTTTCACAGCAGTTCGAGCGCGCTGTCTGTGCGCGCGAACTTGGAATCGACCAGCACGCGACGACGTTGTTACTGCTGGGCGGCGGCGCCGGATTCGGCAGTGTGAGCGCGATTGCCGCACACTTGCTTCGTTTACCGGGAAATTTCCAAATCATCGCCTTGGCGGGAAAAGAACCGGCGACCTTGGCCGCCTTGCGGGAACTCGCGGCGCGTTATCCGGGCAGGCTGGCGCCGCACGGCTACACCGGCCAGATCGAACGACTGATGGCGTGCGCCGATCTGGTGGTCACCAAACCGGGCGGATTGACTACGGCGGAGTCGCTCGCGATGGGATTGCCGATGATCGTCATTGCTCCCATCCCCGGCCAGGAAGAACGCAACGCCAACTTCTTGCTGGAGCATGGCGTGGCGCTCATGGCGATTGANNTGCTGATGACCCTGGCTTTTGTCGGCGTGCTGGCCTATTTTTTCGCGCAAGTCGAGATTCATATCGAAGGCGACGCCGGGTGGGCGGCGAATCTGCCAACCTGGCGCATCGAGAACCATTGGCTGCTCGATATTTTCTGGGGCGGCCGCGCCATGACTGGTTACCACGCCTGGGTGTTCCCGTTCATCGCGCTCTTTTTTCACTTTCCGATGTTCTTGCTGGGGCAGTGGTCCTGGCAGCTGGAAGCGCGAGTAGTGGCGTCGATCATGCTGTTCTGGATAACCGAGGACTTCCTCTGGTTTATCATCAATCCCGCTTTTGGATGGAAGCGTTTTCATCCGGGACATGCGACTTGGCACAAGCACTGGGCAGGCGGCGCCCCGGTCGACTACTGGATATTTTCCGCTATCAGCGCAGCGCTGTTCTGGTATGGGTATTGAATGCACCTTGCCGCCAGGCAGACAACGCGTGCGTCATCTCGGCATTGCCATCGGCGTTACTGCCACTACGCCTCAGCGAGGACTTGTCAGTTCCAGCGCGTGACGTATTCTGCCGCAGAGTTCAACGGAGGTGCGCGAGATCACCTCATCGGGCACATTGAATTTCTCGGTCAGGCGATCATGATCTTCAAAACCGTAGGAAACCATGAATGGATGCATGCCGGTGCTGATCGCAGCCAGGAAATCCTTGTATTCGTCGCCACAAATATAGGCGCGGGCTGGATTGATCCCGAAGCGTTCGCGCGTCAAGCGAAATTGGGCGGTCTTTCCTTCGCTTAATGGAACATGGTCGAAAAAGTCCAGTTCGCCTACGTCGATGTCGTGCCGGCTGAATAATTGGCGCAACGATTCCAATGGCTCATTGGTGATATTTCTCGTCACAAGGCCGACCACAATATCGGGAGCGGCAATGAGTGACCTGATCAGTTCCGCAATCCCCGGATACAAGCACGCTTCGCTACGGTAGACCTCGGTCAACGTGGACACGATTTTCTTCCGGCCTTGTTGGCGCATGTTCTTCTTGATAATGGAAGGAAACTCCTTCAGGCCGCCGAGGTATTTAAACAGGTGGTGCCGCTTTTGAAAGCTTGCTTCATCGCCAAGAGTCATGCCATGTTGGGCGAACGCTTCTTCGATCGCCGAGTAGGCGTCGATCGTGGTGCCGTCGGCATCGAGGATAATGAGTCGTTTTTTACTTTTATACATATTTTCGCAGGGCCGGACAGTTACGTCACTGGCCGCCTGGCAGGCTCGCANNGCGCGCTCTTCTCAAGGCGACAGCTTCCTACGATACAAACCGACAATTTTCCCGCGACTTGGGGGGAACGCATGCGTTTCCCATTCGCGCGGACGACGGCTTAAACTTTCAACACTTAGCGGTGACATAGCCAACAAAAACGCCAACCTGCATGGGTTGGCGTTTTTCGTCCAGCCAGCGGCTGCCGGCCCCCCCCCGTATTACGGGGCGGGTTGTGTGACGCTGTTCTTCTGAAGGGTGACGGCGGTCTGGGCCAGCAGGCGTCCGTTGACCGATGCGCCGGTCTTGACGGCGACCATGGTCTTGGCCAGGACCACGCCTTCAAAGTGGGCGGTGGTCCCGATCGAGACGGCGCCGGCGGACTGCCAGAAGACGTTCTTGGCCAGTGCGCCGCCGCTCAGGGTGACACGGGTTGCGCTGGCCTGGTCGATGCCGCCGGAAATCTGGAAAATCCAGACGTCGGTCGGGCCGCCCGCCAGCGTGACATCGGTCGAGATCTTGACATCGGTGCCCCATTTGTACAGGCCTGGCGCCAGCGTCTTGCCACCGATTTCGCCGGAACCGAGATTGATAAAGTCGGGCAAGACCCGGCCTGCTGCATCGGTGTAGGCAGCTTCCATGTCGCTCACTGCCGAGGTCAGCAGGGTGGCGGCCGTCACGCTGCATGGCAGCGGTCCGGCGGCGTCGACGGTGTACAGGATGCCGGTGGCAATTTCGCCGCAGGTCAGCCCGATCGCCGCACCGGTGATCGGGCTGGCGCCGATGTCGCCATTGATGACCGAGGCATACACATTGGTAATGCCGGTTTTGCTCAGCAGCGCAAACGTCCCTGCCGAACCGAGTTTGACCGGTGCCTGGATGTGCGACGACGGGCTTGCCTGCGCCAGAGAACCTGGACTCGCGATGGCCGGCACGGCCAGCAAAGCGCTCAACATCGTTGCGAGGAATAAGGCTTGCGGTTTGGTCTCGAATCGGTTCATTCTGTGTTCCCCTTGTATATGTTGCGCATCCGGAGCCTGGTTTTTTCAGGGCGGAGTGGATGCGCCGGCGCGGGGGCCGTTTGCATCGATCCCTTATACAGTTCGGGCGAACAACAACTGTGTGTGTTAGCGAACATAGTTACAACAGTTACATTTATTTTGGTACCAACGGTTGGGGGGAGTCTGAGAGCGCAGGTCGCCCGACCACGGCTGCAGAACCGGTGACGCAGTCGAACATATGCGCCAAGGGAAGAAGAAGTGCTCGTGCTCGACGGCAAGCGCATGAGCTCTGGCGGCTTCGAAACCCTTGTCGAGTTGCAAACGGCAGATCAGGCCCCATGTCGCCGGGTATCCGGTTACACTGGGCGAGCCCAGGAGTCGGCCGGGCTGAACCCGTCAGTCCGCGCTCCGCGCCTCGCGCGCACCCCAGGTTCGTGCCATTCCCGGCGCAAGCGAGCGCTTGTTGCCGCATTGCCCTGGCTGCCAAGCCCCCGGATGCCCCTCATTTCACCATCGAAAAATTCCCTTCATGAATGATGCAGACAAGAACAGCGAAGACACTCCACCTGTCGAGATGAGCAAGCAATCGCGTGGGTACCGCGATGATCCGCAGGCAATCCTTGAGACCTTCCTGAATTACCTGCCAAGCGGGGTAACGCTGTTTGACTCGAACCTCGAAATGATCGCGTGCAATGCAAAGCTTCGGGAACTGCTGGACTTCCCGGACGAACTGTTTGCTCATGGGCTACCTTCGCTGCCGACGCTTCTCCACTTCAATGCAGTGCGCGGCGACTATGGCCCGGGCGACCCTGAGCAAATCACCGCCGCGGTGGTTGAGCGTGCCAGGACCATGCAAGCCCATGTGCACGAACGCGCGAGGCCGAACGGGGTCGTCCTGGAGATCCGCGGAACCCCGCTGCCGAATGGCGGCTTCGTCACCATCTACACCGACATTACCGAACGAAAGCAGGCGGAAAAGGCATTGCGCGAAAGTGAAGACGAGCTGCGCCTGTTGACCGATAACGTGCCGGCGATGATCTTGTATGTCGACCGGAGCATGAACTGCCGTTTTGCGAACAAGCGCTACGCCGATTTCTTTAGCCTTGCCATCGCTGACATTGTCGGCAAGCCATTGCGTGACATCGTTGAAGCTGCCGCCTATCCGTTTCTGGAGCACCATTTCAATCAAGCGTTCGAGGGCCGTCCCACGGTCTATCAACGGACCGTGCTGATCAATAGCGGAGAACGGCGATGCATCGAGGTCAAGCTTGTTCCCGGTGCGCCGCAACAGGGACAGATTTCCGGATGCTATGCGATGGGAACCGACATCACCGAGCAAAGGCGGGCGGAACAGCGCATGCAGCACATGGCGCATCACGACAGCCTCACGGGCCTGCCGAACCGCTTGCTGTTCAACGACAGGCTGGCCCAGGCGATCATCCATGCCAACCGCGACACCAGTCAGTTTGCACTGCTCTACCTTGACCTCGACAAGTTCAAGCCGGTGAACGATACTTTCGGGCACGATGCAGGCGACCAGCTCCTGATGAAAGTTGCCGAAAGAATCCGCGAGCAGGTGCGCGAATCGGACACGGTAGCCCGCTTGGGCGGTGATGAATTTACGGTGATCCTGCGCGAAGTATCAAGCCGGGAGGATATCGCGGCCATTGCCAGGAAAATCATTGCCGCCATCGCCTTGCCGTTCGACTTGGGGAAGGAGTCGCAGGCGATCGAAATCGGGACCAGTATCGGGATCGCTGTCTATCCGGGCGATGCCCAGGACCACGAAACCCTCATCAAGTTGGCGGACGCGGCCATGTACAGCGCCAAGAGCCGAAGGAACTGCTTTCGGTTTTTCGAAATCTGACCGACCGGCCAGCCGGGTCAGTGGTTCAGCTCGCGACCAGCTTGCGCAGCCATGCCAGCAGGACGCCCGGCAGTAGCTCTGCGCGCTGCAGCAGTGCGTAGGAATGTTCGCCGAATACCTGCGGGAGATAGCTTGCGGCTTGCCGATCGATGGTCAGGCAGAACGGCGAAATTCCCTGCAACCGGGCTTCGACGACTGCCTGGCGGAGGTCCTCGACGCCGTAGCGGCCGTCGTATTGGTCGACGTCGTTCGGCTTCCCGTCGGACAACAGAATCAACCGTCTATGCTCCGCCGGCTGCGACATCAGTTCGCTGGTCGCATGCCGCAATGCCGCCCCGGCGCGTGTGTATTTTTCCGGTTCAAGGCCTGCGATACGCAAGGCGACGGCATTGCTGTACTGCTCGTCAAAGGCTTTCACTGTGCGCACGACGACGCCATGTGGGCCTTCGCCTGAAAACGCCAGGACGCTCATCGGGCCCGGCGGGCTCGGATCATCTTCTCCGTCGAGGGGATTGCGAACGTCGGGCCGCCGAGCCATGCGTGCACTGCGGATTGTGCCGGCGTCTTGTTCGTCGGCAGGGAAGCCGGGCGTCCCTCCGGCTCCTGCGCGCGGCGCCTGGCGGAAATCGCCCAGCCACCAGTCCTTGACCAGTAACCGTCCGCGGAACGTCCGGACCGAGGGCGGCAGCATGTCCGCTACTGACCTCGCCTGTGCCAGCACCTGTGCGGGCGACGCTGGCAAGGCCAGCGCCGTGGCGTCAAACCAGCCAGTTCCGCTTCTGGGGAAACCCGGGCCGCCGCTTGCCTGTTCGCGCAAGATGGCCTGGACCAGCTCCTCGATCGTTCCGGCTGCAGGGGGCAAGCTGCCGCTAACGGGCCGCGCACGCAAGGCTTCAACGCGCAACTGCCCAAGCGATGGAAGCAAGCCCGGCAAAAGTCTCACCAGTTCATCGTCGGCTGCGCGCGCTTCAAGCACGTGGTACAGCGCACGCAGGGCGTCGCCTTCACCAAACGGACAGGCGCGCGCACTGCCGCGCACCGCGCGGGTCGCGTGTTGCAGCATGAGGATGCGATAGCGATCGATCGCCTTGGCATCCGGCTCGGCGATATCAACACTGCGCGGCACCAAATGCTTGCCCCATCGGTGGAGGGCAGGGCAACCAGCGCCAAGGGAGCCTGGTCGCGCCGCAGTATGTTGCCGAGCCAGCTCAAGATTGCGACATTGGTCACGTAGTTGAACCTGTGGTCCGTAGGGTAGTCAAAATTGGGATTCAACAGATTCTCCGGGTCAAAGAGTGAAGTTCGTCGGTCTTGTTTCATGCCCGCATTCTCACCGCAACCTCAGAGCGTGGCTCAAGTTGACAATGCCGTTACTTCGATTACCCTTGCGATGTCGAGTAAACCACTGCGGTCGGCAGCCCGCCGGGTGGAGCCAGTTTTAGGTGCTGGCGGCTCGGCGGCCTTTGTCTACGTGGCTTACCGTACAGACCGCTACGGTAGGAAAGCGTAGACTATTTATATTCGGGAGGGGCTACTTCCCGACCAAACCGGTTTTTCTGCGGAGCTTCCGTGATTTTGGTTGCGTGATCTGCCTCCAAGGCCATTCCATGTTTCGGTTGGAGGCGGCACGTGTCTGTGAGCAATCCAAATTCCGACGTTTTCGATGATGCCGCTGGATGTACTCAGCACGGGTGTCGATTCGACCCAAGTCACGATCCAAGCTACTTCGCATTGCAATTTCTGGTGCATGGCACACAGGATTGCAGGGAGTCAAGCATATCGGACGCAAGCCCGGCGTTCGATCGGCGCCCGAAATGACCGGCGCTCTGCGTAGTCGGCTAGTCCAGGCGAGCGTCACCTCGGCCTTCGCGGTGATCATTCTCGCCCTTCGTTACCTCGGTAAGCGAGGCCAGCCCTTCGCTCGGAATTTCCTGCTCAAAAGGCTGCGCATCGCGCTACCCGCGCTGCGGCACGTCGCGGCAGCGCGGGGATATTTCGCCGAAGGGCTCGACGTATCAATCCCGCCGGTGAACCACGGCGTGGCGGCGATAGACGAGGTGCTTC
>CXWL01016815.1_pt1 | contig 22114 bp, 22 predicted proteins | sample 590931 | NCBI WGS metagenome assembly CXWL01 (sample SAMEA3498368, study PRJEB10139) | groundwater metagenome | biome: water well; material: biofilm material | place: Germany | collected 2015-04-27 | reverse complement strand
AAGTGGATGCGGGCGTGGCGCGAGCCGGATTTCGTTCCTGAACAGGAGGAAAGCGCAGCGCGTAGCGGGACTACGGGCAAGATTTCCGACACATTCAGGAACGAAGTCCGCCGCGTCGCAAAGCGATATGGCGAAAATCGCCCATTTCGGCGTCGCACTCGCTGGAAAGGGGGCCGCCCTTCCTGCGCTCCTGCTTCTTGAACTGAACGATTTTCGCTCATACCACGCTCCTCAACCACTTCATCAACACTGCCTAGGCTTCAACCCCTGCGCGACCACGAACAATTCGGGGCTACCCTTGCGGCTGGATGGCGGTTTGGCGTGTTTCACGCTGGTGAAGGCCTGCTTGAGCCGCGTCAGCAGGCCCTGATTGGTGCCACCTTGAAACACTTTGGTCACAAATGTGCCGCCCGGAGCCAGCGTTTCAATCGCGAACTCTGCCGCAGCCTCCGCCAGCGCAATCGTCCGCAGATGATCGGTCTGTTGATGACCAACGGTGTTCGCTGCCATGTCCGACATCACCAGATCGGGGGCACGGCTCAAATGCTGTATCAACAGACCGGGCGCGGCATCATCCATGAAATTCATCTGCAAGATATGGACGCCCTCAATGGTATCGACGGGCAACAGGTCGATCCCGACAATCGCCGCACCGGGGCGCAGGCGGCGCACCACCTGGCTCCACCCGCCCGGCGCAATCCCTAAGTCAACCACCGCCGTCACGCCGCGCAAAAAGCCAAATTTTTCGTCGAGTTCGATCAATTTATACGCAGCGCGTGACCGATACCCCTCCGCCATGGCACGTTTGACATAGGGATCGTTCAACTGGCGCGACAACCAGCGGGTTGATGATGCGGTGCGCCTGCGCGCGGTTTTGACACGGGTATGCCCGCCGACGCTGCGCCCCGTCATGCTCGGGCGTTCCGATTGGGCCGTTCAGAATGTGCGCGCATCATCTGGCGCAAAACGCCCTCCCTTATGCCGCGATCCGCCACATCTATGCTGTGCGCTGGCCAAATATCACATATCTCCTCCAGCGCTGCACAGCCTGCGACGACAAGGTCGGCACGATCACGCCCGATACAGGCCAATTGCGTTAGGTCGGATAAAGACATGCCGGCCAATCGCGTGCATTGATAGCGCATGTCCGATGCGGCGATATTCTGTCCGTCAACCTGCGAACGATCATAGGAAGCAAGGCCCAGATAGAGGCTGGCGAGCGTCGTTACGGTGCCGCTGGTCCCCAATAATCGGATGTGCCCACCGCCCCGATTGGGGCAGTAGCGAGCAATCCGTGCTGAAAAATCAGCCAGAGCGAAGCGCACCCGCGCACGCATCGCGGCATAGGCTGCGGCGCGGCTGTCGGCGTCATCGCTATCATGGCGCTCGGCTTCGGATAATGTCACCACCCCCCACGGGATGCTTTGCCAATCGAGTATGACAGGTTGTTCGTCGCTGTCGTCGAGCAAAACAACCTCTGTTGACCCGCCGCCAATGTCAAATAGCAACGCGGGGCCTTCGCCTTTGCTCAAGGATTGATAACAGCCTAGCACCGCCAGGCGGGCTTCTTCCTCGGCTGAAATGATGTCCAGCGCGATACCCGTCTCGTGGCGCACACGGTCCCAAAACTCCTGCCCGTTCGCCGCACGCCGGCATGCCTCGGTTGCCACTGCCCGCGATAAAATGACCCGCCTACGACGCAATTTGTCGGCACAGACGCTGAGCGCATCAAGCGCCCTGTCCATAGCAGCCTCGCTCATCCGTCCGCTCGCCGTCATCCCTTCGCCCAAGCGCACGATCCGCGAATAGGCGTCGACGATGACAAAATCGTCGCCGCTGGGACGCGCAATCAACAAACGGCAATTATTGGTGCCAAGGTCGAGCGCGCCAAATGTTGGACAATGTTGGAAAACGCTGCGCAGTTCGGTGATTTGTGGCGCTGGGCGACATTCTAACGCGACACCCAGTGTCGAAGCGACCACAGAAACAGGAGGTGCCCCGCGCCGCATACCGTCAACAGCACGGCCGTTTGGCCGCGTTCTACCCTTGCCCCTCATGGACAGGCCCTTGCCATTCTATTCTCTAGCCACAGAAACTACCGGGCCAGTACTTGGGGCCCCTGCTAGTGCGCGCAGGCCGACAACACAAGGGCACCAATAACAAGGGGGGCAATGGCCCCCCTTGTCAATATGCTCAGTTGAAAATTACCTGTGCGTTTTCATGCGTTTAGCGGCGGCAGCGATCATCGCTGCGATCAATTGCGCGTCCGGCCAAGGCACCCGACGCGCCGCCGATTATCGCACCTGCGGTGCGGTCACCGCGCCGACCGACGATGGCGCGGCCTGCCAATATACCGACAACACCGCCGATGATCGTGCCTGTTGTGCCGTCTCCACAACGGCGGCGATCATCGCGGTCGTCATAGTCGCGGTTGTCATAGCGGCGGTCATCATAACGACTATCATAGCGACGATCAGCGCGCCGATCATAACGGCGGTCGTGGCGACGGTCATCGCGCCGATCATAACGGCGATGATAATCCCGATGGTCGCGATCATCATCCTCGTCCTCATACCGCGAATCTTGGTCGTAACGATATTGGTCGCGGTTGGCATATTGGGCCGCAGCGGGGACCGACGCGAAACTGGTCAGGGCGGTTGCGGCGGTGGCGATGGCCAGTATGGATTTGCGCATCGGTTTTCTCCTCACTTCGACCCGGGGAATGCCGGGGCGTGAGACAAGAGCTAGGCGCGCCGTCATGATTGTTTGCTGAACGCGATTGTTGCGTGACGTTCATATTGTGAAAACAAAAAGGGCGACCGTTTCCGGCCACCCCTTTGGTGAATATGCTCTGATTTATCGAGTTTAAGCCGCTACGGCGAGCTTCTTGACAATGTCACGCTTCAGACGGCGCGCGCGCAAGGACAGCAGGTCGTCCTTGGTCTTGACCAACCAATTGTCGAGGCCGCCATTATGTTCAACCGAACGTAGACCATGTGTCGAAACCCGTAGGCGATAACTTTGGCCCATCGCTTCGGACATCAATGTGACATTGTGCAAGTTTGGCAAGAAGGTGCGCTTGGTCTTGTTATTGGCGTGGGAAACATTGTGTCCCACCTGACGGCTCTTGCCGGTCAGCTCGCAAATCCGCGACATGTTTGAAAACCCTTGAAAGCAATTGATACTGGAAAGCATGCGCGACTAACCGCCCTTGGAGGATTCGTCAAGCGCGACAAGTGACTTTGCTTCAGTTATTAGTCGCAAATATGGCCATCCCGATCCGCTATCCCTTCATGATCCGCGCGCTTGCGCTTGCAAGGGCCGCCGCGACCACTGACGAAGTCCCTGTTGGCGCTGTCGTCGTCAAGGATGGGTGCATCATTGGCGAAGGGGCCAATGCGCCGCGCGCTGGGCATGATCCGACCGCGCATGCGGAAATAATAGCGATTCGCGCGGCGGCACAGGCGCTGGGCAGTGACCGGCTGGTTGGATGCGATCTGTGGGTGACGCTGGAACCGTGCGCGATGTGCGCCGGTGCCATTGCCCATGCGCGGCTTGCGCGGCTCTATTATGGGGCGGACGATCCGAAAGGCGGCGCGGTTTCGCATGGTCCGCGCCTGTTCGGTCAAGGCACAATCCACCACCGCCCTGAAGTTTATGATGGAATTATGGCGACAGAAGCTGCGGAAATGCTGCGCGATTTTTTCGGCTCACGGCGGTGAGGTGCTTTACTGATAAAGCAATATTTCCCAGCCAAGCCATGCTATCATGGCCAGCCATATCAGAATAACCACACCCGCGACCACCAGGCTTCGCGGCTGTGCATCAACAACTTCCGCCTCTGCCCTGAACCGTGCCATCAGTTCGGCGGGCATGAGTCGCAGCGCCAGCTCAATCCCCAAAGGCACCAAGATCAGGTCGTCCAGCATACCAAGGATTGGAATGAAGTCGGGTATCAGGTCGATGGGGCTGAATACATAGGCTGCGACCACCGCCGCCACCAGTTTTGCGCCGAGTGGCGTTTCCGGGCTGCGCGCCGCCAGCCACAGCGCCGTCGCATCACGGCGCAGTGCATGCGCCCAGCCCTTTATGCGCCCGAACAAGGTCATGGGCAGGGCATAGTTGCATACCGTATGTTCCACCACATTAAACTTCGCTTGCATAAACGCAATTATTTGTGCCTATATATACGTAGCCTTAAATATAACTTGAGTTTCGTTGCCATGTTAAAACCAACTTCAATAACCGGAGCGAGATACAGATCCGGCCGATATGTCAGTCAAACCACTGGCTATAAAGCATTTATCCCAAATATACTGCCGCCGGAACCGCCTATCGCCGTCGATGATGCTCGTTTGAACGAAGCGCTCTCTAGGGCTGATAGAGCCTTGGGGCGGCTTGACGGGTCGATTAGCACCCTGCCCGATCCCTCGTTGTTTTTGAGTATGTTCGCCAGAAAAGAGGCGGTTATCTCCAGCCAAATAGAGGGGACTCAGGCATCATTAAATGACCTTGTCATGACCGAGGCCAACATTATCGACAAAGCACGACCAACCGACGTCAATGAGGTGCGAAACTATATGCGCGCCATCAGCGTCGGGGAGGAAATGCTGAATGAGCTCCCTGTTTCAACACGCATGATAAAGGCGTTGCATAGAACATTGATGCATGGTGTGCGAGGACAACATCAGACACCTGGTGAAGTTAGAACGAGCCAAAACTGGATTGGAGCGCCCGGGTGCACATTATCTGAGGCTGCCTTTGTCCCGCCTCCGGCCCATGAGGTTATGCAATGTTTAAGCGACCTTGAGCATTTCATACATAATATTGACGATCACATCCCTGTGCTCATAAAAGCAGGGCTGATTCATGGCCAGTTCGAAACCATCCACCCTTTCCTCGATGGCAATGGTCGCGTGGGACGACTGCTCATCACCCTGTTCCTCCTAGAGCAGGAAATTTTAACTGCGCCTGTCCTGTATTTATCCTATTATTTTCGCAAAAACCAAACGGAATATTACGCGAAATTGCAAGCGATTAGAGATGCCGGAGACTGGGAGGGGTGGCTGACTTTCTTCCTGAATGGCGTGGCAGAAGTATCCAATCTGGCGGCAAAAACAGCACGCGAATTGTTGTTACTGCGCGAGGAGAATCGCCAAATGGTGTTGCAAGAGTTTAGCCGATCCGCGACGATGCCGCTACGTATGCTCGACCACCTCTATTCATCGCCTGTAACTAACCTACGACTTGTGACAGCGAAACTTGGTGTTTCAGCTCCGACTGCCAACAATATCATCGCCGGGCTTGAAAAATGCGGGATATTAAGGGAGGTCACTGGGCAAAAGCGACATCGTGTCTTCATCCATCACGAATATATGAGAAAGTTTGACGGACTTTAGCCGCCTTCAATGCACAAAGCGCGCCACCACGTCGCGGTAGGAGCGGCTGACCTTCACCTGAGCGCCCGATTCGAGCACTAGGAAACACTCACCATTGGTGTGTGGCTTGACCTCGCGGACCAAGCCCAAATTGACGATGGTGGAGCGATGGACGCGCTGGAAAACGCGCGGGTCGAGCCGTTTCTCCAAATCCTTCATAGTCTCGCGCAAGATGAGCGAGTTGTCAGCGGTATAGATGCACATATAGTCGCCCGCAGCGTCAATCCGCTCGATCGTATCGACATCAACGCGGAATATCTGACCCCGATCCTTGATGTTGATCAGCTTTTCAAAACGACTGGCACTGGGCATTTCAGTGTCTTCGGACGCCATTTGCTCCGCAGCTTCAGGCGCGACCTCGGCCAGCACTTCCTTGAGTCGTTCAGCTTCTTCGCCAGAACGTTTATCCGCCAGCCGACGCCGCACACGGTCAAGGGCATCAGCCAGCCGCTGTGGTTCAACAGGTTTGAGCAGATAATCAACCGCCTGTGCATCGAACGCCTTGATTGCATGTTCCGAAAAAGCAGTGACGAACACGACCAGCGGCGGGTCGATGTCCATCAATCCCTGAACCACAGAAAATCCATCAAACCCGGGCATCTGGATGTCGAGGAACACCAAATCCGGTTTGTGCGTCTTGATTTTACGGATCGCCTCTCGGCCATTTTGTGCCGTGTCGATGATTTCAACGTCGCCATGCGGCTCAAGCCGCAGTTGCAGCCCCTGCACCGCCAGGCTTTCATCATCGACTATGATCGTGCGAATGGTCATGCGGAGATAGTTGCCCTTTTTTCAATGGCCTGTTCCTCGACTCGCGTCAGGATAGCAAATGGAAACTCGATTATGACCACATAGCCGCCTTCGGCAGAATGACGTGCATCAAAACTTTGCTGCTCACCATATGCCTGAAACAACCGGTCGCGGATGTTCGGAAGGCCAACACCCGTCGATGTGGTGGTCAAAGCGCTGCCGCTATTCAAGCCACCGCCGCTATCCGACACGACGATCCGCACATTTTGACCGACGAGATGCGCAGTCATGACGATGTCCGCCCCGTCTTCGGACGGCGTCACCGCATATTTGATGGCATTTTCGATAATCGGCTGGAGCAAAAGGGATGGCAAACCGGCATCGGCAACGCGCGGATCAATGTCAAAACTGACGCGCAAGCGGTCTTCAAACCGCATTTTTTCTATCTCCAGATAGAGTTTGAGCGTCTCTACCTCCTGCGCCAGAGTGACCATGGCTGTAGGCTCATTGACCAGCGTGTAGCGCAGAAAATTAGAGAGCCGCGACAACATGGCATTGGCCGGCTCTGTCTGTTTGAGCATCACCAAAGTCGAAATAGAGTTGAGCGTGTTGAACAGAAAATGCGGGTTGATTTGATACCGCAACATCGCCAGCTGCGACGCGGTTGCCTGGCTTTCCAGCGCCGCCATCTGGTCAATCTGCTGCTCGACGCGCAAAAAATAGTTGATCGCAAAATAGAGCGAAGACCAAGCCGCCAGCGTCACCGCGTCCAGATAGACTGCGCCGACTAGCAATTGTGTGAAGGGTGCCTCGCTGCCCCCTGGTTGGATGGCCACCATCGAGGCATCAATAGAACTGTAGACGATCGTAGCGATGAGCACCGAAGCCGACACGGCGGACCACATCAGCAGCGCGCGTTCCTGCATCAAGCGGCGAAACACGACTGACAAGGTTATTGTGAGCGAAAAGCCCGTGATGCCCGACACAATCAGCGGGATAAGAAAGGTGATCGCTTGCCCATTGGCAAAACCCGACGCCGCGCGCAGAATGAACCAACCCAGCCAGCCGAATGTTTGCAGGGTCCAAAAAGCGCGTATCTTGTCGTCGAAAAACGGCTGGGGTGTAGCAGGAGCTGGGACGAACAGTTTTGCCATGCTTCAGTCCGCAGCTGTGGTCGAGCCTGCGGGTGCAACGCCATGACCGGTCGCAACATCCCTCCCCCCTAATGCGCGCACTTCATCTGCGTGCATCCACATCAGATCATGCTTGCCCAATGTCCGGCCGTCATGCGCTTGTAACACCACCGTGCGCACTGGCTGCAAATCGGCGGCATCGACTAGCACCGGTGTCGATGGGGCACCGGATCCCCATTTTTCGCCCCATTGCCGTAGTGCGACCATAGTCGGCAACAGGTCCTGCCCTTTTTCTGTGAGGCAATACATGACCTTGCGCCGATCGCAGCACATCACGGTGCGCTCAAGGATTCCGTGCGTCACCAGTCGGTGTAAGCGGTTCGACAGGATGTTGCGGGCGATGCCTAACTCTGTCTGAAGCTCTTCGAAGTGATGGATGCCGTTGAACGCCGCGCGCAAAATCATGAACGACCAGCGTTCGCCCATCGCCTCTAGCGCGGCGGGTAGCCCGCACTCTCCCGCATCGACTAATTGTTCGCGCAACATCGTCATTCAAACACTTTGCCCCGATTACTGCCGTAACCCAAGCGATTTTTAGCGTAGGGCCAGAACCCAGTAATAGCGCGCCCTGAGGTTTGAAGCGATTTCGTTCAGTGCAAGGAGGGGGATGCAGGAATATGAGTATATTTCAAAGATTCCCGACGCAGCAATGGACGAAATCGGTCAAATCCTAAAGGACAGTAAAATGGCTTCCATCTCAGACCCAAATGCCCTTGAAGATAGTCCCGCTATCCCCTGCATGCATTTCGGCCCGATATGGCCGAGCCTGATCGTTCAAGCGAGAGGCGCCATGCGCTTCCAGCTTGAACGTGAATCAGGCTCTCAACTACAGCTGGACCTTGATTCACGTTTCAGGCCTTATCAACCTGAAACGATCAAGGTCTGGCCATTTTACTGCCTCAGCCGTGCGATTACTGGGTTCTGGCCCTAGCCGCAGCATCGTGACACGACAAAGCAGTTGCAACCATAGGGCAAACCGTCACATTGGGGGGATGTTGAGGCAATACCAGTTGGTTGAGAAGGTGCGGGAATATGACCCGCACGCAGATGAAGACGCGCTCAATCGCGCCTATGTGTTCACCGTGCAAAAACATGGCAGTCAAACGCGTGCCAGCGGCGACCCCTATTTTAGTCACCCTATCGAGGTGGCCGGCATCTTGACCGACCTCAAACTTGACCAACAAACGATCATCACCGCGATGCTGCACGACACGCTTGAGGATACTTTAGCCACACCCGAAGAGATTGAACGGCTCTTTGGCGCTGAAGTCGCGCGGCTGGTCGATGGCGTCACCAAATTATCGCAGATAGAGCAGAAGGAGATTTCTGCTGAAACCGAGCATGAAAAGGCGGCAGAAAATCTGCGCAAATTCTTGCTTGCTATGTCCGATGACATTCGTGTTCTGTTGGTCAAATTGGCCGACCGACTGCACAATATGCGGACCCTGCATTTCATCCAGAACCCCGAAAAGCGTCGCCGTATCGCGCGCGAAACAATGGATATTTTTGCGCCTTTAGCCGAACGTGTAGGCATGTATGAATTCATGCACGAAATGCAGTTGCTGGCCTTTGCCGAACTGGAACCAGATGCCTATGCGTCCATCACGGGACAGCTCGATAAATTGACCAAGGGTGGGATCGACCGTGTCGGCATGATTACTGCCGAAATACGCGAATTACTCACCGCCAACGGCATAGCGGCCGAGGTTATCGGTCGCGCCAAACACCCTTATTCGGTGTGGCGCAAGATGCACGAACGCCACGTCAGTTTCGACCAAGTGACCGATATAATGGCTTTCAGGGTCGTAACAGATAATGCCGATGATTGTTATCGTGCGCTCGGGCTCATCCACCGAAAATGGAAACTGGTGCCCGGCAAGTTCAAAGATTTCATCTCGACCCCCAAACGCAATGGCTATCAGTCGCTCCACACAACGGTGATGCGCGGCGAAAATATGCGCGTGGAAATACAATTGCGCAGCCGCGATATGCACCGTCAGGGGGAGTTCGGCCTGGCGGCGCACTGGGCCTATAAGCAAGGAACATTGCCCGACGGGCAGGCAGGCTGGATACGTGATCTGGTCGAAATACTCGACCAAGCACATGATGCCGAAGAACTGCTCGAACATACGCGTATGGCGATGTATCAGGATCGCATCTTTGCGTTCACGCCCAAGGGCGCTTTGCATCAGTTGCCCAAGGGCGCGACTCCCGTTGATTTTGCCTATGCTGTCCACACCGTGCTGGGCGACCGCACCGTTGGGGCAAAGGTGAATGGGCGTTTGGTTCCGTTGCGTACCCAACTCGTCAATGGCGACACGGTCGAGATATTGACGTCGGACAAGCAGCTACCCGAACCCGCGTGGATGGGTTTTGTAACGACCGGAAAAGCGCGCGCCGCCATTCGCCGTCACGTCCGCCACAAGGAACGCGACGAAACCATCTTGCTGGGGCAAAAGCTGTTCGACGACATCGTCCGCCGATTGCCCGTCAAAATTGGCGACAAAGCCATCAAACAAGCCGTAGGGCGGCTGAAACTCGAATCCGCCGCCGACCTGCATTTTGCGATTGGCAGGCAAAGGCTGCGCGACATCGAAGTGATGGAGGCGCTGGTCCCCGGAGTCGTCGCCGACATGAAACGCAGCGGTGTGCGCATCGACACCGCGCGGCCGATCACTATCGAAGGATTAACCCCAGGCGTTGCCTATACGCTGGCCGAATGTTGCCACCCTGTGCCGGGCGACCGTATAGTCGGGCTGTCCCGCCCCGATGAAGGGATCGAAATCCATGCCATCGATTGCGATGCATTGGCCAATGGCGAAGATGCCGATTGGATCGACGTGCGTTGGCAAAACGATAGCGAGGGGGGCACCGCGCGATTGATAGCTGTTATCCGCAACGAAACGGGGGCTTTGGCCGAATTGGCTGGAATTATTGCGCGGCAACGCGCCAACATCGTCAACCTCAAATTGGCGTCACGCGAGGGCGGCTTTCATGCATTCCACCTTGATTTGGAGGTTACCGACGTCCATCATTTGATGAGCCTTTTATCGGCGCTGCGCGCATCCGAAGCCGTCGTCAGCGCCGACCGTGCTTAGGGTTGGAGTCCGTCAATTTCATAGCAGCCCGTAAACCAGCTCCTGCGGGCGGCACAGGCGTGCGCCTTTGTCGGTCCGCACAAATGGGCGGTCCACATAAGCGGGGTTGGCGGCCATCGCATCGAGGATGGCATCATCGCTCGCATCGGGAAGGCCACGCTCTTCGGCATCGGTGCCGCGCAGGCGCAAGGCTTCGCGCGGGGTCAGTCCAGCGGCCGTGATAAGATCTGCAATTTCCGGGCGCGAATAGGGATGGTCGAGATAGCGGATGACCATGAGGTCGATGTCAGGTGCCTCCTCCAATATCGCCAGCGTCTTGCGCGACGTGCCACAGTCGGGGTTATGCCAAATCACTGCCTTCATGCCTTGCACTCCATCGCGGTAACCGCTTCGCTATGCCGTTTCCCATTATGGACATAATGCGCGGTGCCCATCCGCATTTCCGCTATCGCGCGTTCATTTAGCTCGCGCATTTTGGCTGCTGGCCGCCCGCCCCATAGTTCGCCGCTTGCCACGCGCTTGCCTTGTGTCAGCATCGCGCCCGCCGCGAGCATCGCATCGCCTTCGATCACGCAACCATTCATGACGATGCTGGAGAGGCCGACAAAGGCGCGGTTCAGCAATGTGCATCCGTGCAACATCACCATATGCCCGACCAGCACATCGTCGCCGATCAGCAGCGGGAAGCCCGCATCGCAATGAAGGACGCTGCCGTCCTGAATGTTGCTGCGCGCGCCAATGGTGATGCGATCAACATCGGCGCGGACGACGCAATTATACCAGATGCTGGCCTCTTCGCCGATCGTCACATCGCCGATAATGACGCAGCCCGGCGCGACAAAGGCGCTGTCCGCGATGCGCGGCACTTTGCCGTCGATGGCGATGATGGTGACGCCGGTCCGCGATACGCCCTCTATCATTGCGACAGCCGATGCCTGATCCATTTTACGAAATCCGGCTCCATCAGCAATGGCATGACCGACGCATAATCGTCGGTCCACAGGCGGCCCGGTTGATTGGGGTCGAGCGGGCGCCATGTTCCGCGTCCATTTGGTGCATCGGCCGTGGCAGCGACCAAGCGGTCGATTGCGCCTTGGCTGCGTGACATAGCGACCCAGATCGACCCCGTCCGCGCCAGTGCATAGTCGCTGGCGTCGGGCATGTCATAACGCAACATCGCGTGCCAGCCGCCTTCGCTGACCAGCGCCTTTAGCACCGGTTCCAGATTGACGAAGCGATTGGAGATGTGGACCAGAACCACGCCGTCGTTCTGCACGGCGCGGCCATAAACATCGAATGCTTCTTTGGTCAACAGGTGCAGCGGGATGGCGTCGGACGAGAAGGCATCGACGGCGAGCAGGTCGAGCGACGCGCTCGCACGGTCCTGCAATTTCAGCCGTGCATCGCCGATAATGATCGGCACGTCGGGCGCACATTGCGACAAATAAGTGAAACGGCCTGAATCGCGGGCCAAGTGCGCCATCGCCGGGTCAATTTCATATATTGTCCAGTCCTGCCCTGGCTGTCGATAGCAACTGAGCGTGCCCGTGCCGAGGCCGACAACGCCAATGCGTGCGGCATTGCCATAGAGGCGGCTGGCGCGTTCAAACGCCAAGCCAACGCCCGAATAGGGGCCGTAATAGCTGGTGCGGGTGCGGGTTAAGTCCCGCCCAAGCAATTGGGTGCCGTGCAGCGTCGTGCCGTGCGACAATGTGCGCTGCCCATCATGTTCGCGGATGGTATAGACGCCAAAATAGCTTCGCGTGCGGTCGCCCTTGAACGAAATGTCGAACGTATCAAGCCCGCCAAAGCCGAACAGCAAGGCGCAAAGCGAGGTAACAAAGGCCAATCGCCAGCCAATCGCCGCCAAGCCGCAAAGGACAATGACCATGATGCCGATTACCTCAGGCTGTGTGAATTGACCTGTCCAAGCCAAGCCTAGCCAATAGCCGATAGATGCGGCAATAACCGCCAGCAGCAGAGAGATGATGCGGTGCCATTGATGCGGCAAGTGAAGATAGTCCGCCCACGGAATCAGCGGCGGCAGCGGCAATAATATCGCCGCCGCGACGACCAATATCGGATGTTCATAGACCCAATCAAACGCCATCGGTGCGAACAACGCGCAAAACAGCCCGCCCAAAACCCCGCCAACCGCCATCACCAGATAGAATAGGGTCAGGCGGTCATTTTCGGGGCGCAGGCTATAGAGGCGCGCATGCAGTGAAACCGCCACGGTGAACAGCATGATGAGGCTGGTCCCTGCGCTGAGCACCATGCCGCTACCCCCCGACAGCAGGGCAAGTCCGCCCGCGAGAAGAAGCATCGCAGGGGCCAGCAGCGTAAAGAAATCAGCGAGCCAGCGCCGCGTCGCAAAAGCGATTGAGAAGCTGAGCAGATAGAGGCCGAGCGGGATCGCCCACATCAATGGCATCGCCACCATATCGGTGGTCAGGTGGGTGGTAGTAGACAGCATCAGCCCCGACGGCACCGCCGACAAAGCGGTCCACAGTGCTATGCGGCGCCAACTAGGAGCAGGAGAGGTTGGTGCTACCGCTTGCGCCACCGCGCCGTTGGCTGTCACTGCTTTGACAGCCGCAAACCCGCAAGCAACAACAAGGACGACCAAGACGGCATAAAGCGCGCTCCACCCCCAGCTTTGCATGGATACCGACATATTGGGTTCGACCAGCAACGGATAGGCAATCAGCCCGCCAAAGCTGCCAAGGTTCGACGCGGCATAAAGTGCATAGGGGTTGGCCCCCGGCGCACTATTGGCGAACCAGCGTTGCATGAGCGGTGCCTGCGCCGATACGGCAAACAGCAATGGCCCGACAGAGGCGAGCAGCAATATCGGCACGAAAAAGAAGATGTCGCCATCCGACGGAGCCGCCATATTGGCGAGACCCACCGGCAGGAACAGCATGGCGAGCAGCAGCAGAGCGCCGTGCAACATCAATTGTTGCCGCACCGCAAAACGCCCAAGCCAATGCGCCCAGGCATAGCCGCCTAGCAGCAGCGCTTGATAGACCAGCATCGCGCTGTTCCACACCGCCGGTGCGCCGCCCAGTTCGGGCAACGCCATTCGCGCGACCATCGGTTGAACCAGAAACAGCAGGAATGATCCGACAAGGATGGTCGCGGTGAACAGCCAGCGCCCAGAGGGATTTTGGGAACCGTGCGTCAATTGCGCCGTTGTGTCCCTGCCAATGTTGCTCACTGTGTCCAATCCCCCTTGGTGATGCGGTAAACTATATGGCGCTGGATCTCTGGGTCCAGTCGTTTGAACGTAAAATCAAGATTGCGCGCGCGCACCATGCCGATGCGCTGCATTAACCCCCATGACGCCGCATTTTGTGGCACGGTCATAGCGACGACATGGCCCAAGTCAAAATGATTGAATGCGAGGCCCAGCGTCGCCTCTGCGGCTTCGCGGGCATAGCCATATCCCCAGGCGTCTTCGCGCAACCGCCAGCCAATTTCGACATCGTCGATCATCGGTGCATCCTCGGCATCAACGCGTTTCAGCCCGCAAAAACCGAGCAATTCCTGGTCGACCAAGCGTTCGATAATCCAGAAACTAAACCCGTCCGCATTTTGGCTGGCGGACAGGCGTTCATACACCGCATGGAACGATGCTTCGTCTTGCACCCCGCCCAGCCAGCGGGTGACGGCGGGTGTGTTGAGGTGCGTCATGAACGGTGCAATATCGCACGCGTCCCATGTGCGAAGCCGCAGCCGCGCGGTTTCAGTTATCGTCTCAGCCATTGATCAGGCGCGCGGCATGCGCGGCGTGATAGGTCAGCACCCCCGAACAGCCCGCACGTTTGAACGCCATCAGCGTTTCGAGGACCAGCGCATCGCGCTCCCCCGCACCAGCCGCCACGGCAGCCTCGATCATCGCATATTCGCCCGACACCTGATAGGCGAACACCGGCACGCCAAAATTGGCGCGAACCGCTGCGATGATGTCGAGATAGGGCAGGCCGGGTTTGACCATCACACTGTCGGCACCCTCGGCAATGTCCTGAGCCACTTCGCGTAGCGCTTCTTCGCTATTGCCGGGGTCCATTTGGTAGGAGCGTTTGTCACCTTTCAGCAGCCCGCGAGAGCCAACCGCATCGCGGAACGGGCCGTAAAAGGCGGAAGCATATTTGGCGGCATAGCTCATGATCTGGACGTTGATATGCCCGTCCATCTCCAGCGCGCTGCGGATCGCACCGATGCGCCCGTCCATCATGTCCGATGGGGCCACAATGTCTGCGCCGCTGCGCGCCAGCACGACCGCCTGCTGCGCGAGCCGCTCGACCGTTGCGTCGTTGACGACATAGCCCGCATCATCGACCAAGCCGTCCTGTCCGTGACTGGTATAGGGGTCCAATGCCACATCGGCGATGACGCCGATGGCATCGCCCAGCGCATCCTTGACGGCGCTAATCGCGGTGCAGGCAAGGTTGCCGGGGTTCAGCGCCTCTTCGCCGCCCGTGCTGCGCAGGCCCGCTGGGGTATTGGGGAAAATGGCGATGGCGGGGATGCCTAAACCTACTGCTTCGCGCGCGCGATCAACGATGCCGTTCACGCCCCAGCGCGAGACGCCGGGCAGCGACGCAATCGGTTCCTCGTCCGCCCCACTGGTGACGAACAAAGGCCAGATGAGGTCAGAGGCGGCGAGGCGGTGTTCGCGGTGCAACTCGCGGCTCCAAGCGCTAGAGCGGGTGCGGCGCAGGCGCAGGCTGGGGAAATGGCTCATAGGGACTCTATTGCTGACCTGCAGACACAGGTAAAGGATTTTGCGATTTAGAGCGTTTTGAAGTCAGATGAACGCATCTGACGGCTCGCAAAACGCGGAAAAAACAGGAGTTTAGAACAGGATATTGGTGTCCATCAAATATCCTGTTCTAACGCGCGGCGCGCGCGGCGCGCGCGGGCGCTGTGGGCGTTCCGGGTAGAACGACGGGCAGGACCGCTTCGGCGCGCCGAACAGGGGCCAGCGCGGCCCCCGGCGTAACACTGCTCAGTTCATTCAAACGCGCACGGAACGCAGCCAGTTGCGTGCCCGACAGCGCCGCACGTGTGGCAAAGCGTACCGAGGCTGGGTTGACAGGCACCCCGCCGCGATACAGTTCATAGTGCAGATGCGGGCCGGTCGATAATCCTGATGAGCCGACATAGCCGATAATTTGACCGCGCCGCACATGTTGGCCGGCGTTGACGGCGATGCGGCTCATATGGCCATAACCCGTCCCCAAATTGCCGCCATGGTTGATGCGGACAAAGCGGCCATAACCGCCCGAATAGCCAGCAACCGCAATGGTGCCGTCGCTGACCGCATAAATGGGGGCGCCATGCGGGGCACCAAAGTCCATGCCATTATGCCGCCGCACATAGCCCAATATCGGGTGCCGCCGAGCGCCAAATCCTGATGTAATGCGCCCTTGCACGGGCCATGACAGGCCGGTGCGTTGCTGCCCGACGCCCGATGCTTCGAACCATTGTTCGCTGCCCTCCACCTTCCATGGCAACATGCGCAGTCGCGGACGGTCGCCGCGCACGAGACCAGCATAGAGTAATGCACCGACCTCGCTTTCGCCGGTTTCGGCGCGGCGATGCGCGACGATGATGTCAAATTGATCGTCGGCACGAATGTCGCGACTAACCGACAATTGCCCCCCGATTACGCGCAGATAGGCCTGAACCGCGCTGGGCGGCGCTCCGGCCGCGCGTGCCGAACGGTACAGGCTGTCGCCAACCCGGCCGCGCACGCGTAGCGGTGTGTCGTCCACGGCAATGGCGATCCGTTCCATCATCAGCATACCATTTTCGCGCGACAGTTCCAGCCTGAGGTCGAGCGCGGCACGGAATGCCAGAGATTCAAGCGGGCGCGCATCGGTGCGAACGGCGCGTCGGCCCAGCACGATGTCTATCCGCGTGCCAGGCTCGATGCGGTCCAGCGCGACGGCATTACTGACCATAGTGGCCACGCGTCCGGCCTCTGTGGCACCAATGCCGGATCGTTCAAGTATACGGGTAAAGCCATCGCCTTGCCCCAAGGTTGCGGTAAGCTCTATTCTCGGTCGCTCCGGCGCGACAGCCAAGGGTTGCACGGCGTCATTGGCAGCCATGCGGCGGCCCGTGTCCGCACCCCAGGCTAATGGCGCAATGGTTTGCGCGCGCGCCAATTCCCAATCACTTATCCGCATGGTCGCTTCGTGCGCTGCAACAGGAGAAAAGCCGGTCCACACTATCGTGGCCGTGACGCACAAGCCAACAAGCGTCGCCATGCCGCGCCACCAATCGCGCGTTCCAATGTCGCGCCCCAGATCGGGTGCCCAGTCGATTTCGCTCAATCGCTCGCGCCAATGCGGTGTCACAGCGCTTTGCACCCTGTGCGCCATCGACAAGGCCGCAGGGCCAAGTGACGCGTCGCCGCTATGCGCCCCGTGAATAGCTTTGCGAAACACCTTCGTTATCAACCCCAATTGCGACCGAGGTGCGCAAAACAAGATATGCGCCATTTTCGACATTTCCCTAGACCGACTATGGTTAATGTCAATTTAAGGCCGCGCGCACCGGTGTCCGGAATGCGGCGAGCGCATCCTTTTGTGCGATGGATGGAATAATACCCCCTGTCCGCCGTTTTATGTCCCAGAGTGGGACAATATTTTTCACTTGCGGGGAGACTCGAGACAAGCGAGTTATGCGGCATGGCACACTATCACTCCACTCCGCTGACCGCTGTTCTGGGTCCGACCAACACCGGCAAAACGCATCTGGCTATTGAACGGATGCTGGCACATAGCAGCGGGATGATCGGCCTGCCGCTACGCCTGTTGGCGCGCGAGGTGTACGACCGTGTTGTGCGGATGAAGGGGGCGGACCAGGTTGCTCTGGTCACGGGCGAGGAACGGATATGGCCGGACTCCGCGCGCTATATCCTGTCCACAACCGAAGCGATGCCGCTGGACGCGATAATGCCGGGCATACGCGTTGGCGAACAGTCCGGGCAGGTCGCCTTTGTTGCAGTCGATGAAGTGCAGCTGGCACAGGATCCTGCACGCGGCCATGTTTTCACGTCGCGGATTTTGCACGCGCGCGGGCGCGATGAAACCATGTTGCTGGGGTCGTCCACCATCGCGCCGGTGCTTGGGCAGCTGCTGCCCGATGTGCATATCACGTCGCGTCCGCGCTTTTCCACGCTGCGCTATTCGGGGCCGGAAAAATTAGCCAACCTGCCGCCCAGAACGGTTATCGTCGCATTTTCGGCGGACGAGGTTTATTCGATTGCAGAGGGGTTGCGCCGCATATCGGGCGGTGCTGCGGTCGTCATGGGGGCGCTCAGCCCGCGCACCCGCAACGCCCAAGTGGCGATGTTCCAATCGGGCGAGGTGGACTATCTGGTCGCCACCGACGCGATTGGCATGGGCCTCAACCTTGACATCGACCATGTTGTTTTCGCCGGACTGCACAAATTTGACGGGATGGAATCCCGGCGCCTGACTCCGCCTGAAATGGCCCAGATTGCTGGCCGCGCGGGGCGCCATCAACGCGACGGCAGCTTTGGCTCGCTCAGCGGCCACGGTGTCTTCTCACCCGACGAGGTCGAAGCGGTTGAGGATCATTGCTTTGACCCATTGCCCTTTGTCTATTGGCGCGAACCCGATCCAGCGATGAACAGCATCAATGCATTGATCGCCGATCTGGAAAAAGCACCGACACAGCCGATGCTGCGCAGCGCACCCGATGCCAGCGACCTGACTGTGCTGCGACATATGTATGACGGCGGCCAATGCCATGCCGCAGCGGATAACCCGGCGATGGTCCGCCGTTTGTGGGCCGCCTGTTCGCTGCCCGATTTTCGCAACTGCGGTATCGAGGCGCATCAGCGGTTGGTCGGCCATGTCTGGACCAGCCTGTCGTCTGGCGCTGGCCATATCGACGCTGACTGGTTCCTCGGACAGCTTGACGCGCTCGACACTATGGACGGCCCGATAGAAGTTTTGGGCGAGCGTATCGGGGCTGTACGCAGCTATTGTTACATTGCCCAGCGTTCCGACTGGCTCGCCGACCCCCACGCAATGGGCGAACGGGCACGCGATGTTGAAACACGTTTGTCCGACGCCATGCACGACGCCTTGACCGCCCGCTTTGTTGACAAGCGAACGACTATATTGATGCGTGCTTTGGGACAGAATGGCGCGCCATTGGCGATAGAGATAGATGATGCGGGCGTGGTGAGCGCCGATAGCCAGGTAATTGGCGCGCTGGATGGGTTTACCTTTCGCGTCGACCCGGCGGCGAGTGCATCTGATCACAAGATGCTGTTGGCGGCTGCGGAAAAATATCTGGGCATCGAACTTGCCAAACGCGCTGGCGTGCTGGCCGCGTCGCAGGAAGGTAATTTCACGCTAAGCGCGCTGCCCGGTAAGGCACCAAGCATCATCTGGCGCGACCATGTGGTGGCGACTTTGGCGCGCGGAAAACATTTTTTGTCGCCGCGCGTCGTGCTCGACCCATCTTTGTCGGCGCTGGATGCTAATGTGGTTGCGGCTGTTCAATTGCGGCTGGACGCGGTCGTTGACGGGTGTATCGGTCGGTATTTGCGCCCGCTTGTCGCCATGGCAGCGCGTGCACAACTGGGCACCACGCCGCCCGATGAGCGTGCGATACTGGCGGCGCTGGTCGATGGTTGCGGGATTGTTGAGCGCCAGTTACTCAAAATCACTATGAAGCAACTGGATATTGGCATCCGCAATTCGCTACGGTCATTGGGTGTGCGGTTCGGTTTTCTAGACCTGTTTGTTCCGGTGTTGATGAAACCGATGCCGCTCAACTGGCTGACAGGGCTTTCGGCTGCGTGGAGCGGGGACGGCCCGTTCGGTCAGGGGCAATCGAGCATGGTCCTGATACCGCATAGCATTGCGCCGGATGCCGCAATATTGGGTTACCGGATCGTCGGCGACATGCAACTGCGCGTCGAGGCAGTGGAAAAAATGGCCCTGCACGCGCACGCCGCACGCACGGGTTCCCCAACTATCCTAAAGAAGAAAAAGCATAAAGCTGAAACCCTTGCTCCGGATTCGGGTGATGCCAGTGCCGGTTCAGGCGCTGATGCCGCTGCTGGTACTGAAGCTGATGCAGTCGTCGCCGACGTGCCGGAAATCTCTGCCCCTCTCCCCGCAGACCCGCCCCGGCAGGGCGCATTCCGCATTGACCCCGAACTGGGCATTTCGATGGGGCTGACGCTGGAACGGCGGCTGTCCTTGCTCGGCGCGCTGGGCTTTCACATCATCGACATGCCAGACGAGGTAACCGTCGCGGCAGAGCCTGATTTGTGGTGGACTTGGGATGCGGAGCGGCCATCCGGTGCGTTACATGATCGCAATAAGAAGGTGTATACGCAGCGCAAGCGCGGACGTAGGCGACCGGCAAAGGCCATTACGGCGGGCACAGACGGCGGGTCCAAGGGCGAACGCCCGGCGATGCCGCAACTATCGGCACAGCCCGTCATCAATAACCCCTTTGGCGAATTGGCGGATATGTTTACGGCCAAAGAGAACGAACAGGATTGACGAGCAAGGCGCGCTGCGCTTAGCAGGGCAATCGGATCGCCTAAGGAGCCTTTGCCGCCATGACCTATGTTGTCACCGACGCCTGTATCAAGTGTAAATATATGGATTGCGTCGAGGTGTGCCCTGTCGATTGCTTTTACGAGGGCGAGAATATGCTGGTCATCAACCCCAGCGAATGCATTGATTGCGGGGTGTGCGAGCCCGAATGTCCAGCCGAAGCGATCCTGCCCGACACCGAAAGCGGGCTTGAAAAATGGCTGGAGCTCAACACCACCTATTCGGCCCTCTGGCCCAATATCACGGTCAAAAAGGAAAGCCCCGACGACGCCGATGAGTTTAAGGGCGTCGCCGGCAAGTTTGAGGCGCATTTTTCCGCCGAGCCTGGCGAGGGCGACTGAAAGCCGCCTATATCCTTTATTTTCTGCACATTTTCGGCAGCCTAGTAATATTGTTACGAATCTGCTACTATCCTCCAATCGGCGCACTTATGGCCCGCATATTGCGGTGTCTGAGGCGCTGTTCGGTGCAATGCGAATGCAGGATAGTCGATGAGAGGTGGCCCACACCGGGTCGATAAGCGCAACGGACGGAAATCTTGTTAGCAGCCGTGTATCTGCACGGCGGCGCACTGTCTCTGTTGTCGCCAAATTCTCTCATTCTGCTGCCCACTCGCCATCCCCTGCTCTGCTGCAGGACGGAAAGGATTTTTGATGACTGCCAATGCGCAAGCCTTTGATGTCGGCGATTATGTGGTTTACCCGAAGCATGGCGTCGGCCGCGTCATGGAGCTCCTCCATCAGGAAATTGCGGGCATGACGCTCGAACTTTATGTGCTGCGTTTTGAAAAAGAACGCATGACGCTGCGCGTTCCTGTGAACAAGATCGAGAGCGTCGGCATGCGCAAATTGTCGTCTGACAAAACGCTCAAAGATGCGCTCGACACGCTCAAGCTCAAACCACGGGTCAAGCGCACCATGTGGTCGCGCCGCGCACAGGAATATGAAGCAAAGATCAATTCGGGCGATCTGGTGTCGATTGCCGAGGTAACGCGCGACTTGTTCCGCCCCGACGATCAACCCGAGCAAAGCTATTCTGAGCGGCAGATTTTCGAGGCGGCGTCCAGTCGCCTTGCCCGCGAAATCGCGGCGATGGAGGATATTGACGAGAAAGCGGCACAGGCCAAAATCCTCGACATCCTCAACAAATATGCCCCGCAATATCATCCGGCAGTGGGCGGTTAAACTATCGCGTCGCTTGGTCGCACATCTGGAAACAGATCGCTTGCGCCTATGGGGTGGGCAGGGCACTATAGCGGCATGACTCTGCCTCACCCCATATCCCGTGCTGCGATCATCGCCACTGTGTTGGTGTTGGCGGCAACGCCGGCGGCTGCGGATACGCGTCGCTATGGCTTGACCAGCTTTGACAGCATTCAGGTGCTCGGCGACATGATTGTTGAAATTGTCCCCGATTATCGCATCAGCGCGGTTGCCGATGCGTCGCGTGCTGCGCTGGAAACATTGAGCCTAGAGGTCAATGACCGGACATTGGTGGTGCGACAGGTGGCCGAGGGCGCCTTTGGCCCGCGCCGCGCCAGCGATGGGCCAATACGCATCAGGTTGCGTGTCCCGGCGCTTCAGCGGGTGATGCTGCGTGGGTCAGGACAGGTCAGCGCGGGCACGTTACGCGGCCATGCCATCAGCGTTGATGTCGATGGCCCGGGCCGGGTGAGCGCAATTATATCACGCGGTGAAACGGTCCAGCTTCGGGTTGTCGGCACCGGACAGATTAGCATCAGCGGCACGGCAAGAGACGTAATCGCCATCACCAATGGCGCGGGCAGCATCGACGCGGCGGCGCTTATCGTCCGTGATTTGACCGTGCGCTCGTTCGGTACAGGATCCAGCCTATTTGCTGCCACCAACACCGCAATTGTTGTCGCGGGCGGCTCTGCCAATGTTGGAATAACCGGGCGCGCACGATGCGAAGTGCGCAACACAGGGGCGGGCACGGTGGCCTGCGGGGCGGCGTCCCGTGCGCCATTGCCGACAACCGCTAACTAGGGT
>CXWL01120267.1_pt2 | contig 22117 bp, 15 predicted proteins | sample 590931 | NCBI WGS metagenome assembly CXWL01 (sample SAMEA3498368, study PRJEB10139) | groundwater metagenome | biome: water well; material: biofilm material | place: Germany | collected 2015-04-27 | reverse complement strand
GCCGACTACGACTTGAAGCGCATCCAGTACAACACGGTCGTCTCGGCCTGCATGAAAATGCTCAACACGCTCGAATCGGCCAAGCTCGAAGACGGCGCCGCCACCGACGCCGTCATCGCCGAAGGCTTGTCGATCTTCCTGCGCGTGCTCAATCCGGTCGCCCCGCACATCACCCACGTGCTGTGGCAAGAACTGGGCTACGCCGGCGTGCACGGCGACATCCTCAACGTGCAGTGGCCGCAGGTCGATCCAGCCGCGCTCGAACAGGCCGAGATCGAAATGATGATCCAGGTGAACGGCAAGCTGCGCGGCTCGATCAAGGTGGCCAAGGACGCCGACAAGGCGTCGATCGAAGCGCAGGCGCTGGCCTGCGAAGCGGTGCAGAAGTACATCGAGACGCCGCCGAAGAAGGTGATCGTCGTGCCGGGCAAGTTGATCAGCATCGTGGTCTGAGCATGAGCGCCTTCCGCCGCCTGATGCTGGTGCTGGTGCTGGCAAGCCTGTCAGCTTGCGGGTTTGCGCTGCGCGGTTCGGGCGGCACCTACGACATGCCGTTCAAGAGCATCTACCTGGGCTTTCCCGACACCTCGTCGCTGGGCACGGAGCTGCGGCGCAACCTGCGCGCGGGCGACCGGGTGGCGGTGGTGGCCGACGTGGCCAAGGCCGAGGCGCGCTTCGAGGTGGTCTCCGAAAACCGCTCCAAGGTCATCCTGTCGCTCAANNGACAACAAGGGTGAAGAGCTGCTGGCCCCGACCGAAATTTCGCTCAAGCGCCCGCTGACCTTTAACGAAACCCAGGTACTGGCCAAGGAGCAGGAAGAAGCGCTGCTGTACCGCGACATGCAGGCCGACCTGGTGCAGCAGATCATGCGCCGCCTGGCCGCTGTCAAACCGACGTGAGGACGGGCCATGCAGCTGCGCGTTGATGCACTCGAAGGCCATCTGTCGAAGGCCATCGCACCGCTGTATGTGATCAGCAGCGACGAGCACTTGCTGGCGCTGGAGGCGGCCGACAAGATCCGCCGCGCCGCGCGCGCGCATGGCTATTCCGAGCGCGATGTGCTGACCGTCGAGCGCAGCTTCAAGTGGGGCGAGCTGCTGGCCGCCAATCAGGAGATGTCGCTGTTCGGCGACAAGAAGCTGATCGAGCTGCGCATCCCCACCGGCAAGCCGGGCAAGGATGGCGGCGCTGCGCTGCAAGCTTACGCCAAGGCGCTCAGCCCCGACAACCTGACCCTGATCACCCTGCCCAAGCTGGACTGGCAGACCGCCAAGGCGGCCTGGGTCGGCAGCTTGCAGCAGGCGGCCGTGTATATCGAGATTCCCACCATCGAGCGCGCCGCGCTGCCGAACTGGATCGGCACCCGGCTCGCTGCGCAGGGCCAGAGCGCGGACCGCCAGGCGCTGGACTTCATTGCCGACCGGGTCGAGGGCAACCTGCTGGCCGCGCACCAGGAAATCCAGAAACTGGGCTTGCTGCACGAGCCGGGCAAGCTGACGTTCGAGCAGATCCACGACGCCGTGCTCAATGTGGCGCGCTACGACGTGTTCAAGCTGTCCGAGGCAATGCTGGCGGGCGATCCGGCGCGCCTGGTGCGCATGCTCGAGGGCCTCAAGGGCGAGGGCGAAGCGCTGCCCCTGGTTTTGTGGGCCGTCGCCGAAGAAATCAGGACGCTGTTAAAATTGAAAGCAGGGATGGCCCAAGGAAGGCCGCTCGGCGTGCTGCTCAAGGAGGCCCGGATCTGGGGCCCGAAGGAACGCATGATGGAACCGGCTTTAAGGCGTATCTCGCTGGCGACGCTGGAAAAGGCGCTGCAGGAAGCGGCGCAGGTGGACAAGATGATCAAGGGTCTGCGCGCCAAGGCGTTTGCGGGCGATGCCTGGGATGCGATGCTGCACCTGGCCTTGAAAGTCGCGCGCGGCTAGCAGCGCGTCAAATCGATAAAGCACACTATGAACATCACCGAATACATGCAATCCGTCGGCCAGCGCGCGCGCGCCGCCTCGCGCGCCATGGCGCGCGCCGACAGCGCCACCCGCAACCGCGCGCTGCTGCTGATTGCCGACGCCGTCAACCGCGACGCCGCCCTGCTGCGCGCAGCCAACCAGCTTGACCTGGACGCTGCCAGCGCCGCCGGCCTGGCCCCGGCCATGCTGGACCGCCTGCAGCTGTCGGACGCGGCCATTGCCACCATGGTCGAAGGCTTGCGCCAGATCGCCGCGCTGGCCGACCCGATCGGCGAAATCTCGAACATGAAGTCGCGCCCGAGCGGGATCCAGGTGGGCCAGATGCGCGTGCCGCTGGGCGTGATCGGCATCATCTACGAAGCGCGCCCCAACGTGACGGTGGACGCGGCCGGCCTGTGCATCAAGAGCGGCAACGCCACCATCCTGCGCGGCGGCTCGGAAGCGATCAACTGCAACCGCGCGCTGGCGAAAATCGTGGCGGCAGGCCTGGCCGGGGCCGGCCTGCCGCCGGACGCCGTGCAGATCGTCGACACCACCGACCGCGCCGCCGTGGGCGCCCTGATCACCATGCCGCAGTACGTGGATGTGATTGTCCCGCGCGGCGGCAAGGGCCTGATCGCGCGTCTGATGGACGAGGCCACGGTCCCCATGATCAAGCACCTGGACGGCATCTGCCACGTCTACATCGACGCCAGGGCCGACCTGGAAAAGGCAAGCAACATCGCGTTCAACGCCAAGTGCCACCGCTACGGCACCTGCAACACGATGGAAACGCTGCTGGTGGCGCGTGCGGTCGCGCCGGCCGTGCTGCCGCAGCTGGCCGCGCTGTACGCCACCAAGCAAGTCGAGCTGCGCGCCGACCCCGAAGCGTACGCGCTGCTGGCCGGCTATCCGCANNATCGACCATATCAACACCTGGTCCTCGAAGCACACCGACGCCATCGTCACCGAAGACTACAGCGCCGCGCTGCGCTTCCTGCGCGAAGTCGATTCGGCGTCCGTCATGGTCAACGCCTCGACCCGCTTTGCCGACGGCTTCGAATACGGCCTGGGCGCGGAAATCGGCATCTCCAACGACAAGCTGCACGCGCGCGGCCCGGTTGGCCTGGAAGGCCTCACCTCGCTCAAGTACGTGGTCTTTGGCCACGGCGAAATCCGCTCTTAAGGAATCCCATGCTCTGGATCAAAGCCCTGCACATTGTTTTTGTTGCCTCCTGGTTCGCCGCGCTGCTGTACCTGCCGCGCATCTTCGTCAACCTGGCCATGGAAACGGAGCAGGCGGCTACCGCGCGCCTGCTGCTGATGGCGCGCAAGCTGTACAAGTTTTCACTGATGCTGTCGGTGCCGGCGGTGCTGCTGGGCGTGGGACTGTGGCTGGGCTGGCGCGAGATCTTTACCGGCGGCTGGCTGCACGCCAAGATTGCGCTGGTGGTGCTGGCGATTGGCTACAATCACGCTTGCGGCGCAATCCTCAAAAAATTTGAAAAAGGCGTCAACGCGCGTTCGCACACCTGGTTCCGCTGGTTCAACGAAGTGCCGGCCGTACTGCTGCTGGTGATCGTGATCCTGGTGGTCGTCAAACCTTTCTGACCGGCGCGCAGCTCGGGCAAGACGGTCACCTGCTACCTGACGCGGCGATCGGTATCAAGCCGTTCGACCTGTGCTATGTGGTCGATGGCGAGGCCCTCTGCGGCCAGGGGCGGCTCGATTTTGTCGAGCGCGCCTTAGCGTAGTACAGCATTTTTTACACAACGGATAAAGGGTACACCATGGCTTCATTTTTCTGTCCTTGCCCGCGCGGCATGGAAGCGGCGCTGGCCGAAGAACTGGGCGAAATCGCCCTCACCAGCAGCACCATGAAGGTGCACAACCAGGTGCCGGGCGGGGTTCACTGCTCGGGTGAAATCACCGACTCCTACCGCATCAACCTGCATTCGCGGATCGCTTCGCGGGTGCTGATGCGCATGGCCCACAAGAGCTACAACAACGAGAACGACATCTACGACCTGACGCTGGCGCAGCCGTGGGAAGACTGGTTCGGGGTCGACCACACGATCCGGGTCGACGTCACGGCAGTCAAGTCGCCGCTGCGCAGCCTGGAATTTACGACGCTGAAAATCAAGGACGCGATCTGCGACCGCTTCCGCGACCAGTTCGACAAGCGCCCCTCGGTCAATACGCGCGAGCCGGACATGCGCATTGTCGGCTTCCTCGACGCCCGCAATTTCACGCTGTATCTGGATACCTCGGGCGAAGCGCTGTTCAAGCGCGGCTGGCGCGAAGAAACGGGCGACGCGCCGCTGCGCGAAAACCTGGCCGCCGGCATGCTGCGCGTGGCCGGCTGGAAGCCGGGCACGGTGCTGTTCGACCCGATGTGCGGCTCGGGCACGATCCTGGTCGAGGCGGCGCAAATGGTGCAGGGCATTCCGCCGGGCGCGCGGCGCCGCTTCGCCTTTGAAAAATTCCACAGCTTCGTGGCCGCGCCCTGGCAGGACATGAAGAACGCGATCAAGCCCAATCCGCTGCCACTTGAACCGACCATCTTCGGCAGCGACATCTCGGGCGACATGGTCGAGATGACGCGCCACAATCTGCGCGTGGCCGGCATCGTGTTCGAGGTGCCGCTCAAGCAGATCGAGGCGCAGGAAGTCAAGCCGCCCACCGAGCAGCCGGGCATTTTGCTGACCAACCCGCCGTATGGCGAGCGCATCGGCGTGCGTGGCGACAGCACCGTGCCGGCCGATGAAATGTCGGTGGCCTTCTATTCAGCGCTGGGCACCACGCTCAAGCAGCGCTTTGCCGGCTGGACCGTGTTCCTGTTTACGGCCGATCTGTCGCTGCCCAAGCTGCTGCGCCTGAAGGAAGCGCGCAAGACCCCGTTCTTCAACGGCGCGCTCGAATGCCGCCTGTTCAGGTTTGACATGGTGGCCGGCTACAACCGCCGTGAAGAAGCCAAGCCGAAGCAGGACTGAGCATGTTCCCCGGCCCGCCGTCGAACCTGCCGCCTGATCCGGTCACCCCGGTGCCGCTGCCGCCCGTGCACCAGCGCGCGGTGCCCGGCAGTGTGGTGCTGGCCACGATGCTGGCCGGGCTGTCGATGCTGGGCCCGTTCTCGATTGACGCCTATCTGCCTGCCTTTCCGAACATCCAGGCCGACCTGCGCGCCACCCCGATCGAGGTGCAGCAGACGCTGACGGCCTACATGCTGGCCTTCGCCTCGATGGTGCTGTGGCACGGCGCGCTGTCGGACGCTTTCGGACGGCGCAATGTGATCCTGGTGTCGCTGGTCATTTTCATGATCGGCACCTTCGGCTGCGCCGCTTCCCATTCGGTGCACTACCTGTGGATCTTCCGCATCATGCAGGGCTTGTCGGCCGGCGCCGGCGTGGTGGTGGGGCGCGCCATCATCCGCGACCTGTTCCACGACGCGGCTGCCGTCCGGCTGCTGTCGCTGGTGACGATGATCTTCACCATCGCGCCAGCCATTGCCCCCATCCTGGGCGGGGCGATTGTCGCGTATGCCGACTGGCGCATGATTTTCCTGTCGCTGCTGGGCTACACCGTGCTGTTGTTCCTGTATTGCTGGTGGCGCCTGCCGGAAACGCTGCCGCCCGAAAAGCGCCAGCCCTTCAATCCCCGTTTTCTGTGGCAAAGCTACAGCGCCATCTTCAGTTCGCCCCTGTTCCACATGAAAGCTGGCGTCGTCGCGCTCAATTTTGCCGGCCTGTTCCTGTATATCGCGGCCGCGCCGGTGATGCTGCCCAAGCATCTTGGTCTCGGGCCGGACCAGTTCGGCTGGCTGTTCATCCCCTCGGTGGGCGGCATTTTCCTGGGCGCGCTGGCGGCCAACCGGATTGCCGGCAAGATCAGCTACCCGCGCCAGATCGGCATCGGCTTTGGCTTCCTGCTGGCCGGCGTCGCCTGCAATGTGGGCTACCACGCCGTGTTTCCGCCCGCGCTGCCGTGGTCGGTTGCGCCGATGTTCGTCTACACCTTTGGCATGTCCTTCATCGGGCCTGGCGCCACGCTGCTCACGCTCGATCTGTTCCCGCACATCCGCGGCACGGTCGCCTCGTGCCAGTCGTTTGCGCTGACCATGCTGGGCGCGCTGGTCGCTGGCGTGATTGCGCCGGCGCTGTCCCATTCGGTGCTGTGGCTGGCGGTGGGCCAGGCCGGTTTCGCCTTGCTGGCGCTGACCTTGTGGGTCGCGTCGCGTATGTACAAAAGGTCGCTTGCGCGTAGATTGTGAGAATCACGGAGATACATATTCTTTGAGTCAACATTCGTGTAGTTATGCTAATATCCTTATTCCATAAGCTGTGGCCGCTTCGCCGTTGAGCGCCACCTCCAACCTAACCAACGATGGCGGCGTGCTCAGACGATGCATCAATCAGACAATGATATTCGCAATCGATTGCTGATTGCCCGTCTGCCGGCCATGCCGCAGATGCTCATCCGATTGATCGAGCATTTGCAGGCGGACGACCTGGGGATGCAGGAGCTGGCGGCGCTGGTGGCAACCGATCCCGGCATGACCAGCAAGATCCTGACAGTGGCCAACAGCTCGGCCTATCACCGCGCCGGCCGTGCGATCGGTCTGGAGCATTCGCTGATCACGCTGGGCACCGACATGATCAAGCTGCTGGTGATCGGCGAGTCGGTCTTTCAGACGTTTAATAATTTCCCCCATTCTGGCAGCACCGATTTGCGCAGCTTCTGGAAGCATGCGCTGACGGCGGCCGTGATCGCACGCGAACTGGCCACCCGGATGGGCTATGCGCAGCCGGAGGAAGCCTACCTGGCCGGCCTGCTGCACAACGTGGGCCGGCTGGCGCTGCTGGCCACCGCACCCCAGGAATACGCGTTCAACTTCAGCGCGCGCGACGACGAAGACCTGTGCGCGGTCGAACAGCGCACGCTGCAGATCACGCACGCCGAAGCGGGCGCCTGGCTGATCGAGCGCTGGCACCTCGATTCCTTCCTGGCCGACGCCGTCCTGTATCACCACGAACCGAGCGCCAAGCTGGCCGACAGCCATCCTTTGATCCGCATCGTGCGCGTGGCGCACCTGCTGGCCACCCACGACGCTGCCGACGCCGAGGTGGGCGCGGCGCTGTCGCTGTGCCAGCTGGACCAGGATGCGGCCGAAGCGCTGTGCGCGGCCGCCGCGCGCCAGGTGGCCAAGACCGCCGCCGACCTGGGCATCGACCTGGCCGGCGCCGACCAGATCATGCTGCCGTCGGCGTATGCTGCGGTGGCGCGCGACCCGGTCCAGCAGCGCCTGTCGGACGACGTGCGCAGCCTGGTGCTGGTGTCCGAGGTGGGACAGGCGTTCGCGCGCCAGCAGGGCGAGAGCGCGCTGCTCGAAGCGATGACGCGTTCGGCGCGCATCCTGTTCGATTTCGCCAACGCCATCATCTTGCTGGAAAACGCCAGCGGCCACGCGCTGGTGGGCAGCCCGAACGGCGCCCAGCACCGGATTGCCGAATTCTCGGTCCCGCTCGACAAGGGCGGCGCGCTGGCCGATGCCGCGCTCGAACGGCGCCAGGTCCACATTCCCGGCGAGGCGCATCAGATCGGCCTGGCCGAACAGCAGCTGTTGCGCATCCTGGGCACCGAAGCGATGGTCTGCGTGCCACTGGTGGCCGGGGCGCGCTGCCTGGGTGTGCTGGTGGGCGGGGTGTCGCACTGGCAAACGCACACCTTGCGCAAGCGCGAACGCTTCATGCAGTCGTTTGGCGTGCAGGCGGCCAACGCGCTGGAGACGGCCATGGCCGGACGCGGCCACACGCGGCGCCAGCTGGCCCACGTGGCCGAGGAATACCGTGAGGCGTCGCGGCGCGTGGTGCACGAGGTAAACAACCCGCTGGCGATCATCAAGAACTACCTCAGTGTGCTTGACGACAAGCTGAACCGGCACGAGCCGGTGGTCGGCGAGATGTCGATCCTGAACGAGGAAATCGACCGCGTCGGCCATCTGATCAACGGCCTGACCGACGTGCCGCAGGTCGACGGCGCGCGCGCCACCAGCCTGGCGCGGGTGGTCGAGGACGTGCTGCGCCTGTTCCACGCGACCGGCTTTGTGCCGCCGCAGGTGCAGTTAGGTTCGAGCATGAGCACCGGCTGCGGCGACATCGAGTGCGACGCCGACGTGCTCAAGCAGATCCTGGTCAACCTGATCAAGAACGCGGTCGAGGCGCTGCCGGACGGCGGCAAGATCGACATCGCCGACCGCAACCACGTCAACCGCGATCACCGCCTGTACGTGGAGCTGGTGGTCAGCGACGACGGTCCGGGCCTGCCGCCCGAGGTGCTGGCCAGTCTGTTCTCGGCCGTGCGCAGCACCAAGGATGGCGAACACCGGGGCCTGGGCTTGTCGATCGTGCATGGCCTGGTCACCAAGATCGGCGGCATGATCACCTGCCGCAGCGGTCCGGCCGGCACCGCCTTTGAAATGCTGCTGCCGGTGGCCGCCAGCGGCCTGGCCAGCGTCACCTTCACGTCGCCCGCGTTCGACGCGGCCAGCGCCCAATGAGCGAACAGAACCGGCCCGCGCTCGACCCCACCTCGCTGCTGCATGAGGCGGTACGCGCGCCGGGACAGTTCGAGCTCGAAATCCTGCCGCGCCTGCTGCTGGTGGACGATGAACCGCGCCTGCTGGCCTCGCTGCACGAATTGCTGCGCGACCGCGGCTACCACCTGCACACGGCCGCCACCGGCAAGGATGCGCTGGCGCTGCTGACGACGCTGCACTTCGACCTGGTGCTGCTCGACTTGCGCCTGCCCGACATGACCGGGCACGAGATCATGGACGTGATCAACAACNNGCGCTCAACCGCGGCGCCTACGGCTACCTGCGCAAGCCCTACAGCCGCGAAGAGCTGATCAAGACGGTCACCAACGCGCTCCAGCAGCGGCGCCTGCAAATGGCCAACCGGCGCATCGCCTCGCAGCTGGAAAACTCGGAAAAGCTGTACCGTTATCTGGTCGACAGTTCGCCCGACATCATCTACACGCTCAATCACGAAGGGCGCTTTACGTTTGTCAATGACCGCGCCTATCAGCTGCTGGGCTTTGCGCGCGAAGAGCTGATTGGCAAGCACTACTCGATCCTGGTGCACGATGAAGACCAGGAACGCGCGCGCTATGTGTTCAACGAGCGCCGGGTGGACGAGCGCGCCTCGCGCAATGTCGAGCTGCGCCTGAAATGCCACAACGGCAGCGGCGCCGACCGCACTTTCAACAACACCCTGATGACGATCTCGCTCAACTCGATCGGCATGCACGTGCCCGACCAGGATGTGCGTAAGCTCGAGTTTTTCGGCACCTACGGCGTGGCGCGCGACATCACCGACCGCAAGCACGCCGAAGAAGTGATCTCGTACCAGGCCTACCACGACATCCTGACCGACCTGCCGAACCGCATGCTGTTCAAGGACCGGCTGGGACTGGCCGTGATCCAGGCCAAGCGCAAGGCGCACGAGCTGGCGGTGATGTTCATCGACCTCGACCGCTTCAAGCTGGTCAACGACACGCTGGGCCACGTCAAGGGCGACGAGCTGCTGCAGCAGGTGGCGCTGCGCCTGAAGGAATGCCTGCGCCGCGGCGACACGCTGGCGCGCCAGGGCGGCGACGAATTTACCATCGTGCTGCCCGAGCTGAACCACCGCGACGACGCCAGCGTGATCGCCAAGAAGTTCCTCGAATGCCTGCACCAGCCATTCGATCTGGATGGCCACGAAGTGCACATCTCGGCCTCGATCGGCATTGCGATCTACCCGGGCGACGGCGAATCGATCGACGAGCTGCTGCGCCACGCCGACATTGCCATGTACCAGGTCAAGGCGCTGGGCAAGAACGGCCACAGTTTTTACCACGACTCGATGCTCGACGTGTCGCACCAGAAGATCGCGCTCGAACAGAGCTTGCGCAAGGCGCTCGAGCAGAACGAGCTGGAGATGTACTACCAGCCGCAAATTGATGTCGTCACCGGGCGCATTGTCGGCGCCGAAGGCTTGATGCGCTGGAACCACCCGCAGCGCGGCTTGCTGACGGCTGGCGAGTTTCTGCCGTTTGCCGAAGACAACGGCCTGATGCTGCCGATTTCGGACTGGATGATCGGCGCCTTGTGCCGCGACATGCAGATCTGGAATGCGGCCGGCGGCCAGTCGATCCGGCTGTCGCTGAACCTGTCGCCGCAATACCTGGACCGCGGCGACTTTTTCGAGAAGATGCGCGGGGCGCTGGTGCGCTACGGGATTTCGCCGGCCCAGATCGAAGTCGAGATCACGGAAAACATTTGCATCCGCAGCCCGCAGTACGCGATCGAGCAGCTCAACAAGCTGTGCCAGCTGGGGGTGTCGGTGGCAATTGACGATTTCGGCACCGGCTATTCGTCGCTGTCGTATCTGCACCGCTTCCCGATCCACACCATCAAGATCGACCAGTCCTTCGTCAAGGAGATCGACGACGAGCATGGCCACTATCCGGTGATTTTGGCGATCATTTCGATCGCGCGCGGGCTGGGCCTGCACCTGATTGCCGAAGGCGTCGAGACCGAAGTCCAGGCGCGCTACCTGAAGTCGCACGGCTGCGTGACGATGCAGGGCTATCTGTTCCACTTCCCGGTCTCGCTGGCCGCGTTCATCTGCGTGCTGGAAGAAGAGTTCCCCGTGCCCGAAGCCGAACCGGCGGCGCGCCTGGCGTGAGCGAGGCTGCCTTCAGCGCGGAATTTTTGCGCGTCAAGGGCTTCGCCAGAGAAGGCGTCTCGGCTGCCCAGCACCGCCTCGGCTTCATGTATTTCAACGGCCAGGGCGTGGCGCGCGACCTTGATCAGGCGCTGCACTGGTACCAGAAAGCCGCGTATTCAGGACTCGACATTGCCCAGTACAACCTGGGCGTGATGCACCAGCGCGGCCAGGGCGTGCAGCAGGATGACCAGCTGGCGCTGCACTGGTACACGCTGGCGGCCGAGCAGGGCTACGCGGCGGCCCAGTACAACCTGGGCTGGATGCTGGCCAAGGGACTGGGCGCGCCCAGGAATCTGGCCATGGCGCGCCACTGGTTCAGCGCCGCCGCCGCGCAGGGCAATCCGGGCGCGCAGAACAACCTGGGCATGATGCACGAGAGCGGCAAGGGCGCGCCGCAAGACAGCGCCCGTGCGGCCCAGTGCTACGCGCTGGCCGCAGCCCAGGGCTATGCGCGCGCCCAGTTCAATCTGGCGCTGTGCTACGACAATGGCAGCGGCGTGCTGCAGGACGCGCAGCAAGCGCTTGCCTGGTTCCGCAAGGCGGCCGACCGCGGCCACGGCGGGGCCCAGTTCAACCTGGGCCTGCGCTACGACAAGGGACGCGATCTGGAGCAGGACAGCGCCAGGGCGATCGGCTGGTACCGGCGCGCGGCCGACCAGGGCCACGCCAGCGCCCAGTACAATCTGGCGATCCTGTATGCCACGGCCGGCGAAGCGGTGCGCGACGATGCGCTGGCGCTGGCCTGGTGCCGCAAGGCGGCCGAACAGGGCCACGCGGGCGCGCAGGACAGCCTGGGCCTGCGCTACCAGAACGGGCAGGGCGTCGCGCGCGATGAGGCCGCAGCCGAAGCCTGGTTCCGCAAGGCTGCGCTGCTCGGCTTTGCCGGCGCCCAGTACCATCTGGGCGTGCTGTGCGGCGCGGCCGATGCGGCGCAGGCGGGCGCCTGGCTGGCCAAGGCCGCCGAACAGGGCCATGTGCGGGCCCAGTTCGAGCTGGGGCTGCGCTGCGATGCGGGCACCGGCGTGGCGCGCGACGAGCAGGCCGCACTGGCCTGGTTCCGGCGCGCGGCCGACCAGGACTATGTGCCAGCCCAGTTCATGCTGGGCCAGTTGTACGCGCGCGCCGACGGGGCGCTGGCCGACCCGTGCCAGGCGCTGGCCTGGTATCTGAAAGCGGCGGCCCAGGGCCACGCGCACGCCCAGTTCGAAATGGGGCTGCGCTACGACTGCGGCAACGGCGTCGCGCGCGACTGGCGCGCCGCGTTTGCATGGTACACGCGCGCCGCGCGCCAGGGACACGCGCGCGCGCAGCTGAACCTGGGCCTGATGCATGCGTCCGGCCAGGGCGCGCAGCGCGACCTGGTGTCGGCCTATGCCTGGCTGCTGCAGGCCAGGGACAGCGGCGCGGACAAGGCGCGCAAGCTGATCGAACAGACGGCGGCGCGCATGAGCGAGGCCGAACGGGGGCAAATTGCCCGGCTGTGCGCGGCCAGCGGCGCGTGAGGAGGCCGGCATGACCACACTGGTGATCCGCAGGGTGCAGGCGCGCTGGCAGGACCTGCTGCGCGACTACGCGATCGTCGTCGATGGCGTGCAGCTGGCCAGCGTGGCCAACGGGGCCGAGGCGCGCCTGACGCTGAAACCGGGCCGGCACACGGTCCAGATCAAGATCGACTGGTGTTCTTCGCCGCTGCTGACGGTCGACCTGGAAGCGGGCGCCAGCCAGATGCTCGAATGCGGCCCGAATGGCTCGCTGATCCTGGGCATGCTGTACCTGACGCTGTGGCGCAGTCAATACATCTGGCTGCGCCCGCCCGCCATGCATATCAAAAATACTGCGCCCTAGCCGCATTTCCCGGCGCGCCCTCTGGCAGAATGTTCAGCACTTCCCAGACCAGGCCGATCATGAAAAAACTGCTCCTCCCGCTTGCCATCGCCGCGCTGTGCGCCGCCCTGCCGGCTGCCGCCGCTGCCCCTTCCGCCCCGCTTGACCGCAAGGCCTACACCATCGCGCACAAGAAATTCGTGCTTGCCAATGGCCTGACGCTGATCGTCCACGAAGACCACAGCGTGCCGATCGTCGGTGTCAACCTGTGGTACCACGTCGGTTCGCGCAACGAAAAGCGCGGCAAGACCGGCTTTGCCCACCTGTTCGAGCACTTCTTCTTCAACGGTTCGGAAAACCATCCGTTCGGCTTTCGCGAAGCGATGGACGACCTGGGCGCCAACAACCGCAACGGCACCACCAATAACGACCGCACCAACTTTTTCGAAGACGTGCCGGTGTCGGCCCTCGAGCGCACCCTGTTCCTCGAATCGGACCGCATGGGCTACCTGGCCAACTACATCTCCAAGGACATGCTCGAGCGCGAGCGGGGCGTGGTGCAGAACGAAAAGCGCCAGGGCGAGAACCAGCCCTACGGACGCGTGTGGAACGAAATCGGCGCCAAGATGTATCCGTATTCGCACCCGTACTCGTGGCCCGTGATCGGCTCGATGGACGACCTGAACGCGGCCTCGCTGGCCGATATCAAGGAGTGGTACCGCAGCTACTACGGTCCGAACAACGCGGTGATCGTGCTGGCCGGCGACATCACGCCCGAAAAAGGGCTGGAACTGGTGACCAAATATTTTGGCGCGATCGCGCCGGGTCCGGCCCTGCCGCGCCTGGAAACCTGGATTCCCAAGCTCGAGCGCAACATCCGCGACGAGATGGAAGACCAGGTGCCGCAGGCGCGCGTGTATCGCGCCTGGCATGCGCCGGCGGTCAAGGACATGGAGCTGCAGCGCCTGGCCTTGCTGGGCGGGGTGCTGGCCGGCTCCAAGAGCGCGCGCCTGGACCGCCGCCTGGTCTACGAAAAAGGCCTGGCCACGGCAGTTGACGCGGGCGTCAACGACAATGAACTGGGCAGCACTTTCATGCTCGAGGCCACCGTCAAGCCGGGCGTCGATCCGGCGCTGGTCGAGCGCGAGCTCGATGCGGTGCTGGCCGAACTGCTGGCCAAGGGACCGACGGCGGCCGAACTGGCGCGCGTGAAAACGGCCACGCTGGCGCGCTTTTCGCGCAATATCGAACGGCTGGGCGGCATGGGCGGGCGCTCGGACGTGCTGGCCGAGGGCATGACCTACGCCGGCAAGCCGGACTTCTACCTCGAGCAGCTCGAACAGATGCACGGCGCCACGCCAGCCCAGGTCCAGCAGGCCGGCGCCAACTGGCTGCGCGCGCCGCACTACACGATGACGGTGCGGCCGGTCGCCAAGCTGGCCGCGGCCGCCTCCACGCTCGACCGCAAGGTGGTGCCGGCGCTGGGCGCTGCGCCCGATGTCGCGTTTCCCGCGCTCCAGCGCGCGCAGCTGAAAAACGGCGTCAAGGTGGTGCTGCTGGAGCGCCACTCGGCCCCGATCGTCAATCTGGCGCTGGCCATCGACGCCGGCGCCGCCTCCGACAGCGCGGCCCAGGGCGGCGCCGCCTCGCTGGCGCTGGAAATGCTCGACAAGGGCACCAGAACGCGCACCACGTTCGCGCTGTCGGACGCGCTCGAGTCGCTGGGCGCGCGCCTGTCGACCGGCAGCAGCGCCGACCTGTCGTTGGTGCGCCTGCAGGCGACCAGCGCCAATCTGGCGCCGTCGATTGCGCTGATGGCTGACGCCGCGCTCAATCCCGTGTTCGCGCCCGACCAGTTCGCGCAGCAGAAACAGCGGCGCCTGGCGCAAATTGCCCAGGACCAGGCCAATCCGACCGCGCTCGGCCTGCGCGTGATGCCAGGCCTGCTGTACGGCGCCGGCCACGCGTATGGCAAGCCGGCCAGCGGCACGGTGGCCAGCGTCACGCCGCTCACGCGCGAGGACCTGGTGCGCTGGCATGCCGACTGGTTCAAGCCGGGCAGCGCCACCATCATCGTCACCGGCGACACCACGCTGGCCAAGGTGATGCCGGCGCTGGAAGCGTCGTTCGGCGCCTGGAAAGGGGGCGCCGCGCCGGTCAAGCAGGCGGCAGCCGTGCCGCCCACGGCCGGCAAGCGCGTGTTCCTGATTGACCGTCCGGACGCGCCGCAGTCGACCATCATGGCGGCCCATATTTCGCAGGCGGCCGGCCAGCCGGACGACCTGGCGATGGAGCCGGTCATCCAGAACTTCGGCGGCATGGCCACTTCTCGCCTGAACCGCAATCTGCGCCTGGACAAGCACTGGAGCTACGGCACCCAGGGCCAGCTGACGGGCGTGCGCGGCCAGCGCGCCTTCATGGTGATCGCGCCGGTGCAGACCGACAAGACGCGCGAGGCGATGCTGGAAGTGGCCAAAGAAATTCGCGGCGTGGCCGGCGAGCGGCCGCTGGCTGGCCCCGAGTACGCCAGCATCATGCGCAACATGACGTCGCGCCTGGCGGGCCGCTTCGAGACCATTGCCGCGCTGGAGGCGGCGGCGGTCAGCTCGCTCAACCTGGGGCTGGCCGACGACTATTGGCCGCGCTACGCGGCCAATATGCGCGCGCTGAGCGAACCCCAGCTGGCTGCCGCCGCCGCCCGCTTCGTCCGTCCCGGCGAGCTGGTGTGGCTGGTGCTGGGCGACCTGCGCAAGATCGAGGCGGGCGTGCGCGAGCTGGGCTGGGGCGAGGTGACGGTGCTCAATGCGCAGGGAGAAGTTGTGGCGCGCTAGCCTCAGCGGAACGCGACCGCCGCCGCGAATGCGGTATTATACTGTATGGGCATACAGTATAAGGCGGTCGCAACATGGAACTGATGGACAAGCTCGACATTCTGGCCGATGCGGCCAAGTACGACGCCTCGTGCGCCAGCAGCGGCGCGCCCAAGCGCAGCTCGGAAGGCAAGGACGGCATCGGCGCCACCACCGGCATGGGCATTTGCCACAGCTATACGCCGGACGGGCGCTGCGTGTCGCTGCTCAAGATCCTGCTGACCAATTTCTGCGTCTACGACTGCCAGTACTGCGTCAACCGGCGCAGCTCGAACGTGCCGCGGGCGCGCTTCTCGGTCGACGAGGTGGTGCGGCTGACCATCGATTTTTACCTGCGTAATTACATTGACGGCCTGTTTCTCAGTTCCGGCATCATCCGTTCGGCCGACTACACGATGGAGCAGCTGGTGGCCATCGCGCGCCAGTTGCGCGAAGTGCACCAGTTCCGCGGCTACATCCACCTGAAAACCATCCCCGACGCCGATCCCCTGTTGATCGCCGCGGCCGGCGCCTATGCGGACCGGCTCAGCGTGAACATCGAATTGCCCACCGAAGGCAGCATCACGCGCCTGGCGCCTGAAAAAAGCGTGCACACCATCAAGCTGGCAATGGGCACGATCCGGCGCAAGCTGGACGAAAAAGCGCAGGAGCCGCGCGCGCCCGCCTTCGCGCCGGCCGGGCAGAGCACGCAAATGATCGTCGGCGCCGACGCCAGCTGCGACCAGACCATCCTGTCGACCGCGCAAACACTGTACGGCAGCTACAAGCTCAAGCGCGTGTACTACTCGGCCTTCAGCCCGATTCCCGACAGCCCGGGCAGCGTGCCGGCCGCGCCGCCGCCCATGCAGCGCGAGCACCGGCTGTACCAGGCCGACTTCCTGATGCGCGGCTACGGCTTCCAGGCGGGCGAACTGCTGCCGGCGGCCGGCAACCTGGCGCTCGACATCGACCCCAAGCTGGCCTGGGCGCTGGCGCACCGCGAGCACTTTCCGCTCGACCTGAACCTGGCCGACGAAAGCATGATCGTGCGCGTGCCCGGCATTGGCCTGCGCAACGCCAGGCGGCTGGTCGAACTGCGGCGCCTGCGCCGGATCCGCTATGCCGATCTGGCGCGCCTGAAATGCAGCATGAAAAAAATTGCCCCTTTCATCGTCACCGCCGACTACCGGCCAGGGGCCGGCGGCGACGTCGCGTCCGCCGTGCTGCGGCGCGCGATGGCCGAGCACTCACCGCAGCAGCTGGACCTATGGGCGCAACTGCAGCCAGCCTAGCGCAGGCGGCAGCGGCCGGGCGGCCGGTGCTGGTCCATTCCTTCGAAGAATGGCGCCAGGCCGCGCGCGCGCTGCTGGCGCAGCAGGTGGCGCCCCATGTCGTGCAATGGATATCGCACAAGGACGACGGCGACCTGTTTGCGCACGGTCCGGAACCGGAGGCCGCGCCCGTGGTCGAACCAGATCATGCAGCGGTGCGCATTTCGCGCAAGCTGATGGAACTGCTGCAAACGGCCGCCTGCTGCCGCACCCCGCAGCGCTGGGCCTTTCTGTACCTGGTGCTGTGGCGCTGGCACAAGGGCGAGCACGATGTGCTGTCAGCGGCCGACGCTGACGGCGCCACCTTGCACGCGATGGTCAAGGCGGTGCGGCGCGAGGAGCACGACATGCATGCCTATATCCGCTTTCGCGAGCGGCGCGAGGAAGCGGGCGCGCCCCGCTTCGTGGCCTGGTTCGAACCGGCGCACGACGTGCTGCCGCAAGTGGCGCGCCACTTCGCCGCGCGCATGGGGCGTGTCACGTGGATGATCGCCACGCCGGAAGCGTCAGTCATGTGGGACGGCGCCACCTTGCACAGCACGGGGCCGCTGATGCGCGGCCCCGAAGACATCGACGACGCCGGCGAGGCGCTGTGGCTGACCTACTACCGCAGCATCTTCAACCCGGCCCGCCTGAACGCCGAACTGATGCATGGCCACATCCCGTCGCGCTTCTGGAAGCACTTGCCCGAAGGCAGCGTGGTGCCGGGCATGGTGGCGCAGGCTGCCGCCGGCGCACGCAAGGTGGGCCAGAGCCGCAGCGTGGGCGCGCGCGGGGGCACCGTGATCGCCATTGCACCGGCCCAGGCGCAGCCGCAGCGCGACGCGCCCAGCGCGCTGGCCGCGTGCCGCCGCTGCGCGCTGTGGCAGCACGCCACCCAGGCCGTGCCGGGCGTGGGGCCGCTCAGTTCGCGCATCATGCTGGTGGGCGAGCAGCCGGGCGACCAGGAAGACCTGGCCGGACTGCCGTTCGTGGGGCCGGCCGGCCAGCTGCTGGAACGCGCCCTGGCGCAAGCCCAGCTGGCGCGCCAGGCGGTCTACCTGACCAACGCCGTCAAGCACTTCAAGTGGACGCCGCGCGGCAAGCGGCGCCTGCATAAAACCCCGGCCCAGCGCGAGGTCGACGCTTGCGGCTACTGGCTTGACAGCGAACTGGCGCAGGTGCGCCCGCGCGTGATTGTCGCGCTGGGCAGCACCGCGCTCAAGGCAGTCACGGGCGACGCGCACGCCGCGCTCAAGGACGTGCTGGGCCAGCCCTTCGAGCATCAAGGGCGCTGGGTGGTGGCGATCTACCATCCCTCGTATGTGCTGCGGGTGCCGGGCGCGGAACTGAAGGCCGAAGCCTTGGCCGCCATGGTGGCCGGCCTGCGCGAGGCCAAGCGGCTGGCGCAGTAGGGGCGGACAGGGACGAAAAAAAACCAGCCCGAAGGCTGGTTTTTGACGGACTGTCTTGAACGCTTAGAAGCGCACGTTCAGTGCCACGTTGTACATGCGGCCCAGCTGGCTGAAATGCGAGCCATCGTAGGTCACCATCGCATAACGCTGGCTGAACGTGATCGCATCGGACTCGCGCTGGCGGAAGGTGCGGCCGCTGGCGTCAACCGTGGTGTCGGCCAGGGCAGCAGCGCCGGCGGCGTTGTTGGCCTTGAATTCCCACTCAGGCGTGACGTCGAACACATTGTTCACGTTAAACGTCAGCGTCATCATGTCGGTCAGCTTGTAGTTGATCGCGAAGTCGGTGACGGTCTTGGTCTTGAACTTGGTGTCGATGTTGAGCGTCGACAGGTCAGCCTGGTGGAAGCGGGTCGGGCCGAACACGGTGTTGTTCAGCGAGTAGTTGACCTTGCTGTAGTCCAGGTCCAGGCCGAGGATGGCCTTGAACTTCGGACGCGAGGTGAACGTCAGCGCTTCCTGGGTTTCGTCGAACACGCTCTTGTTGTTGGCAGCGATGAACGGGGTGTTGTGGACTTCGCCGTCGCGCTCGTTCTTGAACGTGTAGTTACCCGACAGGCTCACGCCCAGTTTGCCGGACGCCAGGTTCAGGTTCTTGCGGTTGTAGACCACGTCGATGCCCGAGGTGCGGCTGTCGAGCGCGTTCAGGAAGAAGTTGGCAGCCACCACGCCCAGCGGGTCGAGCTTGACGTCGATTGGATCGGTGCCGTTGCCGGTGACCTTGATTTCCTTCGACAGCACGATGCGGTCGGTGACGTTGATGCTGTAGAAGTCGAGCGTCATGCTGGTGTTGCTGTCAGGCTGAACGCCCAGACCCAGCGTCAGGCTCTTCGATTTTTCAGGCTTGAGTGCGCCCACGCCAAAGGCGCGCGTCACTTCCGACTCGTTGTTGAACGTGCCGGCTACCTGGATCTTGCCATCGACGAAGGAGTACTGCGCCTTCTGGGTGTACAGCTGGTGCAGCGACGGCGCGCGGAAGCCGGTCGAGAGCGAACCGCGCAGCGTGACCTTGTCGTTGAGCTTGAAGCGGCTGCTCATCTTCCACACGAAGGCGTCGCCGAAGTCGCTGTAGTCCTCGTAGCGGCCGATGGCGTCAATCAGGAAGCGGGTGTTGATGTCGTAGGTCGCGCCCAGGTACGCGCCGTAGTTCTTGCGGTCGCGCTTGAACGAATTGCGTGGATCGTTGCCGGCGTAGGAATCGGCGCCGCCGCCCACCACCGAGGCGTTGTCGCCGGCCAGGGTTTCATACGTTTCGCGGCGCAGCTCGGTACCGAAGTACATGCTGACGTTGTCCTTGATCTGCTTGGAGAAGTCGCCGTTGATGACGTTGTGGCGGAACACCGCGCCGCCCGCATTGAAGCTGGTCGGCGACAGGTTCATCAGCGAACGGTTGATCGTGTTGTTGACCAGGTATTTCTGCTTGTTGCCGCCGGTGGTCAGGCTGAAGTCCGCCGCCCAGCCTGCCAGATCGGTCTTGACGCCGATGGTGCCGTTGTAGTCGGTCAGCGCGCCGATGAAGCGCGGGCCGTAGCCCTCGTAGGTGGTGCCGGTCGGATGCAGCAGGCCGTAATCGGTCGGACGCCAGTACGGGGTGCGGAAGTTGGCGTAGCTGAACACATCCTTGTCGATATACGCCATGTTGCCGTAGACCTTGGTGTCGTCGCTGATGTTGTAGCCGGCGTTGACCAGGAATTTGTTGGCTTTCGTTTCAGGCGAACCGTTGACGTTGCGCGCATCCGGATACTTGGCCAGGAACGCCGTCACATCGGCCAGCGGCGCTTCGAAAGTGGCCGCTTCGCCAGCAGCGCTGACCTTGCCTGGACGGTTCGACAGGCCCACTTTGGACGTGTCGAGGGTGTAGTTGATGAAGCCGCGGCCGTCAAACAGGCTGGTGCCGTGGTTCAGGCTGAACGAATGCATCTTGCCGTCGTTCTCGCCCGTCATGCCGGCGCGCGCCGTCATCGAGCCTTCGCTCGCGCTGTCTTTCAGGATGATGTTGACCACGCCGGCGATCGCGTCGGAGCCGTACTGGGCCGATGCGCCGTCGCGCAGCACTTCGATGCGCTTGATGGCGTCGGCGGGAATGGCCGAAATGTCGGAGCCCGTTTCACCGCGCCCTGGCGAGGTTTGCGTGTACACCAGCGCGCTGGCGTTCTTGCGCTTGCCGTTGATCAGGATCAGCGCGCGGCTAGGACCGAGGTTGCGGATTTCGTAAGGGTCGAGCAGGGAAGTGGCATCGTTGACCGGCGTCTGCACGGTGTTAAACGATGGCACGCGGAAGGCCATGGCTTTGTCCAGCGAGTACTGGCCAGACTTGGTCAGTTCTTTATTCGAAAGGATATCGACCGGTACTGGCGCATCGACCACGGTGCGCTGCGAACCGCGGCTACCGGTGGAAACGATGACCACTTTCTGGATTTCTTCGGTGCCGGTCGCGCCTGCCGCTGCTGGCGGCGCATTGCTGTCCTGGGCTGCTGCCATACCGCTGCAGAGCATGAGTACTGCAATGTGAATTGCTGTTGCTTTTGTCATGAAGTTCTTCCTTAGGCAATGCGTTTTTCAGAAAAAATAGATCACTTGTTTGTGTCCCTTGCATCCACTGTGGACGCTGAAGTCAATGCAGCGAAACAAGTCACTGGCACCGCTTCTTTTTTTGTTGTTGTCACCATCCTCCACCGGCAGCGGCGTCCGACCATCAATCGTGACGCCTTGCGGCATAACTTGCCGCTAACAATGTATAGACAGATAGAAAAGATGTCTATTCATTCCTTGACCAAGCAGCAAGCAGTGCATAAATACAACGTTAATCTTGTGGTCAGCCGTATTGACGTGCATATCCGAAAGTCGCCGCCGCGCCGCAGCCATCCCGTATCATTTGTTCAAGCGGCGCGGGGCCGCCAATGAACAGAAAGGCAGTATGTTGAGAGCAGCGGTGTGGGGAGTGGCGTGCCTGGTGATGGCGGCGCCGGCGTGGGCGCAAACTGAGGCGCCGGTGCAGGACCAGGTGCTGGTGGTGGGCCAGCGCCCCGGGCCCGGCTTGTGGAAAATTTCCAATGGCGACAATGTGCTGTGGGTGTTCGGTACCTACGCTCCGCTGCCGGGCAAGATGGCGTGGCGCTCGCAGCAGGTNNTCGACGGTGGGCCTGCTGCGCGGCCTGAGCTTGCTGCCGCACGCGATCGGCCTGCGCAACAATCCCGACGGACTGTTGCTGCGCGACGTGGTGGCGCCCGACACCTATGCGCGCTGGCTCTCGCTCAAGGCCAAATACCTGGGCGTCAACGACGAGGTCGAGCGCGAGCGTCCGTTTTTCGCGGCCGAGCGCCTGCACCGCGCCGCCATGCAGCAGGCTGGCCTGAGCACCAAGGACGAAGTGGCCGACCAGGTCTGGAAGCTGGTGCGCAAGCAAAAGCTGAAGGTCACCGACTCGCACGTCAAGCTCGACTTTGACGATCCGGCCGGCGCGATGAAGCAATTCAAGAAGGGGGAGATGGCCGACGCTGCCTGTTTCGCCAAAACGCTGGACAGCATCGAAAGCGAGCTCGACGCGATGCGGGTGCGCGCCAATGCNNTGCAAGGAGGCCATGCAAAACACTGCCGCGGTCAGGCAGCGCATCGATGGCCAGGATGCCGAACGGCGCATGCGCAAGCTGTGGCTGGAGGCGGCCGAGCGCGCCTTGTCGAGCAACCGCAGCACTTTTGCCATGCTCAAGCTGCGTTCTATCCTGAAAGGCGACGATGTGATTGCGGCCTTGCAGGCCAAGGGCTACAAGGTCGAAGCACCTGAATAGACAGGCTCAACAACGTGACAAACGATTAGCGTGTATGCATCAAAAAGGCCTTCAATTGCGCACGCCAGCGACTATATTTAAAGTGTGCGATCTGCAGTCGGACCGCATCGGCGCAGCACTGCTTCGCTGTCGCAGCAAACGAGCGTGAAGGAGAT
>CXWL01011430.1_pt1 | contig 22121 bp, 24 predicted proteins | sample 590931 | NCBI WGS metagenome assembly CXWL01 (sample SAMEA3498368, study PRJEB10139) | groundwater metagenome | biome: water well; material: biofilm material | place: Germany | collected 2015-04-27 | reverse complement strand
CGGCTGGTCGTCCTGGCTTTTGATTCCGTCGGCGGATTCCAGCTCGAACCCTGATGTCCGCCCGGGACCTTGATGGCGACCGCCGGGAAAATAGGCGGGACTGGCGCGTTAATGTCATGCTAGCGTGCCGTCCGTGCCCGCACCCCATCGTTCCACCGATCTCAAGCTCACGGGCCTGACCGGCAGCCTTCGCGGCTGCCAGATTTTCTCCAGCCTCTCCCTGGACGACCTGCTGCTGATCGCGTCGTTCGCCAGCTCGATCAACCTGGCCAAAGGCGACTACCTGTTTCACGAGGGCGAGCCTTCGCGGGGTTTCTACGTCGTGCAAAGCGGCGCGGTCAATGTCCACCGGGTCAGTGCCGCCGGCAAGGAACAGGTCATCCATGTCTTTCGCGTGGGCGAATCCTTTGCCGAGGCCGCGCTCGCCTCGCCCACCGGTTACCCGGCCGATGCCCGCGCGGTCGAGCCGAGCACGGTCCTGCTGATCCCCAAGGCGCCCGTCCTCGCTCTGATCGGCCGCCGGCCTGACCTGGCACTGCGCATGCTCGGCTCGATGAGCGCGCATTTGCGCGTGCTCGTCGGCATGCTCGACGATCTCACGCTGAAGGATGTGGAGACCCGGATGCTCAACTGGCTGGTGAAGCAGGGCCGCCACACCCACGGCGGCGTGATCAAGCTGCCCGGCACCAAGCGCGTGCTCGCCGCCGAGCTGGGCACGAGCAGTGAAACGCTCTCCCGCACGCTGGCCCGGTTGCGCAACCGCAAACTCATCTCCGTCGCCTCCAAGGCCATCACCGTGCCCGATCCCGCCGCCCTGGCCGCTCGGCTGCGCCACAATCTCGGCGAGCCCTGAATCCCCGCGATTGGCGAAGGTCTTGACCTGGCTCAAGGCCGGCGGCGCGGATTTGTGCGACCCTGCGGACATGTCCTCCGTCCTCGCTTCCCCCATCACTCCCGAAACCACCCTTGGCGAACTCGTCGCCGCCCGGCCGCTGCTGGCCCGGCTCTTTGAGCGCCTCGGTCTCGACTACTGCTGCGGCGGCAAGCAGACCCTCGCCGTCGCCTGCGTGCGCCGCGGCCTGGATGTCGCCACCACGATCACCCTGCTCGATTCCGCCGGAGCGGCCTTGGCCGCCGGCCCCGCCGAGGTTGACGCCGCCGCCATGGGCCTCGCCGAGCTGGCCGGCCATATCGAGACCACGCATCACGCCTATTTGAAGGCGGAACTGCCGCGTCTGGTCGAGATGGCCGACCGCGTCGCCGCCAAACACGGCTGGCGTGACGCCCGGCTGCCGGAATTGGCCGGCGCCGTGCGCACCCTCGCCGCCGAGATGACCGACCACATGCGCAAGGAGGAGGTCATCCTTTTCCCCCTCGTCCGCCAGATCGAGGCCGGCGGGGTCGACGGCTTCCACTGCGGTTCCATCGCCAACCCGATCCGCCAAATGGAAGCGGAGCACGAGGCGGCCGGCCAGCTCACGGCCCGGCTGCGCGAGTTGACCGACGGCTTCACGCCCGACGCCGACGCGTGCAATACGCACCGCGCCCTGCTCGCCGGCCTGGCGGAATTCGAATCCGACCTGCACCGCCACGTGCACAAGGAAAACAACGTGCTCTTTCCCCGCGCCCTGGCACGCGCCCTCGGCTGATTTCCCGGCGTCGGCCGACCCGACCTGCATGGGCGATCGCCGGAGGCCGCGCCCTCAGCGGGTCAACCGGTAGATGAGCACGGCCGCGCGTTTCACCAGCTCGGGCGCATGCGACAGATCCGCCGACTCCTGCCGCGTGTGCTGGCCCGGGCCGTCGAGCCCCAGTCCGTCAAGTCCGGGCAGCGGCGGTGCGACAAACGCGATGTCGCCCGCCCCGCGGCCGCGCGGGTCGAAGGCCGTGATCGCCCCGAGCCCGAGATCGCGGCTCGCCTGGTCGAGTTGCGCCAACAGCGCGTAATTCGCCGGGGCCGGCGCCATCGCGGGATAGCCTTCGGAAAAGGTGAGCACGGCCGAAGTCCGCGGCAGATTCTGCTTCACCACGGCCTGCATCCGCGCCTGGGCTTCCGCGAGCTGTTCCGCACTGATGGTCCGCAGATCGCCGCGGACGAGGGACCTTTGGGGGATGATGTTGGTCTTGCCCGAAAGCCTGCCCTCGGTGCGCGACAGTTCCGCCTCGACGCCCGCCGCGACCAAGGCCGGGCTGATGGTGAGGCCATCGAGGGGGCGCAACCGGTCATGGAAGCCCTGCAGGATCCGCGCCGTTTCAAAGACCGCGCCGGGGCCCATCGCCGCCGAGAAGATGCCGGAGGAATGCCCGGTGACCCCCTGCACTTCCAGGGCCCAGGAAATGCTGCCGCGCCGGGCGACCGTGCCGGTGCGCCCGATCGCCGACTCAAAGGCCAGCGCGACATCGCTCCGCTGCGCCGCCGCCCGCAGATCGTGGCGCGAAATCTCCACGGGGGCGCCCATCGCTTCCTCGTCGCCCGTCATGACGACGATAATCCGCGTATCCGCCAATGCCCCCGCGGCGTGCAAGGCCCGGAGCGCCGCGATCATCACGACATCGCCACCCTTCATGTCCGCCACCCCGGATCCGTGGACGATGCTGCCCTCACGCCGGAACTCGCCGCCGGGATAGACCGTGTCGAGATGGCCGATGAGCAGGACCCGCTGCCCCTTCGTCCCCTTGTGCTCGGCCACGAGGTGGCCGGCCCGGCCGGTCGCGGCGGGCAGCCCGACAAAACGACTCTCGAATCCAAGCGCGGCCAGTTGCCCGGCGAAATGCTCCCCGACCTGGCGCACGCCCGCGAGATTCTCGGTGGCGCTGTCGATCCGCACCACCGCCTCCAGCTCACCGGCGAAGGCGTCCGCCTGGGCGTCCACCAGTGTCGCGATTTTTTGTTCATCGGGCGTCAGCCCGGCGGCCAGCCGCGCTCCGACGGTCAGAATAAAGAACAGAAACAACTTGGGGGCTTTCATGTCGCTTCACCGCAGCAGAATCCGCCGACGGCGTCCAGCCCGCCGCGCCTCATCCGGCCTCCGTCTGGTCCGCTCCGCTGAATTTGTCGATGATCCAGTCGGCCACGCGGTTGAGCCGCAGGGCGAAAATCCCATACATCACCCCGAGCCCGGCCCAGCACCAATAGCCGAGATACTGATAGGTGTTGCGGATCTGCACCTTCTTCCAGCCGTAGCCGTCCATGAGCTTGTTCATGTCGCCGCCCTGGTCCTCCTCCCCGTTGATCATGGTGCCAAACGGGATCTCCTCCAAACCGCGATGAACCTTGGCCCACAGCATGACGATGTTCAGGAAGCAGGTCGCCCCGATGAGGAAGAATACGTAGCGGCATGCGCCCCACCGGAATTTTTCCGGCAACTGCACGAAGAAAAACGCCATGAACAGCGCACTCAGATAGAACTCGCCGCCCACGCCGCCAAACGTCCACCAGAATTCCTGCCGGTGCTCCGGCAGCCGCCAGGTCATGTAATATTGCAGCACGCCCAGCACCACCGCCGCGAGCATCGGCCAGACCTTGCGTTCCTTCAGGCCCGCGAGGAACAGGATCACGAACATCAGCAGCAAGCCGTAATACACGAAGGGCGAGTAATCCGGCTCGATCGGCGTCCACCCGAACGGCAGCGGGGTCGCGCGCCGGCCGGTCAGCCACGCGGCCGTCGAGTGCCCGAATTCATGCATCCACACATGGAATCCTTTCAGGAAAAAGCCGAACGGGCTGAGATTCACCAGCCCCATGAGACCGAGCAGCAGCGGCGGCACGAGCACGTTCACCAGCCAGTTGTCGAAACGAAAGAGCGCAAACTCGCCGTCGCCCGGAGCGCGCGGCGGGATGACCGGCGGAGTGATGAGGGTCTTGGGCGATGGCATCGGCGGCGCGGTGAGCGGCGTCATGGGCGGACGCGTCGGCGGCGACTTGGCGGCCAGCGGGGGATTGGTCAGTTGCGGCCGCTTGCGCGGCGTGGCGGCCGCCGCCTGTTTCTGCTGGTCGCGCAGGTGCGCCGAGAGTTTTTCGTAGGCCGCCCGCAACCCTTGCCGCTGGGCGTCGAGCCCGGGGTTCGGCTCATCGGCCGCGTCGCTCTTGCCCTTGATCAGCGCGAAATTCTTTTTCATGAACACCCGCTCGAGTTCCTCCAGGGTCACCCCGGCGGCCACACCCAGCAAGGTGCGACACTGCTCGAGTTCAGTCTCGTTCATGGGCCTGCAACCTGACGGCCCAACCTCTGCTTGTCCAGCCGGAGCCCGCGAATTGGCTGCCCATCGGCGCCCGGGCGTGCAAGTTTCCGGCATGGCCCAGCTCGGCAAACGCAACCTCCTCCCGATCCTCCGCGCGGCGCCACCCGGTCTGTATCTGGACGGCGGGTCGCATGGCGAAATCCTTCTCCCCGCCCGCTACATCCCGGCGGGCGCCGTGCCCGGCGGCAGGATCGAGGTGTTGGTCTACCGCGACTCCGAGGACCGGCTGGTCGCCACCACCGAACGGCCCCACGCCGTCGTGGGCGAGTTCGCCTGCCTCAAGGTGGTCGGCGTCAATCCCCGCATCGGGGTTTTTCTCGACTGGGGCCTGGGCAAGGATCTCCTCCTGCCTGCCCGCGAGCAGGACGGCCCGCTCAATCCTGGCGACCGGGTCGTCGTGCAGGTGGTGCTCGACGAAAAATCCGACCGGCTTATCGCCAGCGCCCGGCTCAACCGCCGGCTCGACCTGACGCCGCCGCCTTACCACGAAGGCCAGGCCGTGCACCTGCTCGTCGCCAGCAAGAGCCCGCTCGGCTACAACCTCATCATCAATCACGCCCATCGCGGACTCATTTATCACACCGACGCACCCGCCCCGTTGAAAGTCGGCCAAGTGGTCGAAGGCTACGTGCGCCAGGTGCGCCCCGACGGCAAGGTCGACCTCGCGCTCGGCCGCGCCGGCTACCGCCGCGTCGCCCCGGTGGCGGAACAGGTCCTCGAAAAACTCCGGACGGCGGGCGGGCGTCTGCCCTACCACGACAGCAGTCTCCCCGAGGAAATCCGCGACGCCTTCGGCGTGAGCAAAAAAGCCTTCAAGCAGGCCATTGGCGCGCTCTACAAGGATCGGCTCATCCGCATCGACTCCGACGGCATCCACCTGGTGTGTTCGAATAGTAGACAGAATTAACAGAATGAAAAACCGGCATTTTCAGGTTCCAAAATTCCAATTTTGTTAATTCTGTCCAAACCCTTCCCATGCCTACACCCACTCCCCGTGCAGTCGTCGTCCGCGCCGTGCCCATCGAACTCTGCCAGTTCCTCAAGTTCGGCGGGCTGACCGGGACCGGCGGTGAAGCCAAGCAGGTGATCAGCCAGGGCCTGGTATTGCTGAATGGCATCGTGGAGACCCGGAAGCGGAAAAAACTCCTGGCCGGCGACCGGGTGACCTGCGACGGCCAGACGCTGGTGGTCCAGGTCGGCTGATTTCCCCAACCCCTTGTTCCCGGGCCGCGCGGGTTGATGTCAACCATTGGTATGACATCACCGTCCCCCGGCCAAACGCATCACTGCGGCGAGCAGCCCGGCCCAGACGAGGAACGCGGCGGCAAATTTCAGCAGAAAGGCCGGTTTCGCCGGCTTGTGCCGGAAGAGAAAGATGCCAAGCAATCCGCCCGGCCAGCCCCCGAGCGCACTCACCCACCACAGCGCCGATTCCGCGATGCGTCGCCCGCCGCGCCCCGCGCGCCATTTGTCGTAGCCGAAAAGCCCAAACGTCCACGCGCTGGCCACGCCGGTCCACAGGAGCAGCCCGAGCGGCAGCGCGGCGAGGTTCATGCCAGCGGCCCGCTCAGGTATTTCAGCCGGCGCGAGCCGCTGCGCCCGTGCGCCCGCACGCGCTGCGCCGGCGAGCCATAGGGTTGCCGGCGGTAGCCGGCACGGTTGGGATCGGCCGCGCAGCTGATCTGGAAATCCTGCATCCGCTGGAAAAGCCCGAGCAGCTGCGCCGGATCCTCATAACGGTCGAGCCCGGTCCGCGTCAGCACCGCGAGCAGCTCATGCACCGCCTCCAGCGTGGACAGGCAGCCCTCGACCGGTTGCTGCTTGATGATGTAGCGGCTCGGGGCCGACGGCGTGAACATGAGGCGCGGCAGCCGTTGCAGGCTCGGACTGAGCCGCAACATCTTGCGCGCGCCGCTCCAGGTGGCGTCGAGCAGGAACACCACCAGCCGGCGCGCCTGGAGCTGACCGCTGAAAGCTGACGCCTGATCGCTCTCCGAGAGATTTGCCGCCTCGGGGCCCGGATAAAGCAGCACGGGGTAATTGGACCGGTCGCGGATCAGCGCCTGCACCGCCTCATGGTCGTCGAAGCCCTTGCCCATGTGCAGCTCGCTGTTCGGCAGGCAGAGATGGGTGAGGCGGCCGGTGCCGGCCTTCTCCTCCTTGAATTCCTTCGGATGCATCAGGAAAACGAACCGCGTGCGCGTCGCCATCGGCCGCAACGACGCGCACCAGCACAATGGCTGCGGCCAAAAACAGCGATAACACATGATTCTCATGGCTGGCGGCCCACGGAGCGCGGCCGCGCGGAGATGGTCACGCCGCAGGCGTGGCCCGGATGCCGCGAAAGCGGCTGGAGGGTGGCTGCTCCGGGCGCCCTCCGGGCCGGAGCAGTCACAAAACACCGGTAGCACATTGCTCTCATGATATCGTCCCGGCAATCTCCCACACCGGGCCGGCCGATGTCAGCAACGGTTTCCCGCCCGCCCGTCCGGGATGAAACGCCGATTCCCCCTTGCCTCCTGGCCCGCGCTCCGCAGAAATGCAGCTGATGCGAGTGCGCTCCAACTCCAACCGCCTGCTGGGCCGACGGGACATCCCCCGGTCGACGGCGGGGGTGGGCTTGGTGGAGTTGATGGTGGTCGTGACCATCATCAGCATGATCATGCTCGCCGGCGTCCCCACCTACAACCGCATCCAGCGCAAGGCCCGCGCGAGCACGGTGGTGAACGATTTCCGGGTGTTCGTCGCGGTTTTCCAAGCCCATGCCCATGAAACAGGTTCCTGGCCCGCCGAGACGGCTGTCGGCGTGGTGCCCGCCGGCATGAACAACGCCGAGCTGAAAACCGAGTCCTGGCAAAAGATCACCCCCATGGGCGGCCAGTTCGACTGGGACTTCAACCAGGTGCACCCCGGCGGCACCAGCCCGGGTGGCCGCTGGCGCGCCGCCCTGGGCATCAACAGCAGCGGGGCCTCCACCGTGATCCTGGATGTGGAACTGATGGAGGAGATCGACCGCAACCTCGACGACGGCGACCTTAACACCGGCAGTTTCCGGCTGGGCGGTGACGGCGGCCCGCTGTTCATCCTCGAACCCTGATGGCCACCGCAAATCCCACTTACAGCGTGACCCTGCATCACCTCGCCCCCGGCGCGGTGACGGCGGGCCTGGCCCATCCCGATGAGCAGTTGCCGTCGGTGCCGCTCAACCAGTTGCGGGACATGCTTTATGCTTTCGGCGAACTGGCCTCACGCCTGACCATCTATGAGCCGTCCGCGCCGGAGATCCGCATCAAGACGGACCGCGAGGTCTTTGTCGTCCGCACCCGCTACCGCCGGCTCTGCTTTGTGGGCTACGAGGCCAGCCTCCGCGGCGAAGATCACTCGGTCGCCTACATCCTCACCACCATCACCGGCACCACCGAGACCGCCAAGGCGCCCGAGCCCCGCGTCATCGAGCGGCCGGCAGCCGGCAGCCGGGCCGCGACTGAGGAAGCCCCCGGCGGATTTCCCCGCTGGTTGAAGATCGCGGTGATGGCCGTCATCATTGTCGGCTGCAACGGCACCGCCGCCTGGCTGTTGCTGCGCCCCCCCACCACGCTCGCACCCAAGTTCACGCTCATGACCGCGGCTGAGTCGGCCGCTCTCCTGGCCAGGGTTGCGGGCGAGTATCGTACCGGCTCCCTGGAAGGCGACCGGCGGCTCATCATCGACACCATTGGCACGGCGCGGCTGGCGAAATTCGGCCCCAACCTCTCGGCCAACCAGCCGACCACCAAGACCGTCCGCGGCGCCATTGTGGACGGCCGGCCCGCGCTCATCACCAATGATCCCGCCGCCGTGGTCCTCAAGGATGCGGACACGATCCTGCTTTTTGGGAACACCTACAAGCGGCACGCGCCGTGATGGGCCCGGTGCACAGGAGAGAACGGAGCCAACCGAGGTCATCCGCTCAACCGCATTGAACACCGGCCCATGAGCGACGACCCGACATCGAAGGCGAAACCGCCGCCGCCGCCGGCGTATGCCCCGGCGCAGACAGCCAAACCTGAGTCAGCCCCGGCCACGCCTCTGCCGGAGGAAACCAATGTCGCCGCCGGACAGCCGACCGAAACCTCGCCGGCCGCACCGGCTCCGGTGCGCACCGTCGGCCCGGTCATTGAATACACCATGCCGGAGCCCAAGAAGTCGTGGCTGCCGACCCCGGCGATGATCCGCAACATCGGCTGCCTCTTCAAGTTGATCGTCGGGTTCACCGTCCTTCTCTGCCTAGGCTATTTCGCGCTCATCGCCCTCAACCCCAAGGCCCGCAAGTGGGCGACCCAGGGCGCCAAGGACGGCAGCGGCGGCCCCACGCCGTTCAAGGTGATCAACCAGATCCTCGCCATCCCCGCGCAAGCCCTCGGCAAGACCGACGAGGTGGTGAAAGCCAACAACGCCCGCATCGGCCAGCTCGATGGCCTCATTGCCGAGGAGGATGGCAAGGCGAAGCGCAGCACAAGTCCCGTCATTGATCCTTTCACCAGTCCGGCGTCACCGACGGGGAAGGCCGGCTCGGCCCGGGCGGTGGCCGCGGCGGAAACATCCGAGGGCTCGCCCGCATCGGTCTCCAGCGGAGCCATCCTCGCCCTCGCCGAAAAAAACGCGGTGACGACGGCCACGCCCTCATCTCCCCCGCCTCCAGCCTCTCGCCCCACGCCTCAAGCCCCCGCTCCCGACTCACCCGACCGGATGAAACTGGCCGGCGACATCATCATCGCCCACGCCCCCCCGGCGGGTTCGCCCCGGGCCAGCGCGGCGTTTTTCTACTGGGTCGTGAAACTCAACGTCGGCGGTGTCACCATGGGCAAGCCGGCGCGCGTGCTCATCAACAACCGCCTCATCTACGAGGGCGACGAGGTCAACCGGACGCTCGGCGTCGTCTTCGTGCAGCTCGATCCCACGAACAAGCTCCTGGTTTTCCGTGATCAATCCGGCGCCACCGTCACGCGTTCATATTGATTAAGACCCATCGCCATCTACGTCGCGCCGAAGCCTTGGCGCAGACGGACACGACGCTGCCGGCGCCACCGTCACGCGGAGTTATTGATCCGGTCGATTTGGGTCGCGGATTGCACGGAAAACGCGGATACGGAATTCCAGCCTTCCAGCCCCAACCAGGCCTTGATGTTGGCTCTTATCCAGATCGAATCCGTGCAATCCGCGGTTAAAGTTCTTCGGTTGTTCCGGTCTGCTTTGTCCTCCGCTTGCTTCGCCGACTTGTCCGCCATAGCTCATCGAGCGACGGCGGAAGCTTCAGGGTAGGCGAGCCCTCCGCACTTGCCCCTTGGCACTTTCTCTTCGGCTGCTACAACCTAGCGATCTTAGCCCATGCTTTCTGTCCGCCACTGCTTTCGTCAACGAGCCCCCGCCCTGCCAGCCCAGAGCAAGCGAAGCGCGCCTGCGGTGAGCCTGTCGAATCCGTTGAAGGGTTTCACCATTGTCGAGGTGATGATGGCCTCCGTGATTCTGGTCGTCGGCTTCCTGGGCATGATCCAGGCCGTCACGGTCGGGTCCGAGATGCTGGCCACCGCCCGGCGGCAGACGATCGCGGGGCAGATCCTTGATCATGAGATCGGCAAGCTGCGGCTCAAAGCTTGGGATCTCCCGTCGAGCACCGATGACATCGTCGGCCTCGACGATTCCGCCGCCGCCGCCTACACCAGTGATCAAACGGCCCTCAACACCGCCATCAGTGCGTCGGGTGTGACCTTCACGCTGGAGCGGGATGTGACGGATCTGACCACTGATTTGCGTGAAATCACCTTCATCGTCACCTGGACCAAGGGCGGCACGACCACGGCGGCGACCACGGCCACTGGCTCGTGGCTGGAGAAACTGAGTTTTTCCGGCAGCGCACCCATCAGCCGCACTTACACCCGCAAAAGCACGGCGTATTTCGGCAAATACGGTCTCAATCTCAACCTGCAGCGCTCGTGAGCCCAACCGCAAATCCTTCGATGAGGTTTAACCACAGATGAACACAGATACACACAGATTTCCGGACCGACCCGGCTCCTTATGCTTCATCCGTGTTCATCTGTGTAATCTGTGGTTAAACACTCCGGGTTTCGGTCTTTTCTGCCACTCTGTGTGTTCCGTGGTTCCTTCCTTCCTGTGATTCTTCGTGGTTCCAGATCCTCCGCCGGTTTCACCCTCGTCGAGCTCCTGATCGGCGCAACCCTCTCCGCCGCCGTCATGGCCGCGGTGCTTTCCAGTTACATTTTTGTCGGTCGCAACCTCGCACGACTGGCCAACCAGCAGGTGCTTGAAACCGAGGGCCGCCGCACGCTCGCCTATTTCGCGCGGGATATCCGCCTGGCCAGCGGCCTATCCGGCACGCCCAGCGCCACCAGCGTCACGCTCTCGCAACCGACCAGCACCGGCACCACGACCGTGGCCTACAGCTATAACAGCGGCGCCGGCACTCTCACCCGCACTCCCGCCAGCGGCACCGCCCAGGTCCTGCTGCGCAACATCACGGCCAGCGGGCTGACCATCCGTTATTACGACACTTCGGGCAACCCCTACACGACCTACGTCGACTACCTCTCCGGCATCAAGCAGATCTCCCTGGAATTCAGCACGCAGCTCGGCACGGCCGGCAACGGCACCCAGACCAAGGTTTACGAGCTTGCCACCAACCGGCTGATCCTCCGCAACCGGTCCCTGCTGCCATGAGCCTGCCAAGCCAAACAATTTTACCACGGATCACACGGATGAACACGGATTGGTCAGGGACGAGACCACCATCTGGGGAACTGACCCTGCTGCGCCCCCGACAATGCGACTTGTCGGTAGTGGGTCGGTTTGCTGTAGCGGCGCTCTATGAGCGTCGATTCTCCAAGGCACGGCGGTCATAGACCGCCGCTACAAAATCTAAAAATGACCTACACCGACCTGTCCAGAATTTTGGCTTTGTCTCATATGCCTTTATCCGTGCCTATCTGTGTAATCCGTGGTCAATTCCGGACGATAGTCTCTGAGGGTAATTCCGACTGAATTGTCCGCCTGCATGATAATGTGAAAGCCGTATCCCTATCTGCCCTTTCTGGTATCCGGGGCACCGTGACCCTCGTCGCGCTGTGTTTCACCACCGTGCTGGGCATCAGCCTCGCCGGTTATATCGCCGTCTGCTCGCGCACCATGCAGCTTAGCAACCGCACGTTTCAGGCCGGGCTCAGCCGGCAGCTGGCCGAGCTGGGTCTGGAGGAAGGTCTGCGCGCCTTCAACAAGAACCTGCTGAGCGGCACCGACACCACGGCCGCTCTCGCGGACTGGAGCACCGGCGGTGTCACCACCGACTGGACCCTTGACACCACCAACAAGCGCGCCACCGCCACGATTTCTTTTCCATCCACAAAATTCGGCCAAGGGGTCACCGGTTCGGTGAAGATTCGGGTGGATAATTACGACGCCGCCCAGCTCGGCTCCACCTGGAACTCCTCCGCCACCTACCGCATCGGTGACCTCGTGGGTCGCAACGGCATCTGGTATCGCTCGGTGCGAAACAACAATACCAACCAGACACCGAGCACGTCGCATCTGACGTGGTGGGCCCCGAACCCGATGCCGTGGAAGTGGCGGACGAATGCAGCCTACGCTCAATACGAAATGGTGAACGAAAAAGGCATCTGGTATCGGTGCCTCACCGCGCACACCAGCAACGCCACCACCTTCAGCACGGATATTGCCAATTGGGTGACGATCCCCACCCAGCGCACCTGGGCCAGCAGCACGGCCTACGCCATCTACGACGTGGTCTCCTACACCGACGCGACAACCGGCGTCGTCACCCTGTATCGCTGCACCACCGCGCACACCAGCAGCGCCAGTTTTAGCTCAGATACGGCCAACTGGAGTTCGAATGTCCAGACCGTGACGCGGAACTGGATTTCCGGCACCGTCTACACTCGCGGTGCCATGGTCTATTATACCGACTACAGCTCGATCTATACATGGTATTACTGCCGGCAATCCGGCACCAGCAACACGGCCCCCAGCGCGGACACCACGATGTGGGCGCCCGTTTGGACTGACGTTGGATATACTGCGGCCATTCCCGGGGACACGGTTGTCGCCGCGACCAAATATTACCCGGGAGATTACATTAACTATGGCAGCGCATGGTATCGTTGCACCGCCACTCACACTTACGTCGATTGGGCCACCAGTAGCGGCAATTGGACCAGTTCTGATGCGCTGCCCTACCTCCAGTTGTTCTATTTCGGCCCCAGCACGCTCAGCACGAGTTCAAACATCATCTTTTACTATGCGGGCAGCAATTGGTATCGTTATATGGGTGCCTACATTTTGGCGCTGACGGGCAATATGCATGCGTGGAGCAGCAGCAGTATCAAATACGGCTTGGGGGATGCCGTCTATTACAGCAGCACCGGGCAGTGGTATCGATGCATCCTAGCCCACACCAGCAGCGGGTCCATCCTGCCCAGCAACACGACTTACTGGACCAACACCCCCGTTTACTCCACGGCCTGGGATTCGGGCAAACAATACAGCGCCAACGACACGGTGCGCTACAACGGCGTCTGGTATATCTGCATTCTTTCCCACACAAACAGTCCGTCGATCATCACACCAACCAACACCACCTACTGGATCGGAGCCAACACCGGCACCGCCAGCTATCAATGGAACGCCACCACCGCCTACTCGGCCGGCAACTACAAGTGTTACGGTGGCGTGTGGTATAAATGTCTCGCCGCCAACACCGGCCAGTCGCCCAACCAGACCGCCTATTGGACCGCCACCTGGGCCAATTCCTGGAACGTCACCACCGGCGCGCCGGTCGTCTATGCCGAGGGCACGGTCAATGTCGCGGGCAACCCCTCCAACGTAACCCAATTGCGCGCCACTCTCGCCTCGTCCCCGTTGTTCCCCAACGCCGCCGCGGCCAACTCCTCCACCCTCACCGCCAACAGCGGCGGCACGGTGGACAGCTATGATTCTTCGGTAGGCACTTACGCTTCCCAGACCAGCTCGGCGACCACCAATCACTCTGCTGTGCTGGCCTCCAGCTATTCGGCCGGCACCGCCATCACCCTCTCCAGCACCGATGTGAAGGGCTATCTGGCCGCCCCATCCAGCTCGTCCAGCCCCTACGCCCCGCTTTATTCCAGCGGCGGCACCGTCAAGGGTTACACCAGCCCGGTCTCCCCCAACATCGATCTCACCCGCATCAGCCGGAGCCCTTATATTCCGAAATTCGACACCATCCCGGGCGGCGCCGGGGGCCTGGCGACCAATTGGGCCACGGCGCACAAGGGCACCCTTCTGTCCTCAAGCACCTCTCCTGCTTCTACCACCATTAACCTCGGCACCCCCGGCGACACCACGCCATCGCGCTATTACTACAACGGTACCCTCACGATCGGCACAGCCACCATCCAGTATCTCAAGATCAACGGACCGGTCATCCTTTATGTCAACGGCGACCTCTTCATCACCGCTGCGGGCTCGACGGGCCGGATCGACATCGCCAGCACCGGCTCGGCAGAAATCCATGTCACCGGCGCCTTCAAGGCCGATGCGATTGGCGAAGGCATCCTGAGTTACAACACCGATCCAAAATCCTTGATCATTATTTCTGACACCACCGGGAACGCCACCCAGTTCTACAGCGAAGGCGTGAATGATCTGTATGGAACCATCTATATGCCTTACAGCACCAGCACCACCGGCTTCTACAATGACAATAACAATACCGAAATTTTCGGCGCCGTCTCCGCCAATGAGATTACCTACAGCGGGGCCAACCTGAACATCCACTACGACACCTCGCTGCGCTACGCCACCTTCGGCGGGGTGGACCAGCCCTATGCCATCACCGAGTGGCGCGAGCTGACCGACGCCGCCGAGCTGGCCACGATGCCGTAAGGGGGAGAGGGAAAGTGAGGGTGAGAGGGATGGGGCGTCATACCAGCAGCCCTTGGCTTTTATACCTCTGTCATCGCGAGGTCCGCTTGGCGAGCCGTGGCGATCCAGATGGATGGCTTCGTCATCCCGCAGGGCGGGACTCCTCGCAATGACAGTCCAAAAGCTAAGGACGATTGGTATGAGGTTTGAGGCAGAAGGCGGGTGGTGCCGCCCGGGGGTTGACCATACCGACTTTTGACTTGCGACGCGTCTATGCCGCATTGCAGCATTGCCGCATGACGACAACCCTTCCTCTCAGCAAACGCGGCAGCCTGACCCTGCCCCCCTCCCTGCGGCGCAAAATGGGCCTCGATAAGCTGCGCAACCCGATGCTCCTGGTGGAGGAACGCGAGGGCGGCCTGTTCCTGCACCCCGCAGTCGCACTGCCCATGCGCGATCTGCCCAAGGCACAGCTCAAGGCCTGGATTGCCCGCGATGAGGCGGAAATGAGAACCTTCCAGGCGGCCGCAAAAGGGAAGAGGTGAGGCTCTTCCTCGACACCAGTGTCCTTCTCGCGGCGGCCGGCTCTGCCCAGGGGGCTTCGCGTTTCCTGGTGACCGAGGCCGCCGGGCGGGGCTGGCCGCTGTTCAGCTCCGACTATTGTGCGGAAGAAGCGCGCCGCAACCTGCCCAAGCTCGGCCGGGCGGCGGCGACCGCGTGGCTGAAGGAGATCTCCCCGCGCGTGCGCCTGGTGCGGACCCGCGTGTCGCTCGACAAACCGCTGGTCTTGGCCAAGGCAAAGGATCGCCCGGTCGTCATCACCGCCCTCGCGGCGCGGGCGGACTGGCTGCTGACGCTGGATGAGGCGGATTTCCACCGGAAACTTGGCCGGGTGGTTTACGGTTTGCGGCTGGCGACGCCGGGCGAATTTCTGCTGGAACAACGTGCGCGCGGCCTCCTTTGACTCCCGCAGGATTCTCCGCGCGAACCAGCCCCGCATCATCACCGGGTGGCGCGAGCTTTTGCCGCGGCGAAGGCCGCAGGACAAACGCCCCGGCGCAGGCCGGCGGACGATCCCTGGGTCGTTAGCGAACGACAAGAGGGCACCCTGGGCCTGTAGCCCCACGACAGGCCATTCGACAGGCTCAGGCCCTGAGCGGAGCCGAACGGGCTCGGGGCCCTGAGCTTGTCGAATGGGCCGCAAGCAACAGGGTCCCGACGCCGCCGAGCTGGCCACGATGCCGTAAGTGAGGAGGCGTGAGGCCGGAGGAGTGAGGTTTGAGGTGGCGGACTGTCTTTTGTTTTCCGTCTTTTGTCCTCCTCGTTTGTCCCGCCGGGACTGGCCGAGTCAGCCATGGCCTCGGCGACGACTGACACCTCCTGCCTCACGCCTCATCCCTCCCTCCTCCGGCGGCGACCGGCGGGCGCCGCCGGACACCTTGACGCCGGCCCTAAGTTGCCAGAAGCCGGACTTGCAGACTCGCCCTAGACCCATAGTCTGTCTCCATGAAAGAGATCATCTTCGAAGTGCGCGAGGACGAGGCTGACGGCGGCTACACCGCTTTGGCGCTGGGCCATGCCATCGCCACCCAAGGCGATAACCTCGAAGAGCTGCGAGATATGGTGCGCGAAGCGGTCCAATGTCATTTCGGCGACGGAATCCCCGGCGAAATGCCCCAGGTCATCCGCCTTCACTTCGTCCGTGACGAGGTTCTCGCTGTTTGAAAATCCCTCGTGATGTTCATGGAGCGGATTTGGTCCGGGCCTTGCGCGCACTCGGCTACGAACGCGCACGTCAGGAGGGTTCACATATCCGTCTCACCACGCAGATCAATGGGACCCACCATGTCACCGTGCCCAACCACAAGCCGCTGAAAACCGGCACACTCGTGGGCGGTGTGCTCAAGCCCGTCGCCGCCCACCACAAACTCAGTGTGGAAGAGCTGGTCCGGCTGCTGGATCTTTAGTTGAGCCGACTTCCCCCGGTGCCGGCCCCTGTTTTCCGGCCTCTGTCCTCCGCTTGCCGCTCTTTCCGCCCGCCGGACACCTTGACGCCAGCCCTCCGGCCTGACTAGGTAGCACATAACGTCCCCGTGATTTTCTCCAACCGCAACACCCGGCGCAGCCTGTTGATCGAGGTCAATCCCTATCAGATCCTCGCCGCCGTCATCGACCGGCCGGATACCGGCCCGGAGGTGATCGAATCGGCGGTGGAATTCGACGCCGGCGACGACCCCGGGTTGCGCCAATGGATCGATGAGAATTTCGACAGCCAAAAATCCTGGGTGCCCGTCCTCGGCGGTTTTGTGCCGCCCGAGTCCCTCCTGCAGCGCGAGAGCATCCAGGCCCGCCGGCTGGCCGAGCCCGAATACCTCCCCGAGTTCGTCAAGGAGCAGTATAGGATCGAAAATCCGGCGGACTGGAAATTTACCGCGCTCAGCCCGCTGGAGGGTGCACAGGTCTCCCCCGATGGCATGGCCCGGCCGGCCCTCCTCTGCGGCGTCTCCCGCACCGACGTGCACCGGATCCAGCAGCGCCTGCTCGAGCACCGCCTCCTGCCCTACCGCCTCGAACTGAGCCTGCTGCCCCTGCTCGGCGCGATTTCGGATTACAAGACGCGGCACAACGACAAGCGGGCCGCGGTCGTCGTCGTCATCGAGCAGGAGCACACGACCGCCTACATCCTCGGCAAGGAGGGCGTGCACACCCCCGGGCCGGTGCGCCACGGCTTCTCCTCCATTGTCCAGGCCGCGTGCAAGGAATTCAACCTGCGGGATGCCGCCGAGGTGCGCGACCGCCTCCACCACGCCGATGACGAGTTGCTGCTCCGCGCCGGCAAATTTGTCCGCGCCATCGGGCGCGACCTCAAACCGCTGGTCGATTCCTATGAGATGACCACCGGCCAGCCCGTGGGGGAAATCTACTGCGCCTATCTGCCCGCGGCTCTCACCTGGATCGCGGAGCCCCTGGCCCAGGTCATCGGCCGCGCCCCTTTCTCCATCGACTGCCCGGCGTGGCTGCCCACGGTCAATGTGCAGGTGGGCGAGGGCGTTGCCACTCTCGGCCAGCACTGGCTGGGCGCGCTCAGCCTCGTGGCCGATCTGCCCGGTCCGAAGCCGGCCAAGGATCCCAAGGATTCCGATACCTATCAGGGCCCCTGGCACCTCGATCGCCGCCTCTCGGCTGAGCTGCCGAGCGACAACCTTGTCCGCAGCCGGTTCATGGCCAATGCCATCACCGCCACCCTGGCCGCCTGCGCCCTGATCATCGGCTGCTGGCAACTTTACCTCAACAACTCCCTCGTCACGGAAATTTCCTACTGGAACCAGCGCATCCTGGACCACCAGCGCCAGGCCGACGAGTTGAAGGCCCTCACCCGCACGTTGGGCGATCAGACCGCGAAACTCGACCAAGCCTACGGACTCATGGCGGCGCCGTATGTGCTTTCCGACCTGGTCATGGCCTTTGGCCGCACGCGCCCGGACCGGATGAACATCGAGAGCCTCAACGGTTTTGCCGGCGGCGTGGTCGTCCGCGGCACCCTGCGCTCCCCTTCCGAACAGGCCACCCAGCTGCTCCGGGCTTACGTCGAGTCGCTGCGCCGCGACCCCGAGTTCGCCGCCCTGTTCGGCCCCATCGCCCTCACCTCCCTCGAACGGCTCGAGGGTGACCTTGGCATGCGCTTTGAAGTGGCCTGCAAACTCAAGGAGGCCAAACCGTGAACGCGTTACTCCAGCGCCTGCAGGGCTTCTTCCGGCGCCATCCGTTTTCCATCACCTGCAGCCTGCTGGCCGTGCTGCTGTGGATCGGCAATTACTTCATCTGGAACCGCCACCGCGAATTCACCGCGGACCACCAGACCTTGCAGCGCAGCGGCGAGGACATGCTCCAGGCCCTGACCAACCACGGCCGGATCACCACCGAGCTGGCCACCGTGAAGGACGCGCTGGCGTTTATCGAGCAGCACCTGATCAACGAGGGCGACCTGCCCGATAACATGGGTTATTTCTACCAGTTGGAAGCCTCCAGCCGGCTCCGGCTCGGGGCGCTCAACCAGCTCAGCTCCCAGCCGCCACCCCCGGACCAGCCTTACAAGACCGTGCCCTTCACGCTCCGGACCGCCGGCTCCTACCGTCAGGTCCTCCGTTTTCTGCGGGAACTGGAGTCCGGCCCCCGCCTGTTCAAGATCCAGACCTACGCCTTCACCCAAGGCGGCCCTGCGGCCGGCGAACCTTCCGGCCTGGCCCCCGGCAATGTGGCCGCTGATATTGCCGGCGGCCCGGTCATGATCACGCTGGATCTCACCATCGAAGTCCTCGCCCACCCATGAACCCCACGAGCCGTCCCTCCCGCGTTCTGGTCACCGCGCTTTTGCTCGCGGTTGTTTCCCCGTTGCCCGCCCCCGGGGCCCCCGGCGCCGCCGAAGTCAAGCGTGTCACCGATCGCTACGCCCTGACCAAGGCCCGCATCAGCGCCCTGCTCGACCAGCGTCAGCACCCGACGCCCCTGCCCGCCAATCCGGCCAACCCTTTCTACCTGGCGCCGAAGGAAGCGGCGGGTGACCCGGCGGCCTCCGGAGGCGAATCGCCGGATACGCCTGTGATCCCGGAATCAGCGGACCTCAGCGACATCGACACTATCCGGAAATACGCCGCCACGCTGAAAATCGGCGGCGTGCTCACCTTCAGCGGCGTGCTCCACGTGACCATCAACAACACGGCCGGCAAGGTCGGTGATGCCATCACCGTGGGCCACAAGGATCGGCCCGTCTACCTGAGGATTGTCGGCCTGACGCCGAACGAGCTCACCCTGGGGCTGAACGACGCCATGCTCACCGTCTCGCTGCGGAAGTAGGCGGAGCGGGGCGCGCCAACCGGCGGCCTCCATGGCATGCTTGTCAACTATTAGTTGACATCCGATCCACGGCGACGGCGGCTGTTAATGTCAACCAATAGTTGACTTAGGCTCGCGGACTCGCCTCGTGCTGCAACTGGATGAGGAAGCGCCGCAGGAACACCGTGCGGCGCTGCGCCTCCCGCCGGCCGCCGGGCGTCTGCATCGTATTTTCAAGCTGCAGGAGCTTGGTATAAAAATGATCGACGCACGCCGCCCGGTCGTCGGGCGCGCGCTGTTCGCACCACGGATCATCCGCCGCATACAACGGCCGGCCCAGCTCCCCGCCGAGCATCAGGCAACGCGCCAGCCCCACGGCTCCGAGCGCATCCAGCCGGTCGGCATCCTGCACCACCTTGGCCTCAATCGTATGGGGCGCGATCCCGGCGCTGAAACTGTGCGCCTCGATCGCGTGGACGATTTCCGGCAGCAGGGCGGTGTTCCAGCCCCACTCCCGCAGCCAGGCCGCCGCCTGCGCCGCCGCCCACCGCGAGGCCGTGCCGCGCTGCGGCGAATCTTTTCCGACCGTCACGCAATCATGCAGCCACGCCGCCGGCAGCACCACCTCCAGCCGCGCGCCCTCGATGGCCGCGAGCCCTTGCGCGTTGCCCACCACGCGCCGCACGTGTTCCAGGTCGTGCGCCGCATCGCCGCCCCGGGCGGTCAGTTTCTCCCGGCAGCGTTGCTCCAGTCCGGCAAAATCACTCGGCATCCCCCGCAGCAAACCCGACGTCCGCCGACGCCGCAAGCCCGACCTCTCCGCAGAAATGTGTAATATAATACGTTACACATTTTCGGGCCCGCTGTCCCGGGCTCAATGGCCGCCCCGCCGCTACCGCTTCATCCGGGCCAGGTCCCGCGCCACGCGGCCGACGCCATAGAGCAGCAGCAGCGCGCCGACCGGCACGAGCAGGATGCCCAGGCCGGGATCGCCCTCGTGAATCACCACGCCGCCGAGGAAAAACCCGGCCGGCAGCAGCAGCGCGGCCCAGAGGAGTGCCCACGACGCCGGCGCGGCCAGTTCAAAGCCCTTGACCGAGCGGGCGGTGAGCCCCGCCGCGATGTTGATCAGGGCGAACAGCGTCCCGTGCGCGTGCGCGAGGGTGAACATCAACCGCCGCATCTCGTGGCCGACGTCGAGATACCACGCGACCTTGAAGCCATGCAGCGTCTCCAGCACGATGCCAAGCAGGAGATAGGCGAGCAGCGCCCGCCAGCCGAAACGGAGTTGTCGGTCGGAAGTGTTCATGTCTTGGGCCCGGGGTTGTGGATCATTCAGCCAGGAATATCTTGCGGTGATCGCGCTGCGAGAGCAGCCGTTGGTAAATGTTCTGCCGGAAACTTCCGTCGGCGTCGAGCATCGCCCCCGGCGGGTAAATCGCACCGGCCCGGCGGACCTGGCTCCACCATTGCCGGTGGGCGGCCGTGGCGGCCGTTTTCTGCCGGACCTCGTCCACCGTGTAGTCGAATACCAGGCCCTCGAAACCCGGCAGCGTGCGGAGCGATTGCCATGCATTGAAGCGCACGGCGGCGTAAGGGTCATTGAGCGTCGCGCTGAGATACGGGTAAAGCCAGTCGCGGCCGGTGGTCTGCTGGGCGGGAGTCCAGCCCATGCCCCAGGCGACGAGCGCGCGCTGGCCCGCGTCGCCCGAGAGCAGCCAGCGGACGCCGGCTGCGACCTCGCGGTCGTCGCCCGACAGCGCCGGCAGCGGCTGGCGATACCACGCCGTCAGCTTGTCGGCGGTCCACGCGAGCGGTTTGTCGAGGTGGCAGAGATTGCAGGCGTTGGGCCGGCCGTGCTGCTGGCTCTCCGCGACGGTGGGCGAGGAGACCTGATGGCTGCGGATGCCGCGCAACAGCCCGTAGGTCGTGTGTGGCATGTGGCAGTTCTGGCAGCGGCTGCCGGCGGAGTCGGCGGCGTGGTGCGAGTGCGCCACGATCTCCGTTTTCATCTTCGCGTGGCACTGCAGGCAGGCCGCGTCGCCGTCCATGCCGCGTTTGAGCTGGTCGCTCGCCCAGGCCTTCGCCTCAGTCGCGCTCAGGTCTTTGGGGTGCATCTCGTGGCACGAGAGACAGGAGAACTCGCCGCCCTTGGCGCACGGTGAGGCCAGGAGGCCGTTCAGCTCGCGGCCTGTGACGCGGATCATCCCGTCGCCCCAGAAACGGTCACCCATGAAATGGGGATTCGTGTTCTGGATCATCCTTTTCTGCTCGGCGTGGTCGGGTGTGTCGGGCTGGACGACGAAGCGCTGCTGCAGGTCGGACTGGCCCGGACGGAATTTTCCGCCCTCCTGGTTCCACGCGATCTTGTCGGCCATGTTGTTGAACGCCCAGACGCTGTGGCACTGGCCGCAGGCCAGCGCGGCCTCGGCGGACTTCATGCGCTTGGGATTGGCGATGGTCGCATCCGGTTTGTCGCCGAGGTGGAGGGCATAGCGCCGGAGCGGATTGCGGTTCTGCGCGATGTGGTCCGCCCCCTCGCTGTGGCAGGACTCACAGGCGATGCCAAACTCGCCGACCAGCGAGTCGAACCTGTCCCCCTCGACGAAGCGCGAGCGGCCCTGCGTGACATGACAGTCCATGCAGGCGCCGTTCCATTCGCCGGCGGCGTAGAAATTATTGGCATCGGGGGGCAGCAGGAACGTCTGCACGACGGGGGCCCACAGCTGCTCCTTCACGAGGTAGGCGAAGGGGAATTGCACGAGCGTCCGCCCCTCGCCGGTTTCCAGCCAGAAGATCTGCAGGTGGTGCGAGCCGGTGAGCAGCACGATCTGCTGCGGATCGAGCCANNAAGGCACGCTCGAGCCCGTCCATCGCCGCCGGGATGTTCCTGGCGTCGGCCACCTGCGTCATGGTGCGGTGATAGGAACCGTGCCAGCTCGCGTAGTTGCCCGGGTGGCAGGCCCGGCAGGAGTCCGATGAAACATAGCCGGCGGCGGGCACCTTGATCGGGCGGTTGGCCGGCGCCGTGTAATCCAGGGCGAAAGCCGGGAGAAACACCGCGGCACCCGCCGCCGCGAGCCTCACCGCCCCGCGTGCCGCCGCCGAGGCCGGCAGGAGTTTCTGCAAAAAAA
>CXWL01020164.1_pt1 | contig 22128 bp, 22 predicted proteins | sample 590931 | NCBI WGS metagenome assembly CXWL01 (sample SAMEA3498368, study PRJEB10139) | groundwater metagenome | biome: water well; material: biofilm material | place: Germany | collected 2015-04-27 | reverse complement strand
CGCGAGGGATGGGTGGGTGTAGTTTGGGCTCATACATGGCCACCAAACCATACACCCATTTAAGCCACTCAGAATCGAACCGACATTCGAGTACGACAGTGGTTCCACCAACGATTCAGGTTGCGACGCCCGAGAAAGCGTGAACCACCTTCTCGCCGGTAGCGAACGACGCCTTGTGAATGCGAACTTCGACTACCTCGCAAATACAAAGCANNGCTCAAGGTCCCCGACTAGGCCCGCCATGACGGTACGAGACAGCAGCCGAGCATCGAGGTCGAGTTCAGCAAACCGGGCAACGATGGCGCTCGGCGGTCAAATAGGAAAATACAGGCGCCGCCTTGTTTGAGTGCGCCCATTATGGCCGCGCCGATCCCGGACCCGCCTGGCGACCCTTTGCCCAAACAGATCCGCCAACGGACCTGGGGTGCGGCACACTCCAGTCTCGCCCCGACAAGCATGATGCAGATCGCCGTCCAACCCGGCGACGCAGCGGCTGGTTGCCAAAGACGTGGATTCAATGCCCCAGCAAACCGCAGCACTTACCAGGAGTCACCTTTGAAACAACACATTGAATCCAGCTTGCGAGAGGCAAGTGGCGCACTTGATGCACTGCGGCAGAATCAGCCGGCCCTTGCCGCAATCGAGAGCGCCGCGTCGCTTCTCATCCGCGTCTTCGAACAGGAGGGCCGAATCTACGCCTGCGGCAACGGTGGATCGATGTGTGATGCCATGCACTTCGCCGAGGAACTAACCGGCCGCTACCGTCAGGATCGCGCGGCGCTGCCCGCCACCGCGATCAGCGACGCCGGGCACCTCACCTGCGTGGGAAATGACCTGGGCTACGAACAGGTGTTTTCGCGCTACCTTGAGGCGCACGGCCGAATCGGTGATTGTCTGGTGGCACTCAGTACGAGTGGCACCAGCAAGAACATCGTGCGCGCGGCTCAGACCGCCAGATCACTCGGCATGAGCGTCATTGTTCTCAGTGGCCGGCCAAGCCAAGCGCTTGAAGCGCTGACTACCGTCTACGTGTGCACGCCCGGCGGTGCCTTCGCGGACCGTGTGCAGGAACTGCACATCAAAGTGCTGCACATCTTCATCGAAATGATTGAACGTCGATTCTTCCCTGGAAACTACTGCGACCAAGCCTCATGAACCTTCTTTTTGTCCTTCTCTCAAACTCCAGGCGTTTCGTTGGCCAAGGCGTCAACCACGAAGGCGAGGCGTTTCGCGGCGTGCTTGAAGTGCAGCCGCTGGTCAACAACAGCGCTCTCATGCTGCACTACACCGCCACGCGCACCGACGGCATGCATCTGCACAAGGAGGCCATGCTGTTGGCCAGCGACACCGAAGGTAAGTTATGCCTGTGGCCGGTGATGGAAGAACTGCCTTTTGTGCTGCCGCACATCGAGGTCAGCAACACACGTGACAGCGATGGAACTCTGGTCGTCGTGTTTTCAAGCGGCCCGCGACAAGATGTCGAAGCGTTCCGGGAAGAAATCACTATCGAAATCGGGCCCACCGGCGGACTCCGCTACGCACACAGTTGGGGGATGCCTGGCGGCGAGTTTGCGCAGAGGTCAAGCTGCGACATGGTGGGCGCGAAGGCCGAGTAGCGCGCAGTCCCCTGTCAGGGCCAACAAATGCCTCTGCTGCCCGTTGAGACTTAACGTGGAGTTCAGCGATGCGCAGCCCCTGCGCGCGTCCGTGGGAACGGCAAGTTAGAAGCGGTCGCCTCAAGACGCTCAGCCAGCCAGACCTCAATAACAGACTGCTTTGTAACCCCCAGTTTGCTGGCTTCACGATCCAAGGAGTCAATCATCCAAGTCGGAAAATCAACATTCACTCGTTTCTGCTCTTGCAAAACGCGCTTGGCTTTGGATAGGTCCAAAGCAGCCGTGAGGTCAACGCCCTCATCAAACTGTTGTTCGAACTTCTTGGCTTTCACAAATTTCCACCTTGCATGATGCTGTGTTCCTTGTACTTGCGCCGCACCATGGTCAACAGCACATGGCCCTGCACACCCCGAGCTTGGGCTTAGTGGATTCTTCTTATTTTTGTGTTGGTGGAGTCGACTACATACAGGCTCTTGCCGTCCGTCGTCACACCATTTGGATTGTAGAAAGTCGCCTGTGCACCCAGTCCGTCCGCGGCACCGATGACTCCGGCTCCCGCAATGGTGGTCACCGCGCCTGTGGCGATGACGATTCTGCGGATCTTGTGGTTGTAGGTATCGCCGACGTAGAGGTTTATGCCGTCCGTTGCGACTCCCGCGGGATTGAAAAAGGTGGCGGCACTGCCGGTTCCGTCTGCGGCACCCGAGGCGGCGGAACCGGCCAAAGTCGTGACAGCACGGGTACTGATCACGATCTTGCGAATCCTGTTGCTAACGCTGTCTGCCACATAGAGGTTTGTTCCATCAGTGGTAATGCCAGAGGGGTAGGTGAACGATGCAGCGGTGCCCACGGCATCCACTGCACCAGCACTCCCTGAGCCCGCAAAGGTCGAAACTTCACCGGTTGAGATGACGACCTTGCGGACTTTGAAGCCAAAATTGTCCACCACATACAGGCTGATCCCGTCAGTCGTGATGCCTATCGGTCGGGAAAACCGGGCTGCGCTGCCAACACCATCCACACTTCCTCGCGTACTGCCCGCTACCGTGCTTACGACGCCTGTGGCGATGACGATTTTGCGAACCCTGTTACCGGCGTTCTCCGTCACATAGAGGTTGGTGCCGTCGGTGACAATGCCGCCGGGCTGCCAAAACGTGGCCGAGATACCGGTTCCATCCAGCGAACTCGCAGCGCCCGATCCCGCAAAAGTGCTCACCGCGCCGGTGGCGATGTTGATCTTTCGTATCTTGTTGTTGGAGGTGTCCGCCACATACAGGTTCGTCCCATCTGTGGTGATCGCGGTGGGGTTCAGAAACCATGCGGCTGCGCCTGTGCCATCCATGGGTCCAACAAAAGGAGTCGATCCGCCCGCAAACGATGTCACTTCGGCCGCAAGGTCAAGCGACTTACCTTGAATGGAGCCGCCCAACTGACGTTGTGCAGAGGGCAGGGGAACCAGCGCGGCGCTCGTGTTGGCAGCATTTGAACCGTAGCCATAGTTGGCCGACACCTGCCGGTTGAATCCGATGGCGGCTGTTCCGTAGATGAGGTCGGTTTCAAGGGCGGTCAAGATGTTGGTCAAGTTCAGGACAATCAGCCCGCGTGACTCCGGCCCGTAGGCAGCGAATACCTGGCCCAGCGCGTCCAGCAAGAGCGAGTAGTAGACAGCGTCCACGCTGGTGGTCGTGATGTTCACGTTAGTCAGAACCGCCAGCGCCAGCGCTTGGTCTTGGGTATTCGAAAAATCCCTTGCCAAGCCCCTCGCGAACGCAGATACGTCCGTGTTGGCCTGAGCCGTGTATCCAGCGAGCTGGTTGTAGCCGGGAGCCATTCCGTAGAGGGCCTGGTAGACCCGAACAGCAACCCGACTGGCACCGGCCACCATCGCAGCCCTTTTGACCTGACGGGGAGCGTCTGTCTCGACAATTGGCTCTGAGCCGCCACCACAGGAGACCAACATCCAGGCGATAGCCAGCATTGCGAGAGTCTTCACTTGTTCATTCCTCTTGTGACAGCGTTGTCTTGGCAACGCAATTTGACAAATCAAGAAATCTGCACGCATGCGGCGAGTCCCGCAACACGCGGTGTGTGGGGCGGGTTCTGTTCATGCGATCCTTGAAGCGTCGGGGGTTTTTGAGACCTGCCGCAGGGCCATCTCGTGCCTTGACTGTAAAGAGAAGTGCACCAAAATGGCACCCCCTGATCAGGGGGGTGTAGGCCCATTCGCTTCGCGTATCCTTGTGCCACGATGCAGCGTCTGCGACTTCTTCTACTGCTTGGGCTCTCATTCCTGTTGTGTGCTGCCGTAGCGCAACCTGCGGTGCTGACCTTGCATCAAGCCGACTTGGCGACCGACAGCACAGGCAGGCCGCCCACACTGTTTGCACCAACTCCAGTGCAACTGCCACACGACTGGTCGGACGAGGGCCCCCACTTCAAGGGCGAACACTGGTATCAACTGGTGTTTGACGATCCGGGTGCCGCCGACCCGGCGGTGTATCTGGAGCGCGTGTGTACCAATGCCGAAGTGTGGATCAACGGCACGCTGGTGGGCAGCGGAGGCGCCATGGTCGGCTCCGTTGCCCGCAATTGCTACTACCCGCAGTTGTACCGGTTTGCGCGCAGCCTGCTGGTGGAGCGTGGCAACCGTATGGACATTCATGTGCTGGGCTTGCCCTTGGCCCAGGTTGCTGCACGTCAACGCGGAGGCGGCGTGTCGCGCGTGCAGATCGGTCCCGAGTCAGAGCTGCGTGGACGGTATGAGTCTCGCTATTTCTGGAACATCACCGTTGCCCAAATTCTGGGCGCCAGTATGGTGCTGTTTGGCATTGCCATCGTGTCGCTGGGCTGGGTTCGCCGACAGGACCGGCATTACCTGTATTTTGGTGCGACGCAGGTTTTGTGGGGTCTGCTGGGCCTGCGGCTCTATGTGCAGCAGGTGCCCTGGTCGCTTGCCAACACAGAGATCGTGATCGCCTCGGTGTTTCCGTGGGTGGTGTTTGCGGTGGTGCAGTTCTTGTTGCACTACATTGGGCTGGTACGGCGCTGGGTTGTTGGGCTGCTCGTGACGCAAGGTGTGGTCGTGCCGCTTGTGTTCTTGGCGGTTCCGCCTGATCGCGTGTTCTTGGTGGCCAGCAGTATCTACACGCTGTTGGCGCTGGAATTCTGTGTCGCGTTGGCTGTTTTCACCTGGCAGGGCTGGCGTGTGCAGCGCCGTGCGTTCTGGATTTTTGGCGCCATCGAGTTGTTGTTGCTGCTGCTGGTGGGGGCCGAGATCGCGGTGCAGAACGAATGGCTGCCGCTGCCCAGAATTCACCTGATCCACTTTGCGATGCCGGTCCTGTTTCTGGGTATTGGATTGCACCTGGTTCAGCAATTTGCTGCTGCACTGACGCAGTCAGAGCGGCTCAATCGCGAGCTGGAACAACGGGTTGCAGACAAGACCCAGGAGATTGAAAACAACTACGCGCAAATGAGTGTGCTGCGCGCCAACCAGGCGGTGGCCGACGAACGCCAGCGCATTGCGGCGGATTTGCACGATGACCTGGGTGCCAAACTGGTCACGATTGCCCAGGCCAGTTTGTATGCCAATGACATTGGACGCATCACGACGCTGGCCCGACAGGCGCTGGACGACATGCGCCTGTCGGTGGGTGGCCTGACCGGCGCCCTGGCACCGGTGCCCGAGGTGCTGGCCGACTGGCGTGCTGAGACGGTAGAGCGCTTGACCTTGGCCGGCCTGGTGGTGCATTGGACCGCCAGCGATGCGTCCATAGAGTGGCTGCTGCCAGCCCGTATCCGTGTGCAGCTCACACGGGTGTTGCGCGAGGCGGTCACCAATGTCATCAGCCATAGCGGTGCCAGTGTCTGCTGGGTCACGGTACATGCCGCGCCGGACCATCTACGCGTGTGCGTGCAAGACAACGGTCGCGGGCACGATACGCAACGGGTCAGCCCGGGGCATGGTCTGCCGGGCATTGCGCGACGCGCCAGATTGCTGGATGGGGTGCTCGACATCGGACCCAGAGAAGGCGGTGGCTTCCAAATCAGCCTGTGCATCGCGTTGCCACGCGCTGCTTCTGGTAACCCTTCACCAAGGGAGAACATGCATTGAGAAGCGTTTGGGTTCTTGAAGACCTGCCCGAGTCCAGAGAGTGGCTTGGCAAGGCCTTGCATAGCGTCTTTCCCGGGATTGCACTGACCCACTTTGTGTGCCTGGCCGATGCGCTGGCGGCCACCCAAACCCTGCCGGGACCAGACTTGGCGCTGATCGACCTGAGCTTGCCCGATGGCAGCGGCATTGCGTTGATTGAGGCGCTCAACCGCGTCGCGCCCGCCACCGTGTGCGTTGTGGCCAGCATCTATGACGACGATATGCACTTGATGCCAGCCCTGCGCGCAGGCGCTCAGGGTTTTCTGCTCAAAGACCAGACTTGGGAACAGATTGCCGAGTTGTTACGCGGCATAGCCGACGGGAGGCCACCGCTGTCGCCCTCCATTGCGCGCCGCCTGCTGGCTCACTTTCGGCCCCAGGTGCAGCAGTGCAGTTGCGAGGCTCTCACGGCCCGCGAAACAGAGGTCTTGGCCATCATCGCCAAAGGCATGACCTTGGCCGAANNTCTTCGCGGGCCGAGGCGGCATTGACCGCTCGCAACATCGGTTTGGTATGAATACCAACCGTCGAACCTCGGCCACGGTTCCAGCATCTGGTCACCATCCATGTGCTGTAGACGCATCCATCCGCTGCGCAGAGATGAATATTGCCGGGGACGGCAAGCGCATGACTAGGGCCTTCCCAGCCCAAAATGGCTCGGTTGCGGCGCTGCAAGCGGGGTCCCCTGTCAGGGCCCGGCACATGCCCTTGCTGCCCGTCGATCCAACGCAGGAGGCTTGCCTACTTGGCCGCCCGAGCCCGCGCACGTGAGCGCGGCCCCAGACCGGCGGGGAGATAGCCCTTGAACATGGCCGTGATGCGTTTCAACTGCGCGTGCGCCTCGGCCTCGCCGGCGGTCAGGGTGACCTGGGCCATCACCGCGCTGCGCAGGTACCAAAGTCCCTCGATGTTGCGGGCGTAACAAACCCGGTTGGAGACTGCCTCGGTGGCGGCACTGCGCCGACATTGGTCGAGCAAGGTCAGCATGGTTTCGCGAATGTCTTCGCACCGATTGCTGACGTCGACATCGGACACCTTGTCGGTCGCCACCAGCAAATCCATCAAACTGCTTGCGAGTCGTGTCAGCGTTGCTTTCATGGGCGCAAGGGAGCCATCAAACCGGCACGAAGACGCGTCGGCGCTTCACCGTAACCACCGGGACCGGGGCGGTGCTGGGCGCACTGGGTGCGCGCAGATACGGCTCATGGGGTTGAAGCTTGCGCGCCTTGGCAATCGCCCGTGAAATCTCGCCGCTTGGCAAGGTACTGACAAAATCGCCCACCACCTGGACGTAGCGCTCCTGCGCCGTCATTGCCAGCGCGCCCACCTGCGCACCGCGCCGCACGCTACCCAACAGCCGCAGCGGATCGTCGTCCCCCCGCGCATAGGTGAAGCGAGACCATTCGACCTCGCCAAGCCTTACCAACCACGCAACCTTGCTAGACAAGCTGTGCCCCTCACAATCAATGACTCCACATCACCCGTGCCCGCCACAGTGACGTTTGAGTGGTCCCTATTTTACGGGCTTGCCGTTTTCTTGCACAAAAGCGTCCACCGCGACGCAAGGCGGCCCGTGGGCTACGAGAGTGGCCACGGGCTGGGTGGATTGGGGTCTGCACCCGGTTCCTACAATGGGCACCATGACCTCTTCATCCCTCAAAGTTGCCGTGATGGGCGCGGGCGCCGTGGGCTGCTACTTTGGCGGTTTGCTGGCGCGCGCTGGTCACGATGTGACGCTGATCGCGCGGCCCGAACACGTGCGGGCCATCACCCGCGATGGTCTGCACTTGCAGACCACCCGCTTCGACGAGCATGTGCGCCTGGGCGCCAGCACCGAGCCCAGTGCGCTGCGGGGTGCGCAACTGGTGTTGTTCTGCGTCAAGTCCACCGACACCGAAGCGGCCGGCGCCCTGATGCGACCGCATCTGGCGCCCGATGCGCTGGTGCTGTGCCTGCAAAACGGCGTGGACAACGCCGAACGGCTGCGCACCGTGTTGCCACAACACGCGGTGGCGGCTGCCGTGGTGTATGTGGCCACCGAGATGGCCGCGCCCGGCCACGTCAGGCATCACGGGCGGGGCGAGTTGCTGATCGAGCCGGCCGCCACCCAAGCCGTGACCAGCGCAGCCGTGGCGCAAGCACTGATTGCCGCAGGCGTGCCGACCGAAATCTCGGACAACGTGCGCGGCGCCCTATGGGCCAAGCTGATCCTCAACTGCGCCTACAACGCGGTATCGGCCATCGCCCAATTGCCCTACGGCAAGACGGTGGCGGGCGCTGGTGTGCAAGACCTGATGCGCGACGTGGTGGCCGAGTGCCTGGCGGTCGCTCGGGCCGAGACGGTACAGGTAGTGGGCGACGTGTACGCGGCGGTCGACCAACTCGCCAACAGCATGCCCAACCAGTTGTCGTCCACCGCCCACGACCTGGCGCGCGGCAAGCACAGCGAGATCGACTACCTCAACGGCCTGATCGTCCAGCGCGGCGTGGCGCTGGGCGTGGCGACGCCGGTCAATCGGGTGTTGTGGGCGCTGGTGAAGTTATTGGAGTCGAAGCAGGTTTAGAAACAGCCAATGAACATTGAACAAACAGTCTTCCCACTGACTTGCGCAGCATTTGCTTCTGCGTTGAAAACCGGGCATGGTCGGGCCGTACATCAGGTTTCTGGCCCCGGCTCAAACGGTCTTGAGGACCAGATCATTGAAGCCTGCGTGTACTGCCAATCCTACGACCCACAATGCGAGGCGGAACGGGCGCCGTGGCTGTACGGCATTGCCAGCCGCGCTGGATTGGAGTCCAAGCTGATTCAAGCCATCGAGGCATTGATGCGCAAGCCCCCGCCTGAGGATCATCGTGATTTGGACCAACGCAGCGCAATGCTGAAAGAACTCGCGGCGGCAGGAGTCGGCGACGCCAGGCGCTTGCTGTATCAGTCCCTGGCTCGTCTCTCGGATACCGTGAACGTGATCGCCGGTGATCAGATTGTTGCGCTGGATGGCGTGGATGGGCTGATCCATGTGGCGCGGCAACTCGGACGCTGGTTGCGAGAGGACCCTGAGTTCTGGGTTGATGCGTGCCTGATCGAGCAACTTGACGCCGCCGTTGGCTCTGTAGTGGGTCTGGCAGCGCTGCTGCGCGAGGCGGCTTCCGATTCCGACATTGCCCGGTATCTCGCGGGCGTTCGAGACACACGCGACAGCCAGGAGGACCCGACAAAGCGTGCAAACCCGTTTGCGATGACAGGCGCGCAGATCGTGGCGCACGTTCGCAGCCATCCCAAAGACCGATGCCATTGGTTCCGGGGTTGGGGTCATCGAGCGAGCGCCGACCAACGCGAAGTAGTGTTCGCGGCACTATTGGACGAACATGAGCCCGCCCACGCAGAGCGCCTGCTCAGATGTTTCGCCAAAACTGGCGTGCCCAGATTCGACACCACCTTGCTCCATTGGGTATTCCAAAGCGACCGCGCGTTGCGCGGGGCCGCAGTGCAGGCCCTCGGGCAACACCGTCGCCAGGAACTGCGCGAAGCTGCGCTGCAATTCTTCGCCGAGGGTGACCTGGAGAATGGTGTCCGCCTGCTGGTGGCCAACTTTAGAGCAGGCGACCTGTCGATGTGCGCGCAGCGGCTCGAACCACTCGCTGACGCTGATCAATGCCACCGACTGGGCGTGAAAGTTCTGGCACTGTGTGAGGCGCACCCCTGTTCCGACGCCTTGGGTTGCCTTCTTTACGTCTACGAGTTCTCACCCTGCTCGACCTGCCGCCAACGTGCCGTTGCCAGTTTGATTGAAGCCGGCATTGCACCGGCTTGGCTGCTGGAAGAGGCTGCCATGGATGCCGATCCAGACACACGAACACTTGCCGCCAACTCATCGATTCTCAGCAAGTAGGACCGAAGTTCCAACCGCAAATGGGAAAGACCAAGATGAGCAAAATCTACGAAGTTCGCTCCACGTCGCGCAGCCACAGCAAGACTCACTATTGGGGAGTCAGGAATAGCCAGGAGGAAGCGGAAGTTCTATTGAAGGACAAGACCACCGGCGGAAATGAAGGGTGGGCGAACAAGTACCACGCTGGCTGGTGGATCGAGGAGATCGACACCACCGGGATGTTCGAAATTCCCTCTTCGCCTTCACCAAGGGAGCGCTTCAAGACAACGGTCACGACGGTGGCGGGGCCTAATGGAACCTGGAATACGCTGCGCGTCGACGTGTCCGACCTTGCTGGCCGAGTGATTGCAAGCTTTGACCGCAACTATCCAGACCTGTACCGCACCTTCGAGCCCTTTCGTCAGGCTTCCAGGATGTTTGCGTTGGTGTCTCCGGACTACACGTCGACGTCGGTCATGGACTTGGAGACAGGTGAATTGATCGCAACCGAAACACCGAGTGCGGAGGGGTTTTGTCCAATTGGGTACTACGTCCCGGACTGGTGGGACCTTAATGACGGCTCTATCCTCCCTGGTTCTGGAAATTGGAGCGATGACCTTGAACAGCCGAGAGGCGACTTCGGCTTTGTGTGGGGTTGCTATTGGGGGGATGACTCTTCGTGGAAGGTCCAGTACTTGGACTTGTCACAAGTTCAGAGCGGGAGGATTGTTCGCGATGAAAGATTCGGATACGTCGAGTTGGCGACCAATCCGAAGCTGGACCCACAGGACTTTATCCGTTGCTTCCTTCGAGGGGGCAGGCGCAACGTGACGTTCTCCGTACTCGCCTCGTTCGATCTTGACAACGGCAAACGCGAGACGCACGAACTTGAATGAAATGCAGCGCGTAGGCGAATCGGTGGCCGGGAACTTCTAACTCCCGGTCGCGGCCACCCGCAACCCAACCACCGGCCCCGGTACGCTGTGAACGACCACCGCACCAACTGGGCGAACCCAGCCCATAACGGCCCAGCTATGGCTCTGCGAGCGGCCTTGCGAGCCAGGCGAGGCGCCACCGGTCAAACATCAGACCCTGTTGGGCGCCCGGCAATCAAGATGCAGCAACGCGGCGCACGCAGCCCGCGTTGGCAGGGCGACGAGCAGTCACCCCCCAATCATCTTCAAGATCACGGGCCAGTGCCGGGCCTCGACCGGCGTGATGGACAAGCGGTTGCCCTTGCGCAGCAACACCAGGTCCTCCAGTTCCGCATGGGCACGCAACTCGGGTAGGGTCAGGTTGCGGGTCTTGCGCAACACCTGCACGTCCACCAGCGCCCAGCGTGGCGCCTCGGGTTTGGACGCGGCATCAAAATAATGCGACTTGGGGTCGAACTGGGTCGGGTCGGTGTAAGGCGTGGACGCCACCTGCGCCAGCCCCACGATGCCGGGCTCGGCGCAACTGGAGTGGTAGAACAACACACCGTCGCCCACTCGCATGCCATCGCGCATGAAGTTGCGCGCCTTGTAGTTGCGCACACCCACCCACGGCACAGTAGCCTTGGGCGCGGCCAACGCATCGTCCACCGAGCATTCGGTGGGTTCGGATTTCATCAGCCAGTAATTCATGTGGCAAGCATAGCGGTCGTCGGTCTCAAGCGGCAAGCGCAGCGAGATCGACTACCTCAAAGGCCTGATCGTGTAGAGTGCCCTGGCGTATTCAGAAGCGGTGGCGCACGCTCAGGCCCAGCGCCCAGTCAGCGCTGGCGGGGGCGAAACCACGCGTCAGGTAGATCTGCATACGCTGGGCACCGCTGAGCCAGGCGGCGTAAAGGCTCGCTTCGCGCAGTGAGCCCAGGCGACCCAAGGGTTCGCGCACCTCCGTGAAGGCGCCAATCTCCAACGTGGGCGCGGCGGCATAGTAGGCGCCAACGCCCCCGTACCAGGGATTGCGATAGGCGGCATAGCCAGGCAGATCGCCGGTGCGCCGGTATCCGACGTGACCAAAACCAGTCAAGGGACCGAATTGGCGCAGCAGCTCGATCTGAGCGGCCACATCCGTCCCGCCAGTGCCTAAGCCACGTGTACTGTCGCCGCTGCGGGATTTGGCCTTGAGCGTCAGATCGACACCAACACCGTCGGCGCTGAACGCCTGAAGCTCAACGCCGAGCTTTAGCCACATATCACCCAGCCCCCGCTCCACCTTGCCCCCGCCCTGCGCGGTGCCGGGCAGGCCGCCGGTTGCATTGGCGCTGCGCACCTCAACCCAAGGCACCTGAATCTCGCCGACCCAGGTTTGGGCACGATAGCGTGCCACCATGGTGCTGGTGCGAATCCGTGTCGGCGCGGCCTCGCTGTAGCGCCCACTGGACTGCTCCAGTGCAAGCTGAAGATCGACACGACCGGGAGGCACGGCGTCCTGCGCGTGCGCTGGCTGAAGCGGCATCGCCGCAGCCAGCAGCAACATGGGCACCCAAGGCAACAGCGTGCGTGCGTACGCCGCCAGGGGTGACCTGCGGGGCATGGCGATGCTCAGCCCACCTTCTCGGGCCGCTCCACCTTTTCTGGTTTCTCGGCCTTTTCGGGCCGTTCGGCTTTTTCGGCCTTTTCGGGCTTCTCCACTTTTTCAGGCTTTTCGATCTTCTCCGGCCGCTCAACCCGGGCCAGTTGGATCACGCCGTGTTGTGCAGCGCCATCGAGCGCCGGCTGCGACGTCTGCGCAGAGGCCGTGGTGCCATAGAGCATCGTCGGCACGCTGGATGCGGTTGGTGCCGCCATGGCGGCGGCGCTGAGCGCCGCGAGGGTAGCACTGATGGCCGTGGCCGTAGCGGTGGAGGTCAGGAAGAATTTTCGCATGATGAGTCCTTTCAGATCAGTTGAGAAACCGGGCTAACAAGTGCTGTGCTGGAGTCAACGCAGTGCAACACTCGCCGCCTGGTCAACAGAGCCGGACCGTGGCGCGAAAATACAAGGGCGTGAAAGAAAAACTCACTTGCAGGCCAGGTTGATGGGTACCACGTCGGTCAGCGCGGCGCTGGCATCGACTTGGCGCAACTTGGTCCCACACAGCATGGCGCTGGCCCGGGTGATGCGCCGGGCAAGGTCCTTGGGTGGCAGCGTGGCATTGAGCGAACGCACCAAGGCGGCGGTGCCGGCGGCCAGCGGCGCGGCCATCGAGGTGCCGCTCCAGGTGCCATAGCCGCCACCCGGCAAGACACTGGTGATGGCCTCGCCCGGCGCCGCCACGTCAATCCAATTGCCGTAGTTGCTGAAGCTGGCCAGCGTGCCGCTGGCGTTGCTTGCGGCGATGGACACCAGGCCGTAGGCGCTTTCGGCGGCTGGGTATTGCTTGATACCGCCACTGGCGTCGTTGCCGGCGGCGGCGACCACCACCGCGCCGACGGAATTCTGGCATCGTGTGGTGTCGTCGTTGTAGCCGGGGTCGGAGCGGTCGCCAATGGCGTCACCCGGCACCGCCGGCTGGCATGACGCAATCTGCGCGATGGTGCCCATGATGCGGGTGCGGCTCAGGCTGCCCAGGCTCAGGTTGATCACCTGTGCACCATCGTCGGTGCTGGGGTTGCCGTCGGGGTCGATGGCGTACAGCATCGCCTCGGCCAATACCCAGGCATTGCCGACGCCCTCTGCGTCGAGCACGCGCAACGGCATGATGCGCGCCTGCGGCGCCACCAACGCGACCAAGCCGGCCACATGCGTGCCATGACCAAAACCGGTGTTGACAGCGCTGCCCACCTCGGATGGATCGTCGTCAAAATCGACGAAGTCGAAACCCGGTATGAGCCGCTCGGCAAGCAGAGGGTGGCTGCGGTCAACCCCGGTATCGAGCACCGCCACCCGCACACCGGCGCCGGTGGTCAACTGGTGCGCGGCCTCCAGCCGCAAGGCCTGCGGCGCCCACTGGGCCGCATAGGCCTGGGGCGTGCCGATAACCCAGGCGACGTTCTTACGCCCTTCCGGGCTGCGGTGGGTCGGGTTGGTCTCGGCAATCATCACATCGGGATCACGCGCCAGGCGGTCCAGGACATCCTTGACACGCGCCGTGCCGACTACCTTGAGCCGGTAGATGGGTCGCGCCCCGAAGCGGTTGACCAATGTCAGTGAGTATTTGTTGAGCAGCGGCGTCAACGCGGCAGTGCTGCGCAGTTTGACCAGCACCTCGCCAGGCATGTCGGCATCGTTTCCGCTGGCGCCAGAGGCGCCAGCGGCGGTGGCAATCCCGCACGCCAACAGCGCGGCGGCGGCGGCGGCGCGCACAAAGAATTCAGCTTGGCACATAAATTGACGTCCTTCTGACGGGTCCATGGTCTTCGACAGAGCAGGCTGCGCCGCGCCTGATACAAGCGCGGCCAAATCAAGACCACGTGGGCTGGCAGCTTACTCCGAACTTGACTTGGGCGCAGCACCGGCCAGGCCGCGCCCTCACCAGCCGCCGTACAGCGTGAACGCAGCCCAGAAATAGGGGTGCGGATGCACCGCCATCAGCGCCGCCTGGGTGCGCCGCAGCGCGGCGGCGGGTGGCTGGCCGCTCATCAACTCGGCGTAGAACCGGGCCATGAAATCCGCAGTGACCTTGTCGTCCACGGGCCACTGGCTGGCCAGCACACGCGAGGCGCCCGCCACCAGAAACGCCCGCACCAGGCCCACCATCTCGTCACCCGAAGCCGCCTCCGCGGTGCCGGTCTCGCAGGCGCTCAGCACCACCGTGCAGGGCTTCAGGCCGAGCGACTCGGCCTGATCGGCGGTCAGCGCGCCGTCGGCCAGGTGCAGCGCCGAAAAGCGCGGATTGTCGCCGCGGAACTGGGCATGGCAAGCCAGGTGCACAACGTCGGCGTGGTGCGCGTGGGTCCGCAGCGCCGCCACGGTGGCCTGCTCACCCACAAAGACCCGGCTCTGCGCGAAGTACGCGGCAACCGCCATCGCCTCCCGCTGGGCGTGCGGCAGGCGTGACGATTCACCCAACACCAGCGCCCGCCGCACCTGGGCCGGCGCGCGGCGCAGCCCGCGCAGCGCCGCGCGGGCGCTGGGGGCCATCGCCAGATCGCAACCCTGTCCGAGCACGCCGCCGGCGCCCACCAAGGCCGCAAACGGCAAGGTGCCAAGCTGCGCATGCGCAACCACGATGACCCGTCGGCAAGCTCCCAGCGCGCTGGCCAAGGGCGCCCACACCAGCGCATGCAGACGAGCCATCCGCGCCTGCGTGCGCTCGGTGAGCTGGGCCATGTGCGGCGTCAACGCGGCGGCGCCATGGCACAAGGTTTCGATCTGAAAACGCGCGGAGCGCAGCGCGTCCAGTACCTCGCTCCAGGGCGCCAGGTGGCGCAGCAGCGTGACGCGCCGCGACGTGACGACGCACGCAAACAGTTCATTGTCCAGCGCGCCGTACTCCACCAGTGCCTCGTCAGCGCGCAGTGCCGNNCATGCGTTGGCGGCGCGCGTGCTCCAGCAATGCGCGTTCAGTGGCCAACAACTCTTCGTTCAAGGTCGCCGACTCCTCGGCCTCTTCCTGCAAGCGTTGCACGCGCCGGTACAGCCAGTTCAGCCGCTCGCGCAGCCGTGCCACATCCGGGTCGGCCTCGGGGATGTTGGAGCCGGCCTCAAGCAATCGCTCATCCAGCGCGCGCGCGCGAAAGCGGTCCAGTTGCAGCAGGGCGTAGTCGCCCTCCCCGGCCTCGACCGCAAGGCGCAGCAATTCCTGGTACGGGCGCAGGTGATCGGACAAGAACGCTCGGCGCATCTCGTCGCCGGGCAAGGCGCGCCGCTGCTCTTCGAACAGGGCAATGGAGGCCTCAAACCAGGCTTGGGCGGCACCCTCATTGTGTTCAGCCAAGCTCACCAAACCCAGCCCCGTGAGGCAACGCACTTGCACCGCAAGTTGCCCACGCGCCCGCCCGCGCTCCAAGGCGGCTTCGAACGCGGCGCGTGCTGGCGCGACCCGCCCGACGCGGAGCAGCGCCTGGGCGTGGATGACCTCGGCGCGGGCACACCCGACCGCCTGCCCGGCGGCACCAAAGCCGGTGGCGGCTTGCTCGGCCCAACCCAGGGCCAGTTCGGCATCACCATGTGTCAGCGCCAACTCGGCGCGCGCCAGCGCGATGGTCGCGACGCCAACCGCATTCTCGTGGGTAAGAAACAACTCGGCCGCCGCCGCGAAGGACCGGTCCGCCTCGGCCTGCCCCAGCAGCGCCTGCGCGCGGCCGCGCTGCGCCAAAGCCCAAGCCTGTTCGTCAGGCAAGTCCAAAGCGGCAAACGTGGCCACGGCGGTATCCAACAGGGCCAGCGCCTCGGGCAACAGGCGCAGCTCTAGGTAGGCGTCGGCGAGCTGCTTTTCGGCAATCGCCAGTTGCTGCGGCAGCGCCAACGCCTGGTAGCGGCGCCGCGCCGACTCCAGACCACCCAAGGCCTCGTGGTAGCGCCCGCACGCCAGCCCCACCAGCGCAACCGACTCGTCCACCAAAGCCAGCGCCAACTCCAGCCCCCGGTTACCGGCACGCATGCGGGCGCGGGCGTAAATTCGCAAGGCCTCGTCAAAATCGCCCATGGCCGCCAGGGCGTCCGCCATGCCAATGTCGGCAAACACCGAATTGGCGTGCTCGCCCAAGCGCGCAAACAACACGGCGGCTTCGCGGTAGTAGCGGGCTGCCTGCGCGTAGGCATCGCGCCGCAAATGCAGGTTGCCCAGGTTTTGACTGACCCGCGCGGCTGCGCCCGTATTGCCCAGCGCGATCAATTCGCGCTGCGTTGCCTCGGCGCAGTCGATGGCCTGTTGATGTTGGCCCAGCATCGACAGTGCCATGATCTTGGGCACCTGAGTCTGTGCCGCCGGGTCGTTCAAACCCACTTCGCGCAGGGCGGCACCGGCCAAATCAAAGGCCAACACCGCCTCGGCCATGCGGCCCTGGATCAGCAGGGCAATGCCGGCCGTCCATTCGGCCAGTGCCTCGATCTGGCGCGCCTGCGTGGGCGGCACACCGGCCTCGAACAGGGCGCGCAGCACCGCTGCGGCGCGGGCGCTGCGCGTGGGCTCGCTATTCCAGGCCTGGTAACACACATCTTTCAAGGCCCAGGCCAGGGCCAGGGAATCCTCGCCCGCCGCCGGTGCGGGCGTCGCCGATTCGAGCAGGCGCGCGGCCAGTTCCGCCGCGCGGTCGGCGTTCAAGCTCATTGGGCCGGCGCACCCACCTCGACGGCCGGGAGCACAATTTCGTCAACGCCCACGCGAAACGTCAACACGTAGCTGCCAGGCGCCAAGCCGTCGAGGCGGAACTCGCCCATGGCATCAAGTTGGGTTATCTGCACCAGCGCGGCTTGGTCCTGCTGGCGCGCCTCGACCGATCCGGATTCGTCGGGCCCCAGAATCTGACCTAGTACCGAGAAAGTCTCATGGGCAGAGGCAATCCGCAGGTCGATGTCGCGCCCCTGGGCGCTGAAGAGCAGGTGGCGCGTCGGTGAGCGCAGCGAACGCCTGGCCAAAGCGGGCGGCGGCGTGGCCCAACTGTCGATCGCAAGCACGGCGACTATTCTGTTCAGCATCGACCGCAGCACGGCCGCCGGGTTGGGCGCTGGCGCCGCGACCGACCACAAACCCACGGCGGCGCGTTGTAAGGCCGCCGGCGCATCCGGCAGCGCCTGAATGGCACGGCGCAACTCGCTGCTGAACGCAGCATCGTCGGGGTTGGCAGGGTGTTTCATGTGGTGCGGCTCACTGGAATGGAGAACAGAGCAGGTTGCCCGCTGAAAAATACATCTGCTTACGCTTCTCTTGGGTCGCCCTCGACCAACCGGCGCAGCTTGCCCAGGCAACGCGAGCGGGTCGGCCCAATGCTGCCAACCGGGATGGCGAGTCGGCGCGCCACTTCGGCGTAGTCAATCCGCTCGTCGTCATCGCCAAAGAGCATCAACAATAGATCTCGGCAGCGCGGGTCAAGGCGGTCCAGCCCGTGGCGCAACAAGTCGAGCTGCTGCAAATCAGCCAGGGCGTCCTCGGCCAGGGGTGTCTCGTCGCGCAGCGTGTCCTCCAGGCTGGCCTCGTCATCGTTGTCGTCCCGCGTCATCGACACCGTGCGTTGGCCCAGCCGTCGCTGCAGCAAGGCCTCGCGCTTGGCGGTGGTGACGATCCAGGCCTGCAATCGCTCGGGTTGGGTCAGCCGGGGCAGGTGCTCCAGCAGGCGCGTGAAGACAGTTTGGAACACGTCCGCCGCGGTGTGTTCGTCGTGGCCAACACGCATCACGATGGCATACACCAGCCGCTGGTAGCGGCTAACCAGCGCCGTCCAGGCGCTGGCATCACCTTGACGGCAGCGGGCGACCAGCGCCGCGTCTTCATTGTTCGGAGGGTGGCTCATGGGGTTTGAGCCTGAGTGGACCATAAAACCGGGCTGGATTCAAACCTCAGCCTCAGCCTCCACGCCGGTGCCTGGCAGTCCTGCCGCTAGTCGCCATCATGGCCAGCGCGTCGGTCGCAAGTTATCCAGCATGTCCTGCACCATGGCGTCCAGGTCGTACTGGGCGCGCCAGCCCCAGTCCTGCCGCGCCGCCTGGTCGTCAATCGAACGTGGCCAACTGTTGGCAATGGCCTGGCGAAAGTCCGGCTCGCAGCGCAGCGTGAAGCCCGCCACGCGTTCGGCAATGGCGGCAGCGATCTGCGCCGGGGTAAAGCTGATGCCGGCCAGGTTGTAGGAACCGCGTTCACGCACGCTGTCGCTGGGCGCCTCCATCAGCTCCAGCGTGGCGCGGATGGCGTCGGGCATGTACATCATGGGCAGCGCCGTGTCTTCGGCCAGAAAGCTGGTGTAGTGGCCGCGTTCGATGGCGGCATGAAAAATCTCGACCGCGTAGTCGGTGGTGCCACCGCCGGGCGCGGTCTTCCAACTGATCAGCCCTGGGTAACGCAAGCTGCGCACATCGACGCCGTGGGTGCGGTGGTACCAGGCGCACCAGCCCTCGCCGGCCAGCTTGGAGATGCCATAGACCGTGGTCGGGTCCATCACGGCCTTCTGCGGAGTCTGGTCGCGCGGCGTGGACGGGCCGAAGGCGGCGATGGAGCTGGGCCAGAACACGCGCTGCAACTTATGCGTGCGGGCCAGTTCCAGCACGTTGAGCAGGCTCTTCATGTTCAGGTCCCAGGCCCACTTGGGGTGCTGCTCGCCACGCGCCGACAAGGCGGCAGCCAGCAGGTAAATCTGGGTGATCTGGTGGCGTTCCACCACCTCGGTCAGCGCGCTGGCCTCGGTCACGTCCAGCGCCTCGTGGCGCAGCCCCAGCACGCGGCCATCGGGCGCCAGGTCGCTGGTGACCACCGCGTCGGCACCGTAACGCTGCACCAGCGCGGGCGTCAACTCGGTGCCGATCTGGCCNNCGGTCCAGGTCGGCACGGTCGTGCACGGCGCTGATCTGCACACGAATGCGCGCCTGGCCCTTGGGCACCACCGGGAAGAAGAAACCCACCACGTAGATGCCCAACTCCAGCAGCCGCGCGGCGAGCTGCTGCGCGGGGACCGCCTCGTACACCATGATGGGCACGATCGGGTGTTCGCCCGGCTTGATGTCAAAACCAGCCTGTGTGATGGCAGCGCGAAAGTAACGCGTGTTGTCGGCCAGCTTGTCGCGCAGCGCGGTGGAGCCCTCCAACAAGTCCAGCACGGCAATGGATGCGCCCACAATGCTGGGCGCCACGGTGTTCGAGAAAAGGTAGGGCCGCGAGCGCTGGCGCAGCAGTTCGACCACCTCGCGCCGTGCGCTGGTAAAACCACCCGAGGCGCCGCCCAGGGCCTTGCCCAGGGTGCCGGTGATGATGTCGACCTTGCCAAATACATTGCGGTATTCATGCGTGCCGCGCCCGGTGGCACCCATGAAGCCGCTGGCATGGCACTCGTCCACGCCCAGCAGCGCGCCGTGCTGGTCGCACAGGGTGCGCATCACGTCCAACTGGGCCACCGTGCCGTCCATGGAGAACACTCCATCGGTGAACACCAGCTTGTGGCGCGCGCCTTCGCCGGCGGCCTCTTCCAAACAGCGCTGCAAATCGGCCATGTCATTGTGTTTGTAGCGGTAACGCTTGGCCTTGCACAGGCGAATGCCGTCAATGATGGAGGCGTGGTTGAGCTCGTCGCTGATGACGGCGTCCTGCTCGCCCAGCAGCGGCTCGAACAATCCGCCGTTGGCATCGAAGGCGGCGGCGTACAGGATGGTGTCCTCGGTGCCCAGAAAGCGTGACAGACGGCTCTCCAGCGTCTTGTGCAGGTCCTGTGTGCCGCAGATGAAACGCACCGAACTCAAACCATAACCGTGGGTGCGCAACGCCTCGTGGGCGGCGGCAATCACGTCGGGGTGCGAGGACAAGCCCAGGTAGTTGTTGGCGCACAGGTTGAGCACCTCGCGGGTCGATCCATCGGGCAACACAGTGCGGATGTGCGCGCCTTGCGGCGTGGCGATGACCCGCTCGGCCTTGTACAGGCCGGCGTCGCGGATGCCTTGCAGTTCTTGGCGCAGGTGGGCGTAAAAGTCGGGTTGGTTGGTCATGGTCTTCCTAGTCAGTTGGGGACAGAGCTAAAGGTCTGTCCTCAAGGTTTCAGTCAAGTTAAGAACAGCGTCTGCCGTTGCGAGCGAAGCATTTGCATCAAGTCCCGTCATTGCGAGCGTAGCGCGGCAATCCATCATCGCGGGCACACCGACGTGGATTGCCGCGCTGCGCTCGCAATGACGAAGCTCAGGTTGCGCTTCGCTCGCAATGACGCGGTGCGTTCATGGATTTCGAAAAGCTCAATTGTTTGTCGGGCACAATGGCTTGTCTGCCCGTTTTTCGACTGTGCAGTATATCGAACAAGTTTGCAGTATATCGAATCAACCCAAACAAGGCAAGCGATGGCAACCCGACCCTCCAAAAGCGCCAGTCCCGCCAGTGCCGAACCGCCCCGAGTGGGCGACACCCTGGCGGCGCTGCGCCAACAACAATCCCTGTCGCTGGACGAGTTGTCGCGCAAGGCGGGCGTCTCCAAATCCATGTTGTCGCAAATCGAGCGTGCCCAGGCCAACCCGACCGTGGCGGTAGTCTGGCGCCTGGCCAACGCGCTAGGGGTGCCGATGGGCGACCTGCTGGGCAGCGCGCCACCGCCCAGCGCCCCGGCCATCGGCGTGGTGCCGGTGCATGCCACCCCCTCGTTGCGTAGCCCCGACGGGCTGTGTGAGTTGCGAATATTGGGACCAATCGACCTGGCCGGCCAGTTTGAGTGGTATCACCTCACCCTGCAAGTGGGCGCTGCGCTGGAGTCTCAGGCTCATGAACACGGCACCCGTGAGCACCTCACGGCGATGTCGGGAACTCTGGAGGTGGGCGCGGGCGAGGACAGCCAGCGCCTGAAGATCGGCGAGACCGCGCGCTACGCCGCCGACCGGCCCCACGCGATTCGAAACCTCGGCAAAACCACCGCCATCGCCTGGCTGGTGGTGGTCCATTGAACGCTTATCATGATGCGGGGTCGAACCCGACAATCAGATCTTTTGACCCAACCCCGACTTACATGACCCCCTCCAATATGGTTTCACGAATTGCTTGCAGCCTGGCGGCGATATGTCTGTGGGGTTGCGGTGCCCAGAGCGATGGCCCGGCCCAAGCCACGCCCGGCAAAGCAGCCTCGTCCGCGGCAAGCCCCGCCGCCCCGGTGACCGTGACCACGGTGCGCGCGCAACAGCGCGACCTGCCGGTGCTGCTGAAGGCGTCGGGCATCGTCACGCCGCTGACCAGCGTGGACGTCAAGCCGCAACTGAGCAGCCTGGTGAGCAAGGTGCATATTCGGGACGGCCAGTTTGTCAGGGCCGGTGAGCTGCTGTTCACGCTCGATGCACGCACCGACGAGGCCAACGTGGCCAAGGCCCGGGCGCAGCTCGCCAAGGACAACGCGGCGCTGGCCGACGCCCAGCGGCAGTACACACGCGCCCAGCAACTGCTGGCGCAGAACTTCATCTCGCAGGGTGCGCTCGATACCAACCGGGCGCTGGTTGACTCGCAAGTGGCGGCGGTGGCGGCCGATCAAGCCGCCGTCGACGCCACCCGCGTGGCGCTGTCCTACGCCCAGGTCATGGCGCCCAATTCGGGGCGCGTCGGCGTGGTGGCGGTGTCGCCGGGCAGCGCCGTGCAGGCTAACCAGACCACCCTGGTGACGATCACGCAGCTCCACCCCATCGCGGTGGCCTTCAACCTGCCACAGCGCAACCTGCCGGACGCGCTGGCCGCCCTGAAGGACGGCGGTTCGGTGGTGCGCGCCAGCCTGGCCGATGGCGCGGGCGCTTTCACGGGGCGATTGAGCTTTGTCGACAACGCGGTCGATGCCAGCTCGGGTTCGGTCAAGGTCAAGGCGGTGTTTGACAACCGCGACGGCAAGCTTTGGCCCGGCGCCTTCGTGGAAGTGACGCAAACCGTCAGCACACTCAAGGACGCGGTCGTGGTGCCCCAGGCCGCCATCATTCAGAGCGCACGC
>CXWL01110384.1_pt1 | contig 22135 bp, 17 predicted proteins | sample 590931 | NCBI WGS metagenome assembly CXWL01 (sample SAMEA3498368, study PRJEB10139) | groundwater metagenome | biome: water well; material: biofilm material | place: Germany | collected 2015-04-27 | reverse complement strand
TTCGCCAAATCCGGCGATGCGCTGTGGCGTGTATTGTTCCTCGTCGGCGTAGTGGGTGGCGCCGGACTTTATTACGCGTTGTTCGGCAATCAGCCAACGGCGCGCGAAACTTTTCCCGTATGGCTGCTGGTAGTGGCCGGATTTTTGGTCGGCTACGGCACTTCGTTGGGAAATGGCTGCACCAGCGGCCATGGTGTGTGCGGATTGGGCAGGTTGTCGTTGCGCTCGTTGGCGGCAACGGTGATCTTCCTGTTGACAGCGATCATCACCACCTTCGTGGTTCGACATCTGCTGGGGGTAATGTGATGAAGCGCGATCTGGCAAGTCTATTGGCAGGCCTGGTGTTCGGCTTCGGTCTTGCCCTGTCCGGCATGACGAATCCTGAAAAGGTGTTGGGCTTCCTCGATATTGCCGGGGTGTGGAATGCCAGCCTGTTGTTCGTATTGGGCGGGGCGGTCGGTGTTACGGTGGTGGCCTTCCGCTTTATCTTGCGCATGAAGAAGCCGCTGTTGGCGGAACGTTTTGTGATCACCGGAGAGACACACATCGACCGTCCGCTCATCGTGGGTGCCATTCTGTTCGGTATCGGTTGGGGCATCAGCGGTTATTGCCCGGGGCCCGCCATTGCGCTGATCGCTTCGCCGAATTGGGAGTTGTCGGCGTTTCTGCCGGCGGCGATATTGGGTGCGGTCGCCGAAAAATATTTTGAACTGCGGTCACAGAAACATGCTGACCAGCAACAAAAACAGGTAGCGCAAGACAACAAGTCAGCCAGCGAAAGTCCTTCTGAAGGCTCGTGCGGATAAGCCGGGCACCTGCGCTCAAACTGCGTTCAGCTTATCCAGCAACTCTCGTATCTTGATCGGATCGTCGGCGCGCATGATCTTCTGCGTAAGCGCGGCGATCTCGGGTAGGCTGGTGGTCAGCACACGCTGCTTGGTGCCGAGCAGTTGTGCCGGGTGCATGGAGAACTGGCGCAGGCCGAGGCCGAGCAGCAAACGGGTGTAGGCATGCTCGCCCGCCATTTCACCGCACACCGAGACCGGCACATTGGCTTTGTTGGCGCCGCCGATGACGAGTGCCAACAGTTGCAACACCGCCGGATGCAGCGGATCGTACAGGTGCGCCACTTCCTCATCGGTACGGTCGATCGCCAGCGTGTACTGGATCAAGTCATTGGTGCCGATGGAGAGGAAATCCAGTTTCTTGATAAAGATGTTGAGCGCCAGCGCGGCGGCGGGGATCTCGATCATGCCGCCGATCTGCACATTCGGGCTGTACACGATCCTTTGTGCGTCCAGATCCTGCTTGACCCCATCGATGATCTGCAAAGTCTGGGCGATTTCCGACGCGCCGGACAACATCGGCACCAGTATCTTCAGGTTGCCATGAATCGAGGCGCGCAACAGCGCGCGCAATTGGGTGCGGAACAATTGCGGTTCGGACAGACACAGGCGGATGGCACGCAAGCCCAACGCGGGATTGCTGGCCACGCGGGTGGCGCCTTTGAGTTGCTTGTCCGCGCCCAGATCATAAGTGCGGATGGTTACCGGCAGTTCACCCATGCCTTCCAGCACGCTGCGATAGGCGGCGAACTGCTCTTCTTCGTCCGGCAGATCGTCGCGGTTGAGGAACAGGAACTCGCTGCGGAACAGGCCGATACCGGTGGCACCGTTTTCTTTCACTTGCGGCAAATCGGTCGGCAACTCGATGTTTGCCTGCAACTCAATCAGCGTGCCGTCCAGCGTGTTGGCGCGAGCCGTCTTCAGACGTTTGAGTTTCTGCCGTTCCAGCACCCATTGGCTCTGGCGCAGTTTGTACTCCGCCAGCAGATGTCTGTCCGGATTGACGATGACCACACCCTGCTCGCCATCCACGATGAGCAAATCGCGGTCTTTGATGAGTTCGCGTGCGTGGTGCAAGCCAACCACACAGGGTATGTTAAGTCCGCGTGCAACAATGGAAGTATGCGAGGTTGCGCCGCCGAGGTCGGTCAGGATGGCGAAGAACTGGTGCGGTTTGAGCTGGATCAGATCGGCGGGACTGACATCGTGCGCCACCAGCACCATCTCGGTGTCGTGTTGCGGCGTGGGCGGAACATGGCCGGGATGGCCGCTCAGCACCTTGAGAATGCGCTCCACCACCTGGATCACATCGGTCTTGCGCTCGCGCAGATAAGCATCATCGAAAGCCTCGAATTGCGTGACCAGCGCATCCATTTGTGTCTTTAGCGCCCACTCCGCGTTGCATTGTTCCTGGCGGATCAATTCACGCGCGGCGTGGCTGATATGTTCGTCGCCCAGGATCATCAGATGCAGGTCGAGAAATGCATCGAACTCCGCCGCTGCCTGTTGCGGACGATTGCCGCGCAGTGCGGCCATTTCGTTGCGCGTGGTTTGCAGGGCCGCATCCAGTCGCGCCACTTCTTCCGCCACCAGATGTTTGGGCAACATGTAATGCACCACTTCAAGCGAAGTGTGCGAAACGAGATGGGCATGGCCGATGGCGATGCCGCTCGAAACCGGTAATCCGTGCAGCGTAAAGCTCACTCGCCTTCTCCAAAGTAGTCATTGATGAGCGCAACCAAGGCAACCATTGCTTCCTGCTCGCGCTCGCCATTGGTCTCGATGGCAATGGTCGAGCCCTTGGCCGCCGCCAGCATCATCACCCCCATGATGCTTTTCGCGTTGATGCGTTTGCCGTTGCGGGACATCCAGACTTCGCAGGGATATTGCGAGGCAAGCTGGGTCAGCTTGGCCGAAGCGCGTGCGTGCAACCCCAAACTGTTGATGATCCGTGCGTCTTGTTTCTGCATCTGGATTCCTAAAATATCAGAGCGTAGCGACTCCGCTTTACTATCTCCCTCCGGGGGAGAGCAGGAGAGGGGGAGTGGACAAGGTGGCATCGACGATTATCGTTATAGGCAGAGATGACGCCATGTCCATTAATCATCAGGGTTAATTGGCACGATACATTCGCGTCCGCCCTCGAGGGCGATCCGTGCCAGTTCCGGCATGGTCTTGTTGGGATAGCACACCACACGCAGCAGCATCGGCAGATTCACTCCGGCCACGCCCATCACATGTTCGGCATGACACAGTTGGCGCGCCACATTGCTCGGCGTCGCGCCAAAGATGTCAGCGAGGATCAGCACACCTTTGCCGCTGTCCAGCTGCTTGATGAGCGCGCGCCCTTCGGCCAGTTTTTGTTGCGGGTCATCATCGGCATACACCGACAACACTTTCAGATTTTCCGGCACACTGCCCAGCACATGCTTGACACAATCCACCAGGCTGTTGCCAAGCGCGTTATGCGCCACCACCAGGATTCCGGCCATCAGATCACCCCCAAAAAACGCGCGAGAAGTACCGCGAAGAGCAACAACAGCAACCAACCGTAGCGTACCAGCCAGTGCAATGCGCGTGCCTTGAAAGCATCGTCCGCATTTTCCTCATCCACGATGGCGCGTATCTGCTTCAGCGCGTGGAGGCCGGTCGTGCGGCGAATATTCTGTTGCAGCGGGTCGTCGGTGCTCATGGCTCGATAGTACGAACAGTCTTGCTATCGGTGAATTCTAGCCGTTTCTGCATCGCGGCGGTGAGATGTGCAACCCCTTTGCTGTCGACCAGCAAGGCTTCGTTGACTTGCATTTCATGTGCAGAGGAGCGCCAGCCCGCAGCGCCGGAAACAAATAACGGCTTGGACGCGGCATCTGAAAAAACACCTGCCCGAACGCCATGCGTCAGGATGGTGACCGCCTGCACGCCCGGCACCGGTTGGCCTGTGCGCGGATCAATCACGTGGCAGTAGCGCTTTCCATCCAGCGCGAAGTAACGCTGGTAATCGCCCGAGGTGCCGATCGCTTCCCCGTCTTGCAACTCCAGTGTCGCCAGTGTGCCGGGTTTACGCGGATGCTGGATGCCGACGCGCCACGGGCGTTTGCCGTGTGTGCCGAACGCCAGCACATTGCCGCCGATGTTGATCAGCGCGTGATGCATGCCCTGCTGCTTGAGAATCGCCGCCGCGCGATCCAGCGCATAGCCCTTGGCATAGCCGCCGAGGTCGAGCTGCACCGCCTTGTTGCGGCTTGAAACTAATTCCCCTCTCCCGCTGGTGGGCGAGGGGAGAAAAACCAAATCACTCATCCGCGGGTTCGCCTTTACTAACACCGCGATCCTTCTTTCATCCGGCAACACCGCTTTGAAATCGTCCGCCTGGAATCCCCAGGCCTGAATGAGGCCGCCGATTGCGGGATTGAATGTTCCTCCTGATTGTTCGGAGAGTTGTACGGCATCTTTGAGCATTTCCGCCAATTCCGGCGCAACGATTTTGCTTTTGCCTTGGGCAAAGGCTGCATTCAGCTCGCTTAATTCGGAAGGTTTCCAGGCGTGCAGCATGTCGTGCAACCGCTGGAATTCCTGCATCACCGCCGTGATACCCTGCCTGGCATGCGCTTCGTTTTCACCATACACACTGACTTCCACCAGCGTGCCGAACACATAGCCCTGCTCCTGGTAGAGCGGTTCTTTGCCGCATGCAGAAATCAACAGACACAGTACCAGGACTAGGGTTAGCCGCTTCATTCGGCAGTCAATGCTTCCAACTCGATTGATGCTGCCAGCAGTGCCAGCCTGGCGACCACACCGTAAGCGTAGAAACGATTGGGCATATCATCCGGCGCGCAATCCGGGTTGGGCAGGGTGCAGCAACTTTCGAATGCGAGCGGAACAAAGTGCATGCCCGGCGCATTCAGGTTTTCGTCCACCCCGCGTCCGGTATGCACCCGATAAAAACCGCCGACCACGAAGTGATCCACCATGTACACCACCGGCTCGGCCACCGCGTCATTGATGTTTTCGAAGGTATAGACGCCTTCCTGTACCAGCACGTCGGAGACTTGCAATCCTTCTTTTACCACCGCCATTTTGTTGCGCTGCTTGCGGTTGAGGTCGCGCACTTCGCTGGCATCCTTTACCGTCATGATGCCCATGCCGTAGGTGCCCGCATCCGCTTTCACAATGACGAATGGATCGTCCTTCACGCCGAACTCGGCATACTTGGCGCGTATCTTTTGCAGCACCGCGTCCACTTGTGCGGCAAGACATTCCTCGCCGGTGCGCGCCTGAAAATCCACTTCGCCGCACACCGCGAAATAGGGGTTGATAAGCCACGGATCGATGTCGAGTAGTTTGGCGAATTCGTCCGCCACGCGATCATAAGCAGCGAAATGTTGCGACTTGCGTCGCGTTGTCCAACCCGCCTCCAGTGGCGGCAACACACCCTGCTCCAGATTCTTTAATATGTCCGGCACACCTGCAGACAGATCGTTGTTGAGCAACACCACGCAGGGATCGAAACCGTCCGCCATGCCCAGACGATTGCCTTTGCGCCGGATCGGCTCCAGCGTCAGCGATCCGCCATTTGGCAACAGCAATGAAGTGGGTTGAGTGATCTCCGGCAGCAGGCTGCCAATACGCACCTTCAATCCGGCGTGACGCAGGATTTGCGCCAGTTGCGCCACGTTCTGCAGATAAAACTGGTTGCGCGTGTGATTTTCCGGAATCAGCAACACCCCGCGTGCTTCGGGACATATCTTCTCGATGGCGCTCTGCGCTGCCTGCACACACAGCGGCCAGAAATCCGGGTTCAGGTTATTGAAGCCGCCGGGAAACAGATTGGTGTCAACCGGTGCGAGTTTAAAACCGCTGTTGCGCAAGTCCACCGACGCGTAGAACGGCACTGTGTGCTCCAGCCACTGTGTGCGGAACCAGCGCTCGATGGTGGGCAGTTCGTCGAGGATGCGCTGTTCAAGTTTATGCAGCGGGCCGGTGAGCGCGGTGGTGAGATGGGGGACCATATTTCTGTCTGCGAAAAGCGATGCGGGCATTCTAGCTGATAGCCCAAGCCCGCGGACAAATGCACTGGCGTTTTCCCACGGTCGGGCAAGGCAGGCTTACCTGCCGTTTGCTCAATCGGCGCGGGAAGGAGTGTGTCTGTCTGCGCCGCTCTTGTCAGCGGGCGTGAGGCGCAAACTCGGTCATCGGCATGCCGGGTGTCGCGATGAACAAATTGCTGATAGCGCCTATCACCAGCATGACCACGATGGCGACGATCGCCACCACCACCGTGCAGGCAACCGCCTTTTCCTGCGGCACCTTCATCAGCACAGGCAGGCCCAGATACAGCAGGTAGAGACCATACAATGCCGCCAGCAGGCCGATGATTCCCAGCATCGGCACGATCATCACAATGCCCGCCAGCCAACTCGGGGTGGACGCATAGGCAGACACCTTGAGCGCCTGCATCTGGTTTTTTTGCCCGCCAAAGCCCGGCACCAGCGCATCGATGATGAGCGCGATGATGAACACGCTCAACAGGGTCAGCACATAACTGCTGACCGCATAGGCTATGGAACTGGTCAGCGGTACCCGGAACGTGCCCGCGAAAGGCGAACTGATACCGACCAGCGACATACCGATGATGCCGGCTATCGGAGCGATCGCCGCCAGCGGCACGATGTACCCCTTGTACAGATCGGCAACCGGGGTGGATTCACCCGCGATCACATTCCACTCGGACTTTGGTTGTAACACTATGCTTTTGGCGCGATCGATCAGTTTCATGGCAGTCTCCGTTGTAGTTGCGGTTATTTTTCAATGGGAAACACAATAAGACGGTTATCAGTTTATCGCAAGCGCAAAGCTTTACCACCACTGATAACCAAGGGTTGCATACCGTGCATTTGGCTTGTTTGTTTAATTTCAGCCGGCACCCTGCACGATGTTAAAATCGCGCTCCGAAATTTTCCAGGATCGAGCTTTACATGCTTTCCACCGCAAACATCACCATGCAGTTCGGCGCCAAACCCCTGTTCGAGAACGTCTCCGTCAAATTCGGCGACGGCAACCGCTACGGTCTGATCGGCGCCAACGGCTGCGGCAAATCCACTTTCATGAAAATTCTGGGGCGCGACCTGGAGCAGTCCTCGGGCGAGGTGATGCTGGACAGGACAGAACGCCTGGGCAAGCTGAGTCAGGATCAGTTCGCATTTGAGGACATGCGCGTGCTGGATGTGGTGATGATGGGTCACGCCGAGATGTGGGAGGCGATGTCGGAACGCGATGCGATTTACGCCAATCCCGATGCTTCGGAAGAAGACTACATGCGCGCCGCCGATCTGGAAGCGACCTTCGCCGAATATGACGGCTACACCGCCGAAGCGCGGGCAGGTGAGTTGCTGCTGGGCTTGGGCATCGCCATCGAATTGCTTCAAGGAACAATGAGTGCAGTGGCACCGGGCTTCAAGTTGCGCGTGTTGCTGGCGCAAGCATTGTTCTCCGATCCGGACATTCTGCTGTTGGACGAGCCGACCAACAACCTCGACATCAACACCATCCGTTGGCTGGAAGACATCCTCAACGCGCGCAACAGCACCATGGTCATCATCTCGCACGACCGGCACTTTCTGAACAGCGTGTGCACGCACATGGCCGACCTGGATTACGGCAAGATCACGGTGTATCCTGGCAATTACAACGATTACATGCTGGCTTCCACGCAGGCGCGCGAGCAGCAGTCGTCGGACAATGTGAAGGCTAAAGAAAAGGTCGCCGAACTCAAAGCTTTCGTGGCGCGCTTCTCGGCCAACGCCTCCAAGGCCAAGCAAGCGACTTCGCGCGCGCGCCAGATCGACAAGATCAAGATCGAAGACATCAAGCCTTCCAGCCGCCAGTACCCGTTCATCCGCTTCGACTACGACGAGCGCGACAAGCTGCATCGTGTCGCGGTGGAAGTGGAGAAGATGGCGAAGGGCTACGACAAGATGCTGTTCTCCAATGTGAACTTCCGCATCGACGCGGGCGAGAAGGTCGCCATCATCGGCCCCAACGGCATCGGCAAGACCACGCTGCTACGCTGCCTCGCGGGCGATCTCGCGCCGGACACCGGCACGATCAAATGGGCGGAGAAAGCCAAGCCCGGTTATTACGCGCAGGATCATGCTGCCGACTTTGCCGAGAACATCGAAATGATGGAATGGATGATCAATTGGCGCGGCCCTTCCGACGACGATCAGGTAGTACGCGGGACGTTGGGGCGTTTGCTGTTCTCCGGCGATGACGTGAAGAAGCGCGTGAAAGTGCTGTCCGGCGGCGAGAAAGGCCGCATGTTGTTCGGCAAGTTGATGCTGGCCAAACCCAATGTGCTGCTGATGGACGAGCCGACCAACCACATGGACATGGAAGCCATCGAATCGCTCAACACCGCACTTGACCTGTACAAAGGCACGCTGATCTTCGTGAGCCATGACCGCGAATTCGTTTCGTCATTGGCGACGCGCATTATCGAGATTTCGCCCAAAGGCGTGACCGATTACCACGGCACGTATGAAGAATATTTGCGCGATCAGATGGTGACGGCTTGATTTTCACAGCTTCCTCCCTCATCCCCACCCTTCTCCCGAAAGGAGAAGGGCTTTGCCTCCCTCTCCTACGGCAGAGGGAATGAGGGTGAGGGATTGCATCCACCATGTCTGCGTCTAGTTCAATCGGCGTTTTCGATTCCGGTGTGGGCGGACTTTCCGTCCTGCATCACATCCGCCAGACACTTCCGCACGAACAGCTCATTTACGTCGCCGATTCCGCCCACGTCCCCTATGGCGACAAATCGCCAAGTTACATCGAGCAACGCTCGCATACCCTAACCCGCTTCCTGATTGAGCAAGGCGCAGACGCCATCGTCATCGCCTGCAACACTGCCACCGCAGCGGCTGTGGCGAGTCTGCGCAGCCAGTTCAGTATTCCCGTCATTGGCATGGAGCCAGCCGTCAAACCCGCTGTCGCTGCTACCAAGAGCGGCGTGGTCGGCGTGCTCGCGACCGTCGGCACATTGGAAAGCGCACGCTTCGCCGCACTGCTGGAGAAATACGCGGGCGATGTCGAAATCGTCACCCAAGGCTGCCCCGGGTTGGTCGAACAAGTGGAACTGGGCGAATTGAATAGTGCAAAAACTCGTGATCTGATCGAGCGCTACACCGCGCCGTTACTGAAGCGCGGCGCGGACACCTTGATCCTGGGCTGCACTCACTACTCCTTTCTCGCGCCGCTGATTTGTGACGTAGTGGGCGGCAACATCACACTGGTGGATACCGGTGAGGCAGTCGCACGCCAGCTACAGCGTCGCCTCCAAACCGAACTGCCCGCACGCAAAACACCCGTTCATTCTGAGTTTGCCGAAGGGCGTACAGAATTTGCACAATTTTTCACCAGCGGCGATGCAGTTCAGGCTTCGCGCATCATGTCGATGTTGTGGGGTGAAGCGGTCAGCGCGCGCGAGTTGCCGAAGGAAACAGGCACTAGCCGAATGTAGGGCTGTTTTGTGCCGTCATTCGAGCAACGCTTTTCAAGCCGCAATCAGGAGGCAGTTGAATTTGTCTATGGGTACCGGCTTGCTGAACAGATAACCCTGAAAGGCATGACAGCCGTTCAACTCAAGGAACTCGCGTTGCGCTTCGGTTTCCACGCCTTCCGCGATGACATTTAACCCGAACGTTCGCCCCATGGTAATGATGGCTTGCACGATAGCTGCATCGTTGGGGTCGGTGGCAAGATCGCGGACGAAGGATCGGTCAATCTTCAACTGGTCCAGCGGCAGTTGCTTGAGGTAGGAGAGCGACGAATAGCCGGTGCCGAAATCGTCCATCGAGAAGCTGACACCGAGCGCTTTGAGCGCATGCATCTTGGTGATGGTATCGCTGACGTTATCGAGCACCAGACTCTCGGTCAGCTCAATTTTCAGGCGTGCCGGATTGATGCCGGTTGCGGAGAGTTCCTGCTGCACCTGTTCGACAAAATCCGGCTGGCGGAACTGGCGCGCGCTGACATTGACGGCGAGTTGCAGGTCGCGGGTGGCGGGATTGCCGGACCAATCACTGATCTGGGCGCAGGCTGTTCGCAGCACCCACAATCCTATCGGTACGATAAGGCCGGTTTCTTCAGCCAACGGGATAAACTGGGCGGGAGATATCAGGCCGCGTTCGGGATGCTCCCAACGCAGCAAAGCCTCGGCACCGATGGCGCGGCGCGCGCTGTTTACCTGTATCTGGTAGTAGAGGCGCAACTGCCGGCGTTCCAGTGCACGGCGCAGATCGCTTTCCAGCGCGCTGCGCTCGACCAGCGTGGCCTGCATGTCGGGGTCAAAGAAGCGCAAGCTGTTGCGCCCGCCCTTCTTGGCATGGTACATGGCAAGATCGGCATGTTTGAGCAGGTCATCGGCCGACTCATCCTGGTTGCAAAACAGGCTGACTCCGATACTGGCCGTGCAGGTAAACTCGACGCCCTTGAGCATATAGGGCAATGCAATGGCCTCACGCACCTTCACGCCCACCATGCCGGCCTGAATGGCCGCCTCTTTAGCATCCCCGCTCAGGTCTTCCAGCATCAGCACAAACTCGTCGCCGCCCAGCCGCCCCACGGTGTCGCCCTCGCGCACGCTGGCATTCAGGCGCTGCGCTATTTCGATCAGCAACAGGTCGCCGACATCGTGGCCGCGCGTGTCATTGAGTGCCTTGAAATTGTCCAGGTCCAGAAACAGCAACGCGCCATAGTGTCCGCTGCGGCGGCTGGCGGCCAGTGCCTGCCCCAGCCGGTCCATTAGCAGGCGGCGGTTGGGCAGATGGGTGAGCGGGTCGTAGTAAGCCATGCGGTGGATCTCGGCCTCCGCCTCGCTGTCCCGGGTGATATCGGAAAAGGTGCCGACGTGATGGGTAATGCTGCCATCGGGCGCGGTGACGGCGGAGATAGTCAGCCACTCGGCGTATATCTTGCCGTTCTTGCGCCGGTTCCACACCTCGCCCTGCCAGTAATGTTTTTGCTCCAGGGTCTGCCACATCTGCCGGTAGAACATCTGGTCGTGGCGCCCGGAACTGAGCAGGGCAGGTGTTTGGCCCACCGCCTCTGCCGCGCTGTAACCGGTGAGTTGGGTAAAGGCCTGGTTGACCCGCACGATGACGCCCTTCGTATCGGTCACGATCATCCCTTCCTGGGATTCGAAGGCGATGGCGGCGATGCGCAGTTCCTCTTCGGTGCGTTTGCGCTCGGTTATGTCGGCGAATGCGATACGCACTATCGTGCTCTCTTCATCTTTTTTCAGGCGCAGACAATCCAGATTGGCATAAAAGACCGAACCGTCGCTGCGCTTGAGTGACAATTCGCAACACTGCCGCTTGCCATATTGCACCACGCGCATGAAATACTGATGCCAGCGGTCTTCGTCTTCCGGCACGACAAATTGTGCAAAGCGGCGATGGACCAGTTTGTTGCGCTCCACTCCCAACAGCGCGGCGCCGGTGAGATTCACCTCGGCGATCATGGCTTCGCGCGTGAGGGTCAGGTAGCCGACGGGGGCAAATTCGTAGAGGTCCACGTAGCGGTCACGGGATTCTTCCAGGGTAATTTGTGCCTGCCGCAAGGCCTCGTTCTGCATCTCCAGTTCGATCTGGTACACCCGCAGTTCGTGCAGGAGTTCCTCGGCAGGGCGGGACGGCGTCTCAGTAAGCGGTGCGCGGGCGAGTTGCTTCTCGGCTTTCGTCCGTAGCGGATCTTGCTGGTTTGGCTTCTTGCTCACATGTTCTCCTGACAGTGAATCGCCAATTGCCAAGTATAAATCCGCACCTACACAACTACCGAAGTAGTTGTATGGCCAGCAGGATCATCTGGGTCTCGTTGCTGATGCCGACGATGCGTCTGGCATTGAGCAGCATGCGGCAATGGCCGATGGAGGGGAAGTCATGCTCCACCAGATAACCTTCAAAACCCGGGTTGTTCGGCAGGATTGTTTCCAGCAGTTCACGCAATTTGGGAATGTCCCACTGGTGGTTGCCCAATTCGTAGATTTGACGGCCCACGGTGTCTTGCTCTGTAGTTTCAAAATCGCTGTAGAACGAGCGGCTGGCGGAGATGACCTTCAGATTTCCGTTCAGCACGATCAACGGCTCGCGCACCGTATCCACGATGCCCTCGGCCAGTTTGCGCGCTGTTACTTCCGCCGCCTCAGCCGCAACGCGTTTGCTGATGTCGGTGAAGGTCAACACCACCCCTTCGATCACATTGTCCAGCGTGCGGTAGGGCTGGATACGCGCCAGATAATACTCACCACTGATGGTGCGTACCTCACGTTCAAGCGGTATCAGTGTATCGAGTACAGTCTGCGCTTCGGCCAGCAGACCGTCGTCCTCGATATTTGATTTGATGTCGTTCAAGGCGCGGCCTATGTCCAGAGTGACCAGGCGATAGACTTGCACGGCCTCGGGGGTGAAACCTTTAATGTACAGATGCGGGTCGAGAAAGATGGTGCCGATACGCGTGCTGTCGAGCAGATTTTTCATATCGTTGCGCATCTTGGTGAGCTGCTCGATCTTCTTCTGCAATTCGGCATTGACGGTGAGCAGCTCTTCGTTGACGGAGCGCAATTCCTCTTTGGACGTTTCCAGTTCTTCATTGGTGGATTGGAGTTCCTCATTGGTGGACTGCAACTCCTCGTTGGCCGACTTGAGTTCTTCGTTCGATGCTTGCTCTTCTTCGAGGGTGGTTTGCAGGCTCTCCCTGGCGTAAGCCAGCTCCCGTTCCAGTTCCTCGGCGCGCCGTATTTCGCCTTGTTTCGGAGCGACAATTTTTCCGCTCTTGGATTTGCCTGGTGAGGGTTGCGCCATGTCATGAAAGCTCAGCAGCAGCAAATCCTCTCTGGTATTCGGGTCATGCAAAGGGTGCAGACTGAAGCTCACGCTCTGGAAATCACCGCTGCTCCTGACCGTAACTTCCTTGCTCAAGATCGGTGCATCGTGGCTGGTGCTATTCAAAGCGCTACGCAACTCGTGTTGCAGGCCATCGCGCGCCATTTCGATCACGTTGAGTGTGGCCTGACCGGGTGCAGGGCGCAGGTATTTCCCGGTGTCACCATGCACGAAAAGAATATTACCCTTGCGGTCGGTGACCACCGAGGCGGGAGCATAAGACTGCAGCAGGGCTCGTTTGGTCAATTCTGCGAAATTGGTTTCCGTAATATTTTTTTTCATTTCATTGGGTTCTTTTGTGTTGGCATCGCCAGTCCATGACAGCCGGCTATACAACATGGCACGGGTGGCGGCTACAGAATGAGTGGCACGGTAAAATTTCCATTTGCGGTTGAGCGGCTCGAACAATTCGGTATGGTTGCCGATGCTCTCCGAGGGCGACAGAAACAGCACACCGCCCGGCTTGAGGGCAAAGTTAAAAATTGGAATCAGACGATTTTGCAGTTCGGGTTCCAGGTAGATCATCAGGTTGCGGCAGCTGAGCAAGTCGAGCTTGGTAAAAGGCGGATCCTTGATGACGTTCTGGATAGCGAACACCACCATATCACGTATCTCTTTCTTCACCCGATAGCCCGCATCATGCTTGTCGAAGAAACGGCGCAGCCGCTCCGGCGACACGTCTTGGGCGATATTCGGCGGATAGATTGCCGCGCGCGCCACGGCGATGACGTCCTCGTCGAGATCGGTGCTGTAGATCTGTGTCTTGAATTCATGTTGAGTCTCTTCCATGAATTCACGCAACAGGAGGGCAATGGAGTAAGCCTCTTCACCGCTGGCGCATCCCGCCACCCAGACACGGAACACGTAATCCTCCTGCTTGCCCTCGAACAGCAGCGGCAGAATATCCTGCTTCAAAGCGGTGAAGGCCTCTGCATCGCGGAAGAAGCTGGTGACGTTGATCAGCAGTTCCTTGAACAACATTTGTACTTCGGGCGGATGCTCCTTGAGATAGCGCGCGTAGGTTTGTATATCCTCGATGTGGTGCAGCGACATGCGGCGCTCGATACGGCGACCGATGGTGCTTTTTTTGTATAGCGAGAAGTCGTTGCCGCTGGCCGAGCGCAACAGCAACATTATCTGATTCATGCTGTTCGCCGTGTCAGCGGAGGGCTGGGGACTTTTCTGTTGGATGCCCGGGGTGCGCGTATTGCTCAGCAGTTGCTCCGCCATCTTCTCCACCGGCAGGGTGTAGGTGGCGTAACCCGCCTGGATCGCACTGACCGGCATGCCGTCATACTTCGCCGTGGCCGGTTCCTGCACCAGGGTGATGCCGCCCGCACCCTGAATTGCGCGCAGTCCCAGCGTGCCGTCGGTGCCGGTGCCGGAAAGAATGATGCCGATCGCCTTTTCCCCCTGATCCTCAGCCAGCGAGCGCATGAATGCATCAATGACCAAGCGTTGCCCGCGCGGAGCATCCGGCGCGCTCAGTTGCAGTATGCCGTGAAAAATGGCCATGTCGTGATTGGGCGGGATGGTGTACACGCAGTTGGGCTCCACCCGCATATGATCCTGCGCCTCGACTACCGGCATGGTGGTGGTGCGCTGCAATATCTCGGTGAGCAAGCTGTCGTGGTCGGGGTCGAGGTGCGATACCAGCACGAAAGCCATGCCGCAATCGGCCGGCATGATGCGGAAAAATTGCTCGAATGCCTCCAGCCCGCCGGCGGAAGCGCCGATGCCGACTATGTTGAAGCCAGCGTCAACTTTGGTGACTTCAACACTTACATGGTTGGCCACGCCGGCTGGAGTATTGGCTTTTTTCACGACTTTTTTTATCGCCACGCAACTCTCCTGTACACCGGGCAAGAATAGCAAGTGCACGGCGCCATGTTACTCCGAAATTAAGACACAAGCGCTTACGACACGGTGTTATCCGTTAAAATCAACGCAACACTTTCAAGAAACAACGACATGGACAGCGGACGTCGCTACACCCTTACCATCTCCTGCCCCGACCGCGCGGGCATCATCGCGGCGGTGAGCGGGTTTATCGCGCAGCACGGCGGCTTTATCGTCGAGGCGAGTTATCACACCGAGCAGGAGGCGCAGCGCTTTTTCATGCGCCAGGAGATACGCGCCGATTCCTTGCCGTTCGATGCGGACGAGTTTCGCCGCCGCTTTGCGCTGCTAGCGCAGGAATTCGATATGGCCTGGCAGTTGTCCGATTCGGCACAAAAGAAGCGCCTGGTTATCCTGGTGAGCAAGCAGGATCACTGTCTGGACGATCTGCTGCATCGCTGGCGCAGCGGTGAGTTGCAGGTGGATATCCCCTGTGTGATCTCCAACCACGAGGACTTGCGCAGTTTTGTCGAGTGGCACGGAATCCCGTTCATTCGTGTGGACATGCAGGACAAGGCGGCCGCGTTCGACAAGATCGCCGCACTGTTTGAGCAACATCGTGGCGACAGTATGGTGCTGGCGCGCTTCATGCAGATATTGCCGCTCTCACTGTGCCAGCGCTTCCCCGGGCGCATCATCAATATCCACCACAGCTTCCTGCCCTCCTTCGTCGGCGCAAAGCCTTATCACCAGGCCTATCTGCGCGGCGTGAAGCTGATCGGTGCGACCTGCCATTACGTCACCGACGAACTGGATGCGGGACCGATTATCGAGCAGGACACGGTGCGCATCGACCACGGCGACACGGTGGACGACCTGGTGCGTTACGGACGCGACATCGAGAAAACGGTGCTGTCGCGCGGTCTGCGCTACCACGTGGAAGACCGCGTGCTGGTGTGCGGCAACAAAACAATAGTTTTCAGATAGGGAACTGATTCGCGCAACACACCTCTATAGCGCCGAGAGCGATTTCCGTTTGATCGTTCAATCCCCGTATATTCAAGCAACCGCATGACACCAGCCCCACCGATCCGCATCGGAAACTATTCCATCGTCCAATTATTGGGAGAGGGTGCCACGTCCAACGTCTATCTGGCGCTGCGCGATGGCTCGTATGCCTCGGTTGCGCTCAAGCAACTACGCAGGGGATGCCAGTCCGACTTGCACAAAGCCATGTTTGCGACCGAGGTGGAGCTTGGCCGTAAGCTGGATCACAAGAACATCGTCCGCGTGCTGGATGCAGACTTGAATGAGAAGAGCGGTGCTTATCTGGTGATGGAATACATCAATGGCGTTCCGCTGGATCGACATGAGCACGTCGATACCTTGTTGCCGCTCAACACGGTCGTGTTCGTGATCGAGCAGATCGCCGGAGCGTTGCGCTATGCGTCGAACATGGGCATCGTGCACCGCGACGTGAAGCCCGGCAACATCATCCTGATGCCGAATGGCGTCGTCAAACTGGCAGACTTCGGTTGCGCCATTCCGGCCAGCAAGATGGGCGCAGTGGTGGCGGGTAGCCTGGCCTATATGTCACCGGAACAACTGGAGGGTGAAGCACTTGATCAGCGCGCAGACATCTATGCGCTGGGCGCGGTGCTATACCGGTTACTGACTGGCAAACATACATTTGAGGCAGACAGCACCTACGATGCACGCATCGCTATCCTGAACTTCCCGATTATGCCGATCGAGACCTGGCGCAAGGAGCTGCCGAAGGAACTGATCGCGGTCATCAATCGCGCGCTGCAAAAAAATGCGGCTGATCGGTACGTCACTTGGGATGAATTTATTCGCGCTTTCGGTGAGGCAGCGCACAGCATTCGCATGTCCGATTACGACTTGGATATGTATCGCGGTTTCAGCATGTCCACGCAGTCTGTGCTATCGAACTACATGTCGGCAGACCGCGAATTTTCCAGAAGCGGGTTTTCGCGCAGCACTTTGCGCGATTCATAATAAAAAGAGGACACCTTGCGGTGCCCTTGAAGTAGAGCCAGTGAAGACCCATGGCTGAGGCTAAAACATACCACTCCGTATCAACAATATTGCGATGATAATCGTTAGTACATATGAAACGCTTTTCCAGAATAGCACTGGGTTACGCTCTAACAGTGGCGGAAGAGTCTTGTTTAGAAATGCTTTATTGGGATGACGCAGATCATATAAATACTCGGATAATTCTTCGTATCGCTTGTATGGATTTGGATGGACTGCTTTCCTGATGACATCATCGATCCAGACCGGAATTTCGCGCTCATCATCAAGTAAAGTACGGTACGTCAATCTGCTTTGTGAAGTTTTTGTTCTGGATTTTGCTACTTGAGTTCCGTAGGGTAGATTGCCAGTCAACATTTGATAAGTAATAACACCCAGAGAAAACATATCCGAGCGTGGTGTACCGCTTTCGCCTAAGAAATATTCTGGTGCAGTGTATTGTGCGGTACCCAGTAAGTCATTTCGTCCGATAGGTGTTGTGATTTCCATGATGCCGGCAACTCTTGTAGAACCAAAATCAATGATCTTTACCGTCCCGGTGCTGTCGATCATGATGTTTTCCGGTCTCAGATCCTGATGCAACATTTCCATCCGGTGGAAAGCGAGTAGTCCTTTGGCTATTTGTTCCACGATTCTCCGCACTATTTCCAAATTCGGTTTCGGGTTGTCGATCATCCACTGCGTCAAGGTTTGGCCTTCGATAAATTCAGTGACGATATAGAGATAGTTCCGCTTTCGGGTCTGCAAGCACGGTTTGAGTACATACGCACTGTTGATGCGCCGTGCGATCCACTCTTCCATTAGAAATCGTTCGAGGTAGACCGGATCAGCGCGAAGGTCGATTGATGGCGTTTTTATGATGATCTGAGTGTTTGTTTCATTATCAAACGCCAGGTAAACGTGACTGCGACTGCTGGCATGCACCTCCCTGATAATCTGGTAGCCATCAAACATCATCCTCGCTTCCAATACCGGCGGGAACGGCAGCTCGGTCAGTTGCTGATAGACCGCATTGGCATCCTGGCTGGGTAATTCATCCACACGGACAACTTGGGCAGTGAGGTTATCCGTGCTGCCTTGCGTGTAGGCTTTATCTACGATCTCCTTTGCCGCTTTATCCAGATCATGTTCATTTGCATGGATAAGATCGATGAGGAGATCGGGGGCAACATATTCATGGATGCCATCCGTCACCAGCAAGAAGATATCGCCCTTGTCGACCGACAGCGCGTGATAATCGATTTCAAGTTCCGGGCTGATGCCCAAGGCACGGCTCAGGTGGCTTTGCGCCTGTGATATCCAATGCCGATGATCCTTGGTCAATTGCTCCAGCGTTTTGCCGCGCAACAAGTAGACCCGCGAATCTCCCACATGAAGAATGTGTGCCGTTGTCGACTTGAGCACGACGGCGCTCAGGGTGCATACATAGCCTTTGTCTTGATCGTAACGATGCTGGCTTTGCCGGGTCTGTGTATGTAACCAGGAGTTGGTTGCGTTCAAAACCTGTTCAGCCGACTTCTTGACCGACCAGGCTTCCGAGGTGCAAAAATAATCCTCCAAAAAGCTTTTGACGGCGGTCTCGCTGGCAATATGGCTGAGCTCACTGCTGCTGATGCCGTCGGCCAGCGCAATGGCAATTCCTTTTGAAGTCAGCAGCGGTTCTTGCGGGATATAAACACCGTGAAAATCCTGATTGGTTTCCTTGCGGCCTTTATCAGAATGTTGCCCTACAGATATTCTTAACTGACTGGACATTTAATAAGCCTAAGGAGCCTCAGTCACACATCGGGCTGAGGCTCTATGTTTAAAGCAGATCAATTATTAAAGGCGCGTTTTGGTGCAGTCCTGATGTGCGTGCTGTACAGGGTCAGTCCAGTGAATGCTAGCCCACCAACCAGATTCCCCAGTACAGTTGGAATCTCATTCCATATCATGTAATCCATAATCGAGAAATTCCCACCCATGATCAGCCCTGAGGGAAACAAGAACATGTTTACCACGGAGTGTTCAAAGGCCATAGCAAAAAAGAGCATGATCGGCATCCACATTGCGATAACTTTACCGCTCACCGAGGTGGAGATCATTGCGCCAACCACACCTAAAGAAACCATCCAGTTGCACAGCATGCCCCTGATGAAGAGTGTAAGCATACCTGCTGCACCATATTGTGCATATCCTAGTGTACGCGCTTCACCAATACCCGCAATTTTCTGGCCTACTTCATTGGGTGCTACGGAGAAGCCGTAGGTAAAAATAATCGCCATCATAAAAGCGACGGTCAACGCACCTGCGAAATTGCCTGTGAAGACTAATCCCCAGTTCCTTAACACACCACCAATTGTTACGCCCGGGCGTTTATCAATCAATGCAAGTGGTGTTAAAACAAACACACCGGTCAAAAGATCGAAGCCCATCAAATACAGCATGCAAAAACCAACAGGAAAAAGAATGGCGCCAACGAGTGGTGAGCCAGTTTGGACGGCCATGCTAACCGCAAATACAGCCGCTAATGCGAGGATGGCACCGGCCATATAAGCTCTGATCAACGTATCTCTGGTTGACATGAAAATTTTGGATTCACCAGCATCCACCATCTTTGTAACGAATTCTGAAGGCACTAAATAAGACATTATGTTTCCTTTGAAAAATTTATTGGGCAACAACGAAACTGTTGGGCGTGCTAGATGTTCGTGCATGTATCATGAAAATTTGAGATACACCCCCCCTTTATCTACGCGCACCTGATGGCGATGCGCGCACCCTTTGTCGGGTGCGACCGCTTCCCCGCTGTCGAGCTGTACCGTCCAGCCGTGCAGCGGGCAAGTCACCTTGCGGTCAAACACGATGCCCTGCGATAGCGGGCCACCCTTGTGCGGGCATTTGTCGCTCAGTGCAAACACCTCGTCCACATCATTGCGAAACACAGCCACATCACCCTTTTCGGTTTGCACAACACGCGAACCTAATTTAGGAATTTCTGTCAGTGCGCATACTTTTTTCCACTCACTCATAGCTATCTCCTACTGTGCATTCAAAGAATGAAACTTGATGGGCGTGTACTCTTGCTTTTGCGTGCCGAGTACACGTTCATGCCATGGATCTTTTTCATCGCGCAATGAATCTTTAAGTCGCTCATAGAGGGCTTTTCTCCCCGTTGCGTCGTCCACAATGCGTTTCTTTACATAGTCCATGCCGACACGCTGCACCCAATGCACAGTGCGATCGAGATAGCGTGCCTCCTCCCGATAGAGCTGGAGAAAGGCGCCTGAATATTCCATCACCTGTTCGGCACTCTTCACCTTGGTGAGAAACAGGGCTACCTCTGCCTTGATACCGCCATTGCCTGCGACATAAATTTCCCAACCCGAATCGACACCGACAATACCGACATCTTTGATGGTGGCTTCGGCGCAGTTGCGTGGGCAACCGGAGACGGCAAGCTTTACCTTGTGCGGTGCCCACATGCGGTCGAGCGCCTTTTCAAGGTCAATCCCCATATGGGTTGAGTCCTGCACGCCGAAACGGCACCACTCCGAGCCGACGCAGGTCTTGACCGTGCGGATTGACTTGCCATAAGCGAAGCCGGATGGCATGTCGAGATCGGCCCATACTTTCGGCAAATCTTCTTTTTTCACGCCCAGCATGTTGATACGTTGACCGCCGGTACACCTCACCTCGCGGATGGCATATTTCTCGGCCACGTCCGCGATGCGTCTTAATTGTGCGGGCGTTGTCACACCGCCATAGATGCGCGGTATGACCGAGAAAGTGCCATCCTTCTGGATATTGGCGTGAACACGCTCGTTGACGAAACGCGACTGAGAGTCGTCCTGATATTCATGAGGCCATGAACATAGCAGGTAGTAATTAAGCGCCGGGCGACAGGATGCGCAGCCGTTAACATTGCGCCACTCGAAAAAATGCATGACCTCTGGAATCGATTTCAAATTGTGATCGAATATTGCTTTGCGCACCTCCTCGTGGGTGTGATCGGTGCAAGCGCAAACCGGTTTTTTAGCAATGTCGGCAGGCTGGTATGCGCCGCCCACGGTAGAGGCGAGTATTTGTTCCACCAACCCTGTGCATGAGCCGCAGGAGGAAGAAGCTTTGGTGTGCTTGCGCACTTCTGCCAAAGTGAACAAACCATTTCCCTTAATGGCTTTGACAATAGTGCCTTTACACACACCGTTGCAGCCGCACACTTCCATGTTGTCCGGCATAGACGCGGCTTTGTTCTGTCCCTGGTGACCGGCATTGCCAAGATGGTTCTGCCCGAACATCAGTTGATCGCGCAACTCGTGGATGTTTTGGCCATCGCGCAACAACTGGTAGTACCACGCACCTTCAGCGGTATCCCCGTACAACACGCCGCCAATGATTTTGTCTTCCTTAACCAGTAGTTTTTTGTAAACGCCGGCGGATGGATCGCTCAACACGATTTCTTCCACGCCCTCGCCGCCCGCGAAGTCACCGGCAGAGAACAGATCGATGCCGGTGACTTTGAGCTTGGTCGAAGTGACTGACCCGGTATAACGACCGATACCAAACTGCGCCAGATGGTTGGCACACACCTTGGCTTGCTCGAACAACGGTGCCACGAGGCCGTAGGCGATGCCGCGATGCGCGACACATTCACCCACCGCGTAGATGCGCGGATCGTAGGTTTGCATGGTGTCGTTCACCACCACCCCGCGATTGCAATGCAAACCAGCCGCTTCGGCCAGCTCGACATTGGGGCGGATACCGACTGCCATGACCACCAGATCGGCAGGTATCGTCTCGGCGCCCCCTTCGACCCTGCTCGGGACGGGCTTTAACTTGACCGCGCATACTCGCCCCGATTCACCGGCGACCAGTTCTGCAGTCTGCTTTTCCAATTTAAACTTGAGTCCCTTGGCTTCCAGCGATTTCATCAACAGGTCGGCGGCTGTGCGATCGAGCTGGCGCTCCATCAGCCAAGGCATCAGATGCACTACAGTCACATCCATGCCGCGTAGCTTGAGCCCGTTTGCTGCTTCAAGCCCCAACAACCCACCGCCAATTACCACCGCATGACGGTAACGAGACGCGGCCTCGATCATTTCATTAGTGTCTTTGATGTTGCGGTAAGAAATGACCCCAGGCAAATCTTTGCCAGGCACTGGCAGAATGAACGGGCTTGAACCTGTAGCTAATAACAGACGGTCATAGCCTGCTTCGGTTCCATCACTGGCGATTACTTTGCGCCGTACACGATCGATCTGAGCCACGTTTTTATTGATATGCAAAGTGATACCGTTCTGCGCGTACCAATCGACATCGTTCAACATGATGTCTTTGATGGTCATTTCTCCGGCGAGCACCGGTGATAGCAGGATGCGGTTGTAGTTGCCGTGCGGCTCGGAGCCGAACACGGTGATGTCATACATATCGGGTGCCAGCTTGAGCAATTCTTCCAGCGTGCGTATCCCG
>CXWL01023447.1_pt1 | contig 22142 bp, 18 predicted proteins | sample 590931 | NCBI WGS metagenome assembly CXWL01 (sample SAMEA3498368, study PRJEB10139) | groundwater metagenome | biome: water well; material: biofilm material | place: Germany | collected 2015-04-27 | reverse complement strand
TCGATCACCTGCCCGAACAGGCCTTCTACATGGCCGGCGCCATCGAGGACGTTCTCGAACAGGCGAAGAAGCTCGCCGCCTAGGAGTCCCCTTCATGTCCGCCGCCCCCGCCGCCCGCCCCACCAAACTCACACTGGAAGTCGTCACCCCGGACGGTCTGCTCGTCCGTGACGAGGTCGACTCCGTCCAGGCTCCGGGTTCCGAGGGGTCGTTCGGGGTTCTGCCCGGACACGTTCCGATGCTCGTCACCCTGGGCGCGGGCGAAATCGTCTACCGCAAGGGCGCGGAGACCGGGCGCATCGTCTGTCTGTTCGGCTTTTGCGAGGTCCTCCCCGACCGCGTCCACATCATGGCCGAAGGTGGAGAACGCGCGGCCGAAATCGACGTGGCCAAGGCTGAGCTGGCGCGCGCCCAGGCCGCCGAACGCATGAAGATGGTGAAGGACGAAGAAGGCTTCAACGAAGCCCAGGCCGACTACATCAAGGCGGTCGCCCGCCTGTCGGTGGCGTCCCACACCAAGAGCGACTGAGCGCGAGGCCGCAGATACTCGCTCAGTTAAAAACGCTTTTCCGCTACAGGGCTCTGATCGAGAGCCTTGTTTCGCGCGAGCTCAAGGCCAGGTACCGCGGTAGCGTGCTGGGGTTCGTCTGGAGTTTCATCAATCCCCTACTGAATCTCCTCACCTACGGCGTGGTCTTTGCCTACGTCCTCCCCGGGCAGCGGCCGAAGGAGATGGAACCGTACCTTCTCTTCTTCGCCTGCGGCATCCTGCCCTGGAGCTTCTTCCAGGCCGCGGTGCTCGAGGGATCCGCAGTGCTGGTGAGCAGCGGCGGCCTCCTCAAGAAGGTTCTTTTTCCTCCCGAGATCCTGCCCACGGTCAGCGTGATCACGAACCTCTTCAACTTCCTTCTCTCTCTCCCCATCCTGTTCTTCTTTGTGGTGTGGAATCAGAAACTCTCGTGGGCGGCGCTGCTTTTCCCCATTCCCCTGCTCATCCAGGTGATCCTGGCCCTCGGCATGGCTCTCGCTCTGTCGGCCCTCACCGTGCATTTCCGAGACCTGAGCAACATCATCGGTCACCTCTTCCATCTCTGGTTCTTCGCTTCCCCGATTCTGTACGTCTATGGAACGGTCGAGGGCCGGTTTCGAAGCGTGCTCCGCCTGAATCCGATGAGCCACATCATGGTGAGTTATCAACAGATGCTCTTCGAGGGCCGGTTCGACCACTGGATGGGTCTCGCCTACTCGGCAGTGGTAGCGATCGCTGCCTTCGCATTCGGCTGTTTCCTTTTCGACCGTCTGCGTGACGCACTCGCGGAGGAACTGTGAGCGGGACGGCGCACGCCGGATCCGGGGTTGCGATCTCCGCCCGAGACCTCACCAAGGTCTACCGGAAGTATCTCCACAAGAATCAGTTCACCACCCTCAAGAGCGCGATTGTCTCCGGGTCGCTCATTCGCGACCTGAGCCCGAGCGAACTCTTCACCGCCCTGGATCACGTCTCCTTCGACATCCCTCGCGGCTGCACCTACGGCATCCTTGGAGAAAACGGCTCGGGCAAGTCGACCACGCTGAAGCTCCTCTCGGGGATCACCAAACCCTCAAGCGGCACACTCGTTGTTTCCGGCCGCGTCTCCGCCCTCATTGAACTGGGCGCCGGGTTCCATCCCGAAATCAGCGGCCGCGAAAACGTGGCCATCAACGGAGTGATGCTCGGCCTCACCCGGGCCGAGGTGAACCGCCGCTTCGACGAGATCGTCGAGTTCGCGGAGATGAAAGACTTCATCGACGCCCCGGTGAAGACCTACTCCTCGGGCATGTACGCGCGGCTCGGTTTCGCGGTGGCCATCCACGTCGACCCGGACGTCCTTCTCATCGACGAAGTCCTCGCGGTGGGTGACGAGGCCTTCACCCGCAAGTGTCTCGAGAAGATCGGCGAGTTCCGCCGACGCGGCAAGACCATCGTCATCGTTACCCACAGCCTTGGCCTCGTAGAGAAGATGTGCGACGAAGCGTTGTGGCTGCGCAAGGGCAAGGCTATGGATTCAGGCGACCCCAAACGTGTTGTGGATGCCTATCTCAGCTTCGTCGCGGGGAAAGAAAACGAACTCCTCGGCAAGACCGAAAAGCGTGAAGTCGAAGCCGGCGCCGCGCGAGTGACGAGCGAAGCCCCTGAAGAGAAGAAGCGGTGGGGAAGCGGGGAGGTCGTTCTGAACGAGGTTCTCCTCAAGGACGCCGCCGGCCGCAGTGCTCACGTTTTCGTCCCCGGCGACACGGTTTTGATCGAGGTCAAAGGCGAGGCGAAAGAGCCGGTCGAGGATTTCGTCTTCGGCGTGGGGATCTTCACCGCCGACGGAACCGCGGTCTACGGCACGAACACCCACCTCGAGGAGTACAGGCCCCGGAAGGCCTCAGGGCCCTTCGCCCTCACCTTCGAAATCAAAGACCTGCGCCTCGTCGAGGGGAGCTACATCCTCGACATCGCCGCGCACCGGCGCGACGGAACGCCTTACGACTACCACCGCGGTCTCTACTCCTTCCGCGTCCGCAGCCGGGTGAAGGATGTAGGTGTCTATCGTCCGCACCACACCTGGACCTTCTCGGAAACTCTGGCCATCGACCCGCCACCCGCGCGTCCCGAACTTGAACTCCGGCCGCTCGAGCGCGTCGAACGCCGGCGCGCCGCGGACACACTCGCCAGCCTGCAGAACGATCGCGCGAGCTTCCGCGCCCTCGGACGCGCCGTCGTTTTCACCAACGGTTGTTTCGACATCCTCCACGCCGGCCACGTCCGCCTGCTCGAGCAGGCCCGGGCCGAGGGCGACATCCTCGTGGTGGGACTCAATTCCGACGCTTCGGTCAAGCGGCTGAAAGGCGAGAGCCGGCCGGTGATCGGCGAGGCGGAGAGGGTCGAAGCCCTGCTCGCCCTTGAATGTGTCGACCGGGTTCTCGTCTACGATGACGACACACCGCTCGAGACCATCAAGGCGCTGCGCCCCGACGTGCTGGTCAAGGGAGCCGACTGGGCCTTGGACAAGATCGTGGGCCGAGCGGAAGTCGAGCAACTCGGCGGCCGCGTTGTCCAGGTCGAACTTCTCCCCGATCGATCAACAACCAGCCTGATCCACAAGACGGAGGGCGGGGCCGGCGCTCCGAGGTGAGAACCCCGGCGACGTTCCTGGTCCGCGAGCCCGGGTTCCAGGCGCTCCAACGAGCGATTGATGAAAACCGGACGAGCCGCGTTACCGGTCTGTTTGGCGCTGCGCGTCTCCTCGCTCCTCTGTGCTCGACCGGGAAGCTTCTCGTCTTCGTCGTTCCCCACGAGAAAGAGATCGAGTCGCTGGCCGGCGACGCCGAGACACTGATCACCTGGCTGGGCCATGCGGGCAGCCTGGCCACCTTCAAGGATGTACCGCCACTCGTCTCGGGCACCGGCCCGACACCCGAAGACCACGAACGTACGCAGTCGACTCTCGCCCTTCACGACGGAACGGTCCGCGCGGTCCTCCTCTCCGCTCCCGCTCTGGTTCATTCCGTACCCGCGCCGGAAGTCATCGACCGCAAACGTCTCTCGGTGAAGGTAGGCGAGGAGCTGCTCGTGGACATGCTCCTCGATCACCTCGATGGTGCCGGGTACCGCCGCGAAGATCCCGTGGTCGAGGCCGGCGCCTTCGCGAGGCGTGGCGGCATTGTCGATGTTTTCCCACCGGGACGCCTGTGGCCGCTGCGCATCGAGTTCTTCGGCGATCGCATCGACAGCCTCCGCGAATTCGACCCTGCCACCCAGCGGCGGCGTCATGAAGTCGAGGAGGTCACGCTCCTTCCCTTCGGCGTGCCCGCCGGAGGCTCCCGCCTCGCCATTCCGCAGATTCTCCCGCCCCATTGGCTTGTCGTCATCGAACCCGAGGCCGTGCGCGCGGAGATGGATCGGGCCCTCCACGTCAAGACCGAGATGCACGCCGACCTCGATCCAGACGACCCGAGAACGGTGCGCTCCTTCGAAACCTTCGTCGATCCCGAGATCGTCCGCGCCTATCTCGATCGCGAGGAGCGCACCGATCTTCTCGACATCGCACCCGAAGGCCCGGCCATCCACATCGCATCGCGCCCCGCTCCCCAATATCGCGGCGACCTCAAGCAGCTGCGCGAAGATCTTCAGGCCTCGAGCGGAAAGACCTTCATCCTCCTCGGCACTCCGGGACGCGCCCAGCGACTGAGTGAGACCCTGTTCGAGGGTGGGATCGCCATTGGCGAAGACGCGACGGTGGAGGTGGGAGCGGGCCACCTCTCCCGCGGCTTCGAGTTTCCGGGCAGCGGTCTGCGCATCCTCGCCGATGGCGATGTATTTCCCGAAGAGGTGCACGTCCACAAGCGGCGCAACGTCGTACGCTCGTTCCTCTCCGACTTCCGCGACCTGAAGCCCGGCGACTACGTCGTCCACGAGGATCACGGCATCGGCCGCTTCGTCGGTCTCGAGAGTTTGCATGTCCTCGGCTCCGACGCCGAGTTCATGGTGGTGAGCTACCAGGGCGGCGACCTGCTCCGCGTTCCCGTGGAGTCCTTCCACCGGATTCAGAAACACCGCGCCGCCGAGGCGTCCAACCCGAGCCTCGACAAACTCGGGGGCACGGGCTGGACCAAGACCAAGTCCCGGGTCAAGCGGGCCATGCGCGACATGGCCGCCGAACTGCTCAAGGTGCACGCCGAACGGAAGACCCGAAAGGGATTCGCCTTCTCGCCGAGTTCACCGTGGCTACAGGAGTTCGAGAACGCCTTCGAATACGAGGAGACACCGGACCAGCGCAAAGCCATCGACGACGTGTTCGCCGACATGTCCTCGCCCACTCCGATGGATCGCCTGGTCTGCGGCGACGTGGGTTACGGCAAGACCGAAGTGGCCATGCGCGCGGCCATGCGTGCGGTCGCGGATGGCAAGCAGGTGGCGGTTCTCGCCCCCACCACCATCCTCGCCTTCCAGCACCTGAAGACGTTCAGGCGAAGGTTCGCACCCTTCCCGGTCACGACGGAGATGGTGTCCCGCCTCCGCACGACCAAAGAGAACAAGGAAGTCTTGCAGCGGGCGGCCGAAGGCAAGGTCGACATCGTCATCGGCACTCACCGCGTGCTCTCCAAGGATGCCGACTTCAAGGACCTGGGCCTCGTCATCGTCGATGAAGAGCAGCGCTTCGGGGTCGCGGCCAAGGAACGACTCAAGCAGAAGAAGACCACCGTCGATAGCCTCACGTTGTCGGCGACACCCATCCCACGCACACTGCAGATGGGCCTGTCCGGCCTTCGCGACATGTCGGTCATCGAGACACCGCCGCGTGATCGCCTGGCCATTCAGACCATGGTGGTGAAGTTCTCCAAGGATCTCATCGCCACCGCCATCCGCCACGAGATGGAACGGGAAGGCCAGGTCTACGTGGTGCACAACCGCGTGGAGTCGATCTACTCTCTCGCAAGCATGATCAAGGAACTGGTTCCGGAGGCGCGGGTGGTGGTGGGCCACGGCAGCATGACCGAGGGAGAGCTCGAGAAGTCGATGCTCGCCTTCGTTGAGGGCCAGGCCGACGTCCTCGTGGCCACCACGATCGTCGAGAACGGTCTCGATGTTCCGCGGGCCAACACTCTGATCATCCATCGCGCCGACCGATTCGGTTTGGCCCAGCTCTATCAGCTGCGTGGACGGGTCGGCCGCTCGGACCGACCCGCTTTCGCCTATCTCATGGTGCCGCCCGGCCGCGTGCTCTCGGAGATCGCGCAGCGTCGCCTCGCCGCCATTCGTGAATTTTCGGATCTGGGCTCCGGCTTCCGTCTCGCCGCCCTCGATCTCGAAATGCGCGGTGCGGGAAATCTCCTCGGCGGCGAACAGAGCGGACACATTCTCGCGGTGGGTCTCGACCTCTATCTGAAGCTTCTCGGCGACGCAGTGCGCGAGCTGGAGGCGGGTGGGGACACTCAACTTCCCGAACGCACGGTGTTGAACCTGCGCATCGATCTGCGCCTGCGCTCGAGCTACATCGCGGAGGCCCGCGACCGTATCCTGATCTACAAGCGCGCGGCCGACGCCGCACGCGATGAGGACATCCAGGCCATCGAGGCCGACCTCAAGGACCGCTTCGGCCCGTTGCCCCAGGAGGCCATTGATCTCGTCACCTATTCAAGGCTGCGGGTGCAGGCCGAGGGCCTGGGCATCGCTCGCGTCGACCGCGCCGGCTTACGGCTCGACATCTTCTTCGGCGAGGCTCCGCCCGTGGATCCGCGGAAGCTCGCCGACCTCGTCGCCGCCTGGCCGGGAGCAAAGCTCGGAATCGGGGGGAAGACGCTGAGCGTGCCCTTGCCCCAAGGCGCTCCCCTCGACGCCTCCCGCCGCGCCCTCGAACGCCTTCGGTCGGCGAAAATCGAGGGATTGTGAACAGAATCTTCGCCCTTCTGATGATCCTGAGCCTCGCCGCGTGCCGCCCCCCCCTCGACCCCGTGGTCATCCGCTTCGGTGGGGTGGACGTCCGGCGCAGCGCCTTCTTGAAGGAACTCGAGGCTCTGGCCACCAGCGGAACCGACATTTCCGACCCGATGATCCGCACCTCCGCCTTCACCCGCTTCATCGAGGAGAAAGTGGTGGCCATCGCCGCCCACCCTCATGGTCTCAAGTCCGACGAGGACGACAGAGTGGAGAGCGAACGCTGGCTCGCCGCCCTCCTCGGCCCGGCCTCGGTCTCCGAAGCCGAGGCTCGCGCCTACTACGCCGCCCATCCCGAGGTGGCCCAGGTTGAGGAGTCGGTCACCATTCGGGAAATTCTCGTCGCCACCACCCAGGAGGCCCGCGATGTGGTCCGGATCCTCGGTTCCGACCGCAACGCATTCGAGCTTCTCGCCCGGACCCGGTCGCGATCCCCCCATGCCCAGGGCGGCGGACTCATGGGCTCGTTTCGCCGCGGTGAGCTGCCCGCGGAGATCGAGCAAGCTGCCTTTGGCCTGTCGCAGGGCCAGCTCTCCGGCATCGTAACCACGTCCTTCGGTTACCATGTCCTCCGGCTCGAGGCGAAGACGCTCGCGGCCACCCGTTCTTTCGCTGACTCGCGGGCCGACATCGAGTCCCGACTGGCAGAAGCGAAGACGCGTCTCAGAATGAAGCAACTTATCGATGGACTGGTCTCTCAGGCACAGGTGAACTATGAAGCTGTCACGGCTCGGTAGCGTTTTCTTTCTCGGGGCCGCCCTCGGCGCATCCGTCCTCGTGCATGGCGATGTGATCGAACGGGTGATCGCCCGCGTCAACAGCCAGATCGTCACCCTCTCGGAGTTCGAGGCTCGGCAGATGGCGGCGGTGCAGCAGGCCCGGGTTCCGGAGGCCGAGATCGAGGCCTATCTCCGCCAGAACAACGCCCGGCTACTGGAGGAGGCTATGGAGGAACTGCTTCTGGTGGATCGCGCCGCCACCCTGGGCATGAAGCTGCGTTCCGAGTACCTCGATCAGGTCATCGAAGACATCAAGAAGGAACAAAACATCACCTCGGAAGAAGATTTCCTCAACCAGCTCAAGCGCGAAGGGCTCACCATCGACGCCCTTCGCCGCAACATCGAGCGTTCCGTGGTGGTGCGGCAGGTCCGCTCCCGGGACGTTGATCCCAAGGCGCAGGTCACCGACGCCGATGTGCGCGCCGAGTACGAGCGACGCAAAGCCGCGGACTTCACCCGCAAGGCCACGGTCCATCTCATGGAGATCGTGCTCAAAGGCGACGGCGCGGCCGAGCGTGCGGGCGTTCTCGTCGACCGGCTGCGGAAGGGCGAGGATTTCGAGACCCTGGCCCGTGAACTTTCCACGAGCACGAGCCAGGGTGCGGGGGGAGACCTCGGCCGGGTGGAGCCCGATGATTTGAACCCCGCGCTCTCCTCGGCCATCGCCTCGCTTCGGCCCGGCGAGGTCTCGGCCCCGGTCTCCGTCGACGGAACTTACTGGATCCTGAAGGTCCGGGAGCGTCTCGCCGATGAGGTCACCGCCTACGATCAGGTCAAAGAGCGCATTCAGGAGGAGCTGTCGCGCACCCGCTTCGAGAAGGTCTACAGCGAGTACATCGCTGATCTCAAGAAAAACGCGGTCTACACCGTCTACGTTCGCGAGGCTCCCACCACCATCGGCCGCAAGCCGAAGCCGGCACCGCGGCCGGTGAACACCGACGATGAATTCACAACCTCGGGCTCAGCGGCCCCCGAACGGATTACAGCGCCCCCCGCACCCGCGCGACCGACGCCCACGCCGCAGCCGCGCTAGTCGGGTTGCCTATCGGAGTTGCCAGCATGGTCGATCCGGACCAGACGGTTGGCGCCATCGTTCGCGAACTCGTACACCGGATTCCGCGTGGACGCGTCGCCACCTACGGGACCGTGGCCCGCGCTGCCCAGGTGGCCGGCCGGCCGATCGGCGGCGCGCGCACAGTGTCGTGGATCCTGGCCGCGCTCAAAGGGCGTGACGACACGCCCTGGCATCGCGTGGTGGGTGCGGGCGGAGTCATCCGCCTCCCCGACCGCCGGGGCGCGCTTCAGAGAAGCCGCCTCAAGGCCGAGGGCGTTCGCTTCATCAGGGGCGTGATCGAACCCGCCCACCTCGCCGACGAGACCCTGATTCTTAGATAGTCGGTGGTCCCGTGAGAATGTCGAATTGTTCCTGACTGAGCAGGGGATCGGCCTCCACACCCAGCGGTTCTGAAAGCAGGGAGGAGATGGCGGAGAGAAAACCGCTGTCCCGCTCTTCGAGCAGAACGTCGGCCACCGCGGGTGCGGCCCGCAGGGTGAGCTTCTGGGCCTTGAGTTCCGAGGGCAACTTGCGGATCTCGTCGTAGATCTCGGTCAGGATGGTGGGCACGCTCTTCACCCGACCCACGCCCGCGCACTCCGGACAGGTCTCGCACAACGTCTTGCTCAGAGACTCGCGCACGCGCTTCCTGGTGAGGATCACCAGGCCGAACTCGCTCACCGACAACACACGGCTCGTGGCCCGATCCCGCCGGAGTTCGCCATCGAGCACGGCCAGGACCTTCTTGCGGTTCTTGCGGTCCTTCATGTCGATGAGATCGAGGACGATGATGCCTCCGAGGTCGCGCAGGCGAAGCTGCCTCGCGATCTCCCGTGCCGCCTCGATGTTGTTTTTCACGATCGTCTCTTCGTGATCGCTCTTGCCCACGAAGCGGCCGGTGTTGACGTCGATGGCCACCAGGGCCTCGGTCTCCTCGATGACGATCGAACCGCCGGATTCGAGGGGCACCCGAGTCTTGAGCGCGCGCTCCAACTCTGCGTTGATGCCGAAGTCGTCGAAGATGTGGCCGGGTCGGTTGACCAGGCGGACCTTCGACAAGAGTTCGGGATCCACGCGGTCGAGGAAGTTGTAGACCTTCTTGTGGAGCTCAGGGTCGTCCACGTGAACGCCGGCCACGTCCTTGCCGAGCAGGTCGCGCAGCAGTCGTTCGACGAGGGACGGTTCCTTGTAAAGCAGCATCGGCGCCTTGCCGCGTGAAGCCACGCCCCGGACTTCGTCCCAGGTGCGGATCAGATTGCGGGCGTCGCGTTCGAGATCGACCACATCCCGCCCGAGCGCCGCGGTGCGTCCGATGAAACCGCCCCCGCCGTTCTCTCGCCTGATGCCTTTCAGGAAACTCTTGAGCCGCTTTCGCTCTTCATCGTCTTGCACCCGGCGCGATACGCCCACGTGTTCGACGGTAGGGAGGAACACCATGAATCGGCCGGGCAGCGATATGTGAGCGGTGATGCGCGCGCCCTTGGTGCCAAGTGATTCCTTGACCACCTGCACCACGATGTCCTGCCCTGGGCTCACGAGGTCCTCGATGGGCGCAGCCTTGGCCCCTCGCTCCTCCTCTTCCAGCAGATTCTCCGGGAGATCTTCAAAGACGTCCTCGGCGTGCATGAAGGCGTCGCGTTCGAGGCCGATGTCCACGAAAGCCGAGCCCATTCCGGGAAGCACCCGGCTGACCCGACCCTTGTAGATGTTTCCGGCAGTGGAGGCGTGGTCGGAGCGCTCGATGAAGAACTCCGCGACCTGGGAGTCCTCGAGCAGTGCGACGCGGGTTTCCTTGGGAGAAGAGGTGACGACCAGCTCGCGCCTCATGCGCGGGCCGGCAACGACGCTGCGAAGAATGTCATTTCAAGAAAGCTCTATGTTTGGCCCGTCAATTGGCGAATCGGCGCATCCTGACGCTGAGGATCAGGCCGATCGAAATAAATGTCGCGAGCACCGAGGAACGACCGGCGCTCATCAGCGGCAGGGGAAGGCCCTTGACGGGGAGAAGACCCGCCACCATCCCGACATTGTAAACAACCTGGAACGTGAGTGTGGCGGTGAGACAGGCGACGAGGATTGCCCCCAGCCGGTCGCGGGCGAGTCGCGCGATGTCGAGACAGCGCCAAAGCAGGGCGAGGTAGAGCCCGAGGGTGGCCATCACCCCCACGAAACCGAATTCCTCGGCCAGCACGGAAAAGATGAAATCGGTCTGTCGCGCAGGCAGATAGCCAAGCTGGGTCTGGGAGCCGAGGCCGTATCCCTTGCCGGTCAGGCCGCCGGAGCCCACCGCGATCTGCGATTGCTTCTTCTGGTAGCCGGAGCCGCGAGGATCGAGGTCGGGATCGAGAAACGAATAGATACGCGCCTTCTGATAGTCGCGCAGCAAAAACTCCCAGGAGATGAGGCCGAAGATCAGCAGGAAGCCGCTCAGGATGACGATGGATTTGTACCGCAGCCCGGCCAGGAAGGCGCCCACGAAGAACATGGGCACGAGGGACACCGCGGTTCCGAGATCGGGAGCGGCCGAGATGGCAAGAGCGAGCACGGCGGTGACCGAGGCCGGGGCGAGCAGATCCCCGAGTCCCAGCGAATCCTTCTTCATCTCGGAGAACAGTTTGGCTATGACGAGGGCGGCGATGATCTTGGCGAACTCGGAGGGCTGAAACTGGACGGGGCCCACGCTCAGCCACCGTTTGGTGCCGGCGATGCGCGGTGCCATCACCAGTGTTGCCACCAGTATCAGCAGGGTGAGGCCCAGCAGCAGCGGCGCGCGGTCGGCCAGCCGGCGGTAGTCGGTGGCGGCCACGACGAGCAGCGCCACCAGTCCGACTCCAATCGCGCCCAGTTGGCCCACCCACAGCCCCTCGAGCTTTGTGCCCTGGGTGGCGCTCGCGATCATGCCGACACCGAGGGCGCTGACCAAGAGGGTGAGACCCACCAGAGGGTAGTCGAGGCCCTGGAAAAGACGCCGGAGCACTTAGGGTGACACCTGTTTGAGCGGCGTTTCGGGCAGACCGCGACCGAAGAACTTCTCAAGGATGGCCCGCGCCACCGGGGCGGCAGCACCCCCGCCGCTGCCACCGTTATCCACCAGAACCGCGAGCACGATGCGAGGATCATCCACCGGCGCGAAGCCCGCGAACCACGCATGAGGCTGGATCGACTCGATGTCCTTGGACAATTTCGCCGAGGAGACGACCTGGGCCGAGCCCGTCTTGCCCGCGACCTCCAAGTCGGCGATGCGGGCCTGCCGTCCCGACCCCCCGGAGATGTTGACAGCCATGAACAGGCCGCGGCTGATCGCGGCGAGGGTCGAGGGCTTAAAGCCCATGGATTTCGGAGCGTCGTAGGGGGCCGGTTTGCCGGCGATGAGGCGAACGATATGAGGCTGCACCAGCCGCCCCCCGTTCGCCACCGCCGCCATCATGCGCGCCATCTGCAGAGGCGTGGCCAGAACCTGGCCTTGTCCGATGGAGACGGAGATGGTTTCACCCTGGTACCACGGCACCTTGTACAGGCGTTCCTTCCAGGCGGGATCAGGGATCAGTCCGCTGGCCTCGCTTGGCAGATCCACACCGCTCGCCGAACCGAGGCCGAACTTTCTCGCGTAGCTCGCGAGTCGCTCGATCTCCAGCCGTGCGCCGAGTTGATAGAAGTACACGTTGCACGATTCGCCGAGCGCGCGGCCCAGTGAAACGGCGCCGTGCCCGGCCGGGCGGTTGCACCGGAAGACGTGACCGTAGATCGACGCGTAACCCGGACAGTAGACGGTCGACTCCGGGGTGACCAATCCCTCCTCGAGGCCGGCCGCCGCCACAACCACCTTGAAGAGGCTTCCCGGCGCGTACTGGCCCTGGATCGCCCGGTTGAGCAGCGGCGTCTTCGGGTCTCGGGTGAGACCTTCCCACACCGAGCGCTCGATGCCCGAGGTAAAGCTGTTGGGATCAAACCCGGGAGACGACACCAGGCCGAGAATCTCTCCGGTCAACGGGTCGAGAGCCACCGCACTACCCGCGCGATCCTTGAACGCTTCTTCCATGGCGCCCTGGAGGTCGGCAGACAATGTCAGTTCCACGGCCCCCCCAGGCTGCGCCGGCAGGTCTTCCGAAAGTTCGATCTCGACCCCGCGACTGTTGACCACCACGCGCCTGAGGCCATCCACTCCCGTGAGGTCCTCGTTGTACAGGGCCTCGAGGCCGGACTGGCCCACCACGCGGCCGGGCTCGAAGTCCGCGAAAGCCGGCTGCTTGAGTTGCCGGTCGGTGACCTCGCCCACCCGGCCCACCACGTGTGAACCGCTGCGCGCCTGGGGATAGGAACGCATGGGCACCACCTCGACGCTCACCTCGGACAACTCGGTTCGGCGGGCCTCCACCGCGGCCACGTCTTCGAAAGTGGCCTTGGCCTTGATGGTGACGGGTTGATAGGCGGCGCGCGGTCGGCTGAGCTTGAGGCGAATTTCCGCTTCATCGATCTTGAGCAGAGCGGCGAGGGTACTGGAAAGCCGATCAATGGAGCCCGACGGTCCCACCGTGACCACGATCTTGAAAGCCGCCTTGTTCTCGGCCAGGATCCTCCCGTTGCGATCGGTCAACATGCCCCGGGGCGCGGCAATGCTGAGAGTGCGGATTCGATTGTTCTCGGCCAGTTCGCGATAGTGCTTCCAGTTCACGCCCTGCAGGAGCCAGAACTGGAGGAGCAGCAGCGCCACCAGGCCGAGAAGGCCATTCTGCAGCCCGTCCAGCCGTGACTGCGCGGAGCGAAGGTCTTCGTAGATCTTCATGAAGGCAGGGCCCTTCGGCGCTCGAACAAGGCGAAGAGGATGAGGCCCACGGTGGCGTTGATGACTCCACGCATGGTCATGGCCCCGGGCGAATACTGAACCGGCGACATACCGAAGGCGGGAGCGATCCACTCGAAGGCGCGGGTGTCGATGACGGTTACGGTGAGCAGCAGGAAGAACCGCGGCGCCGCGCCGGTGATGAGGAACCTCGAGCCCAGCAGGCCGAGGGCGAAACCCAGGACGAGTCGGATCAGGCCGGACACGCCCCGGATCCCCCGTCCGAAAAGGGCCTCGGCCAGCCAGCCCGACAAGGAGGCCCCGATCATGCCGTGGATTTCCCCGCGCGAGAGGGCGAACCAGGTGGCGACCACCAGGGGCAGGTCGACATAGTCGCTGATGGGAAGGAACCGGCTCAACCCGCCCTGCAACAGCAGGGCAAACATCAGCAATCCACTGGCGATGAGGTTCGCCTTCACGGAAGCGGAACTTCTCCCTTGGCCCGAGGTGAAAGAGAAACGTAGACCTGTTCCGCGAACGCGGGCGAAGCCGATGGCCGCACCCAGACGTCCTTGAAGAGGCCCACGGGCTCAGCCACCCGCAAGACCGTGCCCACCACGAGACCCTTCTCGAAGAGCTGGTCGAGGCCGGACGTCACCACCACCTCGCCCGGATTGACCACGGCGAGGCTAGGAACGTACTTCATCAGAAGAAGAGGCGAGCCGTCGCCATCGTCCTGAAAACCCGAGACGATGCCGTCCACGCGTCCGCGCTCGGTGAGCACCGCGGCGCCACTGTCACGGTCCACCAGAAGCTGAACGCTCGCGGAGTTCGTCGACACCGTGAGTACCCGCCCGAGAACACCGGAGGGAGACAGAACGGTCGCGCCCTCCACCACGCCCTGCGCCAAACCCTTGTTGATGGAGACCGTCTTGAACCACGGAGAGGCGTTTCGCGCCACCACATCGGCGAGCACGGTGTCCATGGGAAGCCTTGGCTGCAGATCCAGAAGCACGCGCAGCCGCGCGTTCTCCTCCACCGCCGCCCGCTGGGAGAGGAGCTGCATCTCCGCCGCGCGCAGACGGTCTTTGAGCTGGCTGTTCTCGGCGCCCACCGCGCGCAGCTCCACGAAGGCACTCCACCCGCCGATCAGGCCGTCGGCGATGGCGGAGGTGGACTTCTGAATCGGAGAGAACACCGTGAGGACGGTTTGTTCGAACAGGGACACGCCGCCCACATCCACCTGACGGGAAATCGCCACCAGGTGGAGGATGACGAAGGCCAGCAGCCACATCCATGATCGGCGCAGGGGCGGCGCATCGTTCCGGGCGCGGGCGACCAGGGAGTCCATAGAAGATTCCACTTCCCGCTTAGGGTGCGAGGCGCGGGGAACGACCGGCCAAAAGCTCCGCCAAGGGTGCGGTCTCCTAGTCGATGCTGATCTTGCGCAGGAGGTCGAAGTCCGTGAGCATCCGTCCCGTTCCAAGGACGACGCAGCTCAGCGGATTCTCCGCGACCATCACCGGAAGCCCGGTTTCCTCGCGCAGGAGCTTGTCGAGTCCGCGCAACAGGCTTCCCCCGCCGGTCAACACGATGCCCCGATCCACGATGTCGGCGGAAAGTTCCGGAGGAGTGCGCTCGAGGGCCACGCGCACCGCGTTCACCACCACGCTCACCGGCTCGCTCATGGCCTCGCGGATCTCGCCGTCGGTCACGGTGAGTGTTTTGGGAATTCCCTCGATCAGATCGCGGCCCTTCAGTTCCATGGAGAGAGGTTGTTCGAGGGGAAAGGCGCTGCCGATCTCAAGCTTCACCTGTTCCGCGGTGCGCTCGCCGATGAGCAGGTTGTACTTGCGCTTGATGTACTGAATGATCGCCTCGTCGAGTTCGTTGCCTGCGACCCGAACCGACTTCGAATAAACGATGCCGGCGAGGGAGATCACGGCCACGTCGGTGGTGCCGCCGCCGATGTCGACCACCATGTTCCCGGAAGGTTCGGTGATGGGGAGGCCGGCTCCGATGGCCGCGGCCATGGCCTGATCGACCAGATATACCTCCGACGCCTTGGCCTTAAGCGCCGAGTCGCGGACGGCGCGCTTTTCGACCTGGGTGACCTCGGAGGGGATGCCGATGATGATCCGCGGGCGGACGAAGGCGTTTCGGTTGTGGGCCTTGCGGATGAAGTGCGACAACATCTTCTCGGTGATCTCGAAGTCCGCGATGACTCCGTCCTTCATGGGCCTTATGGCCACGATGCCGCCCGGCGTGCGGCCAAGCATCTCTTTAGCGTCGTGTCCGACCGCCTCGACCCGACCCGTGCGAACGTTCACGGCCACGATCGATGGCTCGGACACCACGGTCCCCTTCGACTTGACGAAGACGAGCGTGTTCGCCGTCCCCAGATCGATCGCGAGATCGTTCGAGAAATAGCTGAAGTTGAGGATGGATCGGAGCAGACTCAATGAAAGGCCTCTCTAGGATGATTCGGAAGGGCGGAAGGGTTTCGCGGTCACGACGCGATTCTTCCCGAGCGCTTTCGCCTCGTACATGGCCTGGTCCGCGCAAGAGATGAGACCGCGAACGTCGTCGGCGCTTTCAGGATACGCTGCAATGCCGATTGACGCCGAAACCCGCGCCTCGAGTTGGTGGGTCTCGAGGAACTTCGTGGACTCGATCACCTGACGGATGCGCTCAGCGATGATGAGGCCGCCCGACAAGGGGGTCTCGGGAAAAAGGATGACGAACTCGTCGCCTCCGTAGCGGATCAGCACGTCGGCGTCGCGCACGGTTTTTTCGAGCACTGCGCCCACTTCCACGAGCGTCCTCGAACCGGCGAGGTGGCCGTGGGTGTCGTTGACGGCCTTGAAACCGTCCAGATCCATGAAGAGCAGGCTGAGAGAGGCCCGGGTTCTTCGGCAACGTTTGAGCTCGCGGTCAAGATAGAGGGCCATGAAGCGCGCGTTGTACAGGGCGGTCAGATCGTCGGTGAAGGTGAGCCGTTTAGTTTTTTCGAAAGTCTGGGAATTGTGGAAGGCAACACCGAGAACGCGCACCAGTTCGCGAAGAACGGCCACCGCCGAAGCCTCGATGGGCGCGGCAAAGGAGACCTGAGCCACGCCGAGAGGCGTCTCGTCCTGGCTGATCGGCAGCAGCGCGCGCCACCCGACCGCGGTCCCGGCGGGCTCCTCCTCGATGGCCGCCACCGAGCTTCCGATCAGGCCCTCCGGCCCGAGCAGCGGGGCCTTGAAGGTCTTAGTTTCGTGGTCGCCACCAAAAAGCTCCAGCCGGTCGTAATCATCGGGGCTGCTTGCGGGATACATGAACAACCGAGTCCGGCAAGGACCCAGGAGTTCCCCGCAGGTGGAAGCGAACGACTGAGCCACCGCTTCGGGTTCGAGACCAGCCAGCAGACGCAGCACCACGTCCGCGGTCACGGCTTCGGGAGGATTTGAACCAGCGCCGCGCGTCATGGAACTCACAAAGTTGCGCGGCTTACTGACCCGGCGGAAGGGTCCGTGTTTCTTCGGCCACACCGCCGTTTGGGGCGGTGGAACGGATCACCACTTTCTGCTCGCCCTGTCGTCGCGCCAGGGTGACGAACTCTTTGAAGGTCCCGTCGGCTTGCACCGCCACCGCCGCCCCATTCACCGTGAGGCGCGCGCCCGGCTCGGTTTTGCCGGCGAGGCGGATCACGTTGCTTCGGGCTTCGAAGGCCTCGATCACCAGCATCGGGGCGGTGGCGGCCGAGGGCGTGGGCGCCGCCTCCACCCGTTCGACCCTGAACGCCACCGGATCGGAGAATTTTCCCTGCACGCCGTCCTGGGTGAGGCCGGCCACGCGGAAGGTGAACTCTCCCGCGGTGATTCCAGGGACGTCGACTGAAGTCCCCTTGAGGCCATCACCGTTGAAGACCGTCCCCTGTCCTTCCGCCGAAGCTTCCACCTGAACCCGGTAGGTCGAAGCACCCGCCGAAGGAGACCAGGACAACACCACCGCGTCGTTCAGGTCGAGCGCGAGCAGCCCTGCTTTTCCGGGCGTGTCGAGGGCGGGAGGATTGGGAAGAACCTGCTTGGCCCCCGCCTTGCCCGAGGCGTCGACGCTGACCCCCTCATTCGCGCCCAGGCGGATCTTCTCTCCGGACTTGGTCTCGATGTTGGCGGCGCCCTTGGTCTGGGCTACCGCGGTGAGGCCGGTTTCGCCGACACGCATGGTGCCCGCGGAGTTCCCCTCGAGGGCCAGACGGAAGGTGGGGGTCACCGCCTCGGTTGACCCGCCCCGCTGCGCGGTTTCGTAGTTGATCTCGCCTGAGGTGACTTTCCAGGCCACCCGGCTCGACGCAGAGTCGGGGTCGCGCGATGTCTCCTCGATGGTGATCAGGCTGTCCGGCCGCACCGTCACCCGGGTGTCATCGAAGAACTTGATCTCCGCGGAGGATGAGGGATAGGTGCGCACGAGGTCGCTCTTGCGTAAGGGGGTTCTGGTCACCGCGGTTTTCCAGTCGAGACCGCCCACGCCTCGCGTTTTCACGTTGCCCTGGACCGACTCGAAAACGGCGGCGATGTCTTTCGGCGTTCCGGTGGTGGCGGCGGGTGGCGCGGGCGGCTCACGCAGCAGGAAGTAGCCGGCGAGGAGGGCCGCCACCACGAGACCGATCGCGGCGAGCAGCCGGGGCGTCCGAACTCGGCGATCCCCCGGGCCCGGAGGCAGGTTGACGTTGGACACTGAGAAGTCCTTTCGACTTGCAGGAGGGCGGGGAAAAGACGCTCCGGGGCGAACACGAGTCTTCGAAACGTAAGGCCGAAGTATACTTCACGACCCTTTACCCTTTTAGGTGTGATCGGACTCGCAGCCTCCCGCTCCGAGCCCGCTTTCGCGCTTTTTCGAGATCTGGAGTTGACTCTCTGATGGCCCTCGCATTCCTGCGGCGTCACCGGCGCTGGTTCTTTGTGTTCCTGTGGGTGGTGATTCTGGCGTTCGTGATCCTCTACATCCCGAACACCGATCCTGCCACGAGCCTTGCCAACACCACGGTCGCCACCGTCGGCGGTGAGGCTATCCAGGCGAACGAGTTCCAGAGGCAGTATCTGCGCCAGCGGCGTCAGTTCCTCGACATGAACCAAGGCCAGATCGACGAGGCCATGCTGGAGCGGATGGGTCTGCGCGAACAGGTCCTCTCATCCATGGTTCGCGCGCGGCTCGAGGCACTCGAGGCCGACCGCCTCGGCTTCCAGGTCGACGACAAGGCTCTGGTCAAGGCCATCACCGAAGACCCGCAGCTCCAGACGGACGGCCGTTTCATCGGCACGCCCACCCTCACCCGCATGCTCCAGGGGCGGGGCATGACCGTGGTCGACTTCGAGAACGAGGTGCGCGCCCAACTCAAGGCCCAAAGGCTTCGCGAAGCCGTCACGGACGGTGTCACCGTTTCCGATGCCGAGATCAGCGCCGAATTCCGTCGCCGCAGCGAGCAGGTCCACGCCGAGTACGTCCATCTCCCGCTGGCCCCCTTCGAAGCCGCCATCCAGCCCACCGACGCTGAGATATCCGCCCGTTTCGAAGGCAACAAGGATCGTTTCCGCCTGCCCGAGCGCCGCGTCCTCTCCTACCTCCACGTCGACCCCATGGAGTTGCGGGGCAAGGTCTTGCCCACGGGCACAGAGATTGAGAACTACTACCGTGCGAACGCCGCCGAGTTCACCACCCCTCCCCAGGTCTGCGCGCGCCACGTTCTGGTGAAGCTCAAGGCCAGTCCCGACGCCACCGAAGGCCACGACGATGCGACCGCCCGCACCATGGCCGAGGCCGCGCTGGCCCGGCTCCGGAAAGGCGAGGCCTTTGAGAAGGTGGCCAAGGAGAACTCCGAAGACAGCTCGGCCGCTAACGGCGGAAGCCTTGGCTGTTTCGCGCGCGAACAGATGGTTCCGGAGTTTTCGGCCGCTGCTTTCGCACTCGCTCCCGGGGCCATGTCGGATCTTGTGAAGAGCTCGTTCGGCTATCACATCATCAAGGTCGACACGAAGCTCGACGGAACCACGGTTCCTCTCGAACAGGCGCGCACCCGCATCGAAGGCCAGCTTCAAGACACCAAGGCCCGCGACCTCGCGTCCCAGAAGGCGGCGGCGGTGGTCGAGGGGCTCAAGTCGAACCAATCCCTCGAGCAGATCGCCATCGCCCAGGCCCTCACGGTGAAGAAGAGCGAGCCCCTGCAGCTGGGCAAGGGCACGGGCGTCCTCACGAGCCCTGTGCTCCTCTCGAACGCCTTCGAACTCAAGGCCAAGGAGACGTCGAAGAACGGATTCCAGGCCGGTGCGGGCGCCGCGTTCTTTAGGGTCGACGAGATCCTCGAGTCGAAGATCCCCACCCTCGCCGAAGTCAAAGACGACGTTCGCCTCGACCTGATCAAGCACTTGGCTCGAGAGAAGGCCCGTCAGGCCGCACAGGCTCTCGCTGCAGACGCCGAGCGCACCAGTCTCGCCGCCGCGGCCACCAGGGCCAAGGCCACCAGAGTCGAGACCAAGGGCCTCGTGGGTCGGGGGCAGGGCTTTACCGACATCGCTCAGGGCTCGCTGCTCGAGCAGCAGGTCTTCGACCTGTCAGAGAAGAAGATCTCCGGTCCGCTCGACACTCCCACCGGCGTGGCCGTGGCTCGGGTGATAGAGAAAACCGCGTCCGACGAGGCGGCCATGATCCAGCAGCGCGAGTCCATCCGCGCCGGACTGATCGAAGCCAAGAAAGACCGGCTCTTCTCGAGCTACCTGCAGACCCTCACCGAACGTTTTCCCATCACCCAGAACGCCGAAGCCCTCGCGAGCATTCGTTAGACCGCTTCCCCCTTAAGGAGTCTCCCTTGGACTATCGCGCGGCCGGCGTCGACATCGCGGCGGCTGACCAGGCGAAAGACCGGATCAAGCGGCTGCTCTCCGCCCGGAAAAGCGCCTCGGTCCTCTCCGAAATAGGGTCGTTCGGCGGTGTGTTTCAGCCCGATTTTTCGGGACTCGAACAGCCGGTTCTCGTTTCCTCCACCGACGGCGTGGGCACGAAGATTCGCATCGCGCGCGATTGCGGGATCCACGACAGCGTGGGCTACGACCTCGTGGCCCACTGCGTCGACGACATCCTCGTGCAGGGCGCCCGCCCGCTGTTCTTTCTCGACTACATCGCCCTGGGGAAGATGGATCCCGTCCGCGTTGAATCCATCGTGAGCGGCATTGCCCGCGCCTGCGAGGAGTTTGGTTGTCCGCTCATCGGCGGTGAAACCGCGGAGATGCCCGGCACCTACGCCGAGGACGACTACGATCTGGCTGGCTTCATCGTGGGCGTGATGGACAAGAAGAACATCCTCCCTCGACCCGACGTGGCCGCAGGCGACGTTCTTGTCGGCCTGCCTTCGCTCGGGCTGCATACGAACGGCTATTCGCTGGCCCGCAAGGTCCTCCTCGAGAAGATGGGCCTAAGCGTGGAATCCCGCCCACCGGGTCTGCCGGTTACGGTGGGAGAGGCGCTCCTTGCTCCCCACAAGAGCTACCTGAAAGCCCTCTGGCCCGAGATCGAACAGAAGCGCATCAAGGCGTTGGTCCACATCACCGGCGGTGGATTCGAGGGCAACATTCCCCGCGTGCTTCCCGCCGGAGTCGGAGCCCGAATCCACCTGGATTCCTGGGAAATCCCCGCGATTTTCCGACTCATCGCCGCAGGCGGCCCCGTGGCCCGCGACGAGATGTTCCGGACCTTCAACATGGGCATCGGCATGATCCTCGTCCTCGCGCCCGCCGACGCCGAACCGGTTGAGACCTCGCTTCGCGCGCGCGGCGAGACCTGCTTCCGTATCGGCGAACTGGTGGCGGGGGCCGGCGTAGCCCTGGTGTGAAGCGGGTCGCCGTCCTCGCGAGCGGACGGGGAAGCAACCTCGGCGCCCTCATCGCGTCCCAGAACCTGTTCCCGTCGTATCGGGTGACCCTGGCATTCTCCAATGTCGAGTCGAGCGGCGGCCTCGCCCTGGCCGCCCAGGCGGGCGTAGAGGCCCTGTGCATTCCCAGCCGCGGTGCGGCCCGGGATGTCCACGAGGGCATGCTCATGGACGCCCTCGGGGACCGCTCAATCGACATCGTCTGCCTGGCCGGATACATGCGCGTTCTCACGTCCGCCTTTATCGACGGGGTCAAGCGGCCCATTCTCAACATCCATCCTTCGTTGCTTCCCGCATTTCCCGGGATGCACGCCCAACAACAAGCCCTGGAAGCGGGCGTGCGTTGGTCCGGTGCGACCGTGCACTTTGTCGATTCCGGTCTCGATTCAGGACCAATCCTGCTCCAAGAACCCGTTCCGGTCAGGCGGGACGACACCGAATCTGAGCTCGCCGCGCGAATTCTCGAAGTGGAACACCGGCTCTATCCACAAGCCGTGGACATCGTCGCCCGAAGCGCCTACGAGATCTTGGGCCAAGTAGTGCGCCTGCGATCCGTCACCCCCTGAGCGGATTTCACGCGGAGTTCTCGACCGAAACTCCCGAAGTCGACAGATCGCCAGAAAACCGCACGACCCTTGAAAAAATTTCGGCCAACGTCCCCAAAAACCTGCCAGCCACGGCATCCTGTGCGCCCACTCAAGGCCTCCGCAACCAATAGTGGAAATTCTCGCGCGAACTGGCGATGACCGAGCTCGTGATCGCACGCGCAAGAAAGCCATTTTGAAGAAATGTCCAACAAAGGCTTGACTCACCCTAGCCGTTTTCGATATTCTGGCTGAGTCCCCAAACGGCGGACGGTTCTTTGAAAACTAGACAAGTACACGCAATTTTTTGAGTTTCAAAAGCGTTTTTAGCCTTGAAGACAAAGGGGGCTCGCAAGAGCTTCTTGACTCTCGCGACCAGGCGAGAGTCACTCACAGTTTTAACTGGAGAGTTTGATCCTGGCTCAGAATCAACGCTGGCGGCGTGCCTAACACATGCAAGTTGAGCGCTTGAGGGGGGCAACCCCCAAGAGAGCAGCGAACGGGTGAGTAACGCGTGGGTGATCTTCCTTCGAGTGGGGAACAACATCGGGAAACTGGTGCTAATTCCGCATAATA
>CXWL01034108.1_pt1 | contig 22146 bp, 12 predicted proteins | sample 590931 | NCBI WGS metagenome assembly CXWL01 (sample SAMEA3498368, study PRJEB10139) | groundwater metagenome | biome: water well; material: biofilm material | place: Germany | collected 2015-04-27 | reverse complement strand
CGGCGATGCCCAAGCAAGCGTGAAGCTCGCCGATCTCAAACGTCGGATCCGCGCGAGCGGTCATCCTGTGGCGGAGTATACCGCCCAGTGGACGGCCCGAAGCGGCAACGCGACCGGCGGCGCCTTGGGTGGGCTCGATCAGTTCGGGGCACAGGTCCGCGACCTGCTTTGGAACGCGCTCGGCGAAGAGCTCGGACTGGACGCGCAAGGCGAGGTTCGCCAAGTTCCGAACGCGCTGGAGGAGGAGCGCGCGCTCCACGAACGGTTCATGGAAGATCGTCTTCGCATTTTCGTCGGGCGCCGTGCAGCGCTCGACGCGTTGCTAGCGTATGCCGCGTCCGACGATCGCCGAGCGTGCTTCGTTTCGGGCCCCGCGGGATCCGGCAAATCCGCCCTGCTCGCGATGTGCCTTACCGAATTGCGCGCGCGAAACCCTTCGACGGCGGTGGTCGGCCATTTTGCGGGAGCCAGCGCCCGCTCGGGCGATCTGACGGGCCTCCTCACTAGACTTTGTCAGGAGTTGGAGGCACTCGGGGGCGATGCAGCGGGCGGCACAAGCGCCGGGCTCGAAGCGGCGCGCGCTACGGTGCTGCGCACGCGGTTCGCCGATGCCCTCGCGCGGCTGGACGGCGGGCGCCGCGTTGTCCTCGTCGTCGACGGGATAGACCAAGTCGAAGGCGCCGCGGGGTCCTACGGGCTCGACTGGCTGCCAACAATATTACACCCCGGCGTCAAATTCATCACGAGCGCCGCTAGCGACGCGGAGCGAGGGCGCGCCGTGCGGGAGGTCTTCGCGCATCGGGATCACGTCGCGGCATCCGTTGGCCCCCTCAGCGATGCCGAACGCGTCGAGATCATCCATCAGGTTCCGGCTCTGTGGGCGAAGACGCTCGATGCGCGCCAGATTCGATTTCTCCTCGCCTGTCCGGCGACGGCAAATCCACTCTACCTGCGTGTTGCCCTTGAGGAGCTGCGCGGGTTCGGTTCGCACTCGCGGCTGACCGACAAAATTCGGACCTTGCCATGGGCGCGCAGCAAGGCCGGGCGAGCATGGTTCAGGTGGCGTGCGCCGGATGTCGACTTTCTCGAGTCGATGTATCTGCTCTTCGTGGAGATCGTGAAAAGGCTCGAGAGCGAGTTCGATGCGAAGGCCGTGCGAAGCGTACTCACTGGCCTTGCATCGGCGCGACGGGGCCTGTCGGAACGCGAGCTGCGCGAACTTACTGGCAATCAAGACGTATTTGCGATTCTGCGGCTCGTCAGGCCGTACGTCATTTCGCGGGACGGACTCCTGAAATTCTACCACGGCGAGCTCGAGAGCGCCGTGGTGCGTTACTACCTGGCCGGGAGGGACGACCGCCGGGCGGTGCACCACACGCTCGCTGAGTATTTTGCGGCGCAATCGTGGTGGGTTTCGAGTGGCGGCGATGTCGTTGCAAACGTTCGAAAGTGCGACGAACTTCCGTGGCATCGCACTCTCGGCGCGTCTGGACCGGGGCCAGCGACACTGCTTATGGAGCCCGATTTCCTGGAGGCGAAGTCGGCGGCCGGATTGATCGAAGATCTACCGGAGGATTTCGCCCATCTCTTGCGCACGCGCACCGGCGTGAGAGTAACCGAGATGATGGATGCGAAGGATCGGAAGAGCTGGCGCCGACTTGGCGGCGCGGAGCGGTTGGACGATGATGAAAGCGTCGGCTTCCCGCGCAAACGCCTGCAAGCGATCGAAGAAGCGCTGCGGCGCGATATGAAGTTCCTTCGCGACCACCCGGACAAGCTGTTCCAAAGTCTCTGGAACCTGGCGTGGTGGCGCGACTGTGAGGAACTGCGCTCCCATGTCGAGCAACCCGACCACATCGCACGCGATGTCGGGCTCGCAGCTTGGCTGGAGGCGTGGCGCGCGCGACGGAGTTCCGGTGGTGCCCCGCGCCCATGGCTGCGCGCGTTGCGTCCGCCCGCGCCGCCTTTGGGAAGCGCCATAAGGACGATGTTTCATGGCGACGAGATTGCCGCGCTTGCGACGCTCGGCAACAGTCGGCGGATCGCAACGGGCGGTGGCAGCGCCGTGCGCATTTGGGATGTGGATACCGGACAGGAAATCCGAACGATCCGCATCGCCGAGATTCGCTCCGTTAGCGAGGCGCTGGCTGCCGTTTTTGAAGATCGGGGCGTGAGCGAAAGCGACGCTCGCGCGAGTCTTGGCGGCCTCGCCTGTGCGCCTGACGGAAAGCGGATTGCCGTCGGTTACGGTCGCTACGTACGCATATACGACATCGAAAGCGGCGAAGTCCTGCATCGATTGTGCTGCGAGTTCGACAACCCGACAGTCGCCTTTTCTCCCGACGGAAAGACGCTTGCGGCCGGCGACGGTGGCGCATCGGTCTACCTATGGGATGCCGACAGCGGTGCGTTGCGCCGTCGTCTTGAAAACGACGGGACTGTCCACGGCGTGGGATTTCTCGGCGCCGAGGCGCTGTGGGCGAGGGTCATGATCGTGCATGAACCGGTCGACGATCAAGCGCTGCCCACCTACGAGTGGGAAATCGTCTGGTGGGACGCGGGCACGGGACGCGTTATGGAGCGGATGAAAGGCTTCAAAGTCTGCGAAATGTCAGGCGACAAGCAGACCTTCATGCTGGCAATCCCAGGTAGGGCCGTCGAAGACAGCGGCTCGAACATTTTCTTCTTCAAGTTGGGCGCCAAGAGCAAGACCTGGGACGCCCAGCGTTCGGCGAGTATCTTCCTGCCCGACGGTGCAGTTGCGCTCGCTTTCGACGCGTCGAAGATCGCGTCCGCGCCGGGCGGCGACAGCGACAACGTGATCAACATCGTCGACGCCGCATCGGCCGGTGCCTGGCCTGAATTGCGCTGCCACGGGGAGGAAATCACCGCGTTGGCCTTCTTGCCGACCTTCGACGAGAACCGGTTGCGCGAGGCGCACGACCGCGGAGCGAATGTGGTTGCGGATCAGATGCTCCAATATTCCGCCGCGCACACGAAAGCGAAGCTCTCGCTGTCCATCGACGCGCGGCGGCATCTGCCTGAGTGGCTCTTTCCCGAACAGATCGCGAGCAGTTCGACCGACGGCACGCTGTGCATCTCTTCGACCGATTCAAGCCCGCCCCGGTCGAGTTGGCCGCTGCGCCACAAGCAGAAGATCGATGAAGCCATGTTCTCGCCCGACGGGAACACGTTCGCCACCGTTGCCCTCGACGGCATTTGTCTGTGGGACGGGGAAAGCGGGTTGGCGCGCGCCGAAATCGCCGGAGGTTCGCGCGTGATTGCTTTCTCAAGGGACAGTGCGACGATCTCGAGCGTGTCGGGTGACGGCACCAAGGTCGGGACCTGGCGCACGTCGGACGGCTCTCGGACCGGCGAATGGCATTCGGAGCAGAGAGCTGTGTGCATCGCGTATTCGCTGACCGGGGAACTGCTCGTCGGATGCGAGGGCGGCGCGGCGTTCATCTGCGATCCGCTGAACGGCACCGTTCGCACCAGGCTGGCCACGCTTGGCACCACGCCGAGTTGCGTCGACGTCGACTTCGATGGGGCGCTTGCCGCGTTCGTGGACGAGAAAAAAGATGTGCATGTGATCGACATGGCGACATGTGCCGAGACAGCGCGCTTTTCAATCGGGGTGGAAGGCAAGAGCGACGTCGACGTTCGAAGGGTCCGCGTCGTCGGACGCGCCATTCTCATCTTCAACGCGGTCTACGGCTCGTCTATGTGGGACGAGCATGGCATACTGCTTCGGCAAGCGGATTTCGTCTTCGATCCGGACGGCTTCATCTCGGGCAGGGGGCGGCGCGCGTCGCTCGGTTTTGGCGCTGGCGAGCCGGCGCTCGAGGTCCTCGACGCGTCTGCAACGATTGCAGCCGCTCCGGCTCAATTGCATAACGGCAAGGGATTCTGCGTCCGGATGCACCCGTCCGGCGTCATTTTCGCGGTGACAAGCGGGAGGGATTTTTGGCTGTACCGCCTGGAAGGTGCGACAGACCTGCAATCGGGCGACGCCGATTCTCCGCAATAGCGGCGGCGGGGCAAGCGCCCAGCGACTCGACAGGCGGAATTCCCCGCACAATGCTTTGACGCTGGTTCGGCAGCGGAAAAGGGGCCGTAACGCGCGTGCGGCGTTGCGGTGTCGGGGCCCGATTGCGTCGCAGCGGCGGAGGCGCGCATCGATTGCTTCGCACGCGGGCAAGACGGGCCGATGTGGCGGCGCTGGTGGGACGTAGCCCTGTGGCGGGCTTGGGCAAGAGTGCGGGGGTGGCGCTTGCGGCCCCCCGCGCCCTCCCGGAGGCGGACAATTGCAGCGCCTTCGGAAGGACGAAGTTTTCCAGCGCACGCTGCAAGACCACCGCTGCATCGCGGTTCTCACGCGAGATAAAGGCTTGATAGCGGAACAGCGGCGGCGCAGATGCGGCGTCGGGCGTCACGAGGCTAACTCCGTCGATCACTCCTCACGCGCCTCGCACACAAGGTGGAACGCCGCCGCGCGATCATGCGAGTTGTACTTAGGAAAATCTTCATCGGCTCGTTGGAGGTTCGCGTCGCCGCGATCAGATGTCGAACCATGCGCACCCATTCGAGCTTGCGCTCGAGCAATGCCAAGCGGGAGGCAAGGCGGCTAGGCAGCGGCCTTGGGTGGTGATAGAGTCCACACTCGCTTCGCTTGTTGCCCGCTGGCATTGGATGTCCCATCCGCCAAAGCCCAGACTGACGTTTCGCATCGGCATTACCGGGCACCGGTTGAACCGGTTGGCGCCGCGCGCGCCCGGTGCGCTCAAGGCGTCGGTGCGGACGCTGTTGACAGACGTTCGCGCCGCGCTCGAGGCCGCGCGGACGAAGCATGCGAGCGTGTTCTCGGACCAGACGTCGCGGCTGATCATCGTTTCGTCGCTGGCGGAGGGCGCGGACCGCGTCGTCGCCGAGGTGGCGCGCGAACTGGGGCTCGAGCTTTTCTGCCCGTTGCCGTTCGAGCGTCAAGACTACGAGCGCGACTTCGAGGCCGCAGAATCGCGCACGCTGTTTCATCGCCTGCTCGGCGAGGCGAGCGTGTTCGAACTCGACGGTACGCGGCAGGACGAAGAGCGCGCCTACGAGAGCGCCGGGCTATTCGTGCTGCGCCAGTCGGACATGGTGATCGCAGTTTGGGACGGCAAGCCCGGCGCCGGGCGCGGGGGAACGCACGACATCGTTCAATCTGCGGTTTCGGCGGGCATTCCGATCGTCCGCTTCGACGAGAACGGCGCCGGACCGTGGCTACTGCGGCCGGCGGAAGGCGGCGCGACGGCGAACGCACGCGACCTGATCACCGGGGGAAACGTCACGACGCAGATACAATTGGCCGAAATCGTCGCTTTGCTCGTCCAACCGCCGCGCGAAACCGAAGACGAAGACGCGCGCGATCGGCTCGACCAATACTTCGCCGAGCGTGAGCGTCTGAAGAACTACTGGTTTGCCTATCCGGTTTTGTTGCGCCTGTTTGCGAGCAAGCAGGGCGTTCGAAAATCCTTCCACCCGGCCGCCTATCTCGCCTCGACAGGAGCACGTTGGCAGGAGGAATTCTGGCAACCGATCGCCGGGGCGTGTAGCTTGGACTGGCGCGCGGCGAACAAGGCGTTCACACCGGCCAATATCGCCGAGGCGCTGCAGCCGCGCTTTGCTTGGGCCGACGGCCTCGCCGTCTACTACGGCCAGTCGTATCGCTCCAGCTACGTCCTTGCGTTTCTGCTTGGCACGGTTGCCGTGTTCTTCGCAGTTTTCCCCTTATTACTCACTCACTTCTCGGGGTCGTCGTCTTGGCGATACGCCGTCGAATTCTGGTGCGCATTCCTGGCGCTGATCGAAATTGGGAGCGTCGTTGTTCTCGTTTTGCGCGGACGCCAATCACGGCGGCACGAAAAGTGGGTCGACTACCGCCTGCTCGCCGAGCGTCTGCGCGTGATCCGCGTCCTCGCGCTCACCGCTTCGCCGATGCCGGAACTGCGCATGCCTCACGCCGATGAGAGCCTCAAATCCCAGCAGTCGTGGGTGGCGTGGTATGTGCGCGCAACCCTGCGCGAGATCGGTATGCCGAAGGGAAGCGGCAGTTCTCAGTACGCCGAATTGGTCAAGTGCGCGCTGCTCGCCGCCGAACTCAAGGGGCAAGCGGCGTTTCACCGCAACTACGCAGCACGGGAACGGTCGCTGGGCAGTCGGCTCGAACGCGTCGGCGTCGTTTTGTTCATGGCCTCGGCGATCGTGACGTTTCTCGCACTCGTCTACTTCGGATACATGGCGTTTTGGCGCCTCGCAGGCGAGGCGGCGGAGGCCGGTGGGGAGCATCGCGACGTCTTCGCCGACGTCGCGATGCTCGTCGCGGCCCTGTTTCCGGCGGCGGGCGCCGCATTCTTCAGCATTCGGTCGCACGGTGAGTTCGAGCGCAACGCCCGGCTGTCGGAGTCGGTCCACGAAAGATTGGCCGCGATCATCGCCCGCGTCGAGCGCAACACGCCGCCGACGTTCGCGTCGGTCGCGCGCGCGACCGACGAAACCGCCGCCGTGCTGACCGGCGAACTCGCCGACTGGCGCTTCATCTTTTGGGGCAAACCACTGACGCTTCCCGGTTGAGAGCAGCCAGTAGTACGTGTCGTCGCTGCACTAATCTCGCCGAAGCGTAAGACGTCGATGATCATAGCGCAGATTCTGCGTGTACCCCGAAGCAGCCCGATATCGGATCTACAACGCTTTCGAACTGCGCACGGCCGGCCTCGCGCCGAAACTCGTGGTGATGACAGCCGAGACTGCGCTCTTCTTCAGGAAACGAGACTTCGCACTCCAAACTGCGGCCAAAGCGAGTTCGCTCGACAGTATCGGAGAACTCGGCGGTGACGCCTTCTCTCAGTCCGAGATTTTGACCACGACCAAAAGTGTCATCCTAAACTTCCTTCGCTTTGGCTCGGTGCGCGTTTCCGTTTCGTCGTCACTGCCCACTACCAGCCAAGTCCTGCAACCTCCCGGACCTGGCAATCACGCGCCATCCCGCGACGCCAGTTGTCGTTAGTGCGGCCGAATAGACGACTCCAGACTGATCTAGCGCGAACACTCGCGCTTGATCTCGGGACACGGCAAGCGAAACGATCGGACCTTCTGCCGTTGGCTCCAACTTAGAAGCAGCATCGTACTCATCGGACAGCTTGTCGCTGCGCATATCAACGACGGACCCTTGTGCAGTACCTGCCAGCCAACGATCAGCCGCCACGGCGGCAAGTGCGACCACGGGCGACGCGCCTTTCGCGCTCGCAACAGCTTTCAGATTGTTCAAGTCCAATACCTGCATGACGTTGGCCACGGTTCCGTCGCTCTGCTTCGTTTGGCCCGCCACAACAACGCGCACTGCAGAGAGCGGCTCGACGACCCAAGGGAGCGTTCCCGCAACGCCCACGACGAGGCGCTGATCCTTGGCGGCGGCAACCCAGCCTCCTGGAGCGTCCCACGTCAGCGTTTGAACGTGCAGTTCGCCAAGCGATGAGGTGTATGAGAGCAGGCGCTTCCGGTTCGGATCCACCGTGAGAAGCCACCGCAAGCCCGTCGCACCCGCTTTTCGAATCCAAAGTGGGGAGGCGTCCCGCTCCTCAAGGTCGCGAATTGCGATCGAACCCTGGCCATCGGACTGTGCGACGAGGCGACCATCGTCGGAGATGGCGGTTGAGGCCGCGTCGATCACCAGCGTTCGCGCCAAGTACGCTTGGCGCGCACTGCCGCCTACGGGAGCAGGATTCAATGGTGCCGGCATTCCATCGACTTTCGGCGGTTTCGAGCGTTCCTGCTCTAGCTCAACAATTGCCCTTGCCACGGCTTCACGGCGGCCCATGGAGAAGCTGCCAGAGCTCGACGCCAATAGGTACCAGGCGAGGCCGGCGGTGATTGCACCAACAAGGGCGTAGACAGCTGCGCGTGTCATGTTTTGGCGAACTCCGCGCTTGTGCGATGTCGGCGAGGCTTGGCCAGCACGCTGGCCAGCGGGCGGGCGAGTGCCACTGTCGCGCCCAATGCAAGGGAAAGTACTGCCGTGGCAACAAGAGCGGCGGGCGTCAACGCAAGTGCCGCGCCTGCCAAGATGGCTGTGAGCGCCGCCGACCTGACAAGGAGATCAAATGCCCAATTCCAATGACCTTGCGGTCCCATGCGTTCGAGCATGATGCGGGTGGTGAGAACTCCGACCGACGCGATGGCCAGTAACGCAAACAGGACGTGGCCGGCCCACGACAGTGCGCCTGCTGCAATCAGTGCCGACGTGCCGAGTAGACTCTGTCCTAGAGCAAATGCGAACGCACCGAGGGATGCCTCAACGCGCGCCCAGACAAAGCGCAGCGGGCCGGCATCGACTGCAGCAAAGCTGACGACGCAGGCCAAGATGCCGACGTATGCAGGTATCCAAGCCTCGACGGTTGTGGGGCCATAGCTCAAATGCCAATTGTCGAATGCGCCGATTTGCCCGCCGCGCGGCGCAAGGAGCCCGATCAGAATCGCAAATGAGACTCCAATAGCCAACGAAGCCATATCGGAGTCGTCCCAAGCGTTCGGCCGCCGTTTCGCTTGAACGCCGCGCCCGGTGCCCCAATTGACCTCGAGGTCCGTGGATTGCGCGCGCGCGAGGTGTTCCAGAAAGACCTCGTCTTTCATCGCTTGGCGCAACTCGCCGTATTCGCCGGTTGCAATGCGCAGCCGGATGCCGTCGCGTGGCTCGGACGCTTTCTGAGCTTCTTCGACGAGTTTGGCGAGTTTGTCCCGGACGGCCATCGCGCGATCGCCCATGCCCTGGATCAGGCGCTTGCGCAACCAAAGCGGCATGTAGCCCAGCCTAAACCAAGGCAGAGCGGTCAGCGCGGCAAGGCGATCCTCGCGGTACAGGCGTTCGGCACCAGGACCCGAAAGCTCGAGTCCAAGATAGGTTACGACGTCCAAGTGGAGTGCCGGATAGACGGCGCAGGCCGCCAACCATTCGTATGCCGGCGCATCGAGGTAGGCCGTGAGCAGCGCCTTCACGCGTACCCATTCCTCAGCAGACGGCTCACCCACGAGCCACATCTCGCGCTGGGTTCGAAGAGATGCGGGAAGCGCTGCGACACCGCCGTCGCCCTGTGTCGCGTAGAGCGACGGCGTCTTCTCGCCGAGACCAAGCAAACCTGCAAGTGCCACAAGACCGTCTTGCGTCGCGCGCCCAAGCGGCAGCTGAAGGTCGCGCGTGATTGCAAGTTCGCGGCGCCCCCAACCTTCAACCGGTATCGGCGTGAGCATCGCGCGCGCCGGCCATGCCGTCAGCGCCAACGCGCCCGCATTTAGTGCGCCGCGCAGGTCGAGAAACCGTTCGCCGGCCGAGATGACGACCAATCTATGGTGAGCGGCCTTTGCCGCGACACTCGCGATCGGCAACGCCGGTTTGGCAAACGGGGCTTGAGCCTTCAGGTGCTGGTCCTCGGGGTGAAGCCACGCAGGTTCGCCTTGAAAATAGAATATCGTTACGCTCAACGACCGGTCACAGAGTAGGTCGACGAGCCGGCGCAGGCGCGCGGTTTCCTGATCACCCGACCCGCAACTCTCGATGAGGAAGAGATATTCCGGTTGCGCCTTCAGAGGCTCGTAGACCGGGGTGAACCTTCCCGACAGCAGGCTTGCCTCAATCGTGCGTCCAACCTCCATGCGGTCGCCGTCACGGCTCGACCACGCTTGCAGACTGCGGATGCCGCGCGCCAGCGTTCCTGAGCCCCCAACACCGCGTTTGACAATCGGCGCCAATAACTCTTGCACCGACGGCAACGCCCTCGGTGCCCGTCCGCGCAAGAACGCCTTGCGTCGTGCGACGGCCTGCCAAAGCCAAATGGCGGTCAGAAAGAGAGGAATGCTCGCGGGCAGGAGTGCGATCCACTCAGGCGTGCCGTCGGAGTTTGCGCGCGGCTCCGCCCACGGCGCATTGTTGATCTGTACGCCAGTGCCGCGGAGCTGATGCCACAATGCAAGCGCTCGCAGCTCGTCGATTGCGTCTGGCGCCACTCCGAGGTTCTTAACGGCCCAGTCCGAGACTTTCTTGCGTAGCCCCTCGGCGCCTTCAACTCGATTGGCTCCGGGCCACTCAGACGCGATCCGATAGAGCGGCACATTCTTGATGTCGCCAGACAGTTTCCTGGACACGGCAAGGATCCCGGTGAAGTCGATCGGCTCGGACCGATGCTCGATCACAGCAATAGCGACTGCTATGCGCGAGAGCACCGTCGGCTCGGAGAGGATGGGTAACGGCGTCATGCGCGGAAGACCGGTGATCTGCGCCAACCGGAAGGACAAGCCTTTAGAGGTCCAGCCTCGTGATGGGCCCATCCTGTCGCCGAGTTCCTTTAGGCTGGGTGCATAGGAAAAAGCGCGTGAAGCGTCCAGCACGGCCGCGACAACCCTGCGAGCCTGGAAGGACGTCGCATTGGGATCCGTGACCGGCTCCGGTGCGGGAGCCGCAGTTTGCTTGGGTGCGGGGCCAACAGAGTTCGAGGGTTTTGGAGCGGGCGTGTAGAGCGTCATCGAGATAGCGGCCACAACAACCAATGCAGCGAATCCCAACACGAAGTGCCGGAGGGCAAAGTCGGGTCGACGGGGCTTCGGCGTGCCCTCAGCACTTTGTTGGCTTGGCGGTTCGGTCGCTGGTGGCGGGAACGCGCGGTCGAAGGCGACGTCGAAACGCTCGCATTCCTCAGGGGTCTTGGCCAGGACCGGGCGCAGGAGCGTCTTCAGCTCGCTAACGTCGCTGACTGCGGCGCGCGCAAACAACTCGGCGGCCAGTTCGGCAACGCGCAATTCTTCGATCGTGCCGATGCGGAATCCGTACGACGTGCGCAGCAGCGTCATGACCTTCTCAATAGCAGCAAATTCAACCGCCGGCTTGAGTTCCACGTTGCCCGCCGGTGTCATGACTGATTTCAGGATTGTGACGGCGAAGGCGCGCTGCACCACGCCTCAAGCACGCGGGTGGCCAGTATCTCGTCTTCCGGACCCTTCACGAGGGTCCCAATGGCGCGAGCCAGATTCGGTAGGGCGGCGGGCGTGCGAATCGACGAGCTCTCGCTGTAACCTAGCGCCGTCACTATCTGGAGGAAGTCGAGCAACTGCGCAGTCGCGGGCGGCACGCGAAGAAAATTGCCTTCCGACGGCGCGCGAAGCTCGTTGAACAGGCTCAACGCATCGCTCACCAGCCGGCACGTTCCCGTCAGTCCGCTCAACCGCGCAGCCACGATCGCGCCGAGTTTCTCTTCGCGCGCCTTTGGATCCTTTGGAAACGTGATGTTGTGATACACGCAACGGCGCAGGAAGGGTTCCGGCAATCCCTTTTCGGAGTTCGACGTGATTACGACGATCGGTCGAAGATCAGGCGGGATCCCCCGCTTCGGATCGTCCATGCCCGGTGTTGCCGCATATCTGAGTTCGGGCACCCGAAACGCCATCCGATCGATCTCGTTCAGCAGGTCGTTTGGAAAGTCGCGTGGCGCTTTGTCGATCTCGTCGATGATCACAACCGAGCGCCTCGGACCAACGTGTTCGTGCTGGTCGGGCAGGAGATGACCGACGGCGTTGCGGTCGAAGGCACTGAGAATCGCCAGTCCTAACGCATGGTAGGTGATGTAGTCGCGCGGATCGCGGCTTGCGCCGGTTTCTTCCTGCGCCCCGTATCGGCCGAGAACGTCGAAGGCATAGAACAGATCTCGCGCCTGGCTCGTCGATTTCGTTTCGAATTTCAGCGGCTCGCCGGCGTCGATTTCGTGCGCTATTGAGCGCCCAAGCTCCGTCTTTCCCGTTCCCGGCTCTCCCGTCACGAGCAAGGGGACGCCCAAAATGAGCGCGACGTTCACCGCGTCCGACAGTTCCGGCGTCATGATATACCCCCCAGGGTCGTCGCGGCGATTGCGGGGCACCGTAGGAATCTGGCGCGCGGGTAGCGAGCCATAGCGGCCGTCGCCGCCTTTGATCGAACCGGGTTGGCCCTTTTTGAAGATGGGATATTGCATGGGGCCCCGCTACGTCAGTTCGCGATAATCGGGTGGATCGTTTCGGCGAAACTGTTCATTGAAACCGCTCGTTCCGTCCGACGCCAGCGCAGCAGAGGATGCGGTTGAAAGAGCTTGTCCAACGCCGCTTCAAGCCGTCGCTCACGCTTTCGATAGGCCGCCAGGTGGTTCTTCTTGAACTCAGCCAGCCACGACGCGGTGTCTGGACGATGGAACGGCGCGAGCATGCGCGCGACGAATCGTTCCGGGGAGGCAGCCGCGCTCTGCGACATTCCAAAGGTCCGCTTGATCGCTGCGTTGTTCGCTGGTTCGCCAAGCAAGGAGCGATCCTCCATGAGAATGCACAAGAGGGGCATCGCGCGAAGCCGGTTGCCCGCCATCCGATCCAACGTGTGCCAGACGTCGAGCCATTCCATCGCGTTACGTTGCTGGACGGGACTCCAGTCCTGCGAGCGCAGGTACGAGAAGAAGACCCGAGGACGGGTGTCTTGTTGCAAACGCGACGCCAAGTCCTCCAAGGGCATCTCGACCCGGCCTAGGACCTTTTCGTTTAGGCGCTCCAGATAGTCCTGGCGGAAATTCGCCGTGAGGGGCCAATCGACAAACACGGGCGAGGATTTGCTGATCGAAGTTTCCTCCACCGTCAGCAGCCGGTCGATGAGCTTGTCGGGGGCATCGCTCTTGTGGCCCACAAATGCAAGCGGACGGACACCCGCCGCTTTGTGTTCCAACTGCTCGACCGTCTTTCGAAAGGTTCGTGTTTCTTCGCTCCGGTCGACCATGTAGACCCAGAATTCATCTATCGCGTCTTCTTGCACGCCTGCCGGCGACGCCAAGATGCGGCGCGCGCCGGCTTCTGCGCGCGCGAGGCTGGCCTGTGAAATGCGATCGAACATGGCGCGGATGTCGGCGGCGAGCTGCAGGAACTCGGCGTGAGGTGCGACCGCGTCTTGGCTGTAATCTTTGAGGTCGCAAATGTGCAGTTCACGGTAACGCGCAGGCAACTTGTCGAGACTGGTGTCGTCGAGGCGGGTGACGAACAGACGCTTGGCTTCAAAACCGGCGTTCAACTCCCACTGAAGCGAGCCCAGACTCGGCTCACCTTCACGCATGCGATTGGCGGCGTTTGCCGACCAGAAGAACAGAACAGCGCACTCGTCCTTCGCCATCGCGGTTGCAATGGCCGATGCCCATCCCTTCTCGTCGTAAGGAATGCGCCCGCTCGCTTGCAAGCGGTGGTCTACCGAGATTCGGCCCGGCTTGTCGACCCAAAGCGAAAACCCCATGTCCAAAAAACGCTCGACGATCCGGCACAGAACCGGGTTCTTCTTGTCTTCACTGGCGTGCGATAGGAACAGGTATGGCATTTGAGTTGTGGCGCTCAGGCTCAACTCATCTAGCACTAGCCTGGCGCTTGCGGCAATTGGTGATCCGCACCCGAGCTGCGACCGGGCTGAGACTGATCGGCCGCTTGGTTCTACTTTGTGTTGCGCTGCAGTATTGGGGCCGTCGGCAATTTACTTGGCGCAACTAAGCTGACTGTTTCTGAACGCGACAACATCATCGGCGTTTCGATTCATGCCAGCAAGCTGATCGATCACGCGTTGCAGCACGTCGCAGCTTGATGGCACCTGGCCCTGCCCTCTATACCCTTGATTACGCAATTCCCCAGGCCATTTTTGAATCATGAGGTTCCGCTTTTCGTACTCAAACGCCTCGGTCAGAAGTTCCGCCCTCTTTTCGGCGTTGGACTCGCGATCTGCCTCGCGCAGCGCGATGGTGGCGCGCAGGTGGAAAACCCAACCTGTCCGTTCGCCGCAAAGCCCCGTTGCGCGGAGATAGCAGAGTGAGGCGTCTCCGTTCTGAGCTTCGGCGTTTGTCTCGGCGAGTTCGAGATAGCGATCGATGTATGCTTTGGTACCCGCGACATCGCCCAACCCCCGATAGGCTTCGGCGGCGAAGTAAAGGGCTGTGCCGCTTGCGGGGTTTCGCGCCTGCAACGGCAGTGCGAGGCCTAAGATATCGTCGTATCTGCCTTCTCTCCACAGCGATCTCAACAAGCGAGCTGCCTCCGTCTCAAGTGCGGCGACAGAGTCCGGTGAAGACGTTTGTGGGAGCGTCGCTATTCGGATTTTGAGTTGTTGAAGCGGCGTCATCGGCTCGCTTGCTCTTTGCGCTTCGGGTCCGCGAGCGAGTTTTGGTCCGAAGCCGACATCTGGGAACATCTTCTGCACGCGCGTTCGCCGGACGAATCCGGATTCATCAACGACGACGAGGTGACCGGACGTGTCTACGTGTGCGGCGGCGGGTACTCCAATGGTGTCGCCGGAATACGTGCCGTAGCCGTCGTCGATGGACCGCACAAACGTGCCTCGATCGCCATGGTTGAAGATGATGGCGCCGTCTCGCGTGAGCCCCACCGCCGCCGACGCCGCATCGAGTGTGATCGGTGCTTTTGTCAGGCTTGGCCAAGCGATCAGGAGCAAGGCAAAGGCGCCGAGGGCGACACTGGCGGGTGCTGCGCGCCAGAGCCAACCGGCGATGCGGCGGATCGCCTGGCCGCTTGAGCGCGTGGCTGCTGCAACGCTGCTGCCGAAGGCGAAAAAGTCACCTCGCTGCGCCGGCCCGTCGCCGGCGAGCCAACGGAGTGCCGGGCTGGCGACGATCAGCACTACGCCCGCGGCGATGCCCCACCAACCGATGAACGAAAACACCTCGACATAAGTCTGCAGGGCTTTGGCGGGATCAAGCACCTGGCCCGCAACCGTTTCGGCAGCGGTCAACTCTGCCACCATGCCGCCCAGATACTGCGCCCACGACGAGGCTAAGTACCACGTCGCCATAATCGTCGAGGCGACGGCAGCCGGTGCTAGCCTCGTCATCTGCGAGAGACCGACGGGTGAGATGAACAGCTCACCGGTCGTGTGCAGAAAGTAGGTCAGCACAAGGAAGATCAGGGGCACCCTGAAGCTCGCGTCCGCAAACTGTGCGCCCCAAACCAGCACGAAGAAACCCGCACCGACCTGCACCAAGGCAAGGCCAAACTTCAGCGCCGGATTGGGATCAAGATTGAACCGGCCGAGATACGCCCACAACAATGCGAAGAGAGGTGTCAGCAGAAGAATGAATCCGCCGTTGAACGACTGAGTTTCCGCTGCCGTGATCGACACCTCGCCTGCCGTCAGCATCGTGTTGCGTTCGGCAAACTGGTTGAGCGAGGAGCCCGCCTGCTCGAACAGCGTCCAGAACACCGTCGACGCCCCGATCAGAATGATCGCGAGAATCAACCGCTGCGCTTCTACGAACGTGCACTGGGTGATCATGAACACCAGCAGGTACGCCAGCACCAGGAACGAACCGCCGGCCATCATGTAACCGACGGCCTCGTTCCGCTGAACGACGATCCACACGAACGCAACGCCGGCAAAGCCCAAAAGGTAGATGAACCACTCGACGTTGATGGGCCCCAACACGGACTTCTTCAACAGCTCCGGATTTGGCGGCTCGCCCTTGCCGTCGAGCCACAGCTTGCCGAGGCCGAACACGAGGAAGCCGAGCGACATGCCGACGCCGGCCGCGCCGAAGCCCGCCCACCAGCCGATGTTGGTGCCAAGCCAACCGCACGCTATCGCTGCCCAGAACGCACCGAGATTGATGCCGTAGTAGTAGAGCGTGAATCCCGAGTCGCGGCGCGGATCGCCCTTCTCGTAGAGTTGGCCCACGATTGTTGAAATGTTTGCCTTCAGGAAGCCCACACCCATGAGGATGAGCGCGAGCGCCAAGAAGAAGATGTGCGTGTAGATCTCGGAGTCGCGTTTGACCTCCAGCTCGAAGCTGCCCTTTGGCAACACCGAAGGAAGCGACGCGCCTTCCGGCAAGCCCTTGATTTCGAGGCCGCCGTCGGCGCTTGCACCGTAGGCGTATTTCTGGCCGTCGACGATCAAGCCGACTTCACGCGCCTCCATGCGTCCTTTGACGTCGAAGACGTATTCTTGGCCCTGATGGACCAAAATCTGCTGCGCGGGCTTGCCTTCGATCCCCATCGTGAAGTGACCGAGCACAAGCAAGATCGCGCCAAACGCGATTGCCTTGCGTGTCCCCAGATACCGGTCGGCCAGTAAGCCGCCGATCAAAGGCAGCAGATAGACGAGCGACGTGTAGGCGCCATACTGCCTTTGCGCGACGCCGTCGTCGAAGAGGAAGTGCTGCGTCATGTAGAAGATGAGCAACCCACGCATGCCGTAGTAGGCGAAGCGCTCCCACATCTCTACGAAGAAGAGAATGGGAAGGCCTCTGGGATGGCTCCGCAGCTGCCACACGACCGGTATGATCGAGATGGCGGTGACAACGATCCCAGTTAGCAGGACAAGATCCATCGGCAGCGAGACGCGAAGTGCGTCTATCGTTCGCGGGTTACGTCGCAGCGTAATTCTATGGTCATCGTCGAAAGGAGTGCAACAGTGCCTTCTCTCTTTAGTCACGGTGAGAGCGCGGGCAACGTTTGTCGGAGTTTGGCGCCGTATGCTCGCCTTGCGCCTGCGCCACCTAAGTGGCGAGCGGCGCCAATCACACTGGCATGGGTACGAAAGTCCTCTTAAACCAACCTGAGAAAGTGGGCGGAGGCGGGTCGATGTGCTCGCGTGCGGATTTGCGAGGCGCTTGGGGCGGACCCTGAGCGGGGGTTTGCCGACATATTGGTCTGATACCGCAAGCTGAAAGTCCGGAAGTAGCCGCCCCCCTAACCCTCTGATTATCCGATGCCGAAGTAACGGCCGAACGAGCAATGGCATTGCTCGGATTCCGGGTCGACTTTCGCACAGAAAGACGCATGTGTGGGACCACCAAATGGAGGGCCTCATGGCGACCAAAGAATCCGACAGGATGCTGATGACGCTGATCGGTCTGTTTCACAAACGATTGGCCGACGCGACGTTGATCGCGGCAGCATCCGAGGCGTGCGCTGGCGCTGGCAATATTGACGAAGCGATACGAATCTCGCTCTCGATCGATCAACCGCTCTACGATGCGACCAAGCTCTCCGATGCGGCGGCGTTGCTCAAGCGCATGGCGGACAATGGCAAAATAGCCTGAGGCGTCGACCTCGACGCTTCGCCCTTACGCGCACCTTGCGCGCGTCGGGGCTTGAGGTGGTGGCGGCTGGTGATGGCCGTTGCAACCTCACAGGAGCGAACTCATGACAAAACTGAATGACACCCAACTGGTTCTGCTGTCGAAGGCAGCCAAGCGCGATGATAGTGCGTTGGTAAGATCGCCGAAGCTGAAGCCCGAGGCGACGGAGCAAGCGGCTGCAGCGCTGCTCGCGCGCAAGTTAGTCAAAGCAATCCCCAAGACCGGTTCCTTGCCGCTTTGGAAGAAAGGACCGGAGGGCGAGCCAATCTCGCTCGTGATCACGCCGAAGGGACTGGAGACCATCGGCGTCGATGGTCTCGGCGACCCGAAGCAACCCTCCCCTGTCGTCACCGTGACCACGCCTCAACCCGCGAAGATAAAGGCGGCGGCGCCAGTGGCGGCGAAGGCTGGGCGTGGCGCGAAAGCGAAGCCGGGTGGCCTACGTCCGACCAGCAAGATCGCCAAAGTCGTCGACATGCTGCGCAAGCCAGGAGGCGCCTCGATCAAAGCGATCATGGCGGCGACCGGCTGGCAGGCTCACAGCGTGCGCGGGGCGATTGCGGGAGCGATCAAGAAGAAGCTCGGGCTCAAGGTCTTGGCCGAGACGAAGAACGACGAGCGCGTCTATCGGATCGGTGGCTAGCGATGCGGCGGACGAAGATCGGTGCCCCGGAGCTTGGCGGCTTCGGGGCTCATGGTNNGGGAAAGAAGCGCCGAAGCTCAAGGGGCGGGATCTGCTGATCCGCGTGCTGGCGTTCCGGCTGCAGGCGGATGTGCTTGGTGATCATTCGCCTGCCGTGAAGCGCAAGCTCACACATCTCGCGTCTATTCTCGCGAAGGACCCGAAGGCCCCTCTCTTTCCGACCCCGTCTCTAAGGCCGGGGATCGTGCTCACGCGCGAATGGAAGGGCATTGTCCACAAGGTGCTCGTCCAGCATCAGGGGTTCCTCTATGCCGACAAGAGCTACGGCAGCCTCTCGGATGTCGCTCGGGCCATCACCGGCACGCAGTGGTCCGGGCCTCGATTCTTCGGCATCGAGCAACGCGTGCGCCGGCAATTGCGTGATCGGGCGGCGAATCTATGAGCCCGCCCAAGAGACTGCGCTGCGCGATCTACACCCGCAAATCGACGGAAGAAGGCCTCGAACAGGCCTTCAACTCGCTTCATGCGCAGCGCGAGGCGTGTGAGGCCTACGTGAAGAGCCAGGTCGGTGAGGGCTGGGCCTTTATCCGCACGATCTATGACGACGGCGGGTATTCCGGTGGATCGATGGAGCGCCCTGCTCTGCAGAGCCTTCTCACCGAGATCGACGGTGGCCATGTCGATGTGGTCGTCGTCTATAAGGTCGATCGGCTCACCCGCTCGCTCACCGACTTTGCCAAGATCGTCGAGCGCTTCGACAAGCGCGGGGTCTCGTTCGTCTCGGTGACGCAGTCATTCAACACGACGACCTCGATGGGCCGACTGACGCTCAACGTGCTTCTTTCCTTCGCCCAGTTCGAGCGCGAGGTTGCGGGCGAGCGCATCCGAGACAAGCTTTCGGCCTCGCGAAAGAAGGGCATGTGGATGGGCGGCTCGGTCCCCATGGGTTATGACGCTGTGCAGCGCAAGCTTGTGCCCAACCCGACCGAGGCGGAAAAGGTCCGGCAGATTTTCCGGCGCTATGTCGAATTAGGATCAACCCGGCAACTCCGTCTGGCGCTCAAGGCCGACGGCGTCATCTCGCAGCGCCGGACGGCCGAGAGCGGGCGAACCACGGGCGGTAACCCGTTCAGCCGGGGTGCCCTCAACCATCTGATCCGCAATCGCGTCTATGTCGGCGAGGTCTTCTACAAGGGCGCAATCTATCCCGGGCAGCACGAGGCCATCGTCGATCGCACGCTCTTCGATGAAGCGCAGGCCATCGTGGAAGAAAAGCGCCGGGTTAAATTGCACCGGCCGAGCACTACCCAGAAATTCCCGCTCACGGCCCTTATCTTCGATGATCGCGGCAATCCGATGGCCCCAAGCCAAAGTCAGAAGGGCGGCAACCGGCGCTACAGGTATTATGTCAGCCGCGCGCTGATCGACAAAGATCGCGGCGAGGCGGGTTCGATCCCCCGCGTGCCAGCGCAGGCGATCGAGGACATCGTCATCGGGGCGATGGGACGTCTGTTCGGTCAATCGAACTCGGATGAAGGCGCAATAGATTTGGCGGATCTGATTATGCGCCTGCGCGCGACCGTCCGCCGGATCGAAGTCGGCACCAATTCAATCGCGCTAAGGCTCGATCCAGGCATCGTCGACGTGATCGACCAACAGAACGAGACTCGGCGCGACACGCTCGATGGTTTGAGAGCGCGGCTTGGTGCGGGTATCGGTCTCGCCTGGGAACGGGACGACCTCGTGCTCACAATCCCAATCCGAGCGAAGTTCCGCGGCGGGCAGCATCACATCTCGGCGCCCGGCATCGGCGCCGTGAATTCGTTCGCGCAGCCAGACCGCACCCTTGTCAAAGCGATCGTTCTCGCTCATGCCTGGTTAGCGTTGCTTTTAGAAGGACGCGTAAGATCGGTCGAGGACCTTGCGCGACACGTACGACGCGATCGTCCCTACGTGCGTCGCGTTTTGAGGCTCGCATTTCTTTCGCCTTCCACTACCTCAGTCATCCTTGACGGCAGACAACCCGGACACGTTTCGGCGACCGAACTCTTGGAGGCCGACATGCCCCACAACTGGCGACGGCAATCAGAACTCTTTGAGATCAGTTGATCACCAGCCCGCGGCCACGTTGCGGATGACCAAATGGCTTGGGTTTCCGGACGTTCGCACCGCACGTCGCGAATTCACACTTTTGGCCCATTCAAGACATTCGAAGGATGTCGGTGCGCACATGAGTTCTCGCATAGAAACTCATACTGTCGCCTCCGGTGCCGCCTTCTCGCACTCGGCCTTGAAATCGTAGGGCACCTCTTCGGCGCAATCGGGCCAGTGGCCGCTTGTGCGCCAATAGTCGACAAGACCGATGCCCGCGCAAAATCCAGCAAACCGCTTGTCGGCTCTGAAGGCCCTGTAGTCGGCGCGCGAGAACACGTAAGCCGGCGTGACGGTTCGGGTCGCGTGGATTGTGTCCGTATTCACGGCGACGATCGGCCGTCCTTTATCAAGTGCCGCAAACAGATAGTCGAAGGCGAGGTCGGCGCAACCGAACCGCGCCGCAAGGGCGCACTGCGCGAGAACCAGCGCGCGGTCCTGTGCAGGTTCGAGCGCAGTCTGAAAAATCGTCGAAACCTGGGCGTGAGGCAAAGAAGGTAACCCAAGCAGGAATCGATTGACGCCCGCTGTGGCGCGCAGGATCGGTGTGTCGAGGTAAGCGGCGGCCTCCGCATAGCGAGACGCGTTGAAGAGAAGCAAGAATTTCACCGTGGCGGTCCATAGGCTCGGCGGTTGCATTTTGAAGACTTCGTCGAGGTGGGCGTGCGCCTCCTGTTCCCGGCCGAAGTTCTCAAGCAAACTCGCCACCGATGCGGCATAGATTGGATTCAGCGGCTCGAGGGCCGCTGCTCTCGTCTGGTACGCGACCCCCTCCTTGCATCGTCCGACCTGCAGGAGGCCCGAGCCCATGGCCGCTACGGGCGCCGAGTCATTGGGGCCCAGTTCCATTGCGCGGCGTCCCAAGGCGATCTTCTCCGCGTACTCGGCAAAGGCAGGCTTTAGATTCGCGAGATTCCAATACGCCATCGCGCAGTTGGGATCGAGCGCAAGGGCACGCTGCGTTGCGGCGAGCGCTGTGTTGTGCGCGGGCGTCCCAATGCTGTCTCGATCGCGCGGGAGCAGCATTGTCCGCATCGTACCCAACAACACCCAGGCATCGGCAAAGTCGGGCGCAAGGGCAACAATCTCTTCCAGAAGAACACGGGCGCGAAGATAACCATCGTGCGTCACCAGGGAGCGTTCGTGGAACGCCTTGAGGTAAAGTTCGTGGACGTGCGGGTCGATCCGCCGAGTGCGCGGTGTGGGTTGAAGAAGCGACCGCAATGACGCCGCAACCTTTGCGGCAATGTCATCCTGCATCGCGAAAACGTCAGCGTGGTCCTGATCGTAGCGCTCGGACCACAGTGCGCCGCCGCCGCCATCTGAGAGCTGAGCGCTCACCCGCAGACGTGTACCCGCTTTGCGAACGGCGCCGTCGAGAACGTGGGTCGCCTTCAATAATCGCGCCGCCTCCGCCTTGCGCGCGCCACGAAACTGAAACGCCGAAGTGCGCCCGATCACCTTCAGGCCTGATCCACGTGCCAGAACTTGAAGAATTTCCTCTGACACTCCGTCGGAGAAAAACTGCAGCTCCTTGTCGTCCGAAAGGTTGTCGAACGGTAGCACCGCGAGTACAGGCTCCGTGACCTTCGCCAGGGCGATCGCGCCGGCGGGCGAATCAGCAAGCGCAAAGGCCTCGATCGCTTCGGCCATTTTGTCGAGTTGCAAGACGCCACGCGAAACGAGGCGCTCGGCGATAGGTCCCCGGATCGTCTGACGCACCGCGCTCGACACCAGCGCCGCGCCCGGCGCAGACTGCGCCATCAGCCTCGCCGCGATGTTGACGCCGTGGCCGAGGAGATCGCCGTTCGGCTGCACCACGACATCGCCCAGATGCACCCCGACACGCACCTTCGGCTCGCAGGTCTGTGCAAGCTCGAAGGCCGCCTCGACGGCCGCGAGACTCGAGCCGAACTCCAACATGAAGCCATCGCCGGCGGTGTTGAACACCCGCCCGCCATGCGCCGTTGCGATAGCTTCGATCACCGAACGCAATGCCGCGACTTCGGTAGTCGTCTTCGCCTCATCCGTCTCCGTCCGCGCGGAGTAACCCGCGATGTCGAGGGCGACGATCGTGGCGAGCTTACGGGCTTTAGCGTCGTCGGCCATGAAGACTTTCGGCTGGGCGGGGCGGATCGCCGATCATGCTAAGCAGGGACCCCGGTCAATGCCAAGCAGTGCCTCAAAAGCACC
>CXWL01112006.1_pt1 | contig 22147 bp, 26 predicted proteins | sample 590931 | NCBI WGS metagenome assembly CXWL01 (sample SAMEA3498368, study PRJEB10139) | groundwater metagenome | biome: water well; material: biofilm material | place: Germany | collected 2015-04-27 | reverse complement strand
CAGCCGAGCTTGCGCGCGCAGGTGGCGATATGGCTGACCGGGTCGCCGAACACCAGTTGACCCTGGGCGTCGAGGTTGCGCGCCTTGAGCCACTCGACGCCTTCGCGCAGGATCCGCATCGCGGCCTGCTGTTCGTCATGCAAATGGGTGGGGCCGAGCGCTTCGGACGCCAGGTCGGCGCCGCTGCTGCGCAGGATCGCCAGCAGGTGGGTGTGGGCGTTCATCGCCAAGGCTACCTCGGCGCCCTCCTTCAGCGCGTTGCGGCCCTCTTCGGTTCCGTCGTAACACAGCAGGATGTTGCGGTACATGCGGCCTCCCCTGTGGGGCCATTCTAGCGCGCCTCAGGGTTCGGTGCGTTGGGCGAAGTGCTGCGCCAGCATCGCGCATGCCATCAGCTGGATCTGGTGGAACAGCATCAGCGGCACGATCAGCACGCCCAGCGACGAGGCGGCGAACAGCACCCTGGCCATCGGCACGCCGCTGGCCATGCTCTTCTTGGCGCCGCAAAACACGATCGCGATCTGGTCTTCCTTGGAGAACCCGGGGCGGCGGCTGACGAACGCGGCGATGAACATCGCCAGCGCCAGCAGCACGCAGCTGATCACGCCCAGGTTGAAGAACGCGGCCGGCGTCAGCTTCTGCCACAGCCCCTGGCCGACCGCCTCGCTGAACGCGGCGTAGACGACCAGCAGGATCGAGCCCTGGTCGACATTCCTGAGCATCGCCTTGTTACGGTCGATGAAGCCGCCGATCCAGCGCCGCATCAGCTGGCCGGCGACGAACGGCAGCAGCAGCTGTTCGGTGAACGCGACGATCGAGTCGAGCGAGGAATGGCCGGCGGCGCCATGCATGATCAGCGCGCCGACCAGCAGCGGGGGTCAGGAAAATGCCGACGAAGTTCGAGGCCGACGCGCTGCACACCGCGGCCGCCACGTTGCCGCGCGCGAGGGCGGTGAAGGCGATCGACGACTGGAAGGTCGACGGCAGCGTGCACAGGAACAGCAGGCCGAGGTAGAGTTCGGGCGTGATCAGCGTCAGCGCCAGCGGCTTGAGCAGCAGTCCCAGCAGTGGGAACAGAACGAAGGTGCATGCCAGCACCAGCAGGTGCAGGCGCCAATGGGTAAATCCTGCCTGACCGCCTCGGGCGACAACTTGGCGCCGTGCAGGAAGAACAGCAGGCCGATGGCGACCGTGGTGATATGGCCGAGCACGTGTGCGGCGGCGCCGCTGGCAGGCCAGAAGGTGGCGGCCAGCATGGCCAGCATCAGGGCGATGGTGAAAGCGTCCGGGATCAGCCGGCGCAGCAGGTGGCGGCGCGTTGCGTGGAAGGTGGCATACGGGCAGTTTTCGGTCGCGTAACGACGCCGGGCTGGGCCATTCGATGCGAGCTGCACAATTCTACCGTCATTTTTCCACTGGTGTTTCCAGCGGGCAGCGTTTTCCAGGAGGGGGCACGGACAAAACGCTGGTGTCAGGTCTGACATTCGGACAAAACGCTGGTGTCAGGTCTGACATTCGGACATTTTTCGGACAAAGCAGGCAGACTCATGGGGCGAGCTGGGGGAAATCCATACCTCCGGGCAGCCTCTCCTGGACGAACCCAGCTTGAAATGTCCGATTGTCAGACCTGACACCAGCTGAATGTCCGAATGTCAGACCTGACACCAGGTGTTTAGGTGAGTCAATTTGTTGGGTGTAAATAGTTCATGTCAGCGCGGCCCGATATCTTGCAGCCGGGCCAGCGCCGCGCTCGCATCGAGCTCTTCGAAAGGCACTTCGATCAGTTCGCTCAGTGCGGCTTCGATCTGCCCGCACACGCTGGCGAACACCGCGCGCACTTCCGCATCGCTGCCTTCCACCATGCCGGGAGAAGGCAGGTCCCAGTACAGTTGCAGCGGCTGGCCCGGCCAGTCGGGCTGCCGTTCGGCGACCACTTTGCCGCACACGCCGATCAACAGCCCAAGCGGCGGAGCTTCACTGTTGGCGAACTGGGACCAGGACTTGCTCCGCAGGCCTTCGGTCGAATAGCCGCGCTGTTTCAACTGCTCAAGCGCCAGCGGATTGACCCGGCCGGTCGGATGGCTGCCGGCACTGTAGGCACAGAACCGTTTGCCACCCAGACGCTTGAGGATGGCCTCGGCCATGATGCTGCGTGTCGAATTTCCTGAGGACAAAAATAGGACGTTGATACACTGCTGATTCACACGTTTCCTGACACTCTTGATTGACACCCCACCCACGCGAATTGCACAGCTTCGCGGCACGGCGACAAGAATGATGCCGACGGGCGATCTGACGTTTATTACAACGCTTCGGATTGTACTGCCGGGTTGCAAGCCCCGCTCGTAGGACGTATCACCGCGTTCGCGTAGGAACTTTCCTACTTAGCAATAGAATTATCGTGGGCAACGCTTTTGGGCGCAAAAATTCTCCCGATCGGGCATCAGCTCGCGCGGCGCTTTCCTTTACAATGCCAGCCTCGACATGACTCTGGGAATCAGCCACACATGCGCTTGACTTCATTATTTACCGTAGCGCTGGCGTTTGTCCATGCCGGCGCGTGCGCCGCAGACCATATTCCGGACACCGGCTGGAACACGTCCGCCGAGCTCGGCGCCATCACCACGTCGGGCAACACCGTCGGCGCATCCGTCACCGGCAAGATCGACGCCCGCCAGGAACTGGAAAACTGGAGCAACCAATACATCCTCAGCGGCTTCTTCAAGGAAGACGAACGCAGCCTGCCCGATGGCGAGATGGTCCGGCTGCGCTCGGCACAGCGGATTTCGGTGTCGGCCAAGGCCGCCTACCGGCTGCTGGAAGAAGGCAAGAAACTGTTCGTGCTCGGCACGCACGTCGACGACCGCTTCGGCGCCTACACCGACTACAACACGATGGCGGTCGGCCACAGCACCCGGCTGTACCAGGCCGGCGCCAACAGCGTCGATGTGGAACTGGGTCCGGGCTATTTCAGCGGCACCCGCGCCGCCGGCGCCACCGAGAGCGGTTTCACCGTGCGCGGCGCCGCGGCGCTGCGTTGGCAACTGAGTCCGTCGGCGGTGTTCTCGCAAACGGCCAGTGTCGAGCGCGGCACGTCGAACGTGCACTCGAGCGCCGAGGCCGCGCTCAGCACCAAGATCAACGGCACCATGCAGATGAAGGCGGCGTTTGTCGCGCGCAACGACACCAACGTCCCGGAAGGCAAGAAGAATACCGATACCCAGACGTCGCTGACGCTGGTCTATTCGTTCTGAGCGCCGGCCGCGCCGCGCTCAGGCGCGGCTGCGGCTGTCGATACTGGGCGCACCGGCGCCATAGCGCACGAACATCAGCAGGCCGCCGGTCATCGCCAGGTTTTTCATGAAGTTGATCATCTGCATCTGATCGCTGAAGTTCAGGTGGAAGATCAGCGCCGACACCAGCGTGAAGCCGGCCAGCGCCAGCGCCACCCAGCGGGTCTGGAAGCCGAACAGCAGTGCGAGGCCACCGCCGAGTTCGACCAGGATAACCAGCGGCAACAGCGCGCCCGGGACACCCATCTTCGCCATGTAGGCCTGGGTGCCAGCATAGCCGGTGATCTTGCCGATGCCTGAGATGATGAAGATTTGCGACATCAGGATGCGTGCAGCGAGGTTCAGAAAGGTGTCCACCGTGATCTCCCTTGATTGTCAAAGCTGCTCAAGCATACGGGATGTTGAACGAGCATGCAATTAAGATAACGAATCGTGCGCGTGGACGCCCACTGGCTGCCTGGTTGGGAAATTGCCGCTACCTCCGGGCGCGCAGCATAGGTTTCCGCGCAGGCGGGAACCCATGCTGAGCGGGAATGAACCGCTATGCTGAACGACTCACCCCTTCGCAGCCAGCGCCAACGCCTCGCGCACTTCCTCGCTGTCGGATGGCCGCACCACGCGCGCCAGCTCCTTGCCGTCCTTCAGCACAATCACGGTCGGCCACAGCTTGACGCGGAACGAGCGTCCCAGCGCCCGCCCCGGTCCATCCTCCACCTTGATGTGCCGGACCGCCGGCTGCTCCTTCAGCGCGGCAGTAATGGCAGGCGCCGCTCCCTTGCAAAAGCCGCACCAGTCGGTGCCGAATTCAAGCGCGACGGTTCCCGGCATCGCATCGATGGCGGCGCGCTCGGGCTGGTTGGTATCGTACGGTGTGCTCATGAATAGTTCCTCAGGATGGCAAGCGTCCAGCCTACCCGAAAACCCGGCTCCGCGTCGTGTGCCCGCAGGCGCGCCTGCGCCGGCACAGCGCACATGCCGCCGCCGCTCAAGCCCTGGCCAGCCGATGCCCGCTGGAGCGCGACAGCACCCGTGCCGCAAGTTCCTCGGGGATCCCGCGGCTGGCGTAGAACTCGCGCGCGACCGCGTCGCCGTGCGTTTTCTGATAGGTCAGCCCGACGTCGATCAACACGGAGAGAACATGGTTGGATGCTTGCCGGCGATCGGTGCCTTTCAGTTGCATTTCCATTTGACTCACCCTGCGATGTGGTGTCGTGTGGAGGACCGATCCGCACGCAAGGGTACGCGCTGCGTACACCGTGGTGCGCACATTTATGCAATAAACATATTCGTCTCGATGGTGCTCTTAAACCTACTGGAAGTCAACTTTTTGACATTCTTTCGGAGGAATTTGCGGCATGCTGGAGGGGCGTACTGCCTGCGTTATCGGGGACCAAGCAAACGTACCACTTAACGATTGCTGCGCAGCACCTTATACGCAACGGCAAGCAGCCGTGAGCTGAGCTTGAGGTTGTTTTTTTCGGCCGCGTCGAGCGAGACTTCGAAGCGCACCCGCTCGTCGACCACGCGGAAATTGATCACGCTGTCCTGGCGCAGGTTGCGTCCGGTTTCGGTGACCGTCAGCACCGGCATCTGGCGCACCGCCGCGAGCGCTTTTTCCGTATCCGCCGCATCGTCGTCGCCGATGAACAGCATGTGCACCTTGCCCGGCGCTTCGCCCGGACGCAGCTTGCGCACCGCCACGGCGCGCCCGTTCATGCTGCGGCCCACGGTGATCCGGCGCAGTTCTTCGGCGACGTCATCGGCGCCGACCACGCCGATCACCAGCGGTTCGCCCTGCACCGGCGTGGCGTTTTCCGGATAGTCGACATAGCCGAGGAACTTGTACAGGAACGCCGCCTTGACGTTGCGCTCGAGGATGGCCTCGTCGGAGCCCGACTGCGCGCCCACCGCAGCCAGGCAAACAAATGCCAGCAGCAAGGAACTGGCCACGATCGCCAGCAGCACCAGAGCGCGATTCGGCTTGCCCTGTGCGGCCCCGTGCGACAGCGCCCACGGCATGTAATGAGAAATCAAGGTTGCCATATCGTTCAGAAGCGCTGGGTAAGTTTCAACAACACGCTGCGTTCGAACACGTTGCGATTTGGCGCGCCGCCGAATTCAACGTGCGAACTGTGCAGCAGGTTCTGTCCGATCACCGAAATCTCCGTGTCAGGGCCGGAACGCCCACATCCATCGCGCGTCCATTTCATAATAGGCGCGCACCGCCGGTTTCGGCAAGCTTCCCTGATAGCGCAAGGTCAGATCGAACTGGCTGCGGTCGCTGATGTCTTTCGACACGCGCAGCAGCCAGTGGCGGCCGGGGTCGTTGGTGGCCAGGCCGGTATCGCCGGAGGAATCCTTGCTGCCGGCGGACAGCCCGGTGCGGATGCGTTGCTGCACCAAGCCGCCGCTCAGGTGCAGGCTGTCGAATGGATGCCAGCGGCCCCACATTTCGATGCCGCGCACCTTGCCTTCGCCGAAGTTGCGGAACGCCAGGCCGCCGCCAGGCAGCGGTTCAAGCGTGCGCAGGCGGTCATACTGGCTGTAGAAGCCGGTGACCGAATAGGAAAACTGCGGCGACGGCTGGGCCCGGTATCCGAGTTCGAGCACGTCGGCCGTCTCGGACACGAAGTCCGGACCGCCGGCGATGACAAAGCGCGGCACGCCGTTGACGACGGTCGGTACCGCCGGCGAGTAGAAATCATGGTCGATGCGCGACGGCGCGCGCACCGTGCGCGACAGGCTGGTCCACAACAGGGTCGAACTGGACGGCGACCATCCCAGCCGCACATTCGGCAGGAATTCCGCGCCGGTGTAGTTGTTGTGCTCGACCTTCAGGCCGGCCGTCAGGCGCAGCGCGTCGGTCAGCGCGATCTCGTCCTGCGCGAACAGGTTCCCGGTGTGCAGGTTCAACGCGGCCGGCAGGAACGCGAAGCCGACGCCGTTGGTCAGGCGGTCCTGCGCATAGCGATAGCCGGCGCCCCACGAGACGTGGTGGCGCTCGCCGAGATACATGTTGTACTGGGCCTGCGCGTCGATGGTGTCGAGGTATTCGACGAACGCATTCGGCTGGTTGCGCTCGGTGTGCTCGAGCAGCAGCTGCACGCGGTAGGCGCTGCGGTCGGCGCCGTGGCCGCTCATGCTGGCATTCAGGTTGGCGCCGCCGATGCGGATGTCGCGCGTGCCCGTTTGCGACAGCGAGCCCTGGTAGGCGTCGCCGGACAAGGTCGCGCCGCCCGCCTCGAGATCCCAGTCGGCGCGAAAGCCCGCCTGGCGCCGGTCGAAGCCGGTATGGGTGCTGGCGCCGGCGGCGTTGACCGTATCGTCGGCGTTGAAGTACTTCGCGTACAGCCGGTAGCTCGCGTGCGCGCCGGCCGTGGCGCCGTAGCGCACCGAGCCGCTGCGCTCGTCCGCGCCGGCCGCCACCGATGCGCGCCCGCCCTGGGTGTCCCTGGCCGTCTTGGTGATCACGTTGATAACGCCGTTGACGGCGTTTGCGCCCCAGATCGTCGAGCCCGGACCGCTGATGACTTCGATGCGCTCGATGTCGTCCATCACGACATCCTGCGCATCCCAGAACACGCCCGAGAACAGCGGGCTGTAGACGCTGCGGCCGTCGATCAGCATCAGCAGCTTGTTTTCGAAAGGGCTGTTGAAGCCACGCGCGGTGACCGCATAATTCCTGGCGTCGACGCGGGCCACTTGCAGGTTCGGCGCCAGGCGCAGCGCTTCCGGCAAGGTGCGCACGCCGCTGCGGCGGATATCGCTGCTGCTGATGATGGTGATCGAAGCGGCCGCGTGCGCCAGGTGCTCTTCCTGGCGCGAGACCGACGTGACGACCACATTGCTCAACTGCTCCAGCGACAGGTCGGACAATTCGCTCGCGTCCGGCGCGGCCAGCGCGCTCGACATCGCAAGGCTGGCAAAGGCCGACACCACGAAAACGCTCTTATTTTGGCGCATCAATTTCTTCCGCATTCTGCCAATCCGACGTCCCGACAACACTCCAGCCGACCGCCGGCCAAGTTTTCCGGAGGGAAGTATTTGGGAATTATATGTGTTTTTCGGTAGCAACTGTCGGTCCTCTTGACACCGCCACTGTCGGTTGGTTGCGAGAAACACTTTTCTCCGTCCAACTCTTTCCGTACAATCGATAGACATCTACTGATTTGATGGCGAACAATGAATGATCTATCTGCTAAAGAGTTGCAACTGCGGTTTTCCACGGCGATGCACACCACCGCCCGCGCCTGGCGCCAGGCGATCGATGCGCGCCTGAAGGACCTGGGCATCAGCCAGGCCGGCTGGATGACCATCGCCATGGTGGCCAAGTCCGCAACCGACCTGTCGCAGAAACAGCTGGCCGACCTGCTCGCCGTCGAGGGCCCGACCATCGTCGCGATGGTCGACCGGCTGGTCAGCGCCGGCCTGGTGGTGCGGGTGCCGTCCGAGACCGACCGCCGCGTCAAGCTGATCCGCCTCACCGACGCCGGCCGCACGCTGTATGCCAAGGTCAAGGAGCGCGCCGACGTGGTGCGGTCCGACCTGCTGTCCGACCTCGACCCGGCCGAACTGCTGGCGGCGACCAAGCTGCTCGAGAAACTGCAGGCGCGGATCGAGGCGCCGCTGTGAGCGAAGGCATCGCCGCGGCCGGGATTCCGGCAGCCCCCATCAACCGGCGCATGATCACCGTCTCGATCATGCTCGCCACGATCATCCAGGCGCTGGACGGCACCATCGCCAACGTCGCCCTGCCGCACATGCAGGGCAGCTTGTCGGCTTCGCAGGACCAGATCACCTGGGTGCTCACCTCGTTCATCGTGGCCGCGGCGATCGCCACCCCGCTCAACGGCTGGCTGTGCGACCGCTTCGGCCTGAAGAAGGTCTTCATGGTGTCGGTGGCCGGCTTCACGGTCGCCTCGGTGCTGTGCGGCCTGTCCGGATCGCTGATGCAGATCGTCCTCGCGCGCGTGCTGCAAGGCCTGTTCGGCGCCGCACTGGTGCCGCTGTCGCAGGCGGTCCTGCTCGACATCAACCCGCGCGAAAAGCACGGCTCGGCGATGGCGGTGTGGGGCATGGGCGTGATGATCGGCCCGATCCTCGGCCCCACGCTGGGCGGCTGGCTGACCGACAGCTACGACTGGCGCTGGGTGTTCTTCATCAACGTGCCGGTCGGCGCCCTCGCCTTCTACGGCATCTGGAAGTACATCCGCCCGGTGGCGCCGGCACGCCGCATGCGCTTCGACACCTTCGGCTTCATCACCCTGAGCCTGGCGATCGGCGCCTTGCAGATGCTGCTCGACCGCGGCGAACAGAACGACTGGTTCGGATCAATCGAGACCTGGGTCGAGGCGATCCTGCTGGCGATGAGCGCGACCTACTTCATCGCCCATACCGCGCTGCGCCCGGCGGGCCAGTCGTTCCTCGACTACCGGCTGCTGAAGAACCCCAACTACGTCACCGGCCTGCTGTTCATCTTCATCGTCGGCCTGGTGCTGTTCGCCACCCGCGCGCTGATGCCGTCGATGCTGCAATCGCTGATGGGCTATCCGGCCGCGCTGGCCGGCCTGGTGACCGCGCCGAGCGGGCTTGGCACCATGTTCGCGATGCTGGTGGTGGGTCGCCTGACCGGCAAGATCGACTTCCGCATGCTGCTCGCGCTCGGATTCGGCATCACCGCGTTCTCGCTGTGGCAGATGTCGCAGTACACGCTGGTGCTGTCGCAAAGCGACATCGTCTGGCCCGGCATCATCCAGGGCATCGGACTGGGGCTGGTGTTCGTGCCGCTCAGCGCCGCCACCTTCGCCACCTTGACGCCGGCGATGCGCGCCGAAGGCACCGCGATCTACAGCCTGGTACGCAATATCGGCAGCAGCATCGGCATCGCGCTGGTACAGACCCTGCTGGTGCGGAACACCCAGATCGCCCACGCCTCGCTCGGCGCGCACGTCAATTACGCCAATCCCGCGCTGCAGGACGCCGGCGTATCGACCGTCTACAACCTGGCCAACGGCGCCGGCATGACCGCGCTGAATGGCGAGATCACGCGCCAGGCCTCGATGATCGCCTACGTCGACGACTACTGGCTGATGATGATCCTCACCCTGGCGGTGATCCCGCTGCTGCTGCTTGTACGCAAACCGCGAGCGGCCGCGCCGGCGCCGATCGGCCACGCCGCCCCCGATTAACCCATGAAAGAGCTTTCCCCTGTGCGACCTACTCCTTTGATTTCCAGGCTTGGCGGCGCCATGCTGGCGCTCGCGCTTGCCGGCGGCGCCATGCTGGCGCTCGCGCTTGCCGGCTGCGCCCACGTCCCGTACGACGCCGGGCGCCAGGCGCCGCCCGACTTCGCCCGCGCGCAGCACGCCGCCTCCATCAAGCTGGCGCGCGACGCCTGGCCAGAAGCGCGCTGGTGGACCAGCTTCCACGACAGCCAGCTCGACGCGCTCATTACGCGCGCGCTGCGCGACAGCCCGACCCTGTCGGTCGCCGCCACCCGGGTCGCATCGGCACGCGCAGCGCTTGACGTCGAGCGCAACGGCGCCGGCGCGTCGGCCGGCATCGAGATCGGCGCCAACCGCCAGCGCTATTCCGGCAATGGCCTGTTCCCGGAACCGATCGGCGGCAATTTCTACAACGACGCATCGGTGCAGCTGAAGGCCGGCTACGACTTCGACTGGTGGGGCAAGCACCGCGCGCTGGTCGCCGCCACGCTGGGCGAAACCAACGCCCGCCATGCCGAGTACAGCCAGGCAGAGAAGACGCTTGCCGCGGCGGTCGCGCAGAGCTACTTCCGCCTGCAGCTGCTGTGGGCGCGCCAGGACAATGTGCTGGCCATGGCCGCGCTGCAGCGCGACGTCATCGCCGACAAGGCGGCGCGCATCGCGCACGGCCTGGCCAACATCGACGAACAGCGCGGCGCCGAGCGCGACCTCGGAGCACTCAACGAACAGGCGGCATCGCTGTCGACGCAGGCGGCGCGCGAACGCGAAGCCCTGCGCGCGCTGGTGGGCGCCGGCGCCGAGGACCTGCCGCAGCTCGCGCGCCGCCCGGTTGTGGCAGGCGTCGCCAGCCTGCCGTCGCGGCTCGGGATCGAACTGCTGGCGCGCCGCCCGGATCTGCAGGCCGCGCGCTGGCGCGTCGAAGCGATGCTGGGCCGCGTGGCCGCCAGCCAGGCCGCCTACTACCCGGACATCAACCTGGTCGGCTCGTTCGGCCTCGATGCGGTCTCGATCGGCAGGCTGCTGCGTCCCGACAGCCGCACCATGCTGATCGGCTCCATGATCCAGCTGCCGCTGTTCGACAGCAGGCGCCTCGACGCGCAGCTCGGCGTCGCGCGCACCAGGCGCAACGAGATGGTCGCCGACTACAACCAGGCGGTGCTGCACGCGGTCACCGAAGTCGCGGCAGAAGGCGCCACGCTGCAGGGCCTGGAGAAACAGGCGGCGGCGCATGCGGCCACGCACGAAGCCAGCGCAGCGCTGGTAGCAACCGCGACGCGCCGCATGAACCAGGGCCTGGCCGACCGCGCCGCGCTGCTGCAGGCAAGGCAAGCCTTGCTGCGCCAACAAGAGACTCGCCTGCAGCTGCAGGACGCCGGCCTGCAGGCAGAGCTTGCGCTGATCAAGGCGCTGGGCGGCGGTTACGACGTCAACGCGCCGCAGACCGCCGCCAATACCACAACGTCTCAACAACACTAAGCGCTATTCATGACCGAAACCACCACCCCGAATCCGAACAAGCGCCGCTTCGTCCTGCTCGCCATCAGCGCCGCCTTCGTCCTGGCCGGTATCGCCTACGCCGCCTATTACACGCTGGTGCTGTCCGGCCGTGCCGACACCGACAATGCCTACGTCGGCGGCAACCTCGTCACCGTCTCGTCGCAAGTGGCCGGCAGCGTGATCGAGATCGCCGCCGACGAAACCCAGATGGTGCAGGCCGGCGCCGAGATCATCAAGCTCGATCCGGCTGACGCCGCGGTCGCGCTGAACCAGGCCGAAGCGAGGCTGGCGTCGGTCGTGCGCCAGCAGCGCGAGCGCTATTCCAACGTCGACCAGTTCGACGCGATGGTCGCGCAGCGCACGGTGGAACTGAAGGCGGCGCAGGACGACCTGGCGCGGCGCCTGCCGCTGGCGGCCGACCATACCGTGTCCGGCGAAGACATCGCCCATGCGCGGCGCGCGCTCGACAATGCGCGCGCCGCGCTCACGGTCGCGCAGAAGCAGGTCGGCGCGGCGCGTGCCGGCGTCTCCGGCGTGGCGCTGGCGCAGCACCCGTACGTGCAGGCGGCGAAGGCCGACTACATCGTTGCCTGGCTGGCCAGCCGGCGCAACGCGATCGTCGCCCCTGTGACCGGCTACATCGCCAAGCGCAGCGTGCAGGTAGGCAGCCGCATCACGCCCGGCGCGCCGTTGCTGACGATCGTCCCGCTCGACCAGCTGTGGGTCGAAGCCAACTTCAAGGAATCCGAACTGCGCGACATCCGGGTCGGGCAACCGGCCACGGTGGAAGCTGACATGTATGGCAGCAAGGTCGAATTCCACGGCAAGGTGCTCGGGCTGTCGGCCGGCACCGGCAGCGCGTTCTCGCTGCTGCCGGCGCAAAACGCCAGCGGCAACTGGATCAAGGTGGTGCAGCGGGTGCCGGTGCGGATCGCGCTCGATCCGAAGGAACTGGCCGCGCATCCGCTGCGGGTGGGCCTGTCGGCGACCGCCTCGATCGACATCACGAAAAAAGGCGAAGGTGCTCTCGGTACGGTGGCCGTGCCGGCGCCGCAGCGTTACGCCACCACCGCGCTGAACCAGCCGCTGGAACAGGCGCGCGCGGCGACCGACGCGATCGTCGCGAAGAACCTGGCTAACTGAGGGGTATGGCGGATCGGTGGACGCTCAGGCGCGCCGCCGGTTCACAGCGTTGAAAAATCGTAGTCGCGTTCGACGCGGCAGATACGCAGCTTGTAGGCCGCGTACCAATTCTCGCGGCCCAGCTTCTGGGCGACCAGGTGCGCCGAATCCTGCTTCCACGCCGCGATTGCCTCGAGGCTGGCCCAATATGACACCGTGATCCCGACCTCCTCGCGCGCCGATTCGACGCCGAGGAAGCCTGGCTGGTTCGCCGCGCTTGCGACCATCGCATCGCTCATCTTCCCGTAGCCGTTGTCGCCCTCAGTGCGGATCGACGTAAAGATCACTGCATAATATGGGGTGGCGGGCGTTGTGGCAATCGGCATCACGAGTTCCATTCAAAAAACGCTGGTGTCAGGTCTGACAATCGGACATTTTACTGGTGTCAGGTCTGACAATCGGACATTTTACTGGTGTCAGGTCTGACAATCGGACATGTCTCTGATGTCAGGTCTGACAATCGAATATTTTTAGCCGAAAACAGCCTGGCTCAAGCAGCAAGCAAGCGCCAATCGATGCTTGCAAGCACTTCCAATTGAAGAGAATCGAAGAGAATGTCCGAATTTCAGACCTGACACCAGCAGAATGTCCGATTGTCAGACCTGACACCAGCATTTTGTCCGAATGTCAGACCTGACACCAGCGGTTGCGGTCTCCTCCAGCGAGCCGGCCTGCTGCTCGGTGCGGACCGATAATTCCTGGTTGCCTGCGGCGATTTCGCCTGCGGCCGTGGTAATCATGTCGGTACCGGAGCGCACTTCGCGCACCACGCCGGCCAGCTGCTCGCGCATCTGCGCCATCGCATGAACCAGGCTGCTGCTGTCATTCGCCGCGACCGCGACCTTGACGCCGAGGTTGCCGGCGGCGATTTCACCCGCGATCGCCGCGGCGTAGTCAGGCTCGCCGCCGAGCTGCTTGAGCAGCCGGCGCGTGATCGCGTATCCGATCGCGCACGCAATGACAATCGCCAGCGCGCCGACGCCAAGCATCTGGTTGCGCGAATCGATGTAGGTCTGCTGCGCTGCTTTCCCGGTCTCGACGATCTGCGTAGTTTCGTGACCGACCAGCGCGGCCAGCACTTCCTTGAAGGCGCCGTGCACCGGCCGCAGTTCCTTCGACAGGAAGGTTTTCGCCTCGTCGTCCTCGCCGTTTTGTATCAGCGCCATCAACTTGTTCTGGACGTCCTGGTACTTGGCGCGGTGTTCCACGACCTTGCTCAACAACGCCCGCCCTTCAGGCGACTTGTGCACGCTATCCATCCGATCCATCACCGCGCCGGCCTCCTTGCGCGTGTCCATGATCGCCCGCATCTCCCGCTTGCGATCATCTCCGTTGGTGCTGAGTAGCATGTTGCGCAGGGAGAGGTCGATCGCGGACGGGGGATGGTCCGGCCTTGGAAAACAATTGGGCAGGGCGAACTTGTAGGGATCGTCAGCCAAGAGAATCTGTTCAGGATCAATAATACCTGAAATTACCACATAGTTTCCATTTGGAAAGTAAAGTTGCGTAAAAACCTCTGCCAGGACGATTAATGGCTTGTGTGTTTGACATTTCTACCGCACGGCTCATTTGCGCTGCGCGGGCCGCTCGATCAGCAGCGTCTTGATGTCGTTCAGCAGCACCGCCGGGTGCAGGAACGAGGTCGTGTAGATTTCCCGCACGCTGCCGCCGGCGTCGATCAGATACACCTTGAGCATGTGGCTGAGCGCGGGCGCGCGGTGGTTGGGCGGCTGCTCCCTGGCCAGCGCGGCGTCCTGCCCGAAGCCGTCCAGCAGCGGCGCGAGCTGCTTGCCCGAGCTGGTGGTGAGGAAATGCCAGCGCAGGCCGCGCTGGTCGCGCGCATCCGCGCCGCCATAGCTGCGCATCGCTTGCGGCGTGTCGTACTGCGGAGCGAAGCTCATGCTGACGAAGCGCACCCGGTCGCGCAAGGCCGGATCTTTCTCGATGGCTTGCTTCAGCTCGTGCAAGGTGGCATAGGCCAGCGGACAGCCTTTTGGATCGGTGCAATACGTGTAGATGAACGAGAACACCGTCACTTTGCCGGTGGAGAATTCCGCGAAGCGATGCACGCTGCCGTCGCTGTCGAGCACGGCGCCGTCGGGCGCGCGCATGATGTGCTCGAGCCGGTAGGTGCCCGGCGCCAGGGGGACGAATCCCAGCCTGGCCGTTTCAGCGCCCCGCGCCGCCGATGGCGCGGCCAGCGCCAGCAGGCACGCGGCCGCGCATACACGTTTCAACATCACCTGGCCGCAAGGGCCGTGTTCCCCTGCCCCGCGCCGGCGCTGCGCTGGGCCGTGACCGCACCCAGCTTCATGTGGTGGGCGCGGCCCAGCTTCTGCTTGTAGAAGTCGACCTTCCAGGTTTCCTTGAGGTCCTTGCCGTCCCACGCGAACAGCTTGACGAACTGCTCGTCGTCGGCGCCCTTCTTGTCCCAGTTGGCCAGCAGCGACGTGCTGATGTAGACGCGCTTGCCGTCCCAGCTTTGCGAGACCATGTTGACCTGCGAGCCGGTGTGCTTGGAATAGGTTTCCTTCGGCGCCTCAGGATTGCTCAGGTCGAAATAGCGCGTCATGCCATCCATGAAGGTATTGACCCACAAGCCCTTGCCGTCGGCCCTGATCGACATGTCGACCGGCAGCGGGATCTTGGCCGGGTCGCCGATGTTGCCCACATCCCTGGCTTGCCACTCGCCCTTGGCGTCTTTCTTGATCAGCCACAGCTTCGAAGTCAGTGCGCTGGAAGTGATCGCCCAGTCATCGCCTTCATGCAACGACCAGCGGATCTCGAGCGGCGCGCCGGGCACGTTGAACACCTTCTCAGGCTGCATCGACTTCAGGTTCCACATCACCATGGTGCTGCCGAAACGCTTCATCGCCGACTGGTCCTTCATCAGCTGCCCCAGGTCCATCATGTAGTTGTTGCGGCCGGTGAAGCTGGAGGTCAGCATCGCGTTCCTGGCAGGATTGATCGCGATGTCGTAGCCATGGCCGGTTGGTGGTCGGCAGGTCGTACTTGCTGATGAAATCGCCCTTGTTGCTGTACATCGCCATGCCGGTCACGCCGCCATGGTCCTTCGCGTTCGATAGCGCCCCGACCAGCATGCGGCCCGGCATCGCGTAAAAGGTGTGCGGGCCTTCAAAGCCCGAGCGCTTGGCGAAATCGGTGATGGTCTTGACCAGTTTCGGCTTGCCGGGATCGGAAGAGACGTCGAATACGTAGATCTTGCTGTCGTCCAGGCCGCCGGCCCACAGGTAGCGGCGGTCGTCGGTAAAGCCGGCATGATGCGCTTCACCGCGTCCGCCCACCGACACCTGCGCGACCACCTGGCCGTATTTCTTCGAGGCTGGGTTGACGTCGAGCGTGACCAGCTTGTCGGAGCCGTCGCCCATGCCCTTGACGCCCAGCGCCCACACATACAGGAAATCTTCCTGCCCCTTGATCAGGTTCGACAGGTAGGGCGAGTTGCAGGTTTCGTCGGCCAGCGCGAAGGAGGCGCCGAGGGTGGCGCCGGCGGCCACCATGGCGAGCGCGATCGCCCGCTTGAATTTGCTAAGACGCATTGCTGATCTCCAGTGAGCTCGGCGCCGGCGCGATGACCTTGCCGAATCTTATGAATGGCGACGTCAGTTTTTAGCGAACACATCACGTCGACGGGATACATCGCGCAATGTACGCCCTTTTTTGATGTGTTCGTGTCTTAGCAATGTTTTTTCTGCAATGAGTTGATTTTTATCAAGCCAACACTCTTAATCACGCAACGCATGTGCTGCGCATGCTCAGCAAACCCAGCCAGCGCTCCACTCCCCCGGCGTCGCTGCTGCAAGATGCATAATCGGTGATGGTGCGCGCCGCGCGCTCCAGCAGCTGGATATCGGCCTCATGCTGGCGCGCGACGCGCGGGTCTTCCAGGAACAGCACGCGGCGGCACTGGCGATTGAGGATCAGTTCGGCAATCTGCGCATCCCCGCCCAGCGGACCGCTCAGGAAAGGCCGCACCCAATTGCGGCCGGCAGCCTCGCCCTTGATCCTTTGCGCGAGCTGGTTCAGCAAGCCGCCCGTGGTACCGGTCGCGCAGCGCATTGCGAAACTGTCGAGCAGTTCAAAATGCTGTTCGGCCAGTGCCAGCATGCGCGGCTTCATCGCGTCGTGCGCAATCAGCGCGATGCTTTCGTTGGCCAGGTCGAAGATCGGATCGAGCGCTGGATCCGGCGCCGCGCCGGCGGCGACCGCTTCCAGTTCCAGCCATTCGCGGGCGCCCGCAAGGGTCGACAGGAACGGCTTGCCATGGATGACGCACTGGCGTTTCAGCGCCAGCGCTTCGGGGAAGTTGGACGAGGGATCGACCGGGTCCATCAGGTAAATGACCGCATCCAGGTTTCTCGTCGGATCGGTCTCGACGATGCGCGACACCAGCATCATCAGGCCGCCTTCGCGGCCATACGGAAAACGCTCGATCGAAGAATAATCCGGCAGCAGCCCGTGCCGCTCGATCGCATCCAGGGTCCTGCCGACGACGATGAAATGCGGTTTCAGGTGCGTGATGGCCGCGTGGCCGTCCCGCAGCAAACGTACCAGCGCCGAGCCGGCATCATCCTGATGGGCCCGGCTTGCAGCCAGGCCGATCCGGAAACGGGGAGGATTCAAGGGCATAGGCATCCGGCCGGTCAGAGCTTGATTTCGGTGCCGAGCTGCTTGAGGAACTGCGCCAGCCACTGCGGATGGGCGGGCCACGCCGGCGCCGTGGTGAAATTGCCGTCGGTGACGGCTTGATCGACTTCGATCTCCGCATATTCGCCACCGGCCAGCCGCACTTCCGGCGAGCAGGCAGGATAGGCAGAGATCCGCTTGCCGCGAATCACATCGGCCGCGGCCAGCAACTGCGCGCCATGGCAGACGGCGGCAATCGGCTTGTTGGCTTCAGCGAACTGGCGGACGATTTCGATCACGCGATTGTTCAGCCGCAGGTATTCCGGCGCGCGGCCGCCGGCGATCATCAGTGCGTCGTACTTGCCGACATCGACGTCATCGAAGCTGGCGTTCAGCGCAAACAGATGGCCCGGTTTTTCGGTGTAGGTCTGGTCGCCCTCGAAGTCGTGAATCGCCGTCTTGATCTTGTCGCCGGCTTTCTTGCCGGGGCAGACCGCGTGGACCGTGTGGCCGACCATCTGCAGCGCCTGGAACGGCACCATCGTTTCGTAATCTTCCGCAAAGTCACCTGTCAGAAACAATATTTTCTTGGCTGCCATAGTAGTTCTCCTTTAGAAATTGATGTTCAAGCTGCTGCTTTGCCCGGAGTTGCGGCTTCGTCAATATATGCCCTGATAATACTCTCGAAATCGGGATCCGCGGAAAGACCTAGGGCCTTTGCACGGGTCACATCCCAGGCTCCCGGCCAGCCGTTGACGATACGTTCGACCGCCGGGTCGGGCGCGAAGCTGATCCGCGATACCGGCGCCGGCCCCGCCACCTTTTCAAGCGCGGCCACCATCTCGCCCACGCTGACCGACAGGCCCGGCAGGTTGACGGTGCGGCTGTTGCCGAAAGCTTCCGCCGGCAGCTCGTGCCCCGCGATCAGCGACTCGATCGCGCGGCGCGGCGACAACAGCCACAGCCGTACTTCGGGCAACACCGGGCAGACCNNCGGTTTGCCGGGACGCACGCTGATGGTCGGCAGGCGCAGCACGCGGCCGTCGACAAAGCCGCGGCGGCTGAAGTCGTTGAGCAGCAATTCGCCGATCGCTTTCTGGGCGCCGTACGACGACTGCGGATTGAGCGCCGTCGAGTCTTGCACCACGTCCGGCAATTTGCCGCCATACACCGCGACCGAGCTGGTGAACACGACCTTGGGTTTGTGCCCAAGCTCGCGGCAGGTGTCCAGCAACAGGCGCGAGGCGTCGAGGTTGATGCGCATGCCGAGATCGAAGTCGGCTTCGGCCTGGCCGCTGACGATGGCGGCCAGGTGAAAAATCGAGGTCGTATCGGTATCGATGACCTGGCGCAGCAAGGCGCCGTCGGCGATGTCGCCGGTCACGACGCGCACGCGCTCGTCGCCGAAATCGTTAGCCGGCACCACATCGACCAGCACCAGCTGGTCGATCTGCCGCACCTTGCCCTGGCAGTCGGTCAGCTCGCCGCGCGAGAGCAATTGGCGCGCCAGGCGCTGCCCGAGGAATCCGGCGCCGCCGGTAATCAGAACCTTCATTTTTGAACTCCTTGTGTCGTTGCCGCGGCCAGCCAGCCGAGGCCATCCAGGGTTGCGCCGCGCGGACGGTATTCGCAGCCGATCCAGCCTTCATAGCCGAGCTTGTCGAGCAGGCGGAACAGGTAGGGGTAATTGACTTCGCCGTCGTCCGGCTCGTTGCGGTCGGGAACGCTGGCGATCTGCACATGGCCGATCCCGTTGAAATTCTTCTCGAATGTCCGCGCCAGGTCGCCCTCGACGATCTGGGCATGATAGAAATCCATCTGCACCTTGACGTTCGACTCGCCGGACTCTTCGCGCAGCGCATGCCCTTCGGCTTGCGAATGGAGGAAATAGCCGGGCATGTCGCGCCCGTTGATCGGTTCGATCAGCAGGCTGATGCCATGTTTGGCCACCTCGCGCGCGGCGTAGCGCAGGTTGCCCAGGTAGACCTCGCGGTGGATGCGCATATCCGCACCGGCCGGAATCAGTCCGGCCATCATGTGCACCCGCTTGGTGCCCAGCGCCAGCGCATATTCGATGCCGCGCGCGACGCCGGCGCGAAACTCGTCTTCGCGGCCGGGCAACGCAGCGATACCCCGTTCGCCCGCAGCCCAGTCACCCGGCGGCAGGTTGAACAGCACGTTTTCCAGCTTGTTTTCCTTGAGCCAGAACGCCACTTCCTGCGGCGAATGGTCGTAAGGGAACAGGAACTCGACAGCCTTGAAGCCGGCCGCCGCAGCCGCGCCAAAGCGCTGCGGGAAGGCGACCTCGTTGAACATCATGGTCAGGTTGGCGGCAAATTTTGGCACGGTATGGCTCCGGATTAAATGTCGAGCCCGAAGGCTGACTTGAGTTCATCGATCTGCGCGGCGTCGAGCGGCCGGGTCGGCACGTCGCGCAACAGCAGGAATAGTTTGGCGGTTTCTTCGAGCTCCTCGGCGGCATAGACCGCCGCTTCGAGCGTGGCGCCGGACACGACCGGGCCGTGGTTGGCCAGCAATACGGCCGAGTGCTTGTTGGCGAGCGCTCCGATGGCGCCGGCCAGCGCCGGGTCGCCCGGACGGTGGTAAGGCACCAGCGGCAGGCGGCCGATTTTCATCACGAAATACGCTGTCAGCGGAGGAATGCAATCGTCGTGATTCAGGCCGCACATGCAGGACACGGCCGCGGAATGGGTCGAATGCAGATGCACGATCGCGCCCGCCCGATCGCGCTGCTGGTACATGGCGCGGTGCAGGAACGCTTCCTTGGACGGCTGCTCGCCGCTGACCAGCTTGCCCTCCCAATCGAGCTTGGACAGGCGCGCCGGGTCGAGCCGGCCCAGGCTGGCGTTGGTTGGGGTCAGCAGCCAGCCATCGTCGAGTCGGACGCTGAGGTTGCCGCTGCTGCCGGCAGTCAGGCCGCGTTCGAACAGCGAGCGCCCGAACTCGACGATCTGTTCGCGCTGTCGCGACTCTTCCGGATTGGCGTGGATGGTGGCGCTCATGACAGGCTGCTCCATGCCTTGAGGAAGAAATCCTCGCTGCCGAAATTGCCGGACTTGAGCGCCAGCGCAAGCGGCGGACCTTCGCGTTTTTCCTGCAGCGCCGTGGTCCAGGGCACGCCCGGATCGATTTCGGGACCGATGCGCAGGCCCGACACGCCCAGCGCCTTGACCACCGCGCCCGAGGTTTCGCCGCCTGCAACGATCAGTTGGCCAACGCCCAGTTCGACCAGGCCCTGAGCGATCGCGGCAAGCGCCTCTTCGACCATGCTGCCGGCGCGCTCCACGCCCAGTTGGGCCTGCACCGCCTTCACCGTTTCAGGCGTCGCGGTTGCGAAAATCAGCAGCGGGGCCTGGCCGACATGGCCCGAGGCCCACGCAAGCGCCGCGGCAACGACGTCTTCGCCACGCGCCAGCGCCAAAGGATCTACGTGGAACGCCGGCGCCTGTTCGCGCATCAGCGCAACCTGCCGCTGCGTGGCTTGCGAGCAGCTGCCTGAAATCACCGCGCGCGACCCGCCCGTGGCCGGCAACGCGTCGGCCGCATCAAGGCGCGCCAGCAGCCCGCGGCGACGGAAGTTTTCCGGCAAGCCCAGCGCGATGCCGGAGCCGCCCGTGACCAGCGGCAGGTCGGCGCAGGCCGCGCCGATCGCTTCCAGGTCGCGGTTCGATACCGCATCGACGACGGCGAAATTGCAGCCCTGTTCGCGCAACGCCGTAAAGCGCGCACCGATGGCGTCCGCCCCCTGCTCCACTACCGCATAGTCTGCCAGCCCGACCTTGCCGCTGACCTGCTGCTGCAACACCCGCACCAGGCTGGGGTCGGTCATCGGCGTCAGGGGGTGGTTGCGCATGCCCGATTCGCTCAGCAGCTCGTTGCCGACAAACAGGTAACCCTTGTAGATAGTGCGGCCGTTGGCCGGAAACGCCGGGCACGCAATCGTGAAGTTGGTATCGAGCGCCTTCATCAGGGCTTCCGCCACGGGACCGATATTGCCGCGCGGCGTGGAATCGAAGGTAGAGCAGTATTTGAAATAGAACTGCCGGCAGCCGGCTTGCTGCAGCCAGCGCAGCGCCGCCAGCGACTCGTCAACGGCTTCATCGACCGGGCTGGTACGCGATTTCAATGCGATCACCACCGCATCGACGCCCTCGGCATCGAATGGCAGCGGCCCCGCGGGCACGCCGATCAGCTGCACGGTGCGCATGCCGGCCTTCACCAGCATGCCCGCCAGGTCGGTGCCGCCCGTGAAGTCGTCGGCGATACATCCAAGCAATACAGACATGTTCTCTCCTCAGGCCGCTTTAGTGGCGGCTTTGGCAGCCGGCAATGTAATACCTGGGAATGACTTGATGACCGCCGAATCGTCTTCCTGGCCATGCCCCGCGGCCGACGCCTGCATGAACATCTGATGCGCGGTCGCCGACAGCGGCAAAGGAAACACGCTCTTCTTCGCATAGTCCAGCACGATGCCCAGGTCCTTGACGAAGATATTGACCGCGGACAGCGGCGTGTAGTCGCCGGCGAGGATGTGCGGCACGCGGTTCTGGAACATCCAGGAGCTGCCGGCGCTGTTCGAAATGACTTCATACAGCGCGTCGGGATCGCAGCCGGCGCGCAGGCCGAGCGCCATCGCTTCGGCCGCGGCGGCGATATGCACGCCGGCCAGCAGCTGGTTGATCATCTTCACCTTCGAACCCTGCCCCGGCTGGTCGCCGAGCCGGTACAGCCTGGCGCAGATCGCATCGAACAGTTTTGTGCAGACGGCGAACGTTTCCGGCGCGCCAGCCGCCATCACCGACATCTCGCCCGACGCGGCCTTGGCGGCACCGCCCGAGATCGGCGCATCGATGAAGCGCAGGCCCATCGCCTGCAGGCGCGCGCCCAGCGCCTCGGCGAATTCGGGCGCCACGGTGGCGCTGGCGATCACGACGGAGCCTGGCTTCAGGTGGGCGGCAGCGCCATCCGGGCCGAACAGCACCTGCTCGGTCTGGGCCGCGTTGACGACAACGATCAGCAAGGCCTCCACCTTGGGGGCCAGTGCCGCCGGCGACGCCGCGCCGTGCGCGCCGGCCGCGACCAGCTTCTGCACGGCTTCAGGCCGCACGTCGCAGGCATGCACTTCCAGGCCCGCCCGCAACAACGATTGCGCCATGCCCATGCCCATCGCACCGAGGCCGACGACCCCGACGCTGTTGATTTGCTCTGCCATTTGATTTGCTCCTGCTTCAGAAAATGAGGGAATTCGTCGCGCCCGGCCGCCTTGCGGGTGCCGGGCGGAGG
>CXWL01121655.1_pt1 | contig 22161 bp, 21 predicted proteins | sample 590931 | NCBI WGS metagenome assembly CXWL01 (sample SAMEA3498368, study PRJEB10139) | groundwater metagenome | biome: water well; material: biofilm material | place: Germany | collected 2015-04-27 | reverse complement strand
CCATGCCCGTTAGGTTCATGCAACAAGAAGAGATACTCATCCACTATCTGCTGGCTAATTATATTCGCGTCAAATTGAACTGAGACCCGTTGCCATGCAGCCGCCCCCATTTTTTCTCGCAGCGACTTGTCATCGAGCAGTTTTTTCAGCGCATCAGCCAATTGTCCTGCGTTTCGCGGAGCAACCAGCAATCCAGTCACACCTTGCTCTACTGCGTCCGTCAAGCCATAGATTTCAGTGCCCACGGTGGGCACCCCCATCGCTGCCGCTTCGATCACCACCGTCCCGAAACCCTCGCGATAACTGGGCAAACACAGAATATCCGCAATGGTCATGTATTGTTCGGGGTGCTCACTATAGCCGACGCAGTGCGTATCCCGGATGGTATCAATTTCGTGCGCCGGGATGTTTCCTCCCGTACCGCTATCCGGATCGAACGGCCCGACGAATAAAAGATGCGCGCGATGGCCTGCATCCTTGAGCTTCGCAAATGCCGCCAGCAATTCTTTCACTCCCTTGTCGGGCGTGATCCTCCCGACAAATATCAGCACCGGGACATCTGGCGGAATGCCCAGCGATTGACGTAGCGCATTTCGTTGGCCAACCGGGAAGCGTTCGCGATTAAACCGCTCGATATCCACTCCGGCCAACGACCCCGCCCCGACAACCTGTATCCGTTCGGGATCGAGCAAACCCTGTTCGATCAGGAATTGTCTCTGGCTCATGCTGTCCGCATAACAGCGCGTGTTCAGCCGACCGATCAGCCGGTCGCTTTCGCGCGCAAGCCAGCGCTTGATGCCGCGCAGCCCGACCCAGGGCTGGCCGGTGAAAGTATGCAGCCGTATCGGCACGCGCGCCATGAATGCGGCGATGGCGGTCAGCAGTCCGGCTTTGGGCGTGGTCGAATGCGCGATTTCGATCTGTTCTTTTCTGAAAAACCGCCACAACCGGATCAGCGCCAGAAAATCCCGCAACGGGGCGATCGAACGGGGGATTTCGATGGAAACGCAGGTAATGCCCGGCAGCGCTTTCAGCAAGGCCAGTTCCGGGCCCTCGCTTGTCACCACGGTGACGCGTGCGCCGCTTTTTCCCAGCGCTTCGATCTGGTGTTTTAACTGGGTCACCGCAAAAAACGGAACAGTCGAAATGCGGGCGATCCGTATATCCCGCAGTCCTGCACCTGTCGCCGGATTGTTTTTATGCATTGCGCTTTTTCTCTCTTGCAGTCTGCCAGAACCCGACCAGTTCCTTCAGCCCTTCTTCCATGGAAACCCGATGTGCGTATCCGAGTTCCTGTTCAATTTTTTCGCACGAATAAGTCGCGTGTCCGGTCAGCGCATCCACCCGCGCGCCGGTCAGCGGAAATCCGGGAATGCCGCCCAGCAATCCCGCCGGGATGCGCACGAACCATTCCGGCAATCTGAAGCGCGGGGCCGGTCTGCCAAGTGCATCTGCGATCACAGCAACGAAGGCTTCGAGAGTGCGATGGTCTGATAGATTGAACAGGCGGCTGTTGGCTTCCGGTTTTGTGCCACAAAGCATCAGCGCTTCCACCACGTTATCGACATGAATGTAGTTCGCCGACGCGCCGGGTGCGCCGATAAAGAAGAAGCGCCCGCGCCGGATCATGTTGATCANNCCGCGTGTTCGAACGCGCCGCCGTGCGATGCGGCAATCACCAGTTCGTCCGACAACACTTTGCTGACCTCGTAGGTCCCGAGCGGATGCGACGCGGTCTGCTCGGTCACCACGCCCTCGCGCTGTCTGCCATATGCGCCCACGCTGCTGAGCTGGATCCAGCGCCCGATGCGGCCGCTCGCTGCATCAATCAGGTGTTGTGTCCCTGCCACGTGTACCGCGTGCATACGTGCTTCATCGCGGATCTCTCCGGCACAGTGGTACAGGATATCCGCACCATCCACGAACGAGCGCAAAGAATCGGGAGTAGTCAAATCGCCGGAATACAGCTGCGCACCGCGCTCGACGGCCTTCCGCCGCGAAAGCACGCGCACCTCGTGCCCTTGCACCAGATGGCGCGCCACCAGTTTCCGGCCGATGAATCCGCTGCCGCCTGTGATTGCAACGATCATCTGGATGCCACGCGGTAGAAAAAATATTTCATAAACTGGAATCCGATATTGGGCCAAACCAGATAGGGAGGGACAGCCAATTTGGCTGCGACGCTTCTGACCGTGCGGATCGCGCGCAATGTCTCCGCCGCCCGGTTCCCCGCCACGTTGCTCGGATGAACGCGGTAACGGATGAGCGAGGATTCGATGCCCATCAACCGATGCCGCTTGGCGATCCTGAGCCACATCTCGTAGTCCTCGCGCAAAGACGGATCTTCGGTCAGCAGACCCAACTCTTCAAAGATATCGCGCCGAATAAGCACGCTGGAATTGGGAAAGAAGTTGCCGCGCAATAACTGGAAGAAATGATCGGCACGTACTTCGCGACGATTCATCCGTGCAACAAGGATCTTGTCGCCCATGAACGATTCCGCCTGGGTATAGCACAGGGCCGCATCGGCATGCTGCTCCAGCAGCCTCACCTGCTGTTCCAGTTTGTCTGCCCGCCAAAGATCGTCGTCGTCGCAGAACGCGATGTATCTTCCTTTGGCCTGCCGGATACCGTAGTTTCTGTTGACGGCAATGACGCCATGGTTCGCGTTTCTGAAATAGCGGACGCGCGAATCAGCGATGCCGTTCACATATTCGCCGGTTCCGTCCTCGGACATATTATCGACAACGATCAACTCGAAGTCGGTATAGGTCTGCGCCAGAATCGATCCCAGCGTCTCCGCCAGCAGCTTTGCCCGCCTGTACGTGGTGACGATCACGGAAACGCAAGGCGGCTTGTCTTGCATGGCAGGTGCCTCGGTCATCAGCTTTTCCCGAACGCCTGTTGGCACAGGCTGAGCGTGGCATCGATCTCGTCTTCGAAGCGGTTCTGCAGGGAGAAGCCCGTCGTTTTCAGTTTGGCGATGCTGTAATCCAAGGCCAACGATTGCTCGCCCGGCTGCGGCTCGACACGTTCGATGGGTGGCGTGAAGCCAAGGATAGCCTGACAGCGGACCGCAACCCGTTGTGTCATTTCGTAGATGCTGCGCGAACATTCTCCGCCGAGATTGAACAAGCCGTCTCCGCAGTCTGCTTTGGGTAATGCTGCAAAATGCGCCACACAACGCGCCGCGTCTTGCATGGTAATGAAATCGCGCTGTTGCAAACCGTTCGAGCGCAGCACCAGTTTGCCCGTGGACACCGCCTGGCGGCACAAGTCATTGACGAGCAGAGTCCAGCGGTTCACTTCTGCGTCTATCGGCGCACCGAATCCGTTCGACAGACGCAATACGATGCCTTCGATCTTTCCCTGGTCGCGCGCCGCGAGCACGAAATCTTCGGCGACTTTGTGCGTGATCGCATAGGGATGGATGGGGCGGGGAACCGTCTGCTCCGAGATGGAGCCCACCAAAGGCGCACCATACACATGCGCGGTCGAGAAATAGATGAAACGGCGCACGCCTGCGGCTTGGGCAGCCTGTAGCAAGCGCAGCGTACCCATGCCATTCACTTCCAACGCAGCGAGTGCATCCTGCGCGCAGTCGATCTCGTTCAGCGCGGCCAGATGAACCACCGTATCAACGCCCGTACAGATATCGCTGTCACTTTGAACATCCCAGGGCACGATCTCGCCGTTGCCCAACCAGGACGGTTTGGGCGCACCCGCCCGGCGCGAGGTCAGCCGCAAACTCAAACTCGGATCAGCGGCCAGATGTTGGGCTATCCGCCCTCCCACATAGCCCAGCCCGCCGGTAATTAAGATCGTCCGCTTATTCATCAACGGTGCTTGATTTCCCAGTTGTAAGGAATGGAAAGGTCGAACGGATCGAGGCGATCGATCTCGTCCGCGCGGTGAGTGATGGTGGTGCAATTGGCGACGATCGCCATCTCGCTGCCGATTCCTTTGAAACCGTTCCACACCATGGGCGGCACGGTCACCAGACAGTAGTTGTCCGGCCCCATGAATATCTCCTGCAACTCGCCGCGCGTGGGGCTGCTGGCACGGTCATCGTAAAGCACGAACTTGATGGTGCCGTGCGGCACGGCATAGTTGAGCACCATCTCTTTGTGGATGTGCCAGCCTTTGATCGCGCCGGGATGCACGCAGGAGAAATAGATCTCGCCGAATCCGGCAAACCCTTCCGCATCGTTGCGCAGCATGTGCATGATCTTGCCGCGCTCGTCCAATATCTGTTTGAGTGGGGTGATTCTTACGCCTTCGATCATTTACGACTCCATGTAATCCGAGATTTGTTTGCCGGAAATCTCCAGCGCATTCTGCCCCTGGTGTACACCACGATACCAGGCAACTGTTTCACCGATGGCGCGCGTCACCTCCCACTTGGGTTGCCAGCGCAGCAACTGGTGTGCCTTGTCGCAATTCAGGTGCAGCAGGTTGGCCTCATGCGGCGCATTGTGCTGCGGTGCGATCTCGACACGCCCGCTACCCCAAGCGGCAACGATCATCTCCGCCAAATCTTTCACGGTGCGTATCGATTGTGCATTCGGGCCGAAATTCCATGCGCCGGAAAAGCGTTTCGGCTCGTCCAACAGTTTTGCCGCAACCAGCAGATAGCCGGACAGGGGCTCCAGCACATGTTGCCAGGGCCGCGTCGAATTGGGATTGCGCAAGAAGATTTCTTTGCCGTTGCGCAACGCGCGGATGGCGTCCGGCACGATGCGGTCCGCGGCCCAGTCGCCGCCGCCGATGACATTGCCCGCACGCACCGTGGCGGCACCGAAACTGGGGCGCGCTTGGAAGAACGAATCCTGATACGAAGAGAACACCAGTTCGGCAGCCGCTTTGGACGCGCTGTAGGGATCGTGCCCGCCCAACTCATCGTTCTCCCGGTAACCCCATATCCATTCATTGTTGCGATAGCACTTGTCCGAGGTCACATACACCAAGACCTTGAGCGAATCGCATTGGCGCGCCGCTTCTAGCATGTTTACGGAGCCTGCGACATTGGTATCGAAGGTAAGCTTGGGCTCGTCATAAGAGAAACGCACCAGCGGCTGTGCCGCCAAGTGGAACAAGACCTCCGGCTGAAATTTGTCGAACGCCGCTTTGACCGCCGCAAGATCGCGGATGTCGCCCGTGACATGCTCGATCAGGCCATCCATGCCCAGCAGATTGAAGTGGTCATCCTCGTTCTCGGGTGGCAGCGCATAGCCGCACACCTGCGCGCCCAACTGATGCAACCACAGGCACAGCCACGAGCCTTTGAATCCCGTGTCGCCTGTGACCAGCACACGCTTGCTACGGAATATCCCCAACGATTCTTTGTTTACCATTTGATCCACGGCGCCTCACCCTTTGCCACCAGACCGTTCAGATATGTATAGTCACGATAGGTATCCATCGGCTGCCAGAACCCATCGTGCTCGTACATCATCATCTGTCCATCCGCCACCAGCTTGCGCATCGGCTCTTGTTCGAATACCAAGTCTTCACGATCATCAAGATAATCGAATATCTTTCTGCTGCACACGAAGAATCCACCGGAGATGCGACCTCCTGTTGCCTGCGGCTTTTCGTTGAATTCGGTCACGCGGCCGTCCGGTGAGATCATCAACTCGCCGAACCGGCCGGGGGGGCGCACGCCGGTAACGGTCAACGTTCGACCGTGCGCGATATGGAAATCGACTAATTTTGCGATATCGATATCACCCACACCGTCGCCATAGGTCAGCATGAAATACTCATCGTTGCCAATGTATTTGCGGATCTTCCGCACGCGAGCGCCGGTCATCGCATCCTGTCCGGTATCGGCCAATGTCACGCTCCAATCCGCTTCCTCGTGCTCGGTGTGGTATTCGATCCCTTTTGCAGCGCCCAATTGCAATGAGAAGTCCTGCGTGTGGGCTTCGTAATTCAGGAAGAAGTCCTTGATGACCTGCCCCTTATAACCCAGACACAGGATGAACTCCTTATGCCCGGCGCTGGCGTAGTACTTCATGATGTGCCAGAGAATGGGCAAGTTGCCCACCGGGATCATCGGCTTGGGAAGATTCTCGTTCACATCGCGGATGCGTGTTCCCTGTCCGCCGCAAAGAATAACTACTTTCAACTTTATGCCCCTTTATTGTTGCGGTTATGCCGCCAGCCTTATTCCATGAAACTGCAGCGTCTTAGCCAGACCGTCTCTTAAAGATATAACGGCGGACTTGCCTAATATTGCTTGTTCTCTCGAGATGTCCAGCACGCTCGCAGGTATATCCACAAAACGGCTATCTGCATATTCGATTTGAACCTGCTTACCCGTTAATTCGCCGATTATCGAAATAATCTGATTGAGCGTGTAGCCTTGGCCGCTTCCCACATTAAATACGCTTTCCCGGGCTTGAGTTGTCCCCATAAGATGAAGCGCCTCGGAAACATCGTCAATATATATGTAATCTCTGAGAGTGGAGCCATCACCTCTCACCATGACTGCGTCACCGGCAAGAATCTTACCGATGGCTATCGCAATAAACCCTTGTCTTCCCGTAACACTTTGACCCGGCCCATAAGGGTTGCTCAACCGCATAATCTTGCAATCCAGCCCGTGCTGGTATTGATATAGCTGGAGATATTTCTCTATGGTAAGTTTATGTATCCCGTGCGAGCTTATGGGGTTGGTTAATGCCGTCTCGGGAATAGGTAGATATTCTTGTACCCCATACACAGATGCTGATGAGATAAACACTACCCGGCGCACTTTTTCCTGTACGCATAATTTTAGCAGCCGAAGTGTTTGCACAACATTTTGAATCAACTCGCTACTTTCATCCGTGACATCCCCCGGAACGGTGCTGGATATAAAGTGGTAAACAACATCGACATTCTGCAGTGCACATCGCACCGCATTCCCATCACTCAGGTCCCCTTTTATCCATGTCAGGCTGCCATCAAATTCTACAGGGCATTCCTTATGGTCGAGCACCCATAAATTATCCCCCGACTGAAGTCCTAACCGTATGAAGTTCTGGCCGATAAAACCCGCCCCCAATATCGCTGCATTTAACGCCATGACGCTTTCACCTCGTTGAGTTCGGCGAACACTTCGTGCACGCGAAGGTGCATTTTAGGCAATGTTAATTCCCGTTCAAATTTTGTGCGGGCATTCTTCGCTAGCAATTTACCGATTGATCGATCAGCAAATATTCTCTCTACGGCTTGGATTATCTCATCTACCGATCCGGGCGCGATCAACAAGCCTTCTACGCCATCTGTCACAGCCTCTGGAATGCCGCCAACCTTGGTTGCCACAACCACGCAGGCGGATCGTAACGCTTCCACGATACTGTACGGAAATCCCTCCCACAACGACGGGAAGATATACACATCGAACGTGGACAACAATGTGCCGATATCCCCCTGGAAATGGCCGAGCATATCTACCCGATTTTGCAGCCCAAGCAATTTAATGCGATGTGCGAGTTCTTCGGATGCATCTCCTTGACCGGCCAAAACCAGTCGCATCTCCGGATGACGTCGTGCCAAGTGAACAAATGCATCAAACAGCACCATGACCCCTTTCGTCCTATCCATGCGGGCGACACACCCAATCACAAACTGCCGACGCGGCTCTCCGATCGGTTTAGCCGGTAACTGCATGTCCTCCAATCCATTATGGATGACCCTGAACTTGTCTGTTGGCGCATTCCGAAGCCCACAGAGCGCATCCGCGATGCTCTTTGCATTCACCACCACTAAATTGGCCGACTCCCAGATCAGTTTGTCTAGCGCCCTCTCATACAACCATGCGACTGCTCGACGTCTAGCAGGCATGCTGACAATGCTTAAGGCGACAGATACCCGTGAAATTCGCCCGGCCACAACCATGGCCAAACACGCCTGCGCTGCGGGATAACCGCCGTTGCAACAAACTATCAGCGCAGGCTTTATTTTTTTTATCAGCCGGATAAATTGAACCGTATTAATCAAAAACAGGACGGGTTCAAGGACAAATAGCAGCAACGCAATGGTTTGTCGTGCCGCATTATGTAGGCCGGACAGTTTTTTGCTAATGCTTGGCCTGGTAATGAACTGGACATTCCGCTGAACGGCGGAATGATTGAGCCGAGATATGTCCTCCGGGAAGATACCCCCATTGTTACTGGACAACAGAACCTGCTCAAAGTCCGGAGCCAAGGCGTTAGCGATGTCGATCATGTAACGGTTGCCGCCGCCACGCGCGTAGTTTTCGGTGAATATCAGCAGGCTTTTCAATTAGATTCGCTTTTTTTATACACTGCCAAGATATACGAACTGAAGAAGCGCCCATTGATCGAGTCGAACACTTTGAGACGCCGCACCTTCCTTGCCAACCAAAGCCCGCCTCGCACCATGAATTGCAATGCACCGTTTTTTCCTTGGGATGGGATCGGCAACGATGGCTCAAATGAGCCGATGTAGCGGACAGCAACTGGTGTTAATTGACTACGCTCTGCCAAGTTGTAAAAGAACTCCGGGCACATTATTTCAAGATTGTGTTTGTCTAGAATTGTTTTATCCAGCAATTTTTGCAGGAAATAATAGATGCCTCTGAAATTCGGGACACCCAGAATTAATGTACCGCCCGGCCTTAGCCATTGCATATGCAAATCAATAACCGCATCCACTTCTGAAAAGTGTTCGATAAAGCCAAACGACATGACGACATCAAATTGCCTGTCAGGCTTGATCTGAAAGAAATCTCCCGCTTGAATACGACCAGATATCAGCCCAAGCAGTTGAAAATTTTTCACTGTGGCACTCATCCCGGCCTCTGAATACTCGATGCCATTGGGTTTAAGTCCAAATTCGGTAGCCATAAATGCCAGCCATTTCCCCGGCGCGCAACCGACTTCAAGCACTTCACCCTGCACAACGGGAAGATTCGCCTTAAGCGCCTGAGCAAGACACCGCTCAAAAGAAAAGCTGTAATCAACCACGTTTGGCAGCTTGCAGTTCGCCCAATATTCATCCCAAAATTTGACTTCTGTTAATTCCACATCAACCTCTTAGATTCTTCAGACTTATGCTTTTTTAAGCAGCACTCGACCAAACAGATTTGCAATTGCAGCGCGATCCGCACCAATCAACCAAGGAAGCCAGCCAATTATTGCGATTACAAAACACGCATAGATAATAGCCGCGATTGTAACTGGAACCACAAGCCCTACCATGCCAACACTTTCTATATTCCATATCCAAACTGACAACGTCTTAGCAATAAAGCCCGCCGCTATCATCATTGGTATGCCCACGACCTGGAATACCCAATCAAATTTCCAGCCACCATAACGCGCAATGACCCAAGCCTGAATGTTCACTGAAACGATTCCTAGCGCCACCATCTTATAGGCCATACCAAGTGCGCCCATCTCCAATCCCGGCAACCAACCATCGGTAGCGGAAGCCAGCATAAAGTACGATACCGGAATAGATACCAACATCATGGCAATGCCGACAAGCATGTATCTATGTGTTTGCCTGCTGGCCAAAAACATAGTGCCTCCGATTTGCCCCATGGACTGGTGGATCGGATAGAGCAGCATGACCGCCAATACCGGCCATGCATTTACGTATGCCTCCCCCAAGAAGATATTCACTATCTGCTCTGACCACGGGAGCAGCAAACCGCTGATGATCGCTCCCAGCATGACCAGCCCGCGGCTAACCTTGCGATAAAGCATTGCTACTCGGGCACGATCCTGCTTTTCCCAAGCGTCGGCAATTTCCTTCCAGAACACGTTCAGTATCGAAGTGGTCGCCAATAAACTAACTGCGGCGAACTGATTGGCAATCTGGAAATATCCTTGTTGAGCTGCTCCTCCAAATTTTTGCAGCATCCACTTGTCCGCAAAGTCATATGCAAAACTTACGAGTGCGAGCGCAACCAGTGGCTTGCAATATTTCCAATAGTCCCAAAGAATCTCGTTCAGGGACTTTTTTTCAATCTGAGACATCACACCGACATCTCTAAGAAATAGATATGCAACAACCGTGGCCGCAACATACTGCCCAACCAAAATGAGCAATATCTTTTCAACTGACAACTGCCCATAGACTGACCCTAACAAAATCACCATGAAATACAGCAGCGCCCCTGCAAGGTTCATCAACTGCACCTTGACCGTTTTCCGCATCGCCTCACCGATCTGCCCAACCATCTGCCATACCTGCTGCTGCATGAAGGCCGCCACAAAAGCGAGCATCACAACTTCACGGTCGTGTCCCAGCCATACTTTCTCGAACAGGCTGGCGGGGATAACTAACCAAAGCAATGCCAATGTCGCTATAAATTGGAACGATAACCAAGAGAAATACACCAGATAGAAGCGGCGTCCTCTGGCTCGCTGCGACAGGAAAGTGAAAAATGCACTGGAGCTCCCCATATCCAGCAAGGAGCGAATGGCCACGAAGCTTCCAAGCAAAAACATCAGATCGCCATAACCGGCCGGATTCAATGTGCGTGCAATAATCAATCCGGTAGCAAAACTGATCAACGCACGTAATGCATTGGAGCCTATTGAAACTGCGAGCCTTAGTTTGACGGAGGTGGAATGGAGCACGCGTGACTTTCCGATTGCTATAGAGTCGACTGGAGTTTTGAGACTCTTGCAAGTTCATTGCTCCACAAGGTGAGCGCATCAGGAGCGGTCCGTGCGAAGCGTTCACAGAACAAGCGAATAGCCCGCTGACGATCCAAGGCATTCCACCAAGTTTCTACGTCATCATAGACAGATACCACAGCTGCGGCAGCGGCTTCCGGCGTGTCAAACAGGAGCCCGCAATCTTTCAGCAAGTCAAAATAGGACTGCGCATCTAGCCGTAATGGGTTTGTCTGCGGATTAAAAAACAATATCGTGGGCTGATTGGCAGCCAATGCTTCGGCAAACGTGGTTGACAGGTGATCGCATACATAAAGACGGCAATTCTCTAAGCTCACCTGAAAAGGCACGTCCCAAAACTCAATCCGTATCGCAGGCTTGCAATCCTTCATACGCTCTACAGTACCCCAGGAATAGTTTTCGTAGTGCGGCCTATAGCGCGTTACATTCATTATTCCTGCCGACAAAGCATTGGCAAAACGTATTTGCCAAGCAAGATACTCTTTGAAGTGCATAGGCACAAATGGCAACTGGCTAACATAGCGCGGCGAAGACGTCGCGACCCATAAAACATCTTTCTTGTTATTGTCCGGGGCAAGCTTTTTTCTTCCCAGCAATTTTGTTGCTGGCATCGGAACCACTTTCGCCGCGCAATCTGATCGTTCCCACCCCCAAGAATAGTAATAATCGACGATACTTGTCTCATGATCTTCGCTGGGCATGCTTTTTATTGAGCCGTAGTTCCCCCCGTGCTGCGTACCCAAAAGCAGCGTTCCTTGTTCGGCAGACCGAGCCGCCCACTGCTTGAATGACTCATCGTAGTACCAAGCATTGGCACTGAATATGGCATTGGTGCGCTTGGGATAGGTTCTGTTTGCCTCATTCTCCACGGCGCGAAATCCTTCAATAAAACACTGCGGCACATCCGAAGACAGTATGGCTGACAGACATTGCTCGAATTCATCTTTGCCAATTTCAATATCCAGCAACACGTTGCGCTTCTTGCTATCTACATCGAACCCAGAACATCGACTTATTTGATTCCAGCTTGGCAAGACCTTCCCGATATTCCGGGTGATCAATTGCGTTTCGATCAGCTTTGAGAAATATGGATTTCGCAGGAGGATTGTTTTGGAAAGCTTTGCACTGACATCCGCAAAAACCTTTAACGCATAACTAATTGATTTGCGTCGCCATGAATTTCTCAACAACTTCCCATACAAAGGATTACGCGGCACCGCCGCCTCTTTGCATGGAAATTCTTTTCCGAGTGCGCGCAATAGCTTCGTGTACAACTGAAGGTTGTAGGAGTCCTCGGACAGGAAGCAGGCAAAATCTAAGGTATCTGTCGGCACCACAAATGATGTGGTCGACAATCCTATTGTCGTGAAATTTGGAATTTCATCTATTGCTTGCGCTAGGTGTACGAAGCGGTCATAAACCGCCGACAGATACAACTGCAGCCATGGCCCAAGCAATATTCTCCAGTAGCGACTGCTGTAGTTCTTCTCGTGGATAGCGTTTAACTTCGCCCCAAGCACGGGCAGTAATTTCTCGTATAGGCGATTCACATAGTTATATGCATTTTCAGCAGCGTTGGCAGTATCGTATGGGCTGCGCAATTGACTGCCACTAATATGTCCCCCCTGATATGCGCGTCGCTCATACAGCAGGCACCATTCCCCTAGGAATACTATCGGCTTACTGACATCCCAAAATTCTTCCAGCGCAGTTGTGGCAAGAAAGACTTCTTCCGATTGTGCATCGCTATTCATCTACCCAGCAGCCCCCACGTTACTGGCGTGCCCCGCTTAACATCACTAACGATTTTCTTGCCCAGAAGCACGTCATAGAATTTTGTGGGCAATCCTAACCCGGGGCGAATCGCACGTACGTTTTCACGCGTCAGTACTTCACCGGCTTTCAAGTCTTTCACCACATACAACGAACGACGGAACTGGATGGATTGTTTCTCGGCCTCGGTCGGCCCATAGCTTACTTGCCCGAGCGCCTGCCAAACACGTTCGGTCTCCAGCACCAGTTGTGCCATCTCGGCCGGCTCCATGGAAAACGTGCTGTCTACTCCGCCATCTGCACGATTGAGGGTGAAATGCTTTTCGACAACCGTCGCCCCCAAGGCAACGCTGGCCACTGATACTCCCACCCCCATGGTGTGATCGGATAGCCCCACTTCGCAATCGAACAGTTCGCGCAAATGAGGGATGGTAAGGATGTTGGTGTTCTGAGCCGTTGCGGGATAGGTGCTGGTGCACTTAAGCAGGATCAAATCCCTGCACCCAGCTTCACGTGCGGCGCGTACCGTGTCATCCAGCTCGGCAATACTGGCCATGCCGGTTGAGATGATCAGAGGCTTGCCGGTTGCAGCCACCCGGCGGATCAGCGGCAGATCGGTGTATCTCGAAAGAAGCGATCTTGTAGCACGGCACATCCAGGCTTTCCAGGAAATCCACTGCCGTGTCATCGAACGGCGTGCTGAATGCAATCATCCCCAGTTCGCGTGCACGATCAAAAATCGGCTTGTGCCATTCCCACGGCGTGTAAGCCTCGCCGTAAAGCTTGTACAGAGATGTGCCTGCCCACAAACTCTTGGGATCACTGATGTGAAATTCGCGCTCATCCAAATCGAGCGTCATGGTGTCCGGCGTATAGGTCTGTATCTTCAGGGCATGTGCGCCCATCTTTGCTGCCGCTTCCACGATCTCCAGCGCGCGTTCAAGCGACTGGTTATGATTGCCAGACATCTCGGCGATAACAAAAGGTGGGCAATGTTGACCGATTTCTTTACCCGCTATATGCATAGATACCTCTTGAAGATGAGTTAAGCCTTAGTTTTCTCAAAAACCCAGAGTTTTCCTTGGGAACAGTCACCGAATGGTGGAAGCCCCAAGGCAAGCTGATTCACTGGGGCATCATAAGAAGGCTGCTTTCCTTCCTTGTTAGCCAACCAAGCATTTACCACCCGACTCAGAAAATAATACGTCGAACTAAACGGCTCGACATCGACAAGTTTAACTTCTCGTATATCTAACGAGGCCACCAAATCATCAATCAAATATACGTTATGCCAAGGCTGTGAAATTATTTCCAAACCGACAGATGTACGGAGTTTATTAAGATGATCGAGACCTGGCTTACTGTTCTCACACATCAGATAACGCCCCCCCGCATTGAGATTACTGGTCAAGTATTGGATCGCTTTAGCTTGAGATTCCCAGTCAGGCAAGTTAATAATCATGCGCTCACTATAAATTACATCGAATTTCTTGTTCTGTTTGGGTTCATCTCTGACATCCCCAACTTGAAAATGGATTCTATTTTCCATGCCAGCTTCTTTAGCAAGATTTTTTGCTGACTCAATCATGGCTGGAGAAAAATCGAAGCAATGCAATTCAATATCATGTTGACGAAGCAATTCAATTGCAGTCGTTCCATTCCCGCAACCAAATTCAGCCACGACCATTCCATTTTTTATGTGCTTGGATATCGCTCGTATTTCAAGCTCTTTAGCAACCAAGTCATTGCTACCAGCACGCTCTTCTAAAGTTGCCCGTTGATTCCAATGTTCTAGTACTTTATTGCCAGTCATAACTTTCCCCAAAATATTAATTACCCGCATAACACCCTCTGAATCCACCAACCCAAGACCAAGTAACGAAGCTTTATTTAGCCAGTCTTGGGCGCAGGCTTGCACTATCCTTTGATTCAACTTTTCCACAGTGATTTCATGCATCGCTCCAACGTATGTTACGGCCCCAACGACAGAGAGATCCTCTGCTGCCTGCACTTGGTTCTGAGCAACGGCACCTACTACGCACGGCAAGCCCAAACAACAACGCTCCCAACTTGCGGCCCCAGCAGCACCAATCGCCAGATCAGCCTCTGCCATCAGTTCCGCCATACGCGTGGTTTGTACATGGCAAACATAACCTTGCATAGTACAGGCCTGCTGTATCTGCTCACGACAGGGATGTTGGGCGCCAATCACGACCTCGACATGCAGCTCAGAAATGTCAATCTTGGACAGTGCCTCAATTGCACGTCCTGTGTAGTTATCGGCATCCACGCCGCCAAAAAACACCAGAATGCGCTTGACCGGCCCCATGCGGGGCTTCACCTGCTCACGCACCTTTCTGAATTCATCACGCAGCAGCGCATAACGTGGCCCCATCAATAATTCGCAATGGGATGGCACTTTACCTATGTAGCGGGTCTGCATGTCCGCGTAGAAGTTCTGATCCAGCAACAGGTCGCAATCGTGCTGCCGGTCCGCGATGTCGTCGACGACCATGATGCGTCTAGCGCTGCCGCGCAGTTTGCTTTCCCAGCGTGCATCCAGTGCATAGTGGTCGACGATCAGCCAATCCCATTGCCGGTCGGACAGCGCCTGTTGTGTAACTTGCGCGTCCTGCTCCTGGCTGCAGCCCAGCCAATGTGAATGGTGCAGATCGCCCGCTGTCGCGCCTTCGGTGCCGCTGTCCAGCGATGCCAGTTCGATCGATCTTTGCGCAAGCATGTCGCGCAGATGCGCGGGCAGTCCGCGACTCACGAAGCGTATCTTCGCACCGCGTCGCAGCAAGCCGTCTGCCAGAGTGAGGCAACGCATGAAGTGGCCTGTTCCAATCTGGCTTGAGGCATCGACACGAGCTGCAATTCTCATTTCTTGCTTACTCAATTCAGACGTTTAAATCCGCCGTGGCAAACAGGCCCCTTAAGCAGGCTCATCACGTCACGCCCCTCTTCACACTCTTTGATTAAGGCAAATATCGGATCAAGCGCCTCGAAGAAACCCGCCACTACCTCGGGAGTATGTTCAATGCAAACATATACGCTGTTGCCTGCCAGATAACCTTTGGCCAGCATCTCTTGAGTGATCAGTGTCTTATAGGCTAACGCATTGTCGCTTTGGAAAGTGAAACCCGTAAGTGCCGCCAAGCCCCAGTGATTAATTTTGAGTCCGTGTTTGTCGGCCAGCTTTTGCCATCCCTGGCGAATATTCAAACCGGTTTGGGTAATGGTGTCCCAGGATTTGAGGCGCTCCATGACCTCCAAGGTTTTGAGTGCTGCCGTCGGGCCGATGCGCTCCGTCCAGAACGTACTGCTGATGAAAGTGGTTTGCGCCGCCTCCATGATTTCACGTTTGCCAATGGTGGCCGTGATGCCATAGCCGTTTCCGAGCGCTTTGCCAAACATCGCCATGTCCGGCTCCACGCCGTATTTTTTATGCAAACCGCCGAAGGTCTCGCGGAAGCCGGAGGTACATTCATCAAAGATCAGCACGATGCCGCGCTCCGTGGCGAGTTTGCGCACCTTGTGCAGAAAATTGTCTTCCGGCCCCATGTTGCGAACCACTTCCATTTTGATTACGCCGATGTTGTGATTATTGACCAACGCTTCCAGCTCGGCATAATTGTTGTAATTGAAAGGGAAGACTGTGCCGCGCAAATTCTGCGGCACACCTTTGGGTTCCAGCCCTGGCAACAGGTGACCGGCAAGATTCTTGTCATCACCAAGATTGGCGGATAAATACCAGTCATGCCATCCGTGATAACCGCAAATTGCTACGTTGTCTTTTCCCGTTGCCGCACGTGCAATGCGAATGGCAACCGCATTGGCTTCGCCGCCTGATCTTGCAAGCCTTGCCATGTGCGCCCAAGGATGCAGCTCGATCAGTTTCTCGGCCAGATACACCTCTTCCGGGCAATTGAAGGTGGACATGTTTCCCGCATCGATGGTCTTGCGTACTGCATCATCAACTTCCTGATGGCCATAGCCCAATATATTGGTGCCAATGCCCATGATGCACATGTCGATGTATTCGTTCCCATCCAAATCCCACACCTTGCAGCCTTTGGCCTTGCTGAAATAGGCGGGCCACTGGTCTGGCAAAAACATTTCCGCTCGCTTGGACAACAACATGTTGCCGCCGGGAATGATTTGTTTTGCGCGTTTCCAAAGTTTTTGGCCTGTGCCCATGGTTGCTCCTTCGTTGCGAATTAGGTGTTGATTGATGTTAAATATTTCCGCTCGTTGCGATTTCAGCTCGAGCACCTCGTGCCAAGAAAAGTCGGTGCGCGGATGAAAGTGTTGAAAGACTTTTTCGATCACAGCAAAATCCGACGGTTCATCTACCGTCCAGCGTAGAGCTGACAAATCCTGATCGTGCTGCATGGCGGCAGTCTTAAATCTTCCCGGCTCACGCAAATAGGGAGTGACGTGTTCATGATCAAAGGGTTTGTCGGTCTCACGATTGGCTTGCTCCAGCGCTTTAAAGGTGCAAACTTCGATATCCAGTCCATCCGGATAAGTTGGGGGGCTGATGTTGCTGAAGTAATCCACGCCTGCGGATTTAAATCGACGGATAACTTCATCTACCAGTTCTGGGTCTATCAGCGGACAGTCGCCCGTTATGCGCACAATTACATCCGCTTGATGCTTGCGTGCCGCTTGCACAAAGCGATCAAGCACGTCGTTTTCACTGCCTTGTTCACAGGCATATCCCAGCTTTTGCACGTGCTCCGCCAGCAGACGGTTGCGCTCATCCACCGAAGTGGCAACCACGATCTGGTCGATTTCTTTTGTCCTCGAAAGACGGCTCAATAACAATTCAATCATAGGTACTCCGCCAATAGGCTTCATCACCTTGTTGGGGAGTCGGGTAGAACCCATCCGGGCTTGCACTAAAGCAACGATTTTCATAGTCGGGACCAATTTGCAGGATTGATTAAACGTTCATCATCGCAGGCTATATCGGGCAGGTCGCTCGCAAGTCCTTGCGATGCGGCCTCAATGATTTGAGCCAGCTGGCTTTCACTGTCTGCTCCGATGACAATGCGATCCACTTCCGGAAAAGAGAGCGGGTAAGCCAGACACACTTGTGCTGCGGAAGTAGAGTGAGTTGCCAGCCAGCTATGCCAACGTTGCAACTGTGTCGCCCAATGTGCGAATTTGTCTGGCACAGCCGCTTGCGGCATCAACAATAGTCCCTGCAAAAATGCTGAACGTGTGTGAATCTCAACGCCCTCTTGATTCAGTTTATGCAACCACCCGGATCGGAATAGTCGTTGATCAACCAGGCTGAAAGGGGCTTGCACAAGATCAAAACAAAATTTTGGAATGAGCCCATCCAGCTCGCCGGGGGAGTATATCGACACGCCTATCTTCTTAACGGTGCCCGTCTCTTTTAAATCCCGCATAGCGCGGAATAACGTTTCGCCATCCCCCTCAAGCAATTGGCTCGGACGATGCAACAGCAATCCATAAACCCCGCTTACGCCTAGCCGCCCCAACGATGCGGAAAGCTGTTCACGAACCCAAGCCGCCACATCTTTACATTCATCAGGAATCGCAGGGAGTTTCGTCACCAAGTTAAATCCTTGCGTCCCAACTTCCCCCAAACATGCCTCGCTCTCGCCGTAAGCAATCGCCGTATCAAGCGTGTCGATACCCTGTTCACGCGCTAATTGCAGCATATTTCTAGCAGTAGCGCGTGTCACTTGGCCAGCTTGGTTTGCGATTCCATATGGAAGCCCAAACTGAACCGTACCTAATGCGAGTCGATTCATTGCAACACCTTAGCCAAGGTGCCAATCACTTGGTCTTGTAATGATTCTGTGAGTCCGGGATACATAGGCAAGCTGATTGCCTCTGCGTAATACGACTCCGCCGCAGAATAATGACCAACCCCGAACCTTAGGCTTTCATAGTATGGCTGGCGATATACGGGAATGTAATGGAGGTTCACGCCAATCCCAGCCTCGCGCAACTCCTCAAACACTTGGCGTTGCGTTTTGCGTATCTGGTCGAGCTTTAATCGAATAACGTACAGGTGCAATCCCGAATAGGCATCAGGATGCTGCCAAGGAGCGATTACCGGCAACCCATTCAGCAGTCGGTCGTACCGTCGGGCAATAACATGTCGTTTGCCGACGAATTCATCCAAGCGCTTCATCTGACTCAAACCCAGTGCTGCTTGTAGGTCGGTCATGCGGTAGTTGTAACCCAGGTCGATCTGTTGGTAGTACCACGGTCCATCCGGCGCATGGGTCATCTCATTCACATCTCGCGTGATCCCATGGCTGCGCAACAGTTGCATGCGCTTAGCCAAGCAAGCATCGTTAGTCATTGCCATGCCGCCCTCGGCAGTGGTGATGATCTTGACGGGATGAAAGCTAAATATGGTGATGTCGCTGTAGTGGCAGTTGCCGATCGGTTCATCGCGGTATTTTCCGCCGATGGCATGCGATGCATCTTCGATGATCTTGAAGCCATATTGTCGAGAGAGTTTTTGGATTGCCTCCATGTCGCATGGCTGTCCACAAAGATGGACAGGAATCACGACTTTGGGCAATTTTCCCTGTTGGGCGGCATGCGCGAGTTTTTCAGCTAGCCGCTCGACACTCATGTTATAGGTGCGCGAATCGATGTCGACAAAGTCGATCTCGGCACCACAGTACAAAGCACAATTGGCGCTAGCAACGAAGGTGATCGGTGAAGTCCACACAATATCCCCCGCCCCCACGTCTAACGCCAAGCAGGCGACATGCAGGGCGCTGGTAGCGCTATTCATTGCGATAGCGAATCGCGCACCGCTGTAGTCAGCGAGGCTCTTTTCAAATGCCGGAACGGCAGGTCCTTGCGTAAGATAGTCAGAACGCAGAACATCTACAACAGCTTGGATATCGGCTTCCGAAATATTTTGCCGACCGTACGGAATCATCACTTTCATATCTTGCCGATATTCTCTTTGTTCTCGGCAATCCACTTTTGTAGTATTTCGATGCTCATCCATTCAGTGTTGTTATCTGAGCTATAAATAAAATCCTCCGCCACTTTCTTGCCATCCTTGATGCGATAAGGATCATTACTCCAATTGTGAATAGCCGGAAGAATCTTGAAGTGTTCTGGATATTCATATGTGTACAGAGCATCCTCTGCACCTATCATTTGTTCGTGCAACTTTTCGCCAGGACGTATGCCCACGATTTCATGTTTCGCTCCGGGTACTGTAGCGGTCGCCACATCCTGAATGGCCATCGAAGGAATTTTCTTGACGTATATCTCGCCACCCACCATATCTTCGAACGCGTGCCACACCAACTCTACCCCTTCTTCAAGGGTGATCATAAAACGAGTCATGCGTGCATCGGTGATTGGCAACACGCCCTTATCGGCAATCGATAGAAAGAAGGGGATAACAGAACCGCGCGACCCCATGACATTACCATAGCGCACCACGCCAAAGCGCGTCTCATATGCACCTGCGTAAGAATTTCCCGCAACGAATAATTTGTCAGATGCTAGTTTGGTTGCGCCATATAAATTGGCAGGGCTACTTGCTTTGTCGGTTGATAGCGCGACGACTCGCTTCACTTTGCGATCAATACAGGCATCGATCAGATTCATCGCACCGATTACGTTGGTCTTCACACATTCAAACGGATTGTATTCTGCAGTTGGCACAATCTTTGTCGCAGCCGCATGAACGACATAATCAATTCCATCCAAAGCACGGGACAACCGATCTTTGTCGCGTACATCGCCAATAAAAAAACGTACTCTTGGGTCGTTGCCATATAACTTGGCCATTTCCCATTGCTTCATTTCATCGCGTGAAAAAATTACAAGACGACGAGGATTGTATTTTGACAACGTCATTGGCACGAAGGTATTGCCGAATGACCCTGTCCCCCCAGTAATTAGAATTGATTTCTGATTAAGCATTCTTTAGCCTATTTCTACGTAGTCAAAAAAATCAGTGCTTCAATTTTTGATGCTCCGCTTCGCGCTGCAATTCCGCGATTTCATTCTTCAGTCGCTCATATTCCTGTATTTTGTATTTCAGGAATTCCACCGTCATGCGCGCTCTGGATTCCATTCCGTGCGGAGTAAGTAAATATGCGTAGGCCAGCTTGTTGTCGCTGTTGCGGAAGTTGCTGATCTTGAGGCTGCCCTTCTCGACCAGCGCATTGAGGCAGAAATTGATTTTGCCAAGGCTGACGCCCAGCCGTTTCGCCAAATCTCTTTGCGAAAGTCCGGGATTCTCCTCAAGGGTCTTGAGCAGACTGTAATGGGTGGTTTCGTCCAGCATTTATAGTGTGTTCAGTCAATGAACGGTGTGCATTACAACAGCCGCAGGCAGATGTTGTCAAGCAGAAAAACCTTCAATCTGCTGTTGTATTCTGGAAATTCACGCCAAAAAACGCTTCGATCTTCTCGACCACAAAACTCAACATCTCTTTGCTCAATCCGGGATACACGCCGATCCAGAATGAGTCGTTCATCACGATGTCGGTGTTGGTCAGCTCGCCAGAGATGCGGAAGTTGCGGCCCTTCATATAGGGCTGGCGCGTCAGGTTGCCCGCGAACAGCAGGCGCGTGCCGATCTTGTTCTGGTCGAGGTATTGCAGCAGGTCGACGCGGTTGCCCAGCGCGTGGGCTTGGGCGGGTGGATGTTTCCTCACTAATTCTGGTGCCGAGCCCCCCGGCAAGAATGATTGCTTTCATGCTTGAGCCTCGCAAAATTTCTTATAGGTCAAATTGATTCCCTCTTTCAGGCTTGTATTTGCTCTCCATCCAAAGCCCTGTATTTTAGATACATCCATCACCTTGCGCATCGTGCCATCCGGCTTGGAAGTGTCTTGCACAAACTGACTTTTGTAGCCTACTGCTTCAGCAATCGTTTCTGCCAGTTCGCGAATAGTTATATCTTCGCCCGTGCCTACATTGATCAACGGGCATCGCGATGGCTCAACCAGCGCGCTATAGCGTTCGTCATCCAATTCAGCGAGGAACACCAGCGCGTTAGCCAGATCATCCACATACAGAAACTCGCGCCTGGGCGTGCCGCTGCCCCACAGCACCACTTCAGTCGCACCGGATACTTTCGCTTCATGCATCTTGCGGATCAGTGCAGGCAGGACGTGCGAGTTATTCAGATCATAGTTATCGCCCGGCCCGTACAGGTTGGTCGGCATCGCAGCCAGCCATTTGGTCCCATATTGGCGGTTATAGGCCCAGCACATTTCGATGCCGGCAATCTTGGCGAGCGCGTAAGGCCGGTTGGTCGCTTCCAGCGGGCCGGTAAGCAGGTATTCTTCCCTGATGGGCTGCGGGCAGTCGCGCGGGTAGATGCAAGAGCTACCCAAAAAGATCAGCCGCTCGACCTCGGTCGCGTAAGCGGCGCGGCAGATGTTGGCTTCGATGAGCAGGTTGCTCATCAGGAAATCCACCGGATAGCTGTTGTTGGCATGGATGCCGCCGACTTTGGCAGCCGCCAGAAATACGACTTCGGGGCGCTCCTGCTCGAAAAATTGCCGGGTGGCAGCGGCATCTTCCAAATCCAGTTCGGAATGCGTGCGCACTATCAGATTGGTATAACCCCGGCGGTGTAACTCACGCACAATCGCACTGCCGGCTAGGCCGCGATGGCCTGCGATATAAATTTTAGAGTTTTTGCGCATCATTTCTTGCGGCTTTTCTTTACGGTGTGCTTGAATTTCAG